>Ga0307439_1002653_pt1 | contig 10425 bp, 9 predicted proteins | sample SalMarWE160490MG_FD_202142 | JGI IMG/M metagenome (GOLD analysis project Ga0307439, IMG submission 202142) | Salt marsh sediment microbial communities from the Plum Island Ecosystem LTER, Massachusetts, United States - WE1604-90 | ecosystem: Environmental > Aquatic > Marine > Intertidal zone >... | reverse complement strand
CACCCTTTAAATAAGTCAATCCAGTTAAATCAAAATAGCAGATTATCACATGATGTGTCCAGATTCCATATTAATTCACAAAGTTTAATGAGCCATTGGATTCGACTTGCAAACTTGATGCTCGATGCTGGATACTTGATACTCGCCGCGCATCAAACATCGAGTATTGAGAATCCCCGCCTGCCGGACGGGCAGGGAAAAATGACCGAAGGAAATGATACGCAGGCTTCGTTTTTCGGTTGCGCCGCTCGTAACATCCTGCGCCTGTCCCTTCGGCAAGCTCAGGGCAGGCTCTGAGCGTAGTCGAAGGAAAGGCTACCAAACAAACTGTTTGATAGCCTTGAGATTACAAGCTTGTCCTGAGCTTGTCGAACGGAAGCGAGGCCGAAGGGGCTCGAACCCTCAACCTTCGGATCGACAGTCCGATGCTCTATCCAATTGAGCTACGGCCCCATAATCTCTACAAAATAGATAGTATATCCATTCCTCAGCTTTCTTGTCAAATATTACCAGATGCAAAAGGCGATTATTTTCTCGAAGATTGCGAACGTCTGACCACAGGTTGTGACTTGCTGTTTTTCTTGTGATTCTGCTGGAGGATTCTCATAGCCTTCTTTACGTCGGCGACTTTTAAGACACCGGTTGTTCGACCACCCTTTGCGCCTGCCGTGCAGTATGCGTAGCCGATATTTATGTGGTTTTTCGCCAGTTTCTCCGCCACCGCGGCCAACGCACCTGATTTATTGTCCAGATTTATACATAACACTTCCGTTTCGTTATAGGGCATATTTAGTTTTAACATCACTTCTCTTGCTTTATTTTGATCAGCAAAGACTATTCGCATAACGCCATGCTCTACGGAATCCATCATGGTTATAGCTGTTATGTTAATCTTGGCTCGTGCGAATTCACCGAGTACCTGAGCCAGCACTCCGGGTTTATTAACCATAAAAACCGAAAATTGTGTTGTAACGTACATGCCTCTACCTTTCAGACAATTATATTATACCATTTTTTGTAATGAGCGAGCGTTCCTGATTCACATTTATTGCAGATATTTTGCCCAGCCTACAATACAAATACCGCCGAACAGAACGACTAATCCGGCGGTCATCACCTGCAGTGTTTTCTTAGTAGCACCTTTCCACTCTCCTGTCAATATGCCCCAAATATTGGCCGTGAGGATACAGACGGCGCTAAATATAGCCCAGCCGATAGATGGGCCCAAATTGCCCATGTTTGCCGTTGCCATACCGTAAATTGCGATACCACCAGCCCAGCACACACCCATTATAAGGGTATATAGGTAGTAAGGGCTGGTCCCTTTTTCGCGATATAAGCTCCATGTGTTATTTTTTTTTGAGCAGAAAAAGACAATAAAGCAAATTAACAAAAAATCCACCGAAAAGCGTGATAGTCCAAATAGAATTCGGCGCCAAGGTTTTGCTGGCACCGAGACTCTCGGCGGCAACTCTTAGCTTATTACCATAAATGAACGCATAATTCAACATCGGAGCGGTAACACCAGCAATTTGATTATCTCCTGCCTCAAAATAGCGTCTCCTGTCATGCGGGTCATCAAACTCAAACGACTCAAGCTTTTCGATGCTGTTTGTATCCCAGCTGATTTGTTCCGGCATAGGAAAATCAAACTTTTTGCGGATAACGGTCTCGAAACCGGTTTTAATAATCACCTCATCGTTGTCTTCTTTTAAAGTCTCAAACGATTTGATATGCGGGTCCATATTGGCAGTGGTAACGATCAAGTCAAGGTCGTAATAGTAATAAGGATCTGCATCATTTGCCAGTCCAAGCTCTTTCTTCCATCTCGCAATAAAACTTCCCCAGAAAAAATCGGTGATTGGTACGCGGTCCGCTTCCTTATGATGCAGAGTGTTGCTCATCCTTTTGAGCTTTTTCAAACAGTTAGCAGCTCTCTCCATAAGAATAATACCTCCCCGTACAAGAATAAGTTTGCATCAGGTCGTGCCTTCAGATGTCATCGCCCTGATGGCACTTTCCTTGTTCGGGAAGAATGTGAAAATCTTGTCAAGATTAGTTATCTTAAAAACTCGATGCAATCGTGGATTTATCGCGCTAATTACAACCTTGCCGTCATACGTCTCAAGCTTGGCCCGAACCTCCAAAAGCAGCCCCAGCACGTTAGAGGAGAAAAATTTTACTCCCTCAAAATCAAATACCAGACTATTAGGACAATTCTTGTCGATATACTCTTTTATACGATCTGAAACAGCATTTATTCCTTCAACATTACTTATACTGGCTGTCTTGAAGGCTACTACGGCAACGCCATTTTCTTTGGTTATTTCCGCGTCAACTTTTTCGTTCATATTTATTGATACTCCCGTCACGTTAAAATCCATCTACTTGTGGAGGATTATCTCAAATATCGCGCTTTCAGTCGAGCATTTTATAAATATTTCCAGCCCCGCCCAGCGCTGGGCGGGGAATCTGCGGAACTGCGGATAGAAGGGCATGTGTATACGGATGAAGGGGATTTCGATACAATTGTTTCACCGGAGCCTGCTCCACAATTCTGCCCATATACATAACCGCTACTACATCGCAGAAAAACTCCACCACAGCTAAATCATGTGCGATAAATAAATATGTCAGGCCAAATTCTTCCTGTAAATCTTTTAGCAAATTCAGAATCTGCGCTCGAATCGAAGCATCCAAAGCGCTGACCGGCTCATCACAGATTACTAATCTCGGCTCCAGCGATAACGCTCTGGCTATACCGACCCGCTGCCTTTGGCCACCTGAGAGCTGGTGCGGATAACGGTTCATACAGTCAGGTGATAACCCCACTTTACAAAGCAACGTTGCTACTCGTTCCGTCAGCTTGCTTCCGATTATTCCTCTGTGAAACCTTATCGGCTCACCAATGATGCTGCCAACGGTCATCCTCGGATTCAATGATCCGAATGAATCCTGAAAAATGAGGCTAATCTGCCTGCGAAGCTGACGCAGCTTTATCCTATCAGCCGACAGAACCTCCTCCTGCTTGAAGATTACCCGTCCTGCCGTCGCCGGCACTAACCGAACTATAGTTTTGGCGACCGTTGTCTTGCCGCAGCCGCTTTCGCCAACCAGTCCCAATGTCTGGCCTTCTTTGATGCCGAAACTTACCCCGTCAACAGCCTTGATAAAACCTGTCGGCAGCTTCCGCAGACCTTTTTTAACCGGAAAATAGGTCTTTAGGTTCTCAACCTCAAGCAGATATCCATTTGTGCTTCTCATATTTTGTGTTATGTTCCAAATGCTCAATAACTTTTAAGCAATTGGTAGGGTGGGGTCGTACCCCACTATTAAATATCATTCACCTGCTAAACAAACATCTTTCGAAGATTTCCTAATATCATTTGCATCACCTTGATAAAATCCTTCTTGAACAAATTTATGATACGTTGACCACGGCCAAACCTCAATCTTTTCCACCAATCCGTGTTTGACCGGATTGTAATGTATGTAATCGATATGTTTTTGCAAATCATTCATATTTTTTATCTGGTGTTCCCAATATCGCCTCTGCCAGACAGCAGCTTCACCGGTTCTTATTCTCGATGCGTTTCTTCTGCCGTCACGCCCGCCGGAATTTAGATACATTTTTGTAAAAAGCGATTTGATTGAATTCCATCTGGTTGCAAAATCCGCGTCGCCCTCGGGTAACTTCCATATACAATGCAAATGATCAGGCAGAAGGCATATTGCTATATTGTCAAAAGGCCGCTTTTCTTTTACTTTTTTAAAGGCAAAACGCAGGCAATCTCGCGATAGCATATCGATCAGGAATTTCTTTCGCTTAAACGTTACGACTGTAAAAAAGTAATATCCGCCTTCGAAATTTGCCCGTCTGTAATTTGGCATATCAATTCGTAGGGTGGGGTCATACCCCACCAATCCTTATCTTTGTTATATAAACCAAAATGTTCGGTGGGGTAAAAGACCCCACCCTACCTTTTTTCGTATCCAGGAGCGTACCAACACGCGACATAGCGTCCAGGCTGTACCTCCCTTAATTCCGGCTCAACTGTCCGGCATCGCTTGTCTTTGTGACCTATTGGGCAGCGAGGGTGAAATTTACAGCCGGCAGGAAAATACAACGGCTCAGGAACCGTCCCTGGAATCACCTCAAGACGTTTAGCTGACACGTCCAGTCGTGGCAAAGATTGCAGCAGACCTCGCGTATATGGATGAAAAGGTTCTGCAAAAAGCTGCCCCTTAGGGGCCTTTTCTACTATCCGCGAAGCGTACATTACTGCAACAACATCTGCATACTCAGACACCACACCCAAATCGTGCGTTACAAGCAAGATGCTCATCCCGATTTCTTTCTGTAACCGGTCGAGCAAATTCAATATCTGCACCTGAATGGTCGCATCCAAAGCAGTCGTCGGCTCATCTGCTATCAATAGCGCCGGCTTACAACTTGCTGCCATAGCTATCATAACCCTCTGCTGCATTCCGCCGGAAAGCTGGTGCGGGTATGCACTACACAGTATGCCTTTCGGCAGAGCTGTATGCTCAGGCTCTGCGATACCCACTGGATTCGACGGGCTCACCACAAGCTTGCGTAGTATCTCGACCGCATCCGTCCAGGCCTGCTTTGCGTTTTTATTCTGATGCAGGCGGATGGCTTCGGCAATCTGGTTTCCTACTTTATGGACCGGATTGAGACTGGTCATTGGCTCCTGGAAAATCATAGCGATTTTGTTTCCACGAGTCCGCCGCATCTGTTTTTCGCTTAACTTCAGCAAATCCTGATTCTCAAATATAATTTCACCGCTTATAATTTTGCCCTGCCCCGCTTGAAGTAATCGCATAATCGAAAGTGCGATTGTGGTCTTGCCGCATCCGCTCTCGCCGACGAGCGCAAACGTTCGACCTTTCCTTATCGAGAAGCTCACATCCTGCACGGCTTTTATGCCACCATCTTCTGTAGAGAAACTGACATGCAATTTCCGAACAGATAGCAAAATCTCATCTTGTTTCATGCCGCTTTGCTCAATCGTGGATCAGTTGCATCCCGCAAACCTTCTCCAACCACATTGTAGGCCATTACAGTAAAAAATATAGCAAGACCTGGAAACAGAGTAAGCCACCATAGGAACCTGCCTGAAGTGCTGACACCCAAGCTCAATATTTGTCCCCAGCTTGGCGTAGGAGGAGCCACGCCAAAACCCAAAAAACTAAGAGCAGCTTCGATAAAGATGGCACTGGAAATTCCGAACGTAGCGTTGACCAGTACCGGTGCAACGGCATTGGGAAGTATATGCCTAAAAAGAATGCTGCGCAGAGGCAGCCCAAGTGACACTGCCGCCTGAACGAAATCCTGCTTTCGTAATTTGAAAAACTCAGCCCGGATGAATCTTGCGTTTGACGTCCAGCCGGTTACGCCGATGATAATCATAATGTTCAAAAAGCTGCGCGGGAAAAAGGCAGTTATGGTGATAATAAGAAAAAACACCGGGATAGCCATCATTATCTCGACAAAACGCATCCCAATAAAATCAATCCACCCTCCGAAATATCCCAGAATCGCTCCGACCAAAATGCCGATAACAACGGATATTCCCACCGCAACAAATCCTATCGAAAGCGATATTCTGCTGCCGTGAATCAGTCTGCACAAAACATCCGCTCCGACATCATCGGTTCCGAGCCAGTGCCGACTACTGGGTGGCTGCCGGTGTGAGGCCAGCTCCGTTCGGGCATAACCATAAGGTATGAAAGCAAAAATCGCACCGGTTGCCTTGCCGGAATCGACCATCTCTTTGTAATCAACTGCATCGAACCTTCGCGGAACAAAAACAAATATCAGCACGGCCCCGACCGAAACTATTGCAACACTCAGACCTAATCCGCTGGTGTTTCGGTGAAGCCCCCCTGCTTTCTTGCGAAAGCAAGAAGGGGGGCCAACTGCGTGCCAAAGCACAACAACCGCTGCAAGAAAAATACAATAATCGCTCGGCTGCAGGTTCCGCAAAAGCGGGAAATACAATTTGCCGTCTATACGAATCACAAACGGTTTGTCATTCGCAATAAATGGCGCAAAGACAGCGAGTAAAAACAAAAATAATACGAATATCAGGCAAACGAGATTAAGCCGGCTTTTAGTAAATCGCCGCCAGACCAGTTCGCCGTATGATAGTCCCACTCGCTTACGCTCGTGGCTCTGTTCCTTTTGCTTTTTATTCTTTGCACCCCTCATAGCGCCTCTACGGTGCTTTCAAAACAGATTCTTGGATCGACGACGGCATACGCAATATCAGCAAGCAGCAGGCCTGCCAAATTCAATATTCCTGCGATAGTTGCCACAGCCATTATTACGTTATAGTCCCTACTGGTTATCGCTTCAAACGCCAATAGTCCCATGCCGGGAATGCTGAATATACGTTCAATTATTACCGAGCCTCCAAGCATCGCCGGGAGCAGTGTCGCTACAATCGTTATCAGTGGAATGATGCTATTGCGAAAAACATGTTTGAATATTACAGCCGGCTCCGACAAACCCTTGGCTCGTGCGGTTCTGACATAATCAGCTTGTAGATTATTCAGCACCGAAGCTCTAACCTGTTTTGTAAGGTAGGCAAAGCCGGTGTAGGTTAAACAAAGCACCGGCAAAACAAGGTGCCAAAGTCTGTCGGTCAGCCATGGCAAAAAAGACAATTGCTCGGCATAATTGCTCGAAAGTCCTGCTGGTGGAAACCAGTTTTTAAACGTCGGCCCCGCAAAATACCCGATTAACATTTGGCCGACCCACATTACCGGCAAAGACCATAACATAAGAAAAACCGCCGAGCTGGCGCGGTCAAATAATCGGCCATGCTTTACCGCAGCTAAGATTCCGACCGGCAGTGATACCGCATAGATAATCAAGAAAGCTATCACGTTGAGCATCAGCGTGACGGGTAATCTTTCCTTAATCAGCTCAGAGACCTTCCGATGGTGTCTGATTGAATCCCCGAAATCAAGCCGCACAACCCGCCATAGCCATTGAGCGTATTGAATATGGATGGGCTTATCCAACCCATACAGTTTCATACGTGCTGATGTGACGTCCGTCTGTCCAGTATCTATTTGCCCCCCAATCCCTCCAGTGAAACTTACAGGCTCGCCCGGCGCAAACCGGCTAATCGCGAAAACCACGACGGTTATGCCCAATAGAGTTGGTATCATCAAAAGTACACGCCTAATGATGTATGTTGTCATCGAAGGTCCTTATTTGTACCTTTGCTCGTTTTTGGGCACATACCATTCCAGGTAATTAAGGCCCATTTTATGGATAGTGACGTTCTTGAAACGCCTGTCAACCAATCTAAAACTCGGGCGAGTGAATAAAAAAGTAAACGGCTGCTCTTCGTGCAGGATCCTGTGCAGTTGATGGTAAAGCTTGTTCCTTTCGTCGTCGTTAATAGTACGTTTGGCCTGCTCGATTATCGCATCGGCCTGCGGATTATAAAAGCCTACATAATTACAGCCGTTGTTACCGGTTTGCGAGGAGTGAAATAGTTTATAAGGGTCTTCGAGCAAGTCAGCCGACCAGCCGGCAATGTACGCCTCAAATTGTCTGTTGGTAAGTCTGCTAAGAATTACTGACCATTCCAACGGGTCAAGAATAACTTCGATGCCTGCTTTTGCCATCTCGTCTTTCAGGAACCTTGCTATCCGATTATATAGTGCCGAATCGCTCGAATACATAAATCTAAATCTAAAAGCGGTTCCATCCTTATCTCGCAGGCCGTCTCCGTCGCTGTCTATCCAGCCGGCCTGCTCAAGCAAATTAACCCCCTTAGGGGTGTCATAAGGCCACGGCTCAATTGTAGTGTCATTTTGATGTCCTTTTATATAGAATGGCCCCGTAATCACCTGCCCATTGCCTTCGAGAAGATGCCGAACTATTTCCTCACGGTTTATCATATAAGTCATAGCCAAACGAACACGCTTGTCGCTGAAAAAGGGGGTATTTTGATTCCAGCCGATATAAAAAAAAGGAACGCCGGGATTCCAGTACGCCAGACTATAAAACTCCTCACAGAACTTTTGGTCATCAGCTAAATCGGCAAATTGTTCAGGCTCAGGAATGATAATATCTACCTGGTGACTACGCAGCGCCTGGATGCAGGCTAAAGGATTAGTAATAAATTTGTAGATTATTTTCTTAAGCTTTGGTTTGTCGCCCCAATAATTCTCGTTGCGGCGTAACACTATTTCCCTGCCTGTATCCCATTTCTCAAGTACATACGGCCCGCTGCCAACCGGATTAGATATATGTTTATTGAATTGTGCTGCATCCCTGAATTTATAAATATGCTTTGGAAGTATCCCAACATCCCAAAAGGACAAAATCTCAAGAGTCTTGAAGTAAGGCCTTTTCATAATAAATTTCACCGTCCGCTTGTTAACCTGGACAGCCTCGGCCACGTCGATATACAGGCTGGCTATATTAGCGGCATCTATCGCCGGATTGATAATGGTCTGATATGTAAAAATAACGTCATCTGCGGTAACAGGCGCTCCGTCGGAGAAATGTACATCGTTTCTTAGCCGAAATGTTATCTCCATGTTGTCACTGGAGACTTCGTAGCTTTCGGCCAGCCGGGGTTTCAGCTCCAGCGTATCAAAATCATAAACCAAAAGCGGCTCAAAAATATTACCCCTGGTAATCCATCTGCAATATACATCATTTTCTGCGGAGATAGGATTTAGCGTTTTTGGCTCGACGCGCGACGCCCAAATCAGCCAGTCGCCTTCATCGCGTGCATCGGATTGCGCCAATGTAAGAACTTGTAACAGAAGGATGTTCGATAGCAGTGGGAAGATAAAAGATATGATCCGCCATTGGCGGGCTTCGCGACCGTTCATTAAACCTCCATTGTTTATGTTAAGGTCCGAAGTAAGAAAACCCCCAAATAAATTTGGGGGCTAAATATTTAGCCCAGCAATTTATTGCGGGGTTGTCTTAGGCGGGTCCGGCAGGGGCTGTGGTGCCATCCTTTTCCTGCCGCTGGCGTCGGTGCCGTAGTCAATATTCAGTTTCAATGTCAGCTTGCCCGCTTGTGTTTGGTCCCCGAACAATTTATTATATTCCTGCGAAATCAGCGAATAATCGCTTTGCTCAACTACTCGGTTAATGGTCGATTGTCACCTACTCAAAAGCGCTCAGATGCACCTATCCCTTATTTCGACTAATACGAAACTAAATAGTTCTGGTTAGCTTCGCCTAAAAATCCTGACCCTTAATGTACCGCTGCATCACGAAGGAATACAGTTTTTGCTCAGCTATTCAGGACACCGGTCCCTCTGCCGTTAATCGGTTCATGCATCGCAATACCGCACTGCCGGAATAACTCCTTTACATTGGTTCCTGTGATTTTTGAAAAGACCTCTGCCACCACGTAAGCCCTCTCGGCCTCTGATTTCGTCTTTGGTACGCCACTCTTTTTGATTTCCTGGTAAAAGCGCGGCAGAAGCATGTGCCCCGCGGAAGGCTCGAGCATTCTGAAGACGTGTCGATAGATACGATCGAATAGATTCTGAGGGACATCCGGAGGTAGCTTGAAACCGTGAGTCATGTAGTAATCAAAGGTTTCTGCATCACGTTGCAAACCATATCTTCCGGACTGTAAATATTTCTCGATCTCTGGGTAAGGTGCAACTTTGAGGGTAATAGCATTCGCCGTGTAGTTGCCAAATGCCTCGTATAGCCAGCCCATCACACCACAAGCACCGTCAAAGTTGTGGGCCATCTCCTCAATGTATCCACTAACGTGAGGAATTTTTCTTGCGTTGTCATCCATCCAACCTATATTCTTAAATCCGTAGAGGATAACGCAGTCACTCGTTCCACCCCTGTTTCGTGGGTGCCCATTCGGGTAGTGTTCCACCGAGATACGGAAAGATGGCTCAGCACCTGCATGCCAGACTTTTAGCTCTTTGTACGCTCGCTCAAGAATGGGGACAACCAAGCGTGCGTATGGTTCGCCTAACTTAGGTGCAAAATACGAGATATGCTCACTCTCAATCAGTATCCCTGCACCATTAATCTCTCTCTGATATGCTTCCAAGGAACTGATAGAGCTTCCTGAAAAAGGCTTTGGTAACCCAACCTGTCTTGCAGATGCTGCAGAAGGTCTGTATTTTCTTGTTGGCTTTGGAAGATATTTCCTGCTCGGGATTTGGCCATATTGGGCGTCCGGCATCTCACGAGGCAAAAAAGAATTTTTACTATGAGGTATTTTCGTCTCAGGCGGGTCCGGCAGGGGCTGTGGTGCCATCCTTTTCCTGCCGCTGGCATCGGTGCCGTAATCAATATTCAGTTTCAATGTCAGCTCGCCCGCTTTTGTCTGGTTGCCGAACAATCTATCATATTCCTGTTGGAGCATCGAGATACTACTTTGC
>Ga0307439_1002650_pt1 | contig 10435 bp, 7 predicted proteins | sample SalMarWE160490MG_FD_202142 | JGI IMG/M metagenome (GOLD analysis project Ga0307439, IMG submission 202142) | Salt marsh sediment microbial communities from the Plum Island Ecosystem LTER, Massachusetts, United States - WE1604-90 | ecosystem: Environmental > Aquatic > Marine > Intertidal zone >... | reverse complement strand
TGCTAACATACGCGTATTATACCAAAATTTGAGTTTGATTTCAAGTAGATTTGAAAAAAATGTCCGAGACACGGCACTCGTATTGCGTATTGCGTATCGCGTATTGCGTATTGCGTATCTCGAAGCGCTAAGCACTAAATCCGAAGCTCTCAACAGAGCCAAACATTAAATGAGAAAGATAAGCAAACACAGGCCGAGAGGCCGGCTGGTTTTCACCGTAAGGCGTCCCCCAGGAAGAACATTAGGATTTTGTAAGAAAATGCTCCTGACCCATTTTCCCCTCCTGGTTTTTCCCTCCCATAATTGGTGCGATTCATCGCACCCTACCTAACTTTATGGTTTTACGGCCCGGTTATAGATGCGAACATCATCAATCAGGCCGGACCAGAAGGACCCCGGTTCCATAGCCGTGCCGGTGCCAATGTACAGGCCGTTATTGGAGACCTCCAAATTAGTCTGCTCGTCTTCAGCCACGGCGATGTCATCAACGTAAAGCGTTCTGTACGAGCCATGCCACACGAGAGCTATTCGGTGCCAGTTGCCATCGGTAATGACTGTTTGTGACAGCAGTTCGGTGGCGTCCCGGCCAGTACCCCTTAGCTCGGTCATCAAATTTCCCTCTGATGGATCCGCGCAGAGCCATCTGGCCCCACCCATTTGCGACAAAACGGCCTGGCCTGTAGCACCACCTTTAATCCAGGCAAATACGCTGAACTTACCGTCCGCCGGATTCAACACGAAGGACGTGCTGATATAATCATCGATGCCGTCGAACTGAAGTGCTCCAGCCACCATACCGCCCTCAGGCTGCCAGGCCAGGTCTCCATATACATTACCATCATTATCATTAGCGCTGTCAGATGCTATATCGCCTTCTGTCTCGTCCAGTGCCCAGTTTGCGACCAGCGTAGGATCGTTTACGTCCTCAAACAAATGCTCAGCAAGCACTATCAAATCCTGAACATCTACTATGCCGTCCCCGAAAGGCGTCGGGCCAATATCATAGGCTGGCTCATCTGTGTGCCAGTGGTCAATCATCATGCAAATGTCTGCACAATCGACAATGCCATCGTCATTGAGGTCAACGACCGGCTTGATTGGTACCTTCCACAGGTCCCAGTCCCCAAGCCCACCGGGCCGGGTTGAGGCGAAGTAGAGAGTGTAGCCGTCCGCGGACAAGGCAGGGCCGACCTCCCCGTTCGAGGTGTTCACAATTGGCCCGAGATTGACCGGAGTGCCCCAGTCGTCTTCTGTCGTTTCCCGCGTCGTCGCCCATATGTCTCCATCACCGTACCCACCAGGTCGAGAGCTCCCCAGGATGCCGGAACAAAAGAAGAGCACCAGGCCGTCAGCTGAGATGCTGGGCCAACCTTCCTGATAAGGGGTATTGACGATTGGGCCAAGATTTTGGGGGGGTGCTCCAGTCATTTTCCTTGGAAGCGCGCGTTGCCACCCATATGTCGGCATCACCAACCCCCCCGACCCGCTCGGAAGTAAAGAACAGCGACAACCCGTCATCTGAGATGGTAGGGGTGGCGTCCCGGGCCGGACTGTTGATTATTGTTCCAAGACTGACTGCAGTGCGCCATTGATCAGAGGTACTATCCCGCCGGGTTACCCATAAGTTGTACTCACGGGCAAAGAAAAGCGATAGTCCATCGGCCGATATGCTTGGGCTCCAGTCCTTATCAGAACTATTGACCATGGCCCCGAGATTGACCGGAGTGCCCCAGTTGTCTTCTGTTGTTTCCCGCTTTGTCATCCATAGGTCGTAATAACCGAACCCGCCGGACTGGGTGGAACTGAAGTAGAGTGAAAGCCCGTCGGCCGAGATGTTTGGGGGAGCGTCGGCATCTGAACTGTTGATGATCGGCCCAAGATTAGTGGGTGTTCCGAAGGTAAAATCTGCGTTCGCAACCTTTGTAGCCAGGCCCAATACCAAAACCAAAATTACCACCATTCCGCCACAGCGGATCTTCGATTTTGCCGTTTTCATCTTCTTCTCCTTTCAAAAATTGTTAATATTTTCACCCCGTTAGAAGTAAGATGGTTGACGTTTGCCGTACTAACAACCGGACTTCTAACGGGTTGTACACTATCATTTCTTGCTATATTTTCTAACGGGGTAAAGCCACATACTGTGCGCACTCTTAGCGGCTTAGGTTTGTCTTTACGAAAATCTCTTTTATAGAACGCCATTTTGGAATCACTCCTCCAAAGCGTTTTTGATATGCAGGTATTATAACATCAAACCAGCCCTTTTCAAGGGAAAAACCGAAAAATCTCGTGAAATATCCGGGCTAATTCCTTCTCGCAATACGCAATAAGATATACGAGATACGAGCGACGAATCAATCGTGCCGAAGTGCCACTACAGGGTCAACGCGGGCTGCTCGCACAGCCGGGTAGAGGCCGGCGGCCAGGCTGATAAGTATGGAAAATAAAACCGCCCCAAGACAAAGCCACCAGGGAAAGCTGAAGTAATTGACATACGGGACGCCCTGTTTGGCAAGAAAATGATTGGCGACCTGGTTGATGACCATACTCACTACCCATCCAAGAGCAAGACCAAAAGCGCCGCCTAAAAAGCCAATCATTCCGGACTCAAAAAAGAATATTTTTTTGACATCTTTATCGCTGGCCCCGACGGCTTTCATAATTCCGATTTCTCGGTATCTTTCCAGGATGGACATCACCATAGTATTGATTATCCCTAAGGAGGCGACTGTGATGCCAATCATCGCAACCGCAGCGAGGAACATATCCATAAATATAAATGCGGTCTTGATTTCCTTTAGCTGGTCTATTAGTGCAAAAGTCCTGAGCCCCTTCGCCTGCATCTTCTCCTTTATAGGGTCAATATATTTTACCGAAGCCACCTTAATAGTTACTGCCGAATAGCCTTTTAGCTTATCAGCCGGTTTGAAAAAATCCCGGATGTTTGTCAGCGATATTTTTTTCATCCCTTCGGCCGGGCCGGGGGGTATATAAACATCGCTGCGCACCGGAATAAATCCGCCCATTCCCATGCGTTCAGCCACGCCGACGATGGTGAAGGTATAGCTCTCCTGGCTGAAAGGAAGCTTGTCACCCTGCATAATAGACATCATGTTCGCCGGATTTAGAAGGGCTGAATCAATAGCAAGTGTGGAAACCTCAATTTCCTCTCCAATTACTTTTTCGACGTCCTTGATATCCAAACGGCGCAGCAGCGAATCATTTATAATCAAGGAATTCTCCGCATCGCCTGTATATGTCTTGCCTGCCCTTAGTTTCATCAATTCAGACTGACAAACATCAGCAGACATAACCTGGACAATACTGAACTGTTCCTTTTCCTTAAATCGAATCAATGCAGGGAAACGCATTTCCGGAAAAGCTGATTCCACGCCTTCTATTTCCCTGACCTCCTGCAGAAAATTAACGTCGAGTATTGGACTGTTTGGGGAATCTGGGACTTGCTCATTTTGGATTTGGTTATACTGCCGGTCAGGGTCCATATCGGCCTGTTCGGTTCTGTTTCTACCTGAGGCCGGATAGACTGCAATATAATTAAATAGCCCCATTTTTTTAAAACTGTCTGTAACGTTTTTCTGGACGCCTTTGCCGAAAGAAAACATCGAAACAAGGGCCCCTATTCCTATTACCACACCGAATGTTGTAAGAAACGTACGCAGTTTTTTCTTGCGCAGGTTGGAAAAGGATTGCTCGATGTAGTCAGAAATTCTCATTGATTTTTTTCCAGTTCAACAACTTTTCCATCGCACAGGCAAATAACATCATCGGCGAATTCAGCCAACAGAGATTGTTCATGGGAAATCATAATGACGGTTAGGCCCTGATTCTTATTTAAGTCTGACAAAGTCTGCACAATTTGTCTTGATGTACCTGTGTCCAGGTTGCCGGTGGGTTCATCGGCGAGCAGGATTTTCGGCTGATTGACTAATGCACGAGCAATGGCCACCCTTTGCTGTTCACCGCCGGAAAGCTCGGAAGGTCGATGGTCTTTGCGAGGGTATAATCCCACCTTTGTCAACATCTCGCCGGCCCGGCGATTTCTTTCTTTTTTGGGCACACCTGCAAAAAGCAGCGGAAAAGCTACGTTATCCAGAGCTGTATAGGAGGAAATAATATTGAATGTCTGGAATATCATCCCGACCTGGTATCGCCGGTAAAGGGCCAGCTCTTCCTTGTTCAATTCAGAGATAAATTTGCCCTGGACTTTGATACTCCCCGAAGAGGGTCTGTCCAATCCACCTAACAGATTCATCAAAGTGGATTTGCCTGAGCCGGAAGGTCCTGTTACCCCTAAGAATTTCCCTTCTTCAAGAGATAGATTAACATCCTTAAGGGCGGTAACTTGAATCTTGCCGGACGAGTATATCTTAGTCAAACTTTCTGTCTCGACAAAACCGTCAGAATTCATACTGTACCCTTGATACATTACTTATTATAAGGGATACAAAAACCCCTGCTTTTCCTTAAAGGTAAAACTTGAGGAGGACCAGGAAAGGGACCCCGCAAAGCGGGAACCCGAAGCAGGGGATATTCTAATGCACCTTGATTATAGAGTTTTCCGTTAGTGATGTCAAGAAAATTTTGCCGCTACTCTGAACTACTATAAGAAGAATTTTCTTTGCCATTTATCGGCCTCCTAAAAGGGCTTTCTCATTATTTTTTTAACGCCCTAAGGCAATCTGGACAAAACAGCTCACCTGATTCAATTCTAACTAACCGCTCTTCTGAAGAATCTTTCTTGCCGCAACCGTCGCAGATTCCACTTATTCCTGAAGCAGCCCGAATTTCGATTGGGGTTATTTGAGTTCTGAAGCCATCCCCTGCTCTCTGCTCGGCTTCAAAACCGGCTCTTTTTTCAGCTTCGGCCTCGGCCCTATCTTCGGTCTTGCGTCTCGCTTGGATTTCGGCTTTTAACTTTTTCTCTGCCTCGGCTCTTGCCTGGGCTTCCGCCTTCCTCTCCTCTTTGGCTTTAGCTATAGCCTTGAGATAGCCCTTTCTTTCAGCTTTTGCCTTTGCTTTGGCCGCGGCCCTCGCTTCTGCCTCGGCCATTCTCTCGGCTCTGGCACCAGTTATTACTTTCAACTCGGCTTCAAAGGCGGCTCTTTTTTCAGTCTCGAATGCTGCCCTTTCCTCGACTTTGCGTCTTGCTTGGGTTTCGGCTTTTAACTTCTCCTCTGCCTCGGCTCTTGCCTGAGTCTGTGCTTGAAGTTTCCTTTCTGTTTCGGCTATTGCTTCAGCATAGGACCTCGATTTCTCCTCCGCCTCAGTTCTGGCGTTGCTTTCAATCCTAACTTTATCCTCGGATTCAGCCCTGGCCTTCTCTGCTGCTTCCGTCCTGGCCATTAACTCTCCACAGAACCTTGCCTTTGCCTCCAGTTCGGTTCTCGCTTCTTGCTCAGCTTCGGCTCTGGCCTGGGCTTCTAATTCGGCTCTGGCCTGGGCTTCAGCTTTTGCCTTTGCCGCCTCTTCCGCTCTCGCACCAGCTTTCGCCCTTTCTTGTGCTTCGTCTGCTGCCCCGGCCTGGGCCTCACTTCTTGCCTGGCTTTCGGCTTTTAACTTCTCCTCTGCCTCGGCTCTTGCCTGAGTCTGGGCTTGAAGTCTCCTTTCTGTCTCGGCTAATGCCTCAGCATAGGACCTCGATTTCTCCTCCGCCTCAACTCTGGCTTGGCCTTCAATTCTGGCTGTCTCCTCGGATTCAGCCCTGGCATTTTCTGCTGCTTCCGTCCTGGCCAGTAACTCTCCACAGAACCTTGCCTTGGCTTCCAGTTCGGTTCTCGCTTCCTGCTCAACTCTGGCTCTGGCCTCGGATTCTGATTCGGCTCTGGTTTCGGCTTCAACTTTCGCTTTTGCCGCCTCTTCCGCTCTCGTTTGAGCTTTCGCTCTTTTTTCGGTTTCGTCTGCCGCCCTGGCCTGGGCCTCACTTCTTGCCTGGCTTTCGGCTTTTAACTTCTCCTCGGCCTCGGTCATTACTTGAGTTAGGGCTTGCAGTTTTCTTTGCAAATCGGCTATTGTCTGGGCATTGGACCTCAGCCGCTCCTCGGCCTCGGCTCTGGCCTGGCTTTCAAATTCGGCTTTCTCTTGAGCTTCGGCCATAGCCTTCTCCTGGGCTTCGGCTCGGGCCTGTAATTCGCCATAGGCCGTTGCCTTTTCCTGCAGTTCTGCTCTGGCTTGTTGCTCGGCTTTAGTTCTGGCCTGGGCTTCTGATTCGGCACCGGCCTGGGCTTCGGCTTTGGCTTTTAATGCTTCTTCCGTTCTGACTTCAGCTTTGGCCCTTTTTTCGGCTTCGGCTGCCGCCTTCTCATCAGCCACACTTCTTGCCTGGGTTTCGGCTTTTAACTTTTCCTCTGCTGCGATTCTTGCCTGAGTCTGGGCTTGAAGTTTTTTTTCTGTCTCGGCTATTGTTTCAGCATACGACCTCACTTTCTCCTCAGCCTCGGCCCTAACTTGGCTTTCAACTCTGGCTTTCTCCTCGAATTCAACTCTGGCCTTCTCTTCTGCTTCGGTCCTGACCAGTAACTCGCCATAGGCCCTTGCATTCTCTTGTAGTTCTGTTCTGGCTTCCCGCTCAGCTTTGGCTCTGGCTTGTGCTTCTGACTCGGCTCTTGCCTGGGCTTCAGCTTTGGCTTTTGCTCCCTCTTCCGCTCTCGTTTCAGCTTTTGCCCTTTTTTCGGCTTCGGCCGCTGCTCTTTCCTCAACTACTCTTCTCGCCTGGGTTTCGGCTTTTAATTTTTCCTCTGCCTCGGCTCTCGTCTGGGCTTCTGCCTTCCTGTCCTCTTCGGCTTTGGCCATAGCATTGAGATAGCCCTGGTTTTCAGCTTTTGCTTTCGCTTTTGCTGCTGCCTTGGCTTCAGCTTGGGCCATTCTGTCGGCTCTAAAAGCAGTTACTGATTTCAACTCGGCTTGAAAGCCGGCTCTTTTTTCAGCTTCGGCTGATGCCCTTTCCTCAGCCCTCTGTTTTGCCTGGCTTTCGGCTTTTAACTTTTTCTCCACCTCGGCCCTTGCCTGAGTCTGGGCTTGAAGTTTCTTTTCCGTCTCGGCTATTGTCTTAGCATAGGACCTCGCTTTGGCCTCAGTCTCGGCTCTGGCCCGGCTTTCAACTTTAGCCTTGGTCTCGAATTCAGCCCTGGCTTTGGCTTCTGTTTCTGTCCGGGTGAGTAACTCGCCATAGGCTTTTACCTTCTCTGCCAGTTCGGTTCTTGCTTCTTGCTCAATCTTTGCTCTTGCCTGAACTTCAGCTTTTGCTTGGGCCTGGGCTTGGGCTCTGGCCTTTGCCTCCTCTTTAGCTCTGGCTTCAGCTTTGTCTATTTTTTCGGCCTGCACCTTTAGCTTCTGTTCGGCTTCGGTCAGCGCATCGCTGTATGACCTGGCTTTCCGCTCTGCCTCGCTTCTGGACTTGGCCTCGATTTCTGCTTTTTGCTCGGCCCTTGCTGCGGCCTCCATGTAGGTTTTCGCTTTCCCTTCAGCCTTAGATATCGCTTCCCTTTCAGCCTTGGCTGCTATATTCACTTTCGCCCTCTCTTTGGCTTCGGACCTGGCTCTTGCTTTGGCTTCAGCCTTGGCTCTTCTTTTCTTTTCTGCTTTTTCTCTTTTTTCAGCCCTGGCTTTTGCCTTGACCTTATGCTTATTAAAACAAGGAATTAATATATGGTGAGGCCAATGTTTTTCTCCGCATATGGGACATGTTGGTACGAATTTCTCATCTCTGGACCCAGTCGTCTTTTCAGCCATTTCCGAACCTCCTTGCTAATTCTGCTCAACTATACTGTTATCAATACAAAGAGCAAAGCTTAGTACAAAATTGGCATATTGCCAAGCTAAAACTTATTCGAGACAGGTCAGTACTCGTAAAATTTGTAAAAAAATGTCTGAAGGCAATACGCTTGTTAGAAGCGTATGTATCCATATTATGTTCTCGCGGCCACCCATGAAGCTTTGACAAAGGGCAGAAAACGCTAAAATCATACTTTTCTGGAGACTGTAGCATGATTACAGAGGTATTTTTCAATCATATTTGTTGGATTTGTCCACAAAACCGCAGGATTTATTGCTTTTTTGCCAACGGCATAATCGTTTTCTCTGCAGCAACTCTTCATGCCGTTGGCTTCAAAGCGGAAAATCCCGGGCTCTGGGGCAGAGCCCCAGTTTTATTTAGTTTTTAACGTTTTTTTCTCATACCACAGGTGAAATACTCTGTAATGTTACTACAGTCTCCTTTTCTGTGCTATTATAGCCTTGACAGGGCATTAGTCAGCAGCCTGCCTCACCACCAGAAACAGGGATTGCCATAACTTTGCCAGAACCAACGGTGTTCCATTTCATTGAAATGCCGCCACTCCACGTGCCCGTCAACGAACAGGATATTTCCCCCCGCGGGCTGTGCGCCCCTTCTCAGATGGTTCGTTCTGTCATAGACTTGCCAGCGTGACCAACATCCACCGGTTGCTTCAGTGAAGTCGGATTGGGACCGGTCCGGCCCATTGCTGGCGGTTACATCAGCGATCAATTCCACCGTTGCGGCAGACCTCTGCGTTACAATAACAGATCTGACCCATTCCTTATGCTTGTTGTCGGGGCTCATGGGCGGGTTCTCTCTGCCTCTGACCGTATCAATGAACCAAAAATATCCCATAATCCTATGATAGTTTTTGCGGGTCGATTCGCTCTGTGGCTCGGGCTGAGGATAGTTCTCCGGCGTCCCGGCCGAAAGATTCTCTCCGTAGCGCCAATAGATGATATTGTCTCTCTGACGCCAGGATGGACAGTAGAAGATATGTCGGTCGAAGGCACCCGTCCTCAGGATAATATCTGTTGTCCAGTATGAAACATCAAATAACCAGCGATCTACCTCGTTGAGCGGCAGCTTGCCATCGTTGTCGTTGGCGTACAAGTGCAAGCCCAATCCCATGTTCTTCTCATTTTGGCCACAGACAGCTCGTCGGCCCTGTTCCCGGACGGTAGTGAGTGCCGGCAGGAGAATGCCGAGTAAAAGGGCAATAATCGCAATCACAACCAAAAGCTCGATTAAGGTGAATCCTCTTCTTTCATCCATATCTCACCTATACTTTCTTTAAGCGCAGAATTGCCAACCACCAGACCTCAAATCCTCATTACGGGTGTTCCGCAACCGCCACAAGATGATGTCTCGTTCGAAAGAATAGAGTGCCCTGTGAAATTGCAGGTGTCGCCATACAGGTTTCATTCATTTTATTAATGCCTGTCAATTTGAATTCAGCACCTGCTTCTACAACATATATATCACCCTTCTCGGCAGTGCAGTAGATTTTTTTACTTCTGCAGCAACGGGAGAAGCTGAAAAGGCAGCAGATGAGGAGCTTAGACTTTCGCGGTACAGTAATTTACCTGTTCCTGCTTCAATACAGCTTAATTTGCCTCTATCTGAACAGCAATAGAGATACTCGTTATATACGAAATGATGTTGCTTTGTTGTCATATAAAGCACGGTTTAAGCTCTCTATCAACAAGAACACATAGTGAGTGACCTCAAGTTCAGTCTCACCTTCCCAACACAGCTCACTCGTCGACTTAGGTGAATAAAAATCAACAAGCACAAAAAGTTAGGGCTATGGATAAGTTGGTGTATAACCTAATCTGCCCCACGTACCCTTCTGCATCCAGTATAAATCCTGATACCCGTCAGAGCTCTGAGGTACGAATCCTGAGCCGGCATGGCCGCGCTCGAGATTTCTGCCGTTCTTTATTGTTTCGATGCCTTTCCACTTTTTGTAATCACTATGTCCGTCCGCGAAAGAGACGTTCGTGCCGTCACCGTGCCGGACGGGGGCGTCATCCCACCATACCTCCTGATCATAATGAACGGCAAAGGCATCTGGCGTTACCCAGCCTTCGTCGATAAAAACGAGTCTATAAGGAGGTGCCGGGTTATGAATCTCGGTCCTTTTCTTGATGTGTGCACCACGTACTCCTTGAGTCGGGGTGTGGTTAACAGCGTTCATAGAGAACATGATGGCGTATGTCAGCATTTCTCCCCGGCTGCCGGTCGGGCACCTGTAAATGTCCACATCCTTGATATACGGCCAGAGGGCTCCGTTAGGGCTTTTGATCTGTATTATTTGCTCGTCGGCCGGCAACTGTCCGCCGGACCCGTAATCAGAGGCCCAGCACCTACCCACCCAGGCCTGTTCTTTTCCGTGATCACCCCATCCCGTATCCTGATAGCTATATCCTGCTGCACCATTGACGAGCTTATCGTCGTTTTCATCCGCGTACATAATCCACGCCATCGCCAACTGCTTCAGGTTATTAAGGCAAACCGCACGCCTGCCCTGTTCTCTGGCTCTGTGCAGTGCCGGCATCAATATCGCCATCAGTACTGCGATGATAGCGATTACCACCAAAAGCTCTATCAATGTAAACCCCATTACAAAACAACGTCTTA
>Ga0307439_1002648_pt1 | contig 10439 bp, 10 predicted proteins | sample SalMarWE160490MG_FD_202142 | JGI IMG/M metagenome (GOLD analysis project Ga0307439, IMG submission 202142) | Salt marsh sediment microbial communities from the Plum Island Ecosystem LTER, Massachusetts, United States - WE1604-90 | ecosystem: Environmental > Aquatic > Marine > Intertidal zone >... | reverse complement strand
ACCTGCCCAGGGTGGCATTTAACATGGACAGTTTGTTTCGTAAAGCCGGGGCACACGGGAAACAGGCATTGACTCTCAGCATGGGGTTTGGTTGCAATGCTGCAGGAGTTATTGCCGCACGGGTCATCGACAGTCCGCGCGAAAGGTTAATTGCTATTATCACCAACAATTTCTCGTTATGTAATGGGCGTTGGCCCACCCAGATACTCATAGCGACCATTTTTATCGGGGGTATTGTTCCTGCACATTGGGCAGGATTGGTTTCTGCAGGCGCTGTGGTGGGGGTAGCGGTACTTGGGATAGTGTTCAGTCTTATTGTTTCATGGGGTCTGAGTAAATCTGTCTTACGGGGAGAAGCCTCTGCCTTCAGTCTTGAATTACCTCCCTACCGTCGGCCACGCATATTGCAAACCTTATACACTTCTTTAATCGACCGTACTATTTTTGTGCTGTGGCGGGCTATCGTTTTTGCCATTCCTGCAGGGGTTGTAATCTGGCTCGTAGCCAATATACACATTGGGGAACTCACTCTTGCCGGACATTTCATACAATGGATAAATCCTTTCGCGTTTGTTATCGGACTCAACGGAGTAATATTGCTGGCTTATATCATTGCCATCCCTGCAAATGAAATTGTAATCCCCACAGTACTGATGCTGACAGTGTACAATAGCGGACTTATCGCTGTCGGTTCAGGCGCTGGCGTTATGTTCGAACTTGATTCTGCTGCTGATACCGGAAATATCCTGCATGCCGGAGGCTGGACACTGCTTACAGGTATTAACCTTATGCTTTTCAGTTTGTTGCATAACCCATGTGCAACAACGATATACACTATATTCAAAGAAACCAGGAGTGTAAAATGGACACTTGTTTCAACATTTCTTCCTCTGGTGTTGGGTCTGATTATTTGTTTTTTTACAACCCAGATCTGGTTTTTGTTGGTGAGGTGACCACTAATATCAGATTATTGTATAAAGTTACCGGATCGGTTAATATTGAGTGCGTTGGCGTATTCTGCCGACCTTGTGTTTTTATAGCATAAAATGGTTCAATTTTATTAAAATTGTAAAAAAATTTACGATTAGCGTTTTCTCTTTTTTCATGCGTAAATTTCCCCCGCTTCAATTGAATACTTTATATGCCATAATAATAGCTGCAGCAAGAGTTGTTATTGCAAAGAGAATTTTCAGCAATTTTGGTTTTGTCATGATGGCAATACTGCCTCCGATAAGACCTCCGATGGCTCCGCCAATTGCCAGAGGAACAGCAATCCGGTAATCAAAATGCCCTGCAACGGCATGCCCTATAAAACCGGATAACGCCGAAACGGCTACTAATGTACTTCCCGTGGCAACTGCATTTTTCATTGGTACTCTACACGCCAATACGAGTACAGGAACCATAAAGGACCCTCCAGATATACCTACCATTCCTGCTATAAATCCAAAAACTAAAAGCGTGGGCATAACGATTAGAAGATTAACAGAATAAGTAAGTGATTTATCAAACGATTTTATATTCAAATACTTCCAACCTGTTTTTATCGCCTCATCCGGATTGCCTTTAAAGGGGTTTAGCATTATAATAGCAAGGAAGAAAAGCAAAACAGACAAAATAAGTTTTAGCCATTTTCCTTCTATGTAATCAGAAAAAAATCCTCCTGCAAGAGCCGATATTCCGATTAAGATGCCAAAAAGAACAGCTAATTTCCATTCCACAAATTTTTTTCTTCCAAAAACCAACATGGCAAAAAAGGCCGCTGTAAACAGAATAAACTGAGCGGATGCAGCAGCAATGTGCATATCAATTCCTGATAATACTAAGGCAATTATGAAAAAATTACCTCCGCCATGACCTGTCATGGTCATAAATACGGCAATAACTAATATAATCAGAGCTAATAACCAGATATTCATTCGCTGATTGTTTTTTTCAGCTCGTTCATAAATGTAAATTTATTTAGTTGTGTTAATGATGATTTGGTATTTTATACTTGTCGGAACATTTTTAATTTCAGGTTTTTTTACTTTTGCCTTTTTACTTTTTACTTTACATCAGACTGATTTATTACTTTTTTGGCACACAACACAAATTCCAGTTTGCCTAAGTTACTCTTCTCTTTTTCCCTTTATGAATAAGAAAACCCTCTTTTGATTTCCCGAATAAATAAATCCGTTTCTTTCTACTACTGTAACCAATTTTTTCTTTGAAAGCCAGGGAGTTTTTTCAATAGCAAGTATACCTTCGGGTTTTAAGACACGATATAGCTCAGAAAAAATATTCCCCAGCCATTCAGTATGATGAACAAAACCAAAAAGAAACGTAACATCTGCACTTTTATCCGGCAATCCGGTCCTGGTTGCATCGGCAAAAATAGTTTCAATATTTCCTATTTTTTCTTTTTTTACCTTTTCCTGAACACTTCCTATAGCTAACGGGTGATTATCCAATGCATAAACAACTCCTTTTTTACCTACTATTTTTGCTGCAGGTATTGTGAAAAATCCGGGACCGCATCCTATTTCTAATACTGTTTGTCCAGATTTAAGCCCGGCTGCTTTTAAGCTTTTAAAGGGATCTTTAAATATCCACAGAAGTGGGTTATCATGTATCAAAGACATAATTTTAAAAGCAAAATTTGGCATTTTTTCTGATTTTGACGTATTTCTCATCCTCATTTAACATTTTTAGTGAAAGTAACTGTATAAAGAGCTATATATAGAATCGAAAATTTCATCAATTTCAGGCAATTCAGGCAACGCATCCCTGATCAGTCCGGAATAAAAAAGGCATGTTTCTGTTTCTTCCCGGGGCAATGAAGGACGGTTATGGTATTTTACCTCTTCCTCCCATGCCTCTTCCACCACCCATTCCTCTTCCCATTCCACTACCCATTCCACTACCCATTCCTCTTCCCATTCCTCTGCCATCTCTATGTCCCGTGCCCATGCCTTTTCCTGTTCCACGTCCTCCATCGCTCCCGCCTGCTTTACGGGCTGAATGAATACTATCTTTTAATGTCGGCTCTTTCAATATCGGAACTTCATCATTCTTGACTTTTCTTACTGCCTCATTAACAGGTATATTACGGCACAGGTAAACTTTACAGCCGTAAGATAATACCTCGCTAAATGATGACGGGCCGATATTGCCGACAATAATCTTTTTTACAGCCGGAGTAATAAATTTCCCAATGTTTTGATCTTCATCAGTACTTACCCCTGTGAAGGTTTCATGCTCCATGGTAAGCGGATCAATTATCATGAAATATCCGGAATGACCGAATCTGCCTGATACTTTTGAATCCAATGTATCACCTGATGATGCAACTAAATATTTTTCCATAATCAGAATCTTTTTTATATTGTTAAATTGTTAATATAATACATAATAAAATTCTTTGGTGCTATCCGTATCTTTTTACAAGATATATTTCTCTTTTTTAGCCAAATAATTCTTCTCGCCGGCATGTACGGGTACTCCGAGCCAGTTTTCCGGGCACCAATATACCTTCGGGCAACAACTCATCGAGCCATTTAATATTTGTTTTTAATTTTGTCATAATTACATCCATTATAATCCCACACCGGCTATTTGCGTCCCGCAGTTCGGACAATGCCCCTCTTTAATATTGTTTTTTATTATCCCGAAATTCAAACGCTCAATTAACATGTAACCACATTGGGGGCATTTTGTATTCATATCACCCGTATTCGAAGTATTCCCGATATAAACATAATTAAGGCCGGCTTCCAGGCCAATTTCCTTTGCCAACTGTAAAGTTTGAATGGGGGTTGGGGGTACATCTTTCATTTTATAGGCAGGGAAGAAGCTGCTGATATGCCAGGGTACATCCGCTCCCAGTTCACCAGCCACAAAATCTGCCATATTACGTATTTCTTTAGGGTCATCATTAATTCCGGGAATAATTAAACTGGTAACCTCAAGCCAGATATCCATTTGTTTTATATTTTTCAGGTTATCCAGAACAGGTTGTAAACGTGCACCGATAATCCGCCGGTATGTTTCCTCCCGGAATGCCTTCAGGTCGATATTGACGGCATCGAGGTAAGGTCTGATCATGTCGAGCATCTCATGTGTCATATAACCATTTGACACATAAATATTCTTAAGTCCTGTTTCATGTGCCAAACGCGCAGTATCATAACTGTATTCAAAGAAAATTGTTGGTTCGGTATAGGTATAAGCTATGCTTTTACATCCTGTGTTCTTTGCGTTCCATACAATTTGTTCCGGTGTTGCTTGTTGTCCTGATTCCAATATTTCAATATTGGTTATTTGTGATATATCCCAATTCTGGCAAAAAATGCAATGGAAGTTGCAACCCGGAGTTGCAATGGAATAGGCTTTGGACCCGGGATAAAAATGATATAAAGGTTTTTTCTCAACCGGATCAATATACCGGGCAATAGTACGGCCATAAACCTTTGTATAGAGTATCCCTGTATTATTTTCTCTAACCATGCATATTCCCGCCTTTCCGGAAGGAATCACACAACGATGGGCACAAAGGTTACATTGAACTTTATTTTTATCAAGTTTCTGATATAAAAGCGCTTTTTTCATGAAACCGTCCAAATTTTATCCAATGCAATTTCTGTTTTTTGCTTTAATAATTCCTAAACATACCTATCTGTTGATGAAGAACATTTTTCACCGAATAATACAGTGCCGATCCGTACAATATTGGCATCTTCCGGATTCCCGAAGCGTGGACCCATGGTCATTAATCCCTCCTTACTTTCCTGATGCGCAGGATCGGCCACGGGAAATGCATTCATCAATAATCATTAAAGCCATAATATACCTCCTTTTTAATTTTATTAAAATAATGTAAATGCCAATTCTATTTTTCAGATTCATACGGATCCCATATAACAAGTACAAGGGCTCCATGCTTCGATTCGAAGGGACCATGATTTTCGCGGGCCTTAAAACTCTGATATGTCCCCTCATGGTATATTTTCCCTTCACTTATGTATTCACCTTTAATTATTACATGCTGCTCGGCAGTGACATGAGCATGTGATGTCATGTAAAACCCTTCCGGTAATTTAAGTAAAACAGTTTTTACACCTTGTTCATCGCGCAAAATTTTTTTTCTTGTCCCGGCCGGGTACTCCCGGGCATCCTGCCAGCCTGAATCATCGAATAAATTGATAGGGGGTTCCATTTTAAATTCCTCCTTTAGTTACTTGATAATTAATTGTTTTCCAAATATTCTTCGGTTAATATTTATATGTAAAAGTATTGGAGTCATTATTATTAAAAATTTATTTTGAATTGTTCTTAATTATAAGCTGTAATCTATACTTCCGTCAGGCATACCTGGTACCATTTGCACTCTATGTCAGCGCCACGGCCGCGGCCCCTGTTCCAACTGCCAGATAATTGCATCATTTTGTATTCTTTTAAATCAGAAACATAAAATTTCAATTTCTTCCGAATCGTTAACGGTTAATGCGATGTGTTGTAATCTTTTTTAAAATAACAAACAAATTTAAATGAACATTTGTTCATTTAAAAATTATTTAGACTAATTTTGAATAAAAATTATTATGAGAATTTCAGTACTTACGGATAATCTTCCGGGTGCATATACACCTGCAGAACATGACCTGTCGTACTTTATTGAATATACTGATAAGGGATTATTTATTGTGACCGGGTGAGGCCATCAAACTTTCTGATTAGCATGATGTTTGGGATGAGCTTGTTAAATTAAGGTTAAATAAAAAAAATGCCATGTTATAAGCTTTTTTAATTGCAGGTCTTACTACTCCCTTAGGAGCATTTTTGGTTTATCCTTTTGTCAGCAAAATGGGTGAGTCAGCGCTCGGGTTGATGCTTGGGTTTGTGTCAGGAGTACTATTATATGTTTCTGCCTCGCATCTTTTACCTGAAGCACGGGGACACGAGAAAAAAATTGTTATATTTACGGCAGGTTCTCATTATTAGAAATGAAGTCATACTTCTTGAATCAGATTTATAAAAAACTACCTGTATATTTCCTGGTAATACTCTTTTGCGGGTATCTTGGCTCCATTACATTTTTCCCTCATACTCATGTAGTTGACGGGATGACTATTGTTCATTCTCATCCTTATAAATCACAACCGGGAAGTGATCCGGTTAATCATAATCACTCAAAAAATGGATTTATCCTGATACAATTTATTTCGAATTTTATTGTCACTGCTCCCATAGTCTTTATTGGAGTTGCAATTATTCGAACTACTTTAAATAGCCGGTGTCCCATTAAGGATGAAAATCTTTATCTTAATTTATATCTCTGCAGTCATCATCTCCCGCGAGCGCCAACTTCATAATTACACAATCAGGCTTTTCAGAGAATTACAGATTCTCCTTATAATGCAGGGCTTTCTTGCATAATAATCATATTGTGTAATATTTACGGGTAGTATCATGAAGAAATATATATGGATGTTATTTATAATAATTCTTTATGCATCAACACTTTTCTCGCAGAAAAAAACAGATGCAAATATTTTCGGCCATGTAGTAGGGAACAATACCCATATCTCTTTTGCTACGGTCAGCGTAAAAGGTACCACGATGGGGGTCAATACAGACGAAACAGGCCACTATCAACTGATTAATTTACCTGCAGGAACTCATACGCTCATAGCCCGATATGTAGGTTTTAAACCTTCAGAAAAAGAGATTACAATCAAGTCAGGGGAAACACTGGAAATCAACTTTGATCTTGAGCAGGATATTCTCGGTCTTGAGGAGGTTGTTGTGACTGCTGACAGAAGCGAAATGAAGAGAACTGAATCGGTCACTATAGTTAATACTCTTTCTCCTAAATTGTTTTCTTCTGCCCAATCAGTAACATTAAGTGAAGGGTTGAGCTTTTCTCCGGGAATCAGAATTGAAAACGATTGCCAGAACTGTGGTTTTTCACAGGTCAGGATGAATGGGATGGAAGGTCCTTATTCACAGATACTTATAAACAGTCGTCCGATCTTCAGCGGTCTTGCCGGCGTTTATGGTCTTGAACTTATCCCCACCAACATGATAGAGCGTATTGAAGTGGTAAGAGGAGGCGGTTCTGCTCTTTACGGCAGCAATGCAATCGCGGGCACAATAAATATTATTTTGAAGGAGCCGGTCTCAAATTCTTACGAAGCCGGAATTAATACAGGATTGACCGGGATTGGACTAAAAGGGTCGGGAGGCGTTGCACCCGATTACTCTGTAAATCTGAATACATCTATTCTTTCTGATGACAGTAAAACAGGTTTTTCTCTTTACGGATTTACACGTGAAAGAAAAATGTTCGATGCCAATAACGATGGCTATTCCGAAATATCGCCAATGAATAATCAGACAATCGGGGCGCGATTCTTCCACAGGTTCGGGTTCAGAAGTAAAATATCCATCGACTTCTTCAATATTAAAGAGGAAAGGAACGGTGGAAACAGACAAGAGTATCCGTTGCACGAAAGAGATGTGTCAGAAACTATAAAACACGACTTTAAAACCGGTGCGGTAACTTATGAGAAATATTTCCGGGATTATGATCTTTTATCTGTATTCTTTTCTGCACAGCATATCATGCGTAATTCATACTACGGGGCCAACCGGTCGCTTAAAGATTATGGCAGGTCCGAAGGCCTGACATATAATACCGGCATACAATATAAAGCTTTCTTTGGAATTTCTTCTGTCATTGCAGGCATTGAAAATACAGGGGATTATCTGAAAGATGAGAAACTGGGATACCCCGATTATGCCAATGCTATAATTATCAATGATTCTATCATTAGTGTTCCGCATACTGACAACATATTAATTTCTGACCAGTCATCTGTCTCAACAGGTATTTTTCTTCAGTATGACCTGAAAATAAACAGATTAAAAGTCGGGCTCGGAGGAAGATTTGATCATTACAGCGTAGTTGACCATGCAAAAGAGAATGAAGTAAAGGACGGGAATGTTTTCAGTCCGCGTGTAAGTCTGATGTATGAAGTCCTCAGTTCATTGCAGGCACGAGTAAGCTATTCACATGGTTACAGGGCGCCACAGATCTTTGATGAAGATCTTCATATCGAAACATCCGGTTCACGACAGGTCATCAATGTAAATGATCTTGGTCTAAGGCAGGAAAACAGCCATAGTATAATGGCTTCCCTCGATTTCAACAAGCTTATCGGCACTGTTACAACCGGACTCTTAGTCGAAGGATTTTATACCAGATTGCAAAATCCTTTTGTTAATGAAATCGGAGTGCCTGATGAGAATGGCAAAGTTTTATATACCAGGAAAAATGCCGAAGACGGGGCTGTTGTAAAAGGTATTAACATTGAACTAAAGCTTAGGCCTTTGAGGAATTTTTCTTTAACATCAGGTTTTACGGTTCAGTCCAGTATGTATGATGTAACTCAGCAATTTACCAGGAAAGAATTCTTCCGCACTCCTTCAGACTATGGTTACTTTAACATTGACTGGAATTTTGTTCAAAACGCAGGTCTTTCTGCTACAGGAACTTATACCGGAAGGATGCTTGTGCCATATTTCGGCCCATTGACTGACCCGGATATCGGAGAATTAAGAAAATCTGATCCGTTTTTCGATCTGGGAAGTAAAATTCACTATGATATAAAACTTAATGGCGCTTTTTTACAGCTCTTTACCGGAATAAAAAACATATTCAATTCTTTCCAGTCAGATTTTGATTCAGGTATTGACCGTGATCCGGCATATATTTATGGACCGGTATCGCCCCGAACTGTTTATTTCGGTATTAAAATCGGGAATGAACTACCCTACCTCATGCAGTCGGGGTATCAACACCCAAAAACAAACAGGATACGCAACAAGTGGCGGGGAATTAAACCCAAAAGAGATTAAAGTCACGATATATAGTTAATTTTAGGGTGAAAGCACATACCACCGACCGGGCACATTTAAAGAAAGACAACTGACAGGTAAATAGAACACTGATATAAATGTTTTTAAACAAACACTTGTTTTTGGCATTTCGGCAAATAATTTATTTGATACAAAATATTACGATCATCTTTCCACACTAAAGCCTTTGAATTATTACAATCAGGGAAGAAATGTTTCAGTATCTTTGAAGATACCATTTGAAATAAAGTAATAAAAATGATTTCACAAACACCCATCAAACAAATTGCCGCCATTCATGATTTGTCAGGGTTTGGAAGGACATCCCTTTCAGTTGTAATTTCAATATTGTCTGCTATGGGAATTAAAGTGTGCCCGCTGGCTACTGCCGTTTTATCTTCTCATAGCCGGTATAAAGGATATCATTTTGCAGATCTTACAGATCACATGCAACCTGTTATTGATCATTGGAAAGAATTGAATACTTCGTTTGACGCTATCTACAGCGGATTTTTAGGTTCGCATAAACAAATTCGTATTGTTCAGGGGATGATTGATACATTCAAAAATAATGACCAGTTTATCGTAACTGACCCCGTTCTTGGGGATAATGGGAAAAATGTACGGACCAATAAATAAAGAAATGGTTTCTGAAATAAGGTCTTTGATTCAAAAAGCTGATATTATTACTCCTAATTTAACTGAAGCATATTTGTTACTGGATGAACCTTTTCATTCAGATATTGATGAAGAAGAAATAAAAAAATGGATTTTAAGATTATCGGATATGGGCCCTGAAATGGTAGTTATTACCAGTTTCCCCGAAAATTCTTCCATGAATAAATTTTCGGTAATAGCCTATAATAAAAATGATTCCCGTTTCTGGAAGCTCCCCATAGATTATATTCCGGCTGATTTTCCTGGGACAGGCGATTGTTTTACCAGCGTATTAACAGGTGCGTTATACAGGGAGATAGTCTGCCCATAGCGCTCGACAGGGCTGTGCATTTTATATCTTGTGGGGTAAGGGCAACTTTCGGATATAAATATGATCAAAATCAGGGCATACTGTTAGAACGAATCCTGAACCGGTTAAATTTTCCAATTTCGATCGGCAGTTATGAGGTTTTCTGACTAATTTTACGAATACTATTACGGATGTTTTTCTGCAAGGAAAAGCTGCTGAAGTAATGCAATCTTAATTGAAAATATTATTAAAAAAAGATAAACATGTAAACTGGTAATATTTAATACAAAATATCAATGATAAAAAAGAAAATTATATTTATTATTATTCTCGGATTTTATGTAATGCCAATGGAAGGACAGGAAAATGAAAAACAACAGGTAACTTATACTCCCATTGGTGTTTTTCATACAGATTATACACCTTTGACCGGAGCTCCCCGTCAGGGAATATTAATGCCTGAGGGAAAAGGTAAGATTGAAATATATCCTGAATATCAAAATGCTCTTAGAGCGTTAGAACTATTTGAATATGTCATAGTTATATATCATCTTGATAAGGCAAAGAAATG
>Ga0307439_1002641_pt1 | contig 10458 bp, 10 predicted proteins | sample SalMarWE160490MG_FD_202142 | JGI IMG/M metagenome (GOLD analysis project Ga0307439, IMG submission 202142) | Salt marsh sediment microbial communities from the Plum Island Ecosystem LTER, Massachusetts, United States - WE1604-90 | ecosystem: Environmental > Aquatic > Marine > Intertidal zone >... | reverse complement strand
ACCCCCTGTTTGTGATGAATTTAGAATTGAGAATTTAGAATGTAGAATCTCGTTTTATTCATCCATCGCCTATCATTCGTCTTCTGTCGTCTGTTTTCCGTCGTCCGTCATCGGGCCATATTTGTCCTTCTACTATTGGGCGAACCTGCACGAATTTGACGAAAAAAGAAGCGATTTTGACGGGATTGACAGGATTAACCTACTATGAACAAAAGAGTTGAAAAAATTTCAAAAATTTGGATTTTAGCGCGCAACTACCATCGGTTTTGGTTGAAAATACCCCTAAATTCTTATCTATTTTAACAAGAAAATGACAAAAGAAATGACCCTGCCCTAAACAACCCTCGGCAGTGCCGAGGGCTAACATAATTCCCCTATTCGAAATTTACGGAGAGGGATTTTTGTTTCTTTCGGAGAGAGACTTTTTTCGTCTTTCCGTCCGAGGTGATTATATAATCGCCATAAAATGCGCGTGCTTCGAATAGGCCTTTGTCATCGGCTTTTCCGGAAACTTGAGTCCACCACTGGTTAAAAACAAGGTCTCGATAAGCCAATGCCTGGGCAGTTGGCGTCCAGTCTTTTTTCCACATTGCAGTGTGCGGCTGCCAGTGCCCCTGTTCCCAAAATCCCCACATTAAAATGGCTTCAACGTTGGGGTGGGCGAAGCAAATCGGAAAGAACCTTCGAAGCTCTTCGGCCATGCCCTCTTCGGTATCAGCGACAACAAGACATTCGGTGATTTTAATAGGCAGATTGAACTTTGCGAGCTTATCGAGAGTCTTCTGGACATGCTCGGAAGTAGTAGGGGCCCTGCCGGTAGAGTCGTTTTTGCGGGAAGTGACAAAATGGCCCTGGCAGCCGATGCCGCCGATAGGGACACCTTTTGCGAGGAGGTTTTTTATTTGAGCAATGTAAGAAGAGGCATTGTAACCATTCTCAACAAGAACGCCGTAATCGTTTACATAGAGTGTGATATCCGGATTTCCGGCTTTGGCCATATCGGCCATTTCATTAATAATTCCGTAACCAAGGCGGCGGCGGAAAAAGTCGCCATTAAGCATTTCATTGTTCAGGTCAAACTCTGCAATGCGGCCCTTAAAATGCTTTGTGACGTCAACGGCACGACGGTTAACAGCTGCGCGAAGCTGGTCATTATTCAGCTTTTTCAGCCAAGGCATAATGTATTTTTCCTTTGCCCAGAATATGCAGTGGCCCCGCATCGGTATGTTATAATCGTGACAGATTTCCCAAATTCTGTCGGCGGTAGAATAATCGACGACATTGGGCTCTTTTTCGCAGTCATACCACTTCAAGGCGTTTTCGTGAACTGCGTAGTTAAAGTTCTCGGAAAGGACCTTCAAAAACATCTTTCTGTCCTCCGGCGACATAGCATTCTCGTCTTTTTCGGCGAGCTGATTCGTAATCGCAGTGCCGAACAAGAATTCGTGACGAACCTGCTGAATCTTGACATCAGCGCCCGGAGCGGTCTTTACCGTGATATCGCCCATCCGGATTTCAGCTATGCGGGAGGCAATGGCGGACGGGGTCAGCTCTGCTGAAATATCTTCCTGGGCGAAACAAACAGGGACAATAAGTGCAATTACGACCACAAGTAAAAAAATCGGCTTTGCCTTCATAATCCAGACTCCTTATTTACATTTGACAATTATTTCCGTTTACCAACCAACCAGCTATTTTTGCTTATTATACTGAAAGATAAAGGCAAATCACAGCAGAAACATATTTTGCGCGGGGCAAGCGAGTGATGAGAGTCAAGTATCGAAGCCCTTAAAAACATCGGGTCAGCCGGTGTATATCGAATTTCGTATTGCAAACCAACAAATTCTGCGGTAAATTACGGGATTAAATACGAAAAAACGACGCGGCAGATTAGCGTCTAAGTGCAGTGATTTTCGATGATTTATGCAATAAATGCACCCGCCAAACCGTCTTTATTTGTGTGAAAAAGCTCAAAAATGACAGAAAAAGACGACTTAACCCGGATAATAATCGGCTGCAAGAAAGGCGACGGCAAGTGCTTTTCGCAGATAGTCGATGCCTATGCAGGCCGGAGCTATGGTTATTTTTATAGACTGACGGGCAATACAAGCGTAAGCGACGATTTGCTGAGCGAGCTATTTGTTAAGTTAGTGGAGAAAATCGGTTCCTATAGGGGCGGCTCCTTTGAAAGCTGGCTATTCAGGATAGCAACCAATATATTTCATGACTACTTAAGGAGCAAGCAAAGACGGAAAAAACTGCTCGAGGCACATCAAAAAGAACTGGAATCAGAGCTGACAGAACCGAAAAAGTCCGGGGGGGAGCAGCTTGATAAGTTACAAATACAGCTTAAGAAGATGGACGAAGATACACGAGAATTGATAATGTTGCGATTTTATTCAGGACTCAGCTTCAAAGAAATAGCATCGATGCGGTCCGAGCCGATAGGAACTACGCTGGCAAAGCTGCATCGAGGACTTAAAAAACTTCGAGAAATGATGGAGTGATGCGGAAAATCAAAATACCAGGATAAAAGGAGTGAGTTATGAACGGTCAAGATGAGAAAAATCTGAAAGAGCTGTTCGAGAAATTCGTTGGCAGCAGTGAAGCAGAAAAAGCTGTCGAGGATATCCGCAAAGGCGAGCAAATCCTCCGCGAGAACCCTGCGCCCCAGCCAAGCAGTGAAGTTATAGATGAGATAAAATACGAAATCGCCAAAGACCTTCTGCAAAAACGGACAGGTGCATACGGATTCAGAAAAACGGTCTATGAGGTGGCTGCCGTGGCGGCGATAGTTACTATCCTTACGGCGATAAGTATAAAATTCTTTGTAAAAAGTGACGAACCTTATGGGCCTGTAAAAACCGAATATGCGTCGGTAATACCAACTTCATTCTGGGACAGCGAAGATGCTGTTACAGATGACACGGACCTGGCGATATTAACAGCTAAAATCGAGCAAATCGAAGGCGAAATGCTTTCTTTACAATTAGGTAGAAGTGAGAGCAACGGCCAGACAGCTGTAACGGAATTAGAAATGGAACTGGAAGAAATAGAAAGTGACTTCTGGAAGGGATAAAAAATGAAGACGAGTCGCACAATTTTTGTAGTTTTAATAACGGCAATAGTAACATTACTCAATTTGCCCTGCACAGGTTCCGAAAGAGAACATAAGGAGGAACCCAATATCTGGTTTGAAGAAGGGCCAAGAGGTCCAAGAGGGCCGGAAGAACTAAGAGGACCGGATGAACTAAGAGGGCCGGAAGAACGAAGAGGACCAAGAGACGCAAGAAGGTCAAGACGTGGGCCAAGAAGGTTTGAACTAACCGACGAGGAAATCGGGCGGATTATGAGCAGTTTGAAAGAGAACGACCCAAAAAAGGCAGAAGAATTAGAGAAACTGCGCGTAGAAGACCCGAACAAGTTTCAGTTCGAGCTTGGAATGCACGGCGGAGAAGAGTTTGGCAGGATAATAAGAGAGCGGATAGAGCGTTGGAGGAATCAAAGAAAGGACGAGTTTATACAATGGCTTGAAAACAACTACAGCCAAACAGCAAAAGAGCTGGCAGGTTTGAAAGAAAAAGACGCAAAATTATACTGGGAAAAATTCGAGATTATCAGCAGAAAATACTGGCCCATTTTCGATGAAGAAAAGAGAAACCCGGAATTAGCGAATGTTCTTAAAGAAGACCTGGTGCTTAAAACAAAACGTGATGAGCTTGTTGAGAAAATCAAAGGCACAAAAGATGAAAAAACAAAGAAAGAACTAACCGGACAGATGGAAGAAGTTGTCGGCAGAAGGTTTGACCTGATAATAAGAAGAAAACAAATCGAATATGAGCGGCTGCTCAAAAGAGTTGTGGAGTTACAAAAACAGCTTGAGGAAAGTAAGGCAGAAATATCCAAATGGCAGGATGTGGATTTCAAGAACGAAAGTGTAACAAACAGGGTCAAGGAACTGCTCGGCTCAGGCACATTCAAGTGGGACTGACATAATTTACGATTTACGATTGATGATTTCAGGGCCTTGTGGATTTCCCGCAAGGCCTTTTTTTATAATTTGTTTTTCATACGTTCTGCTTCAGTGGCTTTTTGGAGGATTCTTTTTTCCTTTGCGGTGAGACTGTGAATGCCCTGCTCGTGGACCTTCTGCAAGATTCTGTCAAGCTCAAACTGCAGCTCTCTTTGTCTGGCCATTTTCCTTTGCCATCTTCCTGTCCGGACTCTCAAGTTGAATTTGGTTCGCCAGGATTTTGAATACACGTAGGCGGCCCCTGCGGCCATACCGGCCAGATGTGCAGCATCGCCACCTGCATTTGCCCCCTTTGTGATTAGGGTGACAATATAAATAGCAGTGAAAGCCACCGCTGCAACCCTGATCGGCACAGGAAAAAACAGGATGATAACAACAAACTGGGGAAAAAGGATTGCACAGGCGGCCAACATACCAAGTATCGCCCCGGATGCACCTACCATTTCACCAGCAGGCAAAAATCCCACCAGGACAAGCAGCATATAAAACAAGGCACCTGCAACACCACAGCCGAGATAAAAAGGCAGAAACCTTCTGCTTCCCCAGTATCGTTCAAGGGTCGGGCCTAAGAAAAACAATCCGAGCATATTAAAAAAGATATGCCAAATGAAATTCGGGTCGTGCAGAAACTGATAGGTTACCAACCTCCACAATTGTAAAACTCGAGGCACAGAAGTCGCATCGAGCGGAAACCATCGATAAGCAAAGCGACCGAATGGCGGTATGATAATCGAGACAAGATACACCGCTACATTGATAATGAGCAGCCACTTAACCACCGGTGTAATCTTTGGAAATCCCATACGCATTTGTGGTGCGTAGTGGAACTTGGAGTTGTAGTCCGCCCGCGTGTAATCTCTGTCGTAAAGGCCCATTATTAACTCGTATATAGTATATAGTGCCGTTTCTAATTAATTAGTGTCATTCCGGCCTTGAGCCGGAATCCAAACTCAAAAGTGCATAGATTCCTGCTTTCGCAGGAATGACAAAAGTAACAATTACTTTTTAGAAACGGCAATAGTCATCCAGGATGTTATTTCGGCTTTTGCGTTTTTATTCTTTGGAAAACAAGCATCAAAATCAGGCCGAAAATCACCATATAAAGGCCGAGGTTCTGAGAAACTGTCCCGCCTTTGTAAACGGCCCACCAGCCATACTCAAAAGGATTATCATCACGTAAAAACTCTATAGCAAACCTGGTAACGCCGTAAAGTATGAACATCAGGGCAAATGTGGAGCCGGGCTTGACAAGAAGCTTATCGGATTTTGACGATTTTAGGGCTTTTTGTGCTCTTTTCCAAAAAAGATAAAGTATAAGGCACAAAACAGCACCATTGGCAGATGAGTAAAGCTCTGTGGGGTGGATGGGCAAGCATCTATATTTCCCTTTGGTAACCTCATTTTTTTGCTCTTCTGTTAAATCCTTGAGTAGCTTTGGATACCATTTTCCGTCTTCATCGGTATATCTATAGTACTCCTGACGAGGCAAAACCAATTGTGGTTCGTAACGGTTCCTCTGCGGATTTGCATTAATCTGGCTTATGTAAGCAAAGGAGTTGTATGGAAAACGCACAGCCCAGGGTAGATTTGTGGGTTTGCCGAAACAGCATCCATTGAGAAAGCAGCCGATTCTGCCAAAAGCAAGCGCCAGCATAAGACCAATAGCGAGGATATCGAGATAATAGCGAATCGGGAGCTTATGATACCATAGGTAAAAAAAGATGACAGCGATTGCCAGGATGACACCACCTAAAAGCTCAAGGCCGCCCCTCCAGATAGCAAAGACAGAAACCCAGTCCGCACCCCGGAACTCAGCAAAATGATGGACGACGTAAAAAACCCGCGCTCCGAATATGCCCGCTATCAAAGAGTATAGGGCGGCATTAGTGATGTATTGAGGATTAGGTGTAATATCCCTGCTGAGGTGCCTTATGATAAAAATTGCGGAAAGAAAACCAATGACCATCATCAGGCCATAGCTTTTTACGGTCAAATGAATGAAAGGTAATTCAAAAAGTTCGCGATACATTACTTGATTTTCAATTTACGATTTTCGATTTACGATTGTTGAGGTTTAATCGCTCATTAAAAATCGTTTAATAAAATCTTTACCCTAAACTGTCGGTTTTATCTTGTTATTTTCGTCGAGGACAATTACCTTCGGTTTACATTTTGTTGCTTCTTCAGTGGTGCAGTAACAGAAGCTGAGAATGATAATGAGGTCTTTCGGATTTATAAGTTTTGCGGCGGCGCCGAGAATGACAATCTTGCCTGAATCTGCCTCTGCCGGGACCGCGTAGGTTTCCACACGATTGCCGTTATTTAAATCGGCGATTAAGACCGCCTCGTAAGGCAGGATGCCGGCTGCCGCCATCAGGGCCGAATCTATGGCGATACTTCCGGGATAGTGCAGCTTCGCCTCAGTAACCGTTGCACGATGTATTTTGCTTTTTAAGATTTTTACAAACATATTTCGTCGCTCGCGTCTCGTAGTTTGCTTTATAAGGCCTAATTTATCACTTTCCGCAGATTATACATTATTTCTCACAGGTGTCTATGAGAATATTGTCGATGAGGCGGGTGGAGCCGATTTTTGCGGCGATGGCGGCGAGAACACGGCCTTTCGGCTGTTCGAGGTCTCGAAGTGATTCAGCATTTACGATACTGATATATTCAATCTCTATCGATGGCTCCTGCTGAAGGACTCTCCGCATTTCACCGATGATTTTGGTAGTATCTGTTATGCCATCTTTGATTAACGCTTCGCATTTTTGGAGGGCCTTGTAGATTAGAGTCGCATCTTTTCTCTGCCTCTGCGATAGATATTGATTTCTGCTGCTGACGGCTAAGCCATTCGTCTCGCGAACCGTCGGGCATACAACAATTTTTAGAGGCATATTCAAATCGGCGACCATTCGCTTGATAACAATCGCCTGCTGAGCGTCTTTCTGGCCGAAGTAAGCGACATCAGGCAGGATGATATTGAAGAGCTTGGCACAGACGGTGGTTACGCCGCGAAAATGACCTGGACGAAATTGACCACATAGCGGCTCGGTCAGTTTTTCCACATTGACCCAGGTAAAATTCTCAGCCGGATACATCTCCTTCGGCAAAGGGTTAAAAACAAGGTCAACACTGTGCTCCTCGCAGATTTTCAGGTCCGCTTCTATAGGCCGAGGATATTTTTCAAAATCTTCATTCGGGTCGAACTGCGTAGGATTAACGAAAATGCTGACGACGACATAATCGCAATCATTAACCGCCCTTTCGATAAGCGATGTATGGCCGATATGCAGCGCACCCATTGTCGGAACCAGGCCAATCTTTTCGCCCTTGCTTCGAGCGGCCTTTACGTGGCTCCTGACTTCTTTAATTGTTTTTGCCACTTTCATTATTTATTGCAACTAAGTCGCTAAGACACCAAGATTACAAGTTTTTAAATCACATAGTCCATTTCTGAAATTCTCTATAGTCCGAGATTGCTTCGCCCGCCTATGGCGGGCTCGCAATGACAGCGGCATCTACAATATAAGATGTTATTTGTTTTGCGAGGTATTGTAAATCTTCGGCGTTTTCGCAGTCGAAATCGGACATTAACAACCGAATAACCGGACAGGTTTTCCAGTGAGCAAAAAGCTCGTCATAATCACCGCCAAGGTCCTGCAAAAAACCCAGCTCAATTTTCTGCTCGTAGGGGCGATTGCGTTTGTGGATACGCTTCAGGCAATTCTCGGCTGAATCAATTAAACATATCGCCAATACCGGCTGTGCCACCTCCGAACGGACAGAGCGATACGTTTTTTCATATAAAGACATCTGCTCGGCACTCAGCAGACACCGGGCGTAAATCAGCTCCTTTTCGAAGATATAGTCGCTAATTGTAATTCGGCCCGGAGGTAAATTTTTAGGATTTAACTGCGCCACGCGGCTACTGAGGAAAAAAACCTGCGAGTCCAGAGCCAGCTCTTTCTCGCCGGCGTAAACCTTCGGCAAATACGGATTCTTGTCGTATGCCTCGCGGATAGATTTGCATCCGAACAGGCCGGAAAGATTCTCAGCGAGAGTCGTTTTTCCAACGCCGATAACCCCAGCAACGCTAACTAACTGCGGGACATCAGGATTGAGAAAAAAATCCCGGCCATTCAGACGCTCCGCCAATACGCTGACGGTTTCCTTCAGGACAGGATGAACCAAATTATTATTCAGCCGGCAAAGCCCTTTGAGGACAAAGGAACGCAAATGCATCTGCCGATGCGGTATGGTCAAAGCCGGTTCGTTTATGACCTGGCTGCCAAAAAGCAAAATGTCAAGGTCAATAATTCGGGACGACCACTTTTCTTTTCGCACTCTGCCGAGAGAAGTTTCAATCTCAACAAGCTCTTCTAACAAACCCTGCGGACTCAAGGATGTTTTCACTTCCGCGACGGCGTTTAAGTATTTGGGCTGATCTAACCCGACAAGCGGAGCAGTTTCGATAATATCACTTGTGCGGACAAGCTCGATGTTCTCATTATCAGAAAGGAGCTTTAGAGCGCTATTGATATGAGCATTTCTGTCACCTAAGTTGCCGCCCAATCCGATGTATGCAGTTGTCATCGGGATACCTAAAATTCAAAACTTAAAGTTAAAAGCTAAAAACCATAATTCAAAGTTTAAAAATCTCAAACTGACCGAGGGTCAGTTTGTAAACGCAAAAATCAAAGTGCAATCCGGCAGAAATAGTGCCGGATGGCTGATTTTATTATTGTTTTATGGCGCATAATACCTTGTCAAAAGGTGAGTTGCGTTTATAGGGACGTACAAATCGGTTAGTTTGAATAAAAATTTAGGTTTTAAGCTTTGATTTTGCATTTTCATCTTTGCACTTTACACTTTTCTAAAGCGCTGCATAGCTTCTTCGACGTCGTCTTGTTTTGCGAAGGCGGAAAGCCGCAAATATCCTTCGCCCGAAGGTCCAAAACCTGAACCAGGTGTGCTGACAACATTGGCCTTTGTGAGCAGGCGGTCAAAAAAGTCCCACGAACCAACGCCGTCCGGGGTCTTCAACCAAATATATGGCGCATTTCGCCCGCCATAGACCTTGTAACCGAGCTTGCTCAGCGAATCGCAAATCAGTTTCGCATTGGACAAATAGAGGTCGATGATTTTCTTTGTCTGCTTTTTTCCTTCGGGCGTATATATCGCCGCTGCACCTCTTTGTGAGATATAGGAGGCGCCGTTGAACTTTGTGCTGTGGCGCCTGTTCCAGAGTGGATTGACCATAACCATCCTGCCGTCTTTTGTAAAGGCCTTGAGCTGACCCGGAACGATGGTAAATGCGCATCGCACGCCGGTGAAGCCGGCTGTCTTGGAGAAACTGCGAAACTCTATTGCTACCTCTTTTGCACCTTCTACCTCGAAGATTGAGTGCGGAATACTCGTATCGGTTATAAAAGATTCATAAGCAGCGTCGAAGAAAATAATTGATTTATGAACACGGGCAAACTCCACCCAGTCTTTAAGCTGCTCAGCCGTCGCAACAGCCCCTGTGGGATTATTCGGGAAGCACAAATAAATGATATCCACCGCTCTATCGGGCAAATCAGGAATGAAATTGTTATCATCGGTGCAGGGCATATAGACAATTTTTTCATATTGCCCTATCTCGTTGGCCGGGCCCGTCCTGCCTGCCATCACGTTGGAATCGACATAGACAGGATAGCTCGGGTCGGTTATGGCGATGACGTTATCGCCGCCGAATATCTCCTGGATATTGCCGGTATCGCACTTTGAGCCGTCGCTGATAAAGACCTCTTTCGGCTCTATATCAACGCCGCGTGCCCTGTAATCGTTTTCGATTATGGCATCAATTAAAAAGTCGTATCCCTGCTCCGGGCCGTAACCGCGGAGCGTGTTTCCATTCGCCTGGTCGTCAACCGCTTTTTTCATAGCGGATATTACAGCCGGCGGCAACGGCTGGGTAACATCGCCGATGCCCAAGCTGATTATCTTTGCATCCGGATTTTTGGCCTTGTGGGCGCGGATGCGTCTTGAGATTTCCGGAAAAAGGTAACCTGCCTTCAGCTTCAGAAAATTTTCATTAATAGCTGCCATACTGGACACTCGATTCCCGATACTATACTCTCGATACTGGAATGATTGATTTTAGTGCAGGCGGACTTCCACGTCAAGGACTTTAGGTTTGTTTACAAAATCCCAAACGTGAGCGGGAATGACAAATCAGTGAGATGCGCTCTCATCTATGGATAAAATACTTTTTGCGGAGCGGCAGTCTTTTGCGATTTGGGTGGAAAGCGCTTTCTCGCTATCGAATTTCTGCTGGCTTCGGATTCGCCCGATGAAATCCATAGCCAGCCATTTGCCGTATAAATCGCCGATACCGCCGGTGAGTATATGAGCTTCTACAAGGAGAGGATAGTTATCGG
>Ga0307439_1002639_pt1 | contig 10468 bp, 8 predicted proteins | sample SalMarWE160490MG_FD_202142 | JGI IMG/M metagenome (GOLD analysis project Ga0307439, IMG submission 202142) | Salt marsh sediment microbial communities from the Plum Island Ecosystem LTER, Massachusetts, United States - WE1604-90 | ecosystem: Environmental > Aquatic > Marine > Intertidal zone >... | reverse complement strand
TTTGCAGTTCCGCATCCGCTACCGGGGATCGGAGTTTGAAGCCAGAGCCCCGCTGCTTGGCAGACACAGCGTCTACAGCGCTCTGGCGGCGGCCGGTGTTGGTGTAGCGTACGGGATGAGCTGGGAAGACATTCTCGGTGCCTTGTCCCACCTGCATCCCGTCAAAGGCCGGCTCAACCCTCTCCCGGGTGTCAACGACACTCTCCTCTTGGATGACAGCTTCAGCGCCAGTCCCGCCTCAGCGCTGGCTGGACTCGATGTGCTCCAGGAGCTTGATGGCGGCCAAAGGATTGCCATTCTGGGGGACATGCTGCGATTGGGCTCCTATGAGGAGGAGGGGCATCGTGAGGTGGGACGTCGTGCTGCGGAGGTGGTGGACTATCTGGTGGTCAAGGGTGATCGCGCCCGACTCATAGCCAACGAGGCCCAGAACGCGGGGTTGAGCGGGGATCGCACGTTCGTGACCTACACCACCGACGATGCCGTGCGAAGTGTACTGGACTTGATGCAGCGTGGTGACGTCGTCCTGGTCAAGGGGGACGTCGAGGCCCGCATGGAGGACGTAGTTGAGCGGCTCATCCTTGATCCGGCCACTGCGAGCTCGGTGTTGGTGCGCCAGAGCGCAGCCTGGAAGCAGATCTACATCAGCAAGCCCGATCGGCCCACCTGGGTAGAGATAGACCTGGGTGCTATAGCCAATAACGTGCGGCAGTTGAAGAGGATGGTGGGGGAAAGTGTCGGCATCATAGCCAGCCTCAAGGCCGATGCGTACGGCCACGGAGCGGTCAAGGTGGCGCAGACCGCTCTCACTAACGGTGTGGACATGCTTGGGGTGGCCTGTCTGAACGAGGCCACCACTTTGCGCAGGGCGGATATCACCGCCCCTATTCTGATCCTGGGTTATACGCCTGCCTGGCAGGCCCGAGAGGCTGTGCTCAAAAACGTGATTGTGACTGTCTTCTCTCTCGATGTAGCCAGAGCGCTATCCCGAGCTGCCGTGGATCTGGACTCCGAAGTCAAGGTACACGTCAAAGTGGATACGGGTATGGGGCGACTCGGTCTTCCGCCTGGCGATGTCCTGGGCTTCGTGAGGGAACTACAGGCTCTACCGGGGATTGTTGTGGAAGGGATATTCACTCATCTGGCCGTCGCCGATGCGCCCGACGCGCGAGGTGTGCCTGACTGGGGTCGTCAATACACCGAGCAGCAACTGGCATCGTTCCGACGAGTGCTCCAGGAGCTGAAGGAGAGCGACATCGACTTCAGATACGTACACGCTGCTAACAGTGCCGCGGTGATTTCGTACCCCGAGTCCCACTTCAACATGGTGCGTCCTGGGATCGCGATCTATGGACTTGATCCCTCTCCTGACGTGCCCTGCTCCGATGGCTTCGAACCCGCGCTGTCCTTCAAGACCCAGGTCGCCCAGGTTAAGGAACTCCCTTCGGGAAGCTACGTCAGCTATGGATGTACCTTCAAGACAGAGGGCCAGGCGCGGATCGCGGTCATTCCGGTCGGGTATGCCGACGGCTTTCGCCGCGGGCCAAAGCGCTCGGGAGATGTGCTGATCAAGGGACAGAGAGCTACGGTGGTGGGCCAGGTTTGCATGGACCAGACCATGATCGATGTCAGCCACATAGCCAACGTGAGGCAAGGCGATGAGGTTGTGCTGATTGGACAGCAGGGCGACGAGCGAATCACGGTTGGAGAAGTAGCGGATAGGCTCGGCACCATCAACTACGAGGTCGTCTCTGAGATACTGGCGCGAGTACCTCGCGTCACCTAGGCCCCGCGCACTCCTCGCACACCCGAAAACAGGCACTGAGGTTTGACACGCTGTCCGGTTAGGTGTATACTAGTGCCGATCGTGTCCCTCGCAGTTCCTGGGTCGGGAGGGCGCTTTCCGGGTAATCCCACGTCCGTGCGGCGGGGTCGCCCGACTTCGTAGGAACAGCCTCATAGGTACAGAGTCCTTGATCCGCTAGCTTCTCTTTTTACATCCCGGCAATGGTGACACTAGTTCAACAGGGTAAGGGGGCCGTCGGGCGATGGCGAGAAGGAGGGCTTCTTCGAGCAAGGGGAAGAAGGCCTCGCGGCAGCTACGGGCCGGTGATCTGACCCTCGATCTGGACGAGCGCTGCGTGGTCAAAGATGGGACTCCCATCCACCTGACGTACAAAGAGTGCGCCCTGCTGGAGATTCTGATTAGGAACGGCGGTGAGGTGCTCACCCGCAAGCAGTTGATGAAGGAAGTCTGGGACACAGACTACCTCGGGGATACGAGAACGCTCGACGTACACATACGATGGCTTCGCACGAAGGTTGAGGTCAAGCCGAGTGAGCCCGTCCTCATTCGGACGGTAAGAGGCGTTGGTTACCGCTTCGAAGTGACAGACGGCAAGCCGAGCACTTCGAGATGATCAGGGTTACTCACTCTATAGTCTGGCTGGAGTTTCTGTGAGCGCCCAACCCGTCGGGCGCTCCTTTCGTTCGGCTCCATAGCTGGCCGATCCACAAACCGAGGTCAGCGCCGCTCAGCGAAGAAGGTCTTGGGAGATGAGATAGCGCTGTATCTCGTTGGTGCCCATGTAGATCTGGAAGGCCTTCGCATCCCGCATCAGTTTCTCCACGGGATACTCCTTGACGTAGCCGTATCCTCCGAAGACCTGCACCGCCTCTGTGGTGACCTCCATAGCCACGTCTGACGCGTAGCACTTCGCGATGGCTGACTGGAGACCGTGTGGCAGCCCCTGGTCCACGAGCCAAGCTGCTTGCCAGGCTAGAAGGCGGGCGCCCTCTATCTTGATAGCCATGTCGGCCAGCTTGAACTGGACAGCCTGGAACGACGTTATGCTCCGGCCGAACTGCACTCGCTGCTGGGCGTATCCCGTCGCCGCTTCCAGGGCAGCGCGAGCCACTCCCACAGAGGCGGCCGCGATCCAGGGCTTGTGCCGGCTGAGCGTGTCCATGAATACCTTGAACCCCTGACCCTCATCCCCCAAACGATCCTGGACGGGTACGGCCACGTTGTCGAGAATAACCTCGGTCGTGCTCGTGGCTCGCTGGCCCATCTTGTCCTCGTGCTTGCCCACGGAGACGCCTGGCAGGTGAGCAGGAACGACGAAGGCCGAAATACCCTTGGTGCCCAGTTCCAGATCGGTGGAAGCGAAGACGCAGTAGAGCTGTGCTACTCCGCCGTTGTCGATGAGGGTCTTCGTGCCGCTGATGATGTAGTGGTCGCCTTGCAGGGTCGCGCTGCTGCTGATGGCGCCCACGTCGGAGCCGGCGTTGGGCTCGGTCATGCACAGGGCTGCGAGGTGGGGTCCCGCGCAGAGAGGACCCATGTGTCGTTCCATCTGGTCACTGGTACCTGCTAGCATCAGTGGAGCGAGGGCTAGCGTGTTGGCCAAGATGGCGATGCCGATACCAGAGCAGGCGGCGGAGAGTTCCTCGCTCACGAGGCAGGTCTCCAGCATTCCCAGGCCGGCTCCGCCATACGCTTGGGGTACAGTCATGTTCATCAGGCCCACTTCATGGGCCTTCTCGATGATCTCCCTCGGGTGTCTGGCCTGGCGATCGTGCTCGGCCGCCACAGGAGCGATTTCGTTCTTCGCGAACTCCTTGGCCAAGGCCTTCACGGCAAGCAACTCCTCGTTGAGTGAGAAAGCAAGCATCCTCCGCCTCCCTCTCCGCGTTGGCGCTGTCCAGGCGCGCTGCGCGCATTATAGCGGCGAGAGCTTGCCCTGTCAATCGGAGCGATCGAGGATGTGGAACGCGTGTTGGCCTCCCCACTGAAGACGGTGCCGGACGTTTCCCTGGTAGGCCGTGTCGAAGGAGCGATTCCGAGCCCACGCTGGTCGAGTGGACAAGGTCGGGTCAGGAGGTGCGCCGCGCCGCCGTCAACACCCCGTTGCTCTCCGGAGGATTGATGCGGAGATCTGGTAGGTTTTGACAGTCGCGCTATGTTATCATAGTCATGGTGTTGGAGGAACCCACAACGGGTGGTTGTGGATTCTTTTTTGTATGCTTCGGTTTCGGCCGAGGGAGGTCTGCCATTAGTGTCGGTTCGCGGATTCCGGGGTTCTACAAGCTGACTCCGGCCGAGCGTCTGAGGGAAGTCCAGGCCCGTGCTGGATTGACCGAGGAAGAGGTCGCCATCCTCAGTGCTGCGGAGGGACTTGACCTCGCTCAGGCCGACAGGATGAGCGAGAACGTCGTGGGAACCTTCGCTCTTCCGCTGGGGATCGCGGTCAACTTCCAGATCAACGGCCAGGACCGCTTGGTGCCCATGGTCATCGAGGAGCCATCGGTGGTGGCGGCGGCCAGCAACGCGGCCAAGATCGTCCGTGAAGGGGGAGGGTTCACAGCGGAGGCTACGGCCCCTCAGATGATCGGGCAGATTCAGGTGCTGGATGTTGATGATCCCCATGGTGCACGCCTCAGGCTGATGGCCGAGCGAGAGGCGCTGCTGGCCGTGGCCAACAGGCAGGATCCAGTCCTGGTGGAACTTGGGGGCGGGGCCAGGGATATGGAGGTCCGCGTGCTGGCGGACACGCTGGCGGGTCCCATGTTGGTGGTGCATCTCATCTACGACTGCCGAGATGCGATGGGGGCCAACGCCGTCAACACGGCGGTGGAGGCGCTGGCGCCGCTGGTGGGAGAGATAGCGGGAGGGAAGGTGCTCCTGCGCATACTGTCCAATCTGGCCGACCGGCGACTGGCCCGGGCCAGGGCGGTCATTCCCGCCGAAGCACTGGCCCCTGAGGGCTTCCAAGGTCCTGAGGTGGCCGAAGGGATAGTCCAGGCCTACGCTCTGGCAGAGGTGGATCCTTATCGAGCGGCCACCCACAACAAGGGGATTATGAACGGGATCGACGCGGTGCTCGTGGCCACGGGCAACGACTGGAGAGCGGTCGAGGCCGGGGCTCACGCTTACGCTGCGCGGTCGGGAGAGTACAGCTCATTGAGCGTTTGGGAATCAGATACTGACGGGAACCTCGTGGGCATGCTGGAGATGCCCCTGGCGGTGGGCATCGTCGGTGGGGCTACGAAGGCCCATCCCGCAGCGCGCGTGGCTCTGAAGGTCCTGGGGGTGCGCAGTGCGCAGGAGTTGGCTGAGGTGGTGGTGGCCGTAGGCCTGGCTCAGAACTTTGCCGCTCTGCGCGCTCTGGCTACCGAGGGCATCCAGCGCGGCCACATGCAACTTCATGCCAGAAGCATGGCCATCGCCGCCGGAGCGCCTGGCTCGTTGGTGGACCAGGTGGCAGGGCGGATGGTGGAGGAGGGAGTTATTCGGCTGGACAGGGCCGAAGAGCTGGTGCGTGAGTTGTCTTGAGATCACACTGGACCGAGGAGGATACAGTTCGTCATGATGAAACCTCTTAGAGATGTGGGAATCGTGGGCTATGGGGCGTACGTGCCTCGCTACAGGATCACCGCCGAGGAGATCTCCCGGGTGTGGAAGATGGGGGAGGACAATCTCCAACTGGAGGAGAAGGCGGTGCCTGGTCTGGACGAGGACACCACGACCATTGCCATCGAGGCTGCCAGGAACGCGCTGCGCAAGGCAGGATTGGATCCCGACAAGCTGTCGGCGATCTGGCTGGGCAGCGAATCCAAGCCCTATTCGGTGAAGCCGACGGCGACGATAGTTGCAGAGGCCGTGGGGGCCACGCCACACACCAGCGCCGCTGACTGGGAGTTCGCCTGCAAGGCAGGGACCGAAGCGATGCAGGCGGCTATCGGCTTCGTAGGCTCGGGCATGGCCGAGTATGCCATGGCCATCGGCGCGGATACTGCTCAGGGCAGACCTGGCGATCAGCTCGAGTACACTGCGGGGGCTGGTGGCGCAGCCTTCATCGTGGGGCCCAAGGAAGAGAGCATGGCCTACCTGGAGGGATCGTTTTCCTACGTCTCCGACACACCGGATTTCTTCCGCAGGCCGGGCCAGCAGTACCCGACTCACGGCAACCGATTCACCGGCGAGCCTGCGTATTTCACCCACACCATGATGGCCGTGCAGCAGTTGATGGGTGACCTGGGCTACGACCCAGACGACTACGACAGGGTGGTCTTCCACCAGCCCAACAGCAAGTTCCCCAAGAGGGTGGCACAGCGGTTGGGGTTCGTGGAGGATCAATACAGGGACGGCCTGTTGGTGCCGTTCATCGGCAACGCCTATGCTGCTTCGGCGGCCCTGGGATTGGCCGCCGTGCTGGACAAGGCGGACCCCGGCGAGAGAGTCCTCCTGGCCTCGTTCGGGTCGGGTGCCGGAAGCGATGCCTTCTCGTTCGTGACCACAGAGCGCATCACCAGGGGCAGGAATCCGCTGCCTTCGGTGCGCGACTACGTGAATCGGCGGCGAGAGATAGACTACGCCCGATACGCCAGGCAGCGGGGCAAGTTGGTGATGTACTAGGGCCCGCGGTTTCTCTGGCACGAGGAGCAAGCCGAAGGAGGTCTTGCAGGTATTGAGGAAGGTATACATAACTGGTTTCGGTCAGACACGGGTTCAGGAACACTGGGGCCGTTCCGCTCGTGATCTGGCCACCAGTTCCATTCTCGAGGCGCTAGAGCGAGCAGAGGTCGAGGGAGCGGATGCTTTGTACGTGGGCAATGCGCTCGGGGGTGAGCTGACCGGGCAAGAGCACATCGCCGCCCTGATCGCTGATTTCGCCGGCCTGACGGGTACCGAGGCTGTGCGCGTCGAGGCGGCCGGTGGTTCGGGTGGCGCGGCCGTAAGGTTGGGATACATAGCCGTGGCCAGCGGGCTACAAAACGTCGTCATCGTGACCGGCGTAGAGAAGATGTCCGACCTGGCTGGGCCCGCCGTCGAAGAGGCCCTGGCCACGTCCGCCGATGAGGAGTATGAGGGGGTTCAGGGTCTGTCCCCCGTGGGCCTCAGCGCGCTGCTGATGCGCAGGTACATGCACGAGTACGACTGCGAGCGCAGGGACTTTGCCCCCTTCTCCGTCAACTCCCACCAGAACGCCGTGAACAACGAGTATGCGATGTTCCGGCGCCCGATCACGGTGGAGGCCTTCGAGAAGGCCCGACTGGTGGCCGATCCTATCAGCCTGCTGGATTCCGCGCCCGCGGCGGATGGCGCCGCCACGGTGGTGCTCTGTTCAGAACAAGTGGTGGGCACCCGGAAGAGGGCAACGGTGGAGATAGTGGGTTCGGCATCGGCTACGGATTCCGTGGCCCTCCATGATCGAGGCAATCCTTTGTTCCTGCATGCAGCGCACGAGTCGGTCCAAGGGGCTTACGCTCAGGCTGGAGTGGCCCCGGAGCAGATAGACCTCTTCGAGCCCCACGACGCCTTCGCCATTCTGTCTGCCCTTTCCCTGGAGGCCTGTGGCTTCGCCTCGGAGGGTCAAGGTGTGCGGCTGGCCATGGAGGGTGAGATCGGGCTGGGGGGCAGCATTCCCATCTGCACTATGGGGGGCTTGAAGGGCAGAGGCTATCCCGTGGGCGCTGCTGGGGTGTATCAGATCATCGAGGTGTGCCAGCAGTTGCTGGGCGAGGCCGGGGCCAATCAGGTCGATGCGTGGGTGGGCATGACGCAGAGTCTGGGTGGCACCGGTGCTACGGCGGTGACCCACATCCTCAAGGGCCCCAGGTAGGCGAGAGGTGAGCATGAGCCTGGCCAGACACTGGCGACTACAGGATCAACGCTACAGACTGATGGGCACGCAGTGCGAGGAATGCGGCGCCAGGATGCTCGGACGGCGTTACATCTGCACCCGGTGCAAGTCGCGGAACCTCCAGGCCTGCAACCTCAAGGGCCAGGGCGCTGTCTACTCTTACACTGTGGTCTACGATGCACCCTCCGGCTACGAAGGTCTGGTGCCCTATCCGGCGGGCCTGGTCCGGCTGGACGAAGGTCCTCTGGTCGCAGCGCAGCTCACCGATGTGGACATTGAGGAGGTCTACGTGGGTATGCCCGTGGAGATGGTCACGCGCCGGTTGAGGGAGTATGGCGAGGATGGCCTGATCGTCTACGGGTACAAGTTCAGGCCGAAGTTGAAGGATCAGGTCTGAGGGTCCTTTGCTCTGCTCGATGGCAAGCCGCTGTCTGCAAGCAGCGGCTTTTCTCATTGTCGACAGCGATTCGGCGCTAAGGAGGGCGCCGCGAAGCTGGTGAACGAGTGCGCTCGGACCCTGTCCAGTGTGCACTTCTGGTTCTCATCCTCGTCTGCGGGCCTGCTCTCTGACTAGACTCGTTGAGGCTCTGGTGCTAGAATCTGTGTATGCTGCTTCCAACCAGTCGTATATGCTACACCATGGAACATCGCTCTTGCAGCATGCCTAGCGGGCAGCGTCTAGCAGAACTCAGTGGCTAGGCCGAGGCAATTGGGCGAAGAGGCAGTCAGGCACCGATGTGTTGCTCATGTCCGACTCAGATGACTTGGTCCCGATGCGGCAATTGGCGACCATGCATGGAGAACATCCAGTGACTCCTAGGAAACGCAGGCGGCCACTCCAGGGCACGGTAGCCGACGAACTGATGTTCCGCAATCGTCACACCTGCTGCATCTGCCATGACAGTTCCAAACATGTGCAGATACATCACATGGACGAGAATCCGTCCAACAACAGGATTGAGAATCTAGCAGTCCTTTGTCTAGATTGCCACAGTCGCGTGACCTCAGACCAAGGTCTGGGGCGGCGCTTCACAGCTGAGGAACTGCGGCGGTACAAGAGAGAGTGGGAGAGTCTGAATGTCTCCGCTCTCGAAAGCGAATCCGCTCTTGGCGAGGTCGAAGCGGCTGTGCTCCGCGGTGGGATATCCCAGTTGATGGTGCAAGCCATTACGCTTCTGGACACCGCGCGGCGCATTGAGGCTCTTGAGCAGATCGAAGCCTACTACATCTATCTTGGTATGCGAGAGGAAGCGTTGGACGCGATCACCACCATACTGTATGGTAGCGTTTGGGGTGACGCGTCAGTTACGGCCCAATGTGCGGAACGGATACACCATCTGTTCTGGGCACTACCCGGGCCGGAACACATAGCGATCAGGGATAAGGACCTAGCTGATCTGAAGAAGGCGATTGGGCGCCTTGATTGGATTGGTGAGCACGCTACAGAGTACATGAGAAGCGTGCAAGTCATGCGCAGCCTTTGCACGAGTATCCTGTATCTGTATGATGTCGTGGTGGCGTATTCTAAGAGCGACTTGGGGTTGGCGTTGCTCGAAGTCGTCGACAATGCGCTGTCGGCCTGCGCTGCCCAAACGGAGTTCGAAGGTGTGTGGAAAGAGGGCGTTATGGAAATCCAGCAAGCGCTGGACACCCTCACCGAGACAACGCCGAAACGTTGGACGAAAGCCCGGACCACGATCAAGGCATTGCTTGCGACGGCTGCCGAGGTGGCAGGGCGTTGAGCATCACGGTGATGTGTGGCCCAGCCGGTCGCCGCGCTGGAGGGCACTCTCGCGCAGTTCGTCGACCACCCTCTGGAATTGCCGGGTTCTGGTTGAAGCTCAGTACATCGCGCAAGCCGCTGCGGCGGTCAGTTGCGTCGAGTGAGAGCACATTGGTGCCTGCGGGAAGCGCTACGGGAATGCACAATGCCTGAGCTGTACACGCAAGCCAGCATTCGACCAGCAAGGGATCTACCATTCTGTTATTTGTGTGGTGAACCTATCGGCGCGGGCGAGAACAGTCCAGATCACGTGCCCCCAAGGGCAATGTTCGCTATGAGTGATAGGGATTTCCCTCTGAAGGTTGCCGCGCACACAGCCTGCAACAACCCTCAGTCGGAACAAGATGAGATCATCGGCCAGCTTGTCGCTGTCATTCACGGAAAGCATCCAGAGCCGGAACGTGCCCGACTCGCCCCCCACCTGTTCAAGACTCCTGATAGTGAGACTCCGTTTCTTGCGTTCATAGGGACCAACGTAGTTGGTCAGATCTGGCGGTGGGTTCGTGGGTTCCACGCGGCGCTCTACTCTGAGTTCCTTCCTGAAGACACCAGGACAGCGGTACATTCACCGTTCCCTTCAGGGACTGCGGAGGACGACGGGTTCACCATCGAGAAGATCAAAGGACAACAGTACCTTTTCGTCTGGATCCTGAAGAAAAACAGGATTGCCCATCGTCTGGACAGGGTTGTGTGCTACAACGGCAAGTGCGTCTACGAGTGTGTATGGATGCGCATGGACAATGGGTCTTGGGCTTGCGTCTTCGGCCTGGAAATCTACAAGTGGACAGAGCTTGCAGACAAGCATTTCCCAACTCGCGGTTGTGTCGGGCTGTACCAACCCCTGTCGGGGCGGCCACGAAGGGGTACAGAGTCTACGACGATTGAGTTCCCCTTTCTGAATCTTGAGCCTCTGGATCCCTTTGGGAGCTGAGCGCCAGACGTGTACCTGAGAACTCCCTGCGGCCGCCGTGCGGGCTAGATTCGATGTTGTTGGGCGCACGACCAGGAACGACAGGACGGTCGTGAATGTGACCCAGAG
>Ga0307439_1002638_pt1 | contig 10472 bp, 11 predicted proteins | sample SalMarWE160490MG_FD_202142 | JGI IMG/M metagenome (GOLD analysis project Ga0307439, IMG submission 202142) | Salt marsh sediment microbial communities from the Plum Island Ecosystem LTER, Massachusetts, United States - WE1604-90 | ecosystem: Environmental > Aquatic > Marine > Intertidal zone >... | reverse complement strand
TGAGCGCGAGGGTCACGGACCTCGTCGTAGAGCAGGAAGGTCGGTTCAGCGATGAACATGCTGCCTGGGGCCAGGATGACCTCCCGGATGTTGTCGCTGAGCGAGCGGGCCGGATTGAGCCACTCCAGGTAGGCGGGCACCCCACCCACCACCGCGTAGGCCGCCACCCGCTCCTCCGCCGGCCAGCCGGGCAGGAACTCGCGCAGGTCGGCGAAGGTCAGAGGCCGCAGGTGCCACTGACCAGTCAGACGCCCGAAGAGCGGAGATTGGCGAGCCTGCAGCGTCTCCATCGCGTGGACGTGGGAACCACACAGGACGATGATCGTTTGTTGTGTCTTGAACTGCTGATCCCAGGCGTGTTGGAGCGACGAAAGCATCGCCGGGTCGGCCTCGGCACCGTAGGTGAACTCGTCCAGGATGAGAATGTGGCGGCGGTCGCCGAGGAAGGCAGCGATAGCCTGCCAGCAGTCAGCCCACGCATCGAAGGTAGGAGCCCGGGCTGGCTCGACCCCCATCACGCGGGCGAAGAGCTTGCGTCGTTGTAGAGGAGAGGGTTCCTTGTCAGCAGCCCAGTACGTATGGGGCAAGCCGGCGGCCTCGGCCCAATGGCGCAAGAGGACGGTTTTCCCCACCCGGCGGCGTCCGTAAAGGAGGACGAGTTGCGCTGTCGAGGGACGCTCACGCTCCAGTACGGAGTCCAGGAAGGCCAATTCCATCTGGCGGTTCACAAACATCGGTCGTCCTCCCTTTGGTCAATTAAGGCACACGTAGATTAGTATAATCTGCACGTGCCTTATCTTACCACGACCTGGGGGATAGGGCAAGAGAAGCAGAAGTCAGCGGCAGGACGGCGACAACTGTCCTGCCGCGTTTGCATTTCAAGTGGAGGTGAAACTTGACCCAAAAGACCATTCCATTTCTGGAAGAGAAGGCATACTGCCCCTTCTACGCCGTTGACCCCGACTCAGGGCTAGTCGTGGCCTCGGTGCTGACCACGGCCCAGGAGCTGGGGCTGCGCGTCGCCACAATGGCGAGACGTGGGAGTTCTTCGCTGGACGCATCACCTTCGTCGAGCGGAACCGTGCCGGGCGGGTGATCCACGTGGCCGGCCGGGCCGGCTCCAGCAAGGCGCAGGCCAAGTACCTGTTCCTGCCGGGGCTGCCCAAGCCGGTCTATGGCCTGGCACGGCTCGATCCCTCGCGCCCTGTGTTCGTGGTCGAGGGCATCTTCGACTACGTCACGCTGTGGCAGTGGGGCTACCAGGCCGTGGCTACGCTGGGAACTTCGATCAAGCCGCAGGACGCCCGCAGGTTGGCGCGGGCCGCGAAGGTGATATTTGTGCCCGACAGCGACGAGGCGGGAGAAGCAGCAGCCGCCCGATGGCGGGAAGTTGTGGGGCACGGCGTGGCGCTCCGTCTGCCCGAGGGTGTGGGGGACGTGAACGACCTGGCGCGGCAGCCGGAAGGGGAAGCCATTTTCCACCACCTGGTGGAGGTGCTGGAAGAGTAACGGTGCCGAACAACAGGCGCACAGGATCGGCCTGTGGACATTGTACCCGAACCGCTACTGCCGGTGGCTGCACCGAATGAGTATCCCGCGCAAGGAGGCACTGAATGGACACTTCGCCACTGGAACGTCTCCGCCGTCAGCACGCGGCGGGGCTTGGCGTGCCCGAAGACCGGGTTGAGCTGGTCCGGCTCGACCTGGACATCCTCAGCCGGATGGGCACGTTCGTGCGCATCTATGCCGGGGGACTCACCATCTTCTCCACGCGGGCGACGTGGGCGGAACTGGGCGTGCCGTAACAATCCGCCCGGCAATTGCGCTACCGCCGCCCTCCGAAGGACCTGGTCCCACGGGAGATCCCGGAGTGGTTCCGCAGTACCGCCCAGCGCGCCCGTGACGGGCTAAACGCGGTCAGCGTCGAGGTCGCTTTTCTGCACCCGTACCGCTGGGTAGGATACAGGGACTGGGCCGGTTGGCTGGCCGACTTTCAGCCGCCGGGAGAAAGTGCTCGACCGCTACGACGAGTTGATGCAACTTCTGGTCGAGGACTTTCAGCAATCAGCACGAGAGACCCACGCCGACCAGGGTGGCCGCTGCGAAGACCACAAAGGTGATGATCCCAGTTAGAGGTTATCAAGGGTCGCCGGAATTTCGTCAACTTGCCCCTCGCCGCACGACTTGTGAAGGATTCCTACTGACCTCTGGAACTGGTGACCGGCAAGACGACCACTTCCAGAGTCACCGGGCGACCCAGCCGCCCGCCCAACGCCGTGGCCGTGGCGTCAACCGTTGCTTGATCGAGAGGGCGAACCGAACGCATGGTGGCGACCACGACCACGCTACTTTTATCTGTCCGGTACTCGAACGCGCTCAGTTCTCCCCCCTGGGAGGCTACCTGCACCTCCAACACCTCTCGAATAGCCTGCCGTGCCGCTGTGTCTCGTTTGACACCGCCCATGATGACCGCCAGAGGGGTGGCGATCACCAGCAGCAGGAGAACGAGACTGCTCAGCCTGCGCCAGATCTGCCGTTGCGTCTCCGGTCGCCATGCCTGGGGGTGAATGCCCAACAACATAAAGACGATTGCCCCGGCCAGACTGATGCTGCCGACGTTGGTGATGAAAAGCAGGAAAGCGCCGCCAGCAACCTGCGCATCCCCCAGCGATAGCCCCAGACCCACCACTGCCAGAGGGGGCATCAGCGCGACGGCGATGGCCACTCCGGGCAAGGCGGAGCTGACATCCTTGCGGGCCAGGGCATACGCTCCGGCCATCCCCGAAGCCAGGGCCACGGCCAGATCGAGCAAGGTGGGCTGAGTGCGGGCCATAATCTCGCCGGTTAGTCCTTTGAAGGGCGAGAGGACGCCGATGAAAACGGCGATGATGATAGCCAACGCCACCCCCTTGACCCCTGCCTCAATGGAAAGCCGTATCAGTCGCACGTCGCTCAACACCAGCCCTAGCGAAAAGGCCAGGATGGGCGACATCAGCGGGGCGACGAGCATGGCCCCAACGACCACTGCCCCGCTGTTGAGAAGCAGACCCAAGGTGGCGATAATGCACGAAAGGACGACGAGCACAAAGTAGTTGGCGCCCGGATGTGCGCCGATGCTCATCACCTCGCGCAACTCTAGTTGCTCCTCGACGCTCAACCTGGGGAAGAGGTGGGACAGGCCGCGCACCAGTTTGCGGGCCCAGAACTCGGCCGGCCCGCCGTAGCGCCGGACTATGACGGCCGCCTTGGGCACGCGCGCGGCGATCTGTTGGGGGATGCTGCCGAAGACAAATTGGTCGAACAGCCCCTCCTCCGACGCCCCCAGCAGCACCAGGTCGTACCCCTTAGATTCCTCGACGATGCCCTCCACCACACTGTCGGCGATGACCACCCTCTGCTCGGGCGGGTGGCTGAACTCTAGCCCCGCCAGCGTCTGAGCGATGCGCCGCCGGTTCTCCTCCATTTGCTCAGGCGTGGCCCGCCCCAACTGCACGTAGAGCGCCGTTACCTGCGCACCATAGGCCTCCGACAGCAACATGGCCAACTGCGCCGCGATAGGGGCGTGCGGGCCGCCGGCCGTCGGTACCAGGACTTTGTTCACCCGTTCCCATTCGCGCCCTTTGACGACCGTGACGTCGCACGGCGCATTGCGGATGACAGCGTCAATGACCGGCCCCATCGAAGCGCCGAAGGAGCGGGTGTAACCCCGCCAGCCCAGCAGGATCAGGTTCACCTTCTCCTCACGAGCCGTGTCCAGGATACCCTGGGTCACGCTGTGGGCCACGCGGGTCATGGTCTGGATGGCAAAACCCTCCGCCTGCGCCTGGGTCGTGGCCCGTTCTAACAACGCCCGCCCGGCCCTTGCCCGGTGACTCCCTTCTTCCAGCGGCACCTGGTCGGGCACGACCACTACCTGCACGACCAGCACTTGGCCTGCCTGCCGGCGAGCCAATATCCCGGCCAGGCGTAGGAGCGTGCCGGCCGTGACCGGGTTGGCGATGGGCACCAACACACGATAGCCCATCTCAGCCCGCCCCTCGGGCGACGGCTTGAAGACGGTGATCCCCTCCTGGGCCTCGATGTGCTGGCCTCGTGCATACAGCAGATAGATGAGAGTTCCTACCCCCAGACAGGCGGCTGCCCAGGTCAGGTGAACCGGCACCCAGAGCAGACTTACGAGTACGTCCACAGCCAGGGTCAGGCCCGGCACCCAGGGATGGAAGGGCAAAGCGAAGGACGAGGGCCCCTGCTGCGGCCGGCGGAAGAGGGCCAGGTTGACACCCATCAGAACCAGCAAGTAGAGCAGGCCGGCCAGCCGGGCCAGGAAGTCGAGGGGCAGCAGGGTCAGTGGCAACAGGAGCAAGGCGACGAAACCAATTAGCAACGTTGGCGTCCTGAAGCGGGGTTGTGTCCGCCGCAGACCGGCCGGCCAGAAGCCGTCAACGCTCATCGAGTACATCTGGCGCACGACCATCATCAGCGCCCGGTCGAGGGCCAGGGCCAGGGCCAGACCGCCCAGGACCAGAATGAATGGCCGCCCGGCCCCTCCGGCTACACTGGCTCCCATCAGGGCCAGGGGAACCTCGGAATTGGCCAGGGCTTGAGAGCCCACCACGCCTACGGCTACGGCGACGATGGCCGCTCCGAGAGCGGCAGCCAGCGACGGCGACAGCAGCAGGGCGCGGGGAGCGTTGGTCGTCCGCTGGCGCATCTCGCCCTGGAGGCCGGCCGTGATTTCCAGTCCCACGAAGGAGACCATCAACAGGGTTAGCGCCTGTCCCCAGTTCGGGCGGGCGACCGCGTAGTAGTGGGCGAGTCTGATGCGCGGTGCGGCCAGCATGGTGAACACCAGGAGTACGGCTATCAGGAGAGTGACGACCCGCCCACGCTGGCTCTCCTGCGTGCCCAGGCCGTTGTTGACGGCCAACAGAATCACGAGACCGGCCGCCCACGGCCAGACAGGGAGCGCCAGCCCGAGGTGGTCGTTCAGCAAAGTGACCACCTGGACGGCGAATCCCTGCGCCAGGAGGGCGCACACTCCCAGACCAGACAGAGTGAGTGTCCAGCCGGTGAGGAAGGCCAGCCACCCGCCCTGGGTCTCGCTGACCAGGGTGTAGGCCCCACCGGGGCGGGGGACGGTCACGGCTAACTCGACGTAGCCCAGGATGTTAGCCAGCAGCAGCAAGGCAGCCAGCAGATAGACCAATGGCGCCACAGGCCCGGCGGCGGCCACGGCTCCACCCGCCAACATAAAGATCAATAGGACGAGCATCACTCCCAGGCTGAGAGTGATTGTTTGCCACAAGCCCAACTCGCGGCTGAAGCGGATTTCGCCCAGGAAATCTCGTTCGCTCATTGGTAATCCCTCCTCTGTGGTCATTCCCCACAGCAACACAGTGCCCGATCACAATGACCGGGCACTGGTTCACAGCATCGTCGGCCCGCGCAGGGCCTCGGCGTCGGGAAGGGGAAGAGTTTGCCCACTCCCTACTCCGGCGCTGTGATCAGCGCATCCAGTTCGTACCAGGCGCTTTCCAAGTCCTGCGCGGCGAGGATGGGCTGCTCACGTAAGCGGGAGACGGCCTGGGTCAGGCGTGTCTGGATAGCGGTGATTGTTTCCTGTTCGCTTTCGGGGCCCAGCGCGGAAGCCTGATCGAGGTGGTTCATCGCCAGCCCTAACGTGGTCTCGGCGTCGCCCATGTTCCCTTCAGTGAGGTAGAGGTGAGCCTTGAGCACCTCCTGCCAGGTCTGCACCAGGATGATGCGATACTCCAGTGCGTCGAGTTGGGCCGTGACTTGCTCCGAAAACGTGACGTCCTTTTGCAGCGTGGCGAACTCGTCGCGCAACGTCCCCACTTCCTCCAGGCTGGCATAGTCGCTGGCGATGCCATCTATGGCCGACGACAACTCGTCCAGTGTTGCCTGCTGCGCAGCCAGTGCTTCGTCCACCCGGCTCAGACCGGCTTCCAGGCTGGCGATGCGCTCGCCTTGTCCGGCCAACTGGCTCTCCAGGTCGGCGATACGCTGCTGTTGCGCGCTCAAGTTCTCTGTCCACTGCGCGTTGGTCTCGTCCACCTGGCGCTGAAGCAGCGTGAGCCGGACCACGTTGGATTGCACCGGGTAGACTAACTGGCGGTAGACCCAGGGAGCGCCAAAGTAGACGGCCGCCGCCAACAAAACGGCGACGACGAAAACAAACAGCACGCGCAACAGCACACCCAGCAGGTATCCAATGGTGTGTCCCAGGCGGCTCCATACGTCGGGGGTGTTTTGTGTCTCGTTCATCTTGCTCATGGGATTGCTCCTTATTTCAGTCAGGTTTCAGTCAAGGCGTGCCTGTGGGCGTGGGCGAGGGGCGTGGCGTGCGCGTTGGGCGGGATGTGGCTGTAGGAGGCAGAGTTGGCGTGGGAGTGGGAGTGGGGGGAGCGCCCTGAAATTCGAATAGCAGGTCGCGCAGGCCGTCCAGGAAGGTGTTGAAGCGCTCGGCGGCTGCGCGCACGGTGGCGATGTCGGTATCCAACTGATCGGCGCGTGTATTCAGCGCATCAACCTCGGCCTGAGTCTGGGTTAGCGCCGTGTCCAGATCATCCACGGCTTGCTCTACGCCGTCCATCCGGCCGGTCAATCCCTCCAGGCTGTCCAACCGCTGCCGCAGCCCGTCTATGTCGGATTGGAGCGTGTCGGCCTGGATGGTCAGACGGTCCAGTTTGGCCTGGGTGCTGACGACTGCTTCGGCCTGTCCAAAGTCCAGCGTGCCGTTGATGCCGCCGATGACGAGCAGGGCCAGAAGCGCGCCGAACAGCCCGCCCAGCAAGGCGGCAACGGTCAGCCCGGCATAGCCCAGCCAGGCGGATGGTGTAGGAGTGTAGGGGTGTGGGGGTGTGGGAGTGGGTGGCGGTGGTGCATGTGGCTCTGGCTCCGGCTCTGCTGGCGGCGGTGGTGTGGCCGGTGGAGGCGGCGCTGGGTGTGGTGGTGGTATGTGTGGCTCGGCTTCTGGCTCCGGCTCCGCTGGCGGCGCTGGTTTGGCCAATGCCTGTTCGGTCGGTGTAGACTCTGGGATAGTTGCATCCATCTCTTTGACCTCCTCCTCTATCTTCTTAATTTCCTCGCTCTCCCCGACCATCTCGGATTCCAGGATGGCCAGCTCCCCGACCGTCAACCGGTCGGCGATGGCGCGGTACATTTTTTCGCTGACGCCGGGTACAGCCGTGATCTCGACTGGTTCTTCGAAGGGATGAACCGTGTCACGATACGTGACGATGCGCTCGGCCAGCGTCGGGCCGATGCCGGGGAGTTGGGTCAACTCCTCGACGGTGGCGGTGTTCAAGTTTATCTTTTGTTCAGTCATTACGTATCCTCCCAAAGAAAATTACGGCTCTCTGGGAATTCCCGTGGTGCTCCAGGCAACAGCACGCCTGAACCGCCACATATGGGCAGAAACCGCCATACGGTACCCATTTTTGGCGTAGAACACCTGTTCGCCACGGCAATTCCCAAAGACCCAAGATTACGTTTCACGGGACCGTGGTCACGCTTTCATCCATCAGGGCTGAATTGGGCACCGTGACGCTGCCCTCTGTAGCAGCGATGACCGCCTTGAGCGGGCCGATGGCCTCCAGCGTGCCCTGATACCCGCCCACCTCAACCATTTGCCCGACCTCGAACAGGTTCTTGGCGTAGAAGCCGGCCAGCAGGTTGCGCACCGCCTCCCGGCTGCCCAGCGCGAAGGCCAGCGCCAGCCCTGCCCCGGCCACAGTCAGCAGGTTGCCTAGCACGTCGTTGAGCAGCGTCGTGTTCAGCCCCAACTGGTCCACGGCCAGGATGGCCGCCATGGCCAGCACGGTGTACTGCACGGCTCGCCCCAGGGCGGCGTGAAACTCGATGCCGCTGCCCGCCGCCAACGCCTGCGTCCCTTTGCCGAGAAACTGGCCGATGAGCGCGCCACCGACGAGCACGATGGCGGCCCCCAGCACGTGAGGCAGGTAGGCGACGAGCGCGCGCAAGGCCGTGGCGGCAGTGGTCAGCCCCAGACTCTCGACGGCGACCATCAGAAAGGTCAGGAGCAGCAACCAGTAGATGACTCGGCCCACCAGGTGAGAAGCGGACGCTTTGATGCCGGCGCGGGCCAGTGCGTCGGCAACGCCGGCCCGCTCGCTCAGACGGTCAAAGCCCAGGCGGGCCAATAGCCGCCTGGTAACCAGTTGGGCCAGCCAGGCCAGCGGCCAACCGACCAGCAGCAGAATCAGCGCACCGACCAGGTTGGGCAGAAAGGCGGCCACCCGGTTGAGCATCTCGGTCAACGCGCTGGTGATAATCTCTAGCCATATTTGTGGGTCCCAGGGCATAGGATTCTCCTCTCATCAGACAGGGGGAAAGCGCGACGCTGTTCCACGTCGCGCCGTTACCGTTCAGGTCGCTCCCGCCGGGTCGCAGACCCGGCGGCTTTGCAGGGGTATGTGATGTCCAGGAAAGATGTCCTGCTGGTTATCGGCTTCTCTATGGGGCTAGTCGGGGGTCTGCGACCCCCGACGAGCGGGGATGTGAACGGTTACGTCGCGCCTGCCCCGGTTTTGCCGATCCTGATTGATGAACTTCATTTTCCTACCTCCTCAAAGGTCTATTTGTCTGCCTTCTTATCGGAGGGAGCGGAAGCAGCAGACGTTCTTCCACTTCCAAGCCGGGCCAGGAACAGCCGCAGGAGCGCAGCCACGGCTGCCAGCCCGAGTGCCAGCAACTTCAACCCTTCCCGCTTCAGATCATCCCGGCGGAGGCGCGTCTCCAACTGTTGCTCGAACTGCTGCGAGACCTCGACCGGCTCTGCCTGCTGCAAGAGCTCCCGTGTCTCGCGCAGCGTTTTGGCGAGGGCCGCACACTTGCGACATTCTCTTAGATGGGTAGCGACGGTAGCCCTGCTCTCGGCATCGAGCAGACCATCTACGAAATCAACGAGGGGGAGTTCTTGGCACATCATCGTCTCTTTAGACACCAGAAACGACGAAAAGTCACGTCTCATCACACGGGGGGAGATTCTCTTGCTCGTAGAGTCCCCGAAAGGCCAGGCGGGCTCGCTGCACACGCATCTTGGCTGCGCTAGAGCCGATCCTCAGCACTGCGGCGATCTCCTGGTGACTCAGGCCCTGGATGTCGCGCAGGATCAGTGCTTCGCGGCCGGTCTCGCTCAGCCGGTTCAGCGTCTCCTGGATGACGTCCCGATGCTCGTGGGCAATGGTGGCTTGTTCCGCCGAGGGCGTCGTCGGCAGGAATAGGTCCAGACTTTCCAGGCCTGGTTCCAGGAAGGTGGGCCAGTGGCTGCGGTGACGCAGTTCGTTCTTGCAGGTGTTGGCGGTGATGCGGTACAGCCAGGTGGAAAAAGAGGACTCGGCCCGAAAGGTAGACAGGCCACGGTAGACCTTCAGCCATACCTCCTGGGTCACGTCCTCGGCATCGTGGAGGTCGCCCAGGAAGCGGTAGGCCATGTTCATCACCTGGTCGCGGTAGCGGGCTACCAGGGCGTGGAAAGGGCGAGGGTCGCCTGGCAGCCGCTCTTGACACAGGCGAACCAGTTCCTCGTCCGGCAAGCTCTGACCGTAAGTCGATTCTGCCTGCATCCTGAGCCTCAAAGTCCATGCGAAGAGGTCGGTGGTTTGGGAGGCAGAGGAAAGAGTTATCCGCTTCGGTAGGGGGCGCCGGGCGGTTGGATCTGTTCATCGTCGCCGTGCCCACCGACGATGGTCGTGTCATCCTCGGTGGCAATGACCTTGTCCGCCCGGCACCGGTACTCGATCGTGACGCTGTCCAGCCTACGCCCTTCCTCCTCGGTGATCACGTGTCCATCGGTGAGGATGGCGATGTCGCGCAGCGTGGCCTTGCTCGGCTCGGCCCACCCCGCAGGCAAAGGCCTGGGCCAGTCGTGTGAGCACCTGAACAGAGATACGCCCTGGCCAGCAGTGGCTAATGAACCCCCCCGAATTTTGCGCAAAATTCAGGTCCGACTCAAACAAAAAGACCGCTTGTGGGGCAGTCTTCGCTACATCAGATGACCGAGTTGCCTGCGACCAATGACACGGTTCCTGCCGATTGTGGCTCGCTGGGCTGCAGAATGTGGCGGGAGAATCTGCGCGTAGCCTTGCCCGTTCAGTCGAACGCTCGCAGATAAGCCACCGCGTTTTCGCCGAGAGTATCCAACAGATATCCCCCCTCCTGCACGATGACAGTGGGCAGGTTCAGCCCGGCAATACGCCGGCCGATTTCGCGCAGTCCCTCGGTGGTCACGCGGAACCCGCCAACGGGATCACCTGCCACGATGTCGAATCCAGCCGACACGACGAGATACCCGGGTGCAAACGCGCGGATGACGGCGAGGGCAGCATCCAGGGTGATGAGATAGCGTGCATCGTCCGTTCCCTGCGGGAGGGGCCAGTTTCGGTTGTAACCCACACCTGCTCCCTCGCCGCACTCGTCGGCCTCGCCCC
>Ga0307439_1002633_pt1 | contig 10489 bp, 10 predicted proteins | sample SalMarWE160490MG_FD_202142 | JGI IMG/M metagenome (GOLD analysis project Ga0307439, IMG submission 202142) | Salt marsh sediment microbial communities from the Plum Island Ecosystem LTER, Massachusetts, United States - WE1604-90 | ecosystem: Environmental > Aquatic > Marine > Intertidal zone >... | reverse complement strand
AAGTGTTTTCCCTAATAAGAACATTATGTCCCGTTTGAAAGTTGCTTCCAATACGAACATTGCAATATATAATGGTATTGGCTCTTATTAGAGCATTTTCGCCAATGTTGCTTCCTTCATATTGGTGATCCTTAACCTTGATACCTTTCGAGTGTACAACATTCAGAATCTGTCTATCCGGGTATCCCAATATTACGTTCTCTAATATAGAGCTATTTCTCCCTACAACACTCTCACCATATATTCTAGCTGACTCGTGAATCACTTCGTCACTCCTAGATTATCCCAAAACACTCCCGGCTTACTCTTAGCAGGTTATCTATCACGTATTCCTGCTCCTCATCAGTCATCTGAGCGTATAGAGGCAAAGTGATAGTCAATCTATCGGCAGCCAGCGACGCGGGATAATCCTTGTAATCGAGGTGATATTTTTGCCTGTAGTAGCCCAGAGTATGAACAGCATGGGTTCCCTGCCTTGTAGCTATTCCTAATTCCTCTAGCTTGAACATAATCTTATTCCTGATTTGGTTAAGCTCATCAAGTGATAGGGTCTTTGATACCGGGTTTTCGATTTGTGTAACATAGGACTGGTAGACATGTTTGCATCCTTCTGGGGCAGAGGGAAGCTGTAGGTATTCTATTCCCTTTAGGCTCTCATCATATATTCTTGCCCTCTTAATTTTCCTGTCGATAATGTAGGGCAACTTTTTCATTTGTTCTACGCCAATAGCACCTTGTAGATCAGTCATCCTGTAATTATAGCCCAGAACATCGAATTCTGGCAGCAGAAACCCTGCCTTCTGGTGCCTTGCCAGGTCTGAAATAGCAGCCCCATGGTTTCTCAGGGATTCTATTGTGGAGTCAATTTCTTCATTGTTGGTAATAATCATGCCACCTTCGCCTGTGGTTATAGATTTACGCGGGTGGAAACTTAAACAGCCAGCGTCTCCGAAGGTCCCGGCATGTTTATCATGGTATAGTGCTCCCAGAGCGCAAGCAGCGTCTTCAACGACACGTAGCTTATACTGCCGGGCTATTTCCATTATAGGGTTCATATCGGCCGAAAGACCAAAGAGATGAACGGGCATAATGCCCTTGACATTTGAGGAGCCTATTTTTTCCTTTCCTAAATAATCGGCTATCTTTTGATGGTCAACATTGAAGGTCTGGGGGTCAATATCGATAAATACTGGCCTGGCACCGGTATGTTCAATGGCATTAGCCGTGGCAATATAAGTAAAAGAAGGGACTAAAACCTTGTCACCGGGTCGTATTCCTGATGACAGCAGTGCGAGGTGTAGAGCTGTAGTACAAGAGGTGGTTGCCCTGGCGAATTTAGCTTTGGTGAAATCGGCAATCATCTCTTCAAATTTAGCCACCCGGGGTCCTTGGACTAGCCAGCCTGATTCCAGCACAGAAGCAGCAGCCTCTGCCTCACGGTTATCAAAGTATGGCTTTATAATCGGTATTTTCATATTGTCATTGTATCAAGCCAGTTACAGTTCCGACGAGCACACTGGGAGCATTTTAAGAAGCTGTCTTTTTTCTCATAAACAAGCTTCTGCTTACGAAGAGGGCAGACAAACAAATTTAATAAATTTTCGTCCCCCATGTCATTTACTGAATTCCCTCGGTGAGAATATCTGTAAAATACCAACAAGCGGGGTCAGCGACCCTTGCCGGGTCAAGCTTATCATCCAGGGCTTTTGCCATCAATACCGATTCTTGTCGCCTTTTGCCAATAACCCTCATCCCAATCCTCTGTACCATCAAGGATGACACAAATCCATTCCTTCTCAGGGCTTTGTTGAGAAAATTATCGGACAAAAGAGTTCGGAACTGAATCACATGAATTCCGCTTTCTTTAAATTCGCTTACTGCTCCATTAATAATGGTATTGAATACCTTCTCATCATTATTGCCCGCTACAAGGTCAGTAATCACCCCTTTCCCCTCTCCAGCGCTCCTTGTAATCACATATCCCACTACATCGCTCTGCCTCCTGGCCAGGAAAAAATCATAGGTTAAGTTTGGGTTATCAAATATCCTCCACTTCAAATACCGTGAATTACGGTCCGCTGTTATCCCAAATTTCCCCTTGTTACACTCCCAGAATTTATCCAGTTCCTCAGCTACTGTATCAATGTTGGTAACCTTCTCCAGCTTTACTGTTCTGTCCATTGAGCCCTCTCGGGAAAAGAACGGCATTAGAAATACAGTGCCTGCTTTGGAAATACCAATGAGCAGAGCAGCAATGAATCTATTGCGGATTACCTTTCTTATTGTATTAGCCAAATATTTATCTAAATATGACCTCTTAGTGGCTTTTACATATCTTGTATAACGTCCCACGGTGGCATAACCCAGTTTTAGACGAATATTGCCGTGTTCAGCAACCGCCCATGTAGTATAAAGTAGCCGGAACCTCTCTTTAGCTTCCTCACAGAATTTAACCTCGAAGGGATAATATATTCCCTTGCCTCTGTACCGTGGATGCATCACCGAGTTCTCCGTCTTTCCCGTCAGGATGGGACTGCCGAAGTAACTAAACTTGATAGGTATCAGGCCATGATGCCCAACAATCTTGCCTGTGTCGCTGTCTTCCAGGAGCCACATACTCCCCCACCCCTCTGGAGTATAGAGCCATTCCCATTCAAATTTCTCAACAGTTCTGGAACGACCTGCCACCAGGTTGTATAACTCGTTAAGCTCCTCTTTATCTTTCTCAGCAAATTTTCGGCTTATTATATTGGACATTTATTTACCTCACTTTGGTTATTGTACCAAACCGGTTGCGGTTCCGACGACCACTTTGTTGCCATGCTGGTTCTCACACCATACCTCCATGACAAATCTAACCCCAGAGTCCTCAGCCTGCTTGGAGTGGACAACCGACCTAGGCATTAATGTATCTCCCGGGTCAACAATAGCGATAAATTTTAGGCTCATCTTCCCATGCCTCAGCCAACTTTCCCCGAAGAGGTCAATCATCAGCTCTGTCAAATAGCCTTCAAACATAGCGCCAGACGCTGCTCGTGTCGGTAGACCACAACTCTTAGCAAATTCCAAGTCCGTGTGGATATTCTTCCTGGGCCAACCAGGGCCTCTGGGAAATCCCCCCGAGAAGGCATATACCTTCTCCTCCGTGACTGTCTTAAGCTTGCCAGAAACCTCGTGTCCCTCTGGGATATCCTCTGTGATAATTACCATCCTCTCACCCTCCCCCAGCTATATAGGTGTCGGTAATTCTCCTTCGAAGAATCTCTACCCCGTCCTCATCAACAATCAAGGCCTCTTTCACCTGATAGGCCCTACCCCGCTTCTCATACGTATCTACTACCTTCCAGTATACTCTAAAGGTTTTCCCTACCCTACCTGGGTTAAGGTATTCAACTTCCTCCTTTGCATGAACGGCAGCCATAGCGGGCGGCAGATAAAAGGATGGACTTCTGGTGACGTTGCTGTGGTTAATTAAAAGACCAGGGTACACTATTGCCGGTCCAGCCTCAGTCTCTTGCAGGTACCTCGGGTGGTGGTCCTCCTCTGCTTCGAGATACTGTTGGTTGAACTCCGGGGTGACGCGAAACTCGTAAGGCTCAAACTCCTCGCCTACACCTACCTCATCCGCCTTTTTTCTGTCAGCCATGCACTTGCTTCTTCTGCTAGCAAGGGAATTGAACAATCACTCTCTTTAGTTTTCCTAAATCGCCTCCCAAACTAACTCCGCAATGTCTCGAATCTCAATGTTGTCCCCTTTGCCGACAGTTAATCTACTATCCTCAAAATTATTCAGGCAATAAGGGCAGGCGATAGCCAAGATGCTTGCTCCCGTCTCCATAGCCTGCTCCAATCTGAGGTCAGAGAGCCTTTCCCCTTTTTTAGTGTCCAGCCAGATTCCTCCTCCTCCCCCACCACAACATAAGCTTTTCTGGCGAGAATCAGGCATCTCAACCAACTCCAGACCAGGGATACTCCGCAGAATCTCCCGGGGCTCTTCATATATGCCGTTATGACGCCCCAAATAACATGGATCGTGATAGGTAACTTTCCTATTTAATTCTTTGCTGAACTTTAACCTTCCTTCTTCGATAAGCTGGGCAAGATACTGGGTGTAGTGAATAACCTCAAATTCCCCCTCAAGTTGGGGGTACTCATTTTTGAAGGTGTGGTAGCAGTGGGGGGAAGTGGTAAGAATCCTTCTGACGCCATTCTCGGCAAAAACGCCGATGTTATGCTGCGCCAGACTCTTGAATAATTTCTCGTTCCCTGCCTTGCGAACACTCTCACCACAGCAAACCTCCTGGTAACCTAAAATGCCAAAGTCCACCCCTGCCTTCTCCAGAATACCAGCGGTAGCTTGAGCTATCTTTCTAGCCCGGGCGTCATAAGCCGGGAAGCACCCGGAGAAATATAATAACTCCGTGCCTTCAGTAAAGAGCTTTACAGCCAGACGCTCTGCCCAATCACCTCGCTTCTCTCTTGCCTCGCCGAAAGGATTGCCCACGCTGGCAATGTTTGTCATAACTCGCCGCAGTGAATCAGGAATTTTGCCTACACCTAGTTCTACTTCGACTCTACGCAGATTCTTCATGAAATCTATTATCTCTACGCCACGAGGACATTGGCCAACACAAGTATCACAGGTGGTGCATGTCCATATTTCCTCGCTTTCGAAGTCGGTTAGCCCTAATTGGGCCTCGTGGAGCATTCTTCGGGCTGACAGCCCATTCACCTCTGTTGTAACCTGAGTATAAGGACAAACAGCTCTACACGTGCCACACTGAAAGCAACTTACCCAGGGAAAGTCCTTTATACCTTCAGCAGCTAAAGCTTGGTCCAATTCAGCATTGGACTCATCCAGGATGATAGAAATGTCCGGTAGTATTCCAGTTATGTCCTTATATCGCCAGTGATAATCCAGTTCTTGCGCAATCCCTTTTATCCAATCTGGCTTACTGCCTATAGTCATTCAATTCCTTTCTTGCATTTCAGCCAGGAAAGCGGCTACTCTGGCAGCTACAGCATTGCCATCAGCGATGCAATCTGGGATAGGCTTCATCCCAATAGCAGCGCCAGCCAGGAACACCCCCTCCCTGGTAGCATCATTTGGATAAAGGTCTTTGTCACGGCACTCAAAAAAACCATCCTCAGCCACATCTATATCCAGCATAGTAGCTATCTTGGGGGCATCAAGGGCGGGGGTCATGCCATGAGATAGAGAGACCAGGTCAAAAACGCCCTGAATCGGCTTACCTAAAAAGGTGTCTTCAGCTTTGATAGTGACATCGCCATTGGGCAAGACCCCGCATTCAGCTACCCTTCCTCTAATATAGATAATACCCATTTCCTGTGCTCGACGATACATCTCTTCAAATCCACGACCGTAGGTACGGATATCTATATAGAAACATGTCACTACAGTATCAGGATGCCTTTCTTTAATCTCGATAGCCTGTTTGGTGCTAAAGGAGCAGCAGATGCGCGAGCAGTAGTTATGGCCTAGTTTCTCATTCCGGGAACCGACACAAAACACTATAGCAACCCGCTGGGGGATTTTACCATCGCTCGGTCTCCTGATTTCACCCTGGGTCAGCTCTTCAGGGTCAAGTAGGCGCTCCAGTTCAGTGGCAGTGATGACATTCTTGTAGATACTATATCCATACTCTTCCTGTAAAGAGGCATCGAAGGGCTCGAAGCCAGTGGCTACCACAACAGCCCCAGCCGGAATCTCATAACTACCTGTGCCTAGTCTAGCTTGAAAATGCGTCGCCTGACCTTCCACATGACTGACCGTAGTTCCACACCTGATTTCCACTAAGTGCGCTCTTCGGACTCGGTCTTCCAGTTCCTTGACTAATTCCTTGCCGCTATGGAAGAAAGGGAAAGTCTTGTCATAGTTTTTCACTCTGCCACCCAACTCCTGCTCCTTTTCCACTAAAACAGATGAAATGCCCAGGTCGTTTAAAGCGATAGCCGTCTGCATGCCGGCTACCCCACCACCTAAAATCACTACTTTTCGTTCCATAATGCACTCCTTTATGGTAAGGGTATTCCCCTCATGGTTCTACCTGCAGCGAGTGTTGCTTCCCGTAGTTCGTCGAGGCAAGGCAAGGTCTGCCCATCCTTTCCCAACCATGACCTCGACTCATCGTAGGGTATTCCAATTTTGTCCAGCAACGGCTCTACTGGCACAGTATGGAATTGAATTCCCACTATATCATAAGGGTCCCAACCCATCAGTAGCCCAGCTAATTCCATATAGGTCAAAACAGGAATAAAGTATTCCTTGCCCTTAAGTTCTTTGATCGCCCACTGCTCTTTGTCCAGATATACTTGACATCCGGGACAATTAGTCACAATAAAGTCCGGCTCGAAAGGGTCCATGCTTACCATCTTTTTATTGACGGAAGCGGCGGTGAAGCCACGATTAGGTGTCAGCATGCATTGTCTGAATCCCATACCACAGCAATGTCGGCGTTCAGGATAATCAATTTCCTTGCCACCCCAGGCTTTAATCATGCCAGATAATACTTCACAATATTCACCGCCACCCAAAGACCTCTCCAATGGAAAGAGCTTGTTATAGTGGCAGCCAACATGGTCTACTCCTCTTAAGGGGCGACCCGTTTCCTTCTCAATTAGCTGATAGGTCATAAATTCGTCCCTTAGCCTCAGGCGGTGTTTATAGATTACATCGCTTACATGGACTATATATCTGGGGAGCTCAAATTTCCTGCCGCAGGCTTCCATTAGCAACTTATCTATCTTCTGCTTAAGCCCAGTCTCTTCACGATAAAGGTCAAAACATTCGCTGTGAACGCCGAAAGAGGTAACACAAGCTACAGCGATGGTCTCATATCCAGCCTCCTGAGCCACCGACCATAGTCTGGCAGTGGTGAGCAGAGTACTCTCTATTGTATCTACATCTCCGTGGTAGGCTATTCCGGAACAGCAAGTGCACATAGATTCTGGCTTCAGATTCCAGTTCCAGTCTAAATCTAAAAGGTCAAAAAGCCTGGGTATTGTCGCCTCTGACCCAGGATAGCCAACTGCCAAAACACAACTTGGCAAAAGGAAATAGCCATCCTCGGGAATTTCCTTAATGTACCTTCTCCAGATGTTCTCCCTTGCCTCAACATTATATATATTGGTTTGCCTTGTCATGTACTCATCTTGTGATAACATTTGTCTCTCATCCATCATAAACTCCTTTTACTGCTGCATGGTTATACCGAGGCTACGCTGGACTATGCCTGAGGCTAAATCTTATAAAAGTAGTCATCGATATCCATATTTTCTTCCTTAGCTTGCTCTCGGGCATATTTCTCGATCTGATCCCATAGAACGAAGGTGCCCCCAACCTGCCATAATCGCCTTAATTGGTGTAAGGTATCGGGGTGAACCTTTCTCCCGGGCATAGAGCCATCCATGTCGGGGCAGCCACCCACCCGCCGATACATCTCGTCTTTATTGAGGGCATAGCGGGCGAACCTGGGTCCAAAATCAAGGTGAAAAGGCAGCAGGGTATTTCTAAAGTAAATAGAGCATCCCCTGTTCCAGTAGTTGCCACCCCAGAGATGTCTTCCCACATACTGCTGCCTTCCATGGGTACTGTATACATGGTAACCCTTTAGCTGACTAAGCTGTCTGAGAGAAGATATCACGGCAAAGGGATTATTGCCTCGAGGACATCGGAGCTTGCAAGTGCCACATTGCGCACAATACCAGATAGTATCTGATTTCAGCAACTCAACGATTTTTTCCTCATCCCTGGACTGAACGATTTCCATGACTAATCGAGGGTTGTAATCATAGAACTCTGCAGCGGGGCACGCCGCGGTACAGGTGCCACAGCTCATGCAGGAGTTGAAGGCGTGCTTGGCTACCAGGTGATTTTCGATCCACCAGACGCAGGATTTGTCTCGAGCCTCTTCATACCATTCTTCTGTTTCACTCTTTCCATATTTCTTCTGCCAAAGAGCTATCTCCCGGCGGTCCTTTTCCCTCTCAAAGGGGGTTAGAAATAGCTTCTTAATATTGGGATAATAATAGGCTCCCCCCCAAACCACTTTTTCATCCCTCAGCTTATAATATTCGTTGATTATCTCTTCGTCTGATAAATTGTCCAGATACTGGCGGCACTTTTCAGCGTCCCGTCCGTGCCAGGAAGGTTCCCTGCTAAACCAGGGCTCCAAATCCTCCTCTGGTATCTCGCTGGGAGAGTCAATCTCATCAACAGCATCCTCGGGTGGTGAAGGCTGACCGGGATAGCACTGCCTTGCTGGGTCAAGGCTTGCCTTGCCGTCCCTTTCCCTATATGTGCCACTCTTCCAATACACGTCTTGTGGCCAATCTTCAGGTTTGGTTCTGCCTTTCTTTATCTCTTCTTTTGCCATCGTCACTTCCTTTATCTTAGCATTTCGAGCCATCTAAGCATCGTTGAACGCAGTTGTATCCGAATATCAAATTATCCAACCACGCATTGCTCTCTAGCCCAAAGTGTTCAATAAGTTCAACAGTATACTTCATCGGCGCCAGCAAGGCAAATAATAATCTTCGTTCCTCAGGGATACCCGATTCCTATGTAGATAAAACTAATTGGCTTTCTTTATGTTCGTCACGGCGGTAGAGTTACCGCTTTGCTTATCTTTGCTGAACTTAGTGCAGTCCCAGCCATCACCACTTCCGCTATCCCTATTATTTAGAGCTATCTGGGCATCGTTGAACGCAGCTGCATCTGAGCATCAAATTATCTAACTACGCACCTGTCACTTTAGAGGCCAATATCTCCACTATCCTCTCCCCTGCCCTGCCATCCCCGAATACATCTCTTTGCCTTCCCTTTGGCTCAAAATGCTTGACCGCTTCAATGATTTTGTCCTTATTTGAGCTAACTAATGTATTCCAGCCATCCTCTACCGTCTCAGGCCAGCCTGTGACCTCATCAAGGGTAATACAGGGAACTTTTGAGAAATAGGCCTCCTTTTGAAGTCCGCCAGAATCAGTTAAAACTTTTTTAGCATTTCGTGTGAGGATTATTGAATCCAAATAACCAACCGGAGCTATTAAGCATACATTTGGGGCATCCCTTAGCTGACCATATAGCCTGTACTGCTTTAAGTATTTCACAGTCCTGGGGTGGATGGGAAAGACTATTTTCTCATCCGTACTGGAAAAAGCTTCCACTATGTTTTTGAGGTTTTCCTCAATTTCAGTATTCCGTGCCCGATGAACTGTAGCCAGAAGATATTTCCCTTTGCCCAGAGTCAGCTTGTGGAGTACTTCCGAGTTTCTTTCAGCAACCTGAGAGAATTGCAGGAAACTATCCAGCATCACATCACCGGTTAGATAGACCCCATTATTGATACCTTCCTTCTTAAGATTGACTACCGCTGTTTGTGTCGGAGCGAAGAGAAAGCTGGATACGTGATCGGTGAGCACCCTATTGACTTCCTCAGGTATATTCCTGTCAAACATCCTTGGCCCGGCTTCCACGTGAGCTACTGGAATATGGAGCTTCACTGCTGCTAGGGCACCGGCCAAGGTAGAGTTGGTATCCCCATAAACTAAAACCAAATCCGGTTTTTCGGTGACCAAGGTGTCCTCGATGCTTATCATCATCCGGGCAGTTTGTCTGGCATGGGTATCAGAGCCGATGTCGAGATTATAGTCTGGCTTAGGTATGCCCAATTCATCAAAGAATATCTTAGATAGCTCCAAATCATAATGCTGACCGGTATGAACCAAAACATGGTGAATGGTGATTGGTGATTGGTGAATGGCCTTCGTCAAGGGAGCAGATTTAATGAACTGGGGTCTGGCACCGACAATAGAGACAATCTTCATCTTAGTGATTAGTGATTAGTGATTGGTGATTGGTGATTGGTGATTGGTGATTGGTGATTGGCTTTTCGGAACCTTTGTTTTTACAGACCGGATTAGGCCCTGCAGCATACGCGAGATTCCATTCACCTTCAGTTGAAGTGTTTCAATTTCAGATATATTGCCTAAACCAATCTTCCTGGCAATTTCAATTTGCGTATCCAACTCGCTGGCAGAACCTAATGAGATATAGAGAAACTGAATAAACTCCTTACTGCTAGTACGAGCTGCCCCCTCAGCAATATTACTGGCTATGGAAATCGCCGCCCGCCGCATCTGGGAAGCTAATCCATACTGTTCTAGCCGTGGAAATCCCTCTGTCACCTTATAACAGGTAACTGCGAGTTCCACTGATTCCTTCCAAACAGTTAAATCTTTATGATTCGTCATACTATCTAGTATTCACTATTCACCATTCACTATTCACCGGCTTCCGTGAATTTTCCAATTGCTTGCGCTATATCCTCTATCTGCTCATCACGAAGCTCCGGATAAATAGGCAGGGTAAGCACCTGCTCTTGGGCCTGCTCACTCTGCGGGAAGTCGCCCGATTTATGTTTGAGATATTTATAGACTTCCTGAAGATGCAGAGAAAGTGGGTAGTAAA
>Ga0307439_1002632_pt1 | contig 10495 bp, 15 predicted proteins | sample SalMarWE160490MG_FD_202142 | JGI IMG/M metagenome (GOLD analysis project Ga0307439, IMG submission 202142) | Salt marsh sediment microbial communities from the Plum Island Ecosystem LTER, Massachusetts, United States - WE1604-90 | ecosystem: Environmental > Aquatic > Marine > Intertidal zone >... | reverse complement strand
TGTTTGGTTCGGGCTACGCCGGGTTAGGGTATGAGAGTTCATAGTTCATAGTTGGTTGTTCATAGTCTATGAACAAAGAAGGAGGTTTTATGAGTCCGATTGAGACACAAGAGGTTTTGTCAGAAGACATAACGGGAGCAAGTGACAATGACAATATGAAACTTGTTCCAGTAACTGAGTCAATCCGCTATCGAAAGAGAGCACAGAGTGCTGAGAAAAGAGTAGAAGCTTTGACTGAACAACTGGCAGAAGCAAATTCGCAAGTAACAACGATGTCTGAGCAATTGAGCAACATTCAGGCCGAGCAAAAGCTGACTCGCAAATTAGCTGCTGCGGGAAGTGTCGATCTGGAAACGGCTTTGTTGCTTGCCAAAGCCAGAATGGAAAGCCAAACGGAAGCGGATTTGGACGGCGTAATTGAGCAGTTGAAAAAGGAAAAGCAATATCTGTTCGGCAGCATCAGTGGGACTGTAACGGCAAAAAAGACCTCAGGAGCTAAGGAGCGAATGACAAACAATCAAACAGTTCTCGAAAGAGCAGCCAAGAAGGCGGCAACGACAGGTAACCGAACAGATTTGCAGGAATATTTGAAACTACGAAGGAATTTTATATAGACAATGAGTGAATGAGTGGATGCGTAAATGAGTAAACACATCAACGCATATACGCATCGACACATTCGCACAGAAAGGAGAATAAAAGATGGCTTTTACAGGAAAAGCAACTTATTCAGCGGGTACAACTCTGCCAGAACTGGCTGAGGATGTATCAGATTTGATAGGGATAATTTCGCCTTATGAGACGCCTTTACTGGATGCTTTAGGTGACCCCATGAGAGAAGCAACGAGTACACATCATGAGTGGCTTGAAGATGCACTTTTGCCAAATAAGGATTCTATCAACGATAGCACCTATACCGACCCGAGTACCGATACCGACTTTGTAGTTGATAACGGCGACAGGTTCCGCGTGGGAGACCAGATTCAGGTAGAAGGCAGTGAGGAATTAATGCTCGTGACGGGTATCAACAGCAATACGCTGACGGTGGTTCGTGGTTATGCAGGCACTGCGGCGGAAGACCTTGCCGACAATCAGGTGATAAACATTCTCGGAAATGCCGCTCTTGAAGGGGCGGACAAGCCCGGTGCGAGATTTACCAATCGCAGCAGGTGCGGCAACTATACGCAGATATTTACAGCTACGGTGGAAGTGAGCGGGACGGATATGGCTGCGAGCCAGTTGGGTTTGGCTGACGAGATGGATTACCAAAAGCAGGAACGGCTTCGGGAACTGATCCGCGACCTGGAAAATACGGTTGTCAACGGCGGTGAGCCGGCGAGCAATCCTGAAGGCAGTGGTTCGGTGAGAAGGTCAATGAAGGGCGTTATTCAGCACCTCTCGACTAACGTTTTCCATACCGGTGACAGCGGCTTTCCAACTGGCACCGGTCTTGACGAGGACAAGATTAATTACGTGCTCAGGCAGATTTGGGATAGCAGCAACGGCAATGTTGACCTGATTGTTGTCGGCGGTTTTCAGAAGCGAAAGATAAACGCTTTTTCAGCCGGCAGCCGAACCTACGGAGCCAACGATACCACCTTCACCGATATGATTAGCATTTACGAGAGTGATTTCGGCGTTTGCAGAATTGTTACCACGCGATGGATGCCACAGGATGCAGCGCTGCTGCTGGATTCATCCCGTATTAATGTGCTGCCGTTAGCGGGGCGGAACTTTCAGTTCAAGCCGTTGGCAAGCAGCGGCGACTATGAGTGCGGTGAGCTGATTGGTGAATATACTGTGGAGCTCAGAAACGAAGCGGCACACGGTCTTATTCGCGAACTAAGTACCAGCTAAATTGCGGGGGCATAGCAGACGCATTATGATGCGTCCGTTCGAAGGTGCCCAAAGGGCAAATACTCTTTGGGCACCTAACCAGCCCTTTTTAGCGGAAGGAGCTAAAAGAAATGGTTATTTTCTCAAACGATGCGGATATTTTGAAATACGAGCCGATACTGTTCGGAGAATTGCATCTGCCCCAGCAGGTACTGGCGACGGGGACAGGCGGGACGCTTAACGGGACGACATTTACCGCAAGCGGTGCAGATTTTGTAAGTGCGCAGGTCTCGTCGGGTGGCGTTATATATCTGCGTTCTGCAGATGGGACACTGGACGGGGCATATGAAATAGTTTCCGTGGATTCGGCGACGCAGCTTAGTGTTTCCGTAATCAGGCCGGATTCAGAAATGAATGCCATAGCACCGCCTACAGCTACTGATATATCCTATCGCATCAGCACGTTTGGACCGCAGACTAATGAGGTCGGCTTTCAGTTGACTGAACACTTCGGTATCAGCCCGGGTAACCCTGCAAGTGAGATAGAGGTAGAGGATATTCTGGATACGGATGTTTTAAAGAGAGCGTCAGTCTTTGCGGTCATCTCAAGTGTGTATGCGATGTTAGCCAGTAAAGCCAAAGATGAGAATTTCTGGAAGAAGAGCATGCACTATCAGAAGCTTTTCGCCAGGGCAAGGGAACGGTGCCGGCTCAGCATTGATGTCGGCTCTGACGGGGTGGCTGATGTTACCAAAGTTGGGGCATCCGGAAGGTTAGTGCGGGATTAGTTTGCAAAGAGAAGACAGATGAGTGTTACTTTAGACGGACAAAATTTGTTTGACGAACAGCAGTTAGAGATTGAGCAGGACAGTCTTAACCGAGACTCAATAGAGAGAGCGGTGGTGGGATTGGATGGTGTGCTCAGTGTTGATATGGGTGGACGTACCAGGAAGATAAGACAAAGAGGTACACTGCGGGCAAGAAGCCGAATGCAGATGAATGAAAGAATCAATGTAATATCGGCAAATATGGACGGCAATACACACACGCTGGTAAGCAATGAGGGCGAAAAGTTTGATAATCTTCGAATGGATTCTTTCAAAGTGAGTAAAGAGCAGGCAGGTGGCGGCGGTATAGTTGTTGATTATGAAATCGTTTATACACAGTTAGTTTGATAGCGTATAGCGTAGAGCGGATAGAGAAGGAAAGAGCAGTAATGGGACTTATCAGCAGCGGGATAGAAAAGGTTAGAGCGTTTGAATTGCCGGCTGGTATTTGGGCGGACGGCGAGTGTGTCGAAGCCCCGCGAGTAGCACTGGTGAAGTGGTCCGCCGGGGCGAACCTGAGCGATATGTTTTATCAGGTCTATGTCAACGGTCAATACGCGGGTTCAACAATTGACAATCAGCAAAGGCAAATGATTGTTCCGATACCTACCTCTTTGGAGTCAGCGGTTCGGATTGATGTCTTTGCCGTTGAGGCCGAGCATGCGAGTATTGATTTTAGCAATGAGCTTGTCCGGCCACCGGCTACCAGTGAACGTGTGAGAATAAGTTTGTTGCGGAGTCAGAACCTGCCGAGTGATGCAACTGCTGAAATCTATTTTGACAACGGGACAGGCGAAATTGATTACAGCCAGCCGCTGACTGATTTGCCGATAAGAATCTGGCCTGCCTGGCAGGATAAAACCGGTTTCGGGATGAGTAGATTCGGTGTTGGTGATTTCGGTTATGAGTCGGCAGCAGCGGTTGGATTTGGGAAGGGCAGTTTCGGGCACGGTCAGTTTGGCCTTGATGCTGATATGATTGAGTGGATAAGCCCGCCACTATGGGCCGGCGTTTACAAGTTTGGTGTTAAGGTTAGCGACGGGGCAGGCAACCAAAGCTACGCCAGCGAAACTGAGCCACTCACAGTAATACCGGCGGCAAGACCCGCTGAGCGAGTAAGCATTTCTTTATTTGATAAACAGACGAATCAATTGGTGCTGGAGACACAAGGGAACCCCCAGTGAAACTGGGGGCTAAATATTAGTGGATAAGGGAGAATATTATGGCTGAAGCGTATCCAACTGATAATGAGTTGCTAAACATACAGTCTGACAGTGAGACCGGTGTTGAGTATATAGCAACCGGTACGGCGCCTTACTATCTGGAGTTTCGAAAATTGCTGTATCGGCTGTTGTTAGCTACACGGCGTGCAAACGACTTGCGAGTCTATGATGAAGGTGGCCTGGACGTTGGCGTAAAAGCAGGCAAGTTCTGGTTGGATACGGAACTGATAAGCTATGCCGGCTCGTCGGGTAATACTTTAGCAGACGACAAGGAAAATATTTACGTCTATCTGAATTCGTCGGCTTCTCTTGTAACCAACGAATACAGCAGTTTCCCTGATATGGCAACTACGCCGCATATTCGGCTGGCGATAGTAAGCACCTCGGGCGGGGACATCGACTCGATAACTGACTGCCGAGTGGGACATAATGCTTTGGTGCCATACGGAGCCGGTGGTGTGAAAAAGGCCATCGAAGCACATACCAGCGATGACACACTTACGACAGTGGAATCCGGTAGTGTTCACAGTAACCTTGGCGCCAGCGGGACAGTTACACTTACGCTGCCTGCCTCGGCACCTGCGGGGATGGTATTCAGCTTTGCAGTCCAGGCCGCTTATGAGCTCCGTATTGACCCCGGTACAACGACAATCCGAGACGACAGCGGCCAGACGGCAGACAAATATAAATCAGCTAATGCGATCGGAGAATGCCTTAGCCTCATAGCTGATTCGGCTGGCGATTGGGCAACGATTGCCAAGAATGGGACCTGGACTGAGGAGGCGTAAATATGCTTATTTCCACAACCAAACCACCAGCCGGTTCTGTTGGATTAAAAGAAGTTAATAAAGATTTTTGTGCTGCTTCAATCGGAGCACAAGGGGTATATCCGAGAAGGCATTTTGTTCCGAAACTCATTGAACCTTTTGATGATACCTCACAATGGGATACTGGTATACGCGTAACTAAAGCTGCGGATACTGACAATTATTTATGCTCGGCGGCAACAACTCCACAGGCAATGAAGTGTACAAAGCAAACCGGAGGCACTTCATCGTTTACCACCAAGACGATTACCGAGATTGATTTAACTAATACTCTGGTATATGTACGCTTCTATGTGCACGAAGGCAGCGGTGTTTCATCTTATGACAAAATTTCTGCGATTTATCTTGTTGTTGGTGATAGTACTTTTTCAAATTGCCAGATGATGTTGCTTGCCGAGAGTGGTTATATAACAGGACCCGGCTGGTATGAGAGAATTATTGCCCCGAAGATGGGCAACATGGACGCCGGGACCTACCCGTTATGTTGGGAGCATGTTACGAAGCTTCGCGTTCGGATTGATTCGGCAGGAAGCGATGATACGCCTGCGGTAACCTGGGATAAAATAATGTTCATTCCTCATTTGGCTCAAGCCAAATACGCTATCGCTCTGGATGACGGCTTCGATGATGATTATAAATTTGCAGCTTATTTGAGTGCGAAGGGGATTAGAGGTACATTCTTTATCATCCCTTCCAAAATTGGAACGAGTGGTTATTTGACATTAGAACAGCTTCATCAGATACATAATGCTGGTCATTTGATAGCCAATCATAGCTGGAGCCATAAATGTTTGAAGACGGATAATCTCACTGCTGCCGAATTTATTGAAGAGATTACAAAAGCAACCGACTGGATGTGTGCTAATGGCTTTGCGGACGGGGCGAGGATATTTGCTCTGCCAGGAGGAACTGCTAACTGGGAGGATGGGTTTAACAGCATTTATAGAGAAAGATGGTTTGACCTGTTGCGGCTTTCAACAAGCTGTCACGATGTGGGTTTTTTTGACCCAACGATACAATGGATTAATTCATTTGACAATACAACTACTGCGGAATCCCAAGTCAATAAAGTAATAAATGCGGGGACGATTGTGATTACAGGATGGCATTCTGCAAACGAAGGAACATCATATACGTGGGCCGACTGGAAAACGCATATTGACAATGTGGCAGCAAAACGGGACGCAGGGAGTCCCGATATAGTAACTATGGCAGACTTGTTGGGTATAGGAGTCTAAGTACCAAGGGGCATAAAATGGCGAACGAAATACATGTAGATTACACGTCCGGCAATACGCTTTATGCGGTTGTTCGTAACAGTGTGGGAGAAGTCTGGTACGCTGGAGGTCAAGTCTTTGAGGCCTGGGGGACGGGCAACCGTGCTGCGGACGATTACGACATATCCCTTACAGACAAGAGCGGCAACAGGTATGTGGGTAGCTTTGATAGTAATATCCCTGCAGGCAGATATTCCATTCAGATATTCTCACAGGCCGGTGCTAATCCTGCTGATAGTGACAACCTTGTGGGAGGTGGTGAAATTGTATGGTCTGGTGTAGGCGAAGTGACCAGTGATAAATTGCTTGCCAACAAAGCTGTCCAAAACAAATCGACCGGGGAAATCAAATACTACGACAACGACGGGCAAACCGTCCTTTTAACTCATACCCCTACCGATGCTGCAGCGACTATCACAAGAACGCCGAACTGATACAAACTATAAGAGTTATGCAAAGTATGCCTAACCTCGATTTTGCAGAAGACTTGAAAAACTATAAACATCAAGGAGATACAAAATGGGTAGTTTTGCGGATTATTGGGAGAACGAGATTTTAGACCATCTTTTTGGCAAAGGTAGTTATACACCACCTACCATCTACGTTGGATTATCAACAGCAGATCCTACCGATGACGCATCCGGACTGGCTGAGCCAAGCGGTAATTCCTACGCACGAGTTGCCACTGCCGGTGCTGATTGGAATGTTGCATCCGGTGGAGCGATTGCCAATGCCAATGATATTACTTTCCCAGAAGCAACCGGTAGCTGGGGAACGATAACCCACTTTGCCATATTTGATGCCGCAAGCGCCGGCAATATGTTAGCTCACGGCGCCTTAAATGTATCCAAGTCAATCAGTAGTGGAGATACAGCTAAATTTGCGGCGGGAGACTTGGACGTAACCTTAGATTAATTCCCCACAGTTTTGCTTCGCAAAGAGAAGAAGCGGGGAAAGGAGATTAGCTAATGGCCACTATAAAGAAACAATGGGCTTCACAAAGTCAAATAATTGGGACAGGTGATGGTTACGTAACTTTGTCTGGAACCACAGAATTATATTCTTCAGATGTTGACCTCGAAACAAACGGCTATGAAGGTGCTCACGTCATTGTAGAAATCAACTATGATGCATCTCCGACCGATGAGGTCAAGATTAAGTTGTACGGTTCTCTCGATGGTACTAACTACGACGATACGCCCATCTGGGAGATGCAGGGAGATAAAGGCGTTGATCCGCAGCAGTTGAGCTTCGTCATCAAAGACCTCGCACACTTCAGAATCAGCGTGCAGCAAACTGGTTCAACGGACAGTCACGATGTGAGAGCATACGTCCAGTGCTGGAACTATCAATCAACATAAGCAGGAAGATTAAAATGGCAGATATTCATATTGGCAAGATTAGTCAATTGGAAACTGGCAGGGGTAAGGCACGGCTTGTCTATTTTTACGGAGTAACATTAAGTGCCGGTGCTTAAACCTACAAGAGGGTTACGACTGAATAAGAGTCATCCGCTCGCTCGTGGTCTGGTCGGCTGCTGGTTGATGAACGAAGGCTCAGGCAATAAAGTCTTTGATTTATCAGGAAATAGGAAGACGGGTTCTCTTGTAGCAGATACTCATTTTGTCCCTGGCAAGTTCGGCCCTGCTTTGTCTTTTGATGGCGATGATTCTGTTGATTGTGGGAATATGGGTATTACATCCTATCCCCTAACTATTTTAGCATGGGGTAAAGCAGATGCTATTACTGCCGGCCATTGTTTAGCAGGGTTTGTAGATGCAAGTGCTGAGAATCAGCAACTACGCATAGATTTCATTCATGGTATTCCTGATAGGGCAAGAATATTTTGGTACTCAGGTTCCCCCGTAGATATATATAGCCAATCAACACTGAGTACCGGAATATGGTATCAATTAGTGGGTGTGTTTGTAAGTGATACAGAAAAGCATCTCTATCTGAATGGGGTTTTGGAGAAAACTGAAACCACCAGTTATACTATACCAACTGGTCTTAATAAGTTGGGTATAGGTCGAGCTTTAGATAATACTCCCAGTGGTGGATTTAATGGCATAATCGACCATGTAATGATTTACAACCGTATCTTATCCTCATCTGAAATTGCCTTACTTTACCGAGAGCCGTTCTGTATGTTCAAAGACCCTGCGGAGATTGCTCTTTTGGGTGGTTATCAATCTGTTGGTGGTGAGGAATTTATACGGACATTTGAAGATGGTATTGGGATTCTTGATACGATGGGAAGGACACAGGTACAGTTGAGAACAATAGCAGATGGTATTGGTACGTTGGATGATGCAGGTAGAACTCAAGTGCAGTTACGAGCTGTTGCAGATAGTTTAGGCATTATTGATGCACTTTGGAAAGGTGAGACGAGAATTTTTGCAGATGTCCTTGAAATTACTGATGCTGTTACTCGCTCTCAAGTGCTGGCACGGACTATCACTGATGATGTTGGTTTGGTGGATGGTGTTGACCGTTTGATGACATATGCAAGGATACTTGCGGAGACATTAGGATTGTCTGATGCATTATGGAAAGCCGATGCTAAAATTGTTTCAGATGACATAGGAATATCAGACTCGGTAGCACGGATACAAGCACAAGCTCGTATTATAGCGGATGCTATGGGGATAACTGATGATGTAACAAGATTGCAGGTACAGTTGAGAACAATTGCCGATACACTTGACTTGACTGACTTGATGACTCCTGGTCAAGTAATTACTTTTGCTGAGGCGATGGGAATATCAGATTCAATAACAAGAACACAAGTACAAATTCGCACCGTTGCAGATAGTTTAGGTATTACTGATGATTTGACTCGTATTGCTGCTTATGTATTTACGCAAACTGATGACATTGGGATTGCCGATGCCATGATTCGAGTTGCTGTAAAATTAAGAACAATTTCAGATGATATTGGGATGACAGATGCAAGAGATGTTTCACATATTGTAGCTGGTTTGTTCAAAGCTGCTTGGGCGTTTATGATTTTAAGACAAGAGCAATAATTAGAAAGGAATAAAAGATGTTTAGATCGAAAATGCAAATGCGAGGTAGAGTTGTTGCCGAGCTTCGAGGGCCGGATGGCAAACTTAAGCAAAGAGAAGTAACTCACAATCTTGTTACCGAGCAAGGTGACTTCTTTGCCGCTAAAGCAATCTATACAGCTGCTTATGCTACTTGGGGTATGAAGCTTGGCACAGCGAATACAGCAGCTGCAAAGGATGGAGCTGGTAGTTTTCAGGCAGTTGGTGACTATGTGGCAGGTTCAGCTCAGGCTCTTGATGACTCTACACCAAAAGCTGGTGGGACTGATGACGATGTTGTATTCAGGAGACTATGGGCAGCAGGTGAAGGAACTAACAATACTATCAATAGAGTTTCGATAGTTGACAATACAACTGATGCTGGTGAGGCAGATGCAACTCATACATATGCAATAGCTGTATTCGCTGCAACAATTGCTAAAGGTGCTGATGATACTTTGACAGTGACTTGGACGGTAACTTATCTTGGAGCATAAAAATGCAAATAGCATTTCCGAATCAAGCTAATATATTGACATTGCCTCTTGTAGCGATTGCTGACGGTTCTAAAATTACTGCAGGCACAGTCAATTTTTATTTACTTGCAATGTCTGGCACAAATGTAGGTAAGTGGTGGAAGCTTGCAGATGGTTTATGGTATGCAGCAGAGCAGTTGGCAGGTACAGGGACGCATAAGGCAAGAGGCCACTGGCAAATTTCAATTGCCGAAGGTGCTTGGACTGATGAAGTAATGTATTTACTTTATGCAGAAGAGGATAGTGGATTGAGTATTGCAGTTGAAACTCAAGTCTGGTGCAATACGCTTGAGCAAATGCAGAAAGCTGATAGATACATTCAGACGGGTGATACTCCTTGGACTATTGACTATAAGCATAAAGATACAGGTGCTATATTGCTTACTCAAACAATGAAAAATACTGATGGTGAAAATATTACTTCAAAAAATAATATTTTAGGCAGATTGGAGAAAGAATAATGTGCGGTTTTTCAAATTTTATTTCACCTGAGAGTGACTTTGATATCGGATTAGATTTGCCTTCGGCAGTTTTTCATATTCGACCTTTGCCTGAAGGTGCTGAGGATTTCGATATTGAAACAATATTAGAGACAGAAGAAGGAACTAAAGTGACATTTACGGATGATTAAATGCAACAAAGATTAGCACAAAACCAACTGGATTTTTTACGACCAATGATTGTAAAGGCATTTTCACTTTTTGGGTTTCCCATTGACAGTCGTCCAACTCCAGAAGAAGTAAAAGAAAGATATAGAGAGTTGTCAAAAAAATACCATCCAGATAAGGGTGGTGATGAAGATAAAATGAAAGAAATTATTGAGGCTTATGAATTGCTTATAGGCAAAAGTAAAATAAAAATTCCACCACCTCAGCGAATTAGACATCAAGGAATTATTTGGATGCGTTTTGGTGGTTATGTA
>Ga0307439_1002631_pt1 | contig 10501 bp, 6 predicted proteins | sample SalMarWE160490MG_FD_202142 | JGI IMG/M metagenome (GOLD analysis project Ga0307439, IMG submission 202142) | Salt marsh sediment microbial communities from the Plum Island Ecosystem LTER, Massachusetts, United States - WE1604-90 | ecosystem: Environmental > Aquatic > Marine > Intertidal zone >... | reverse complement strand
TATAACCATGAAGAACGGCAAACCGGCGACTCAGGGCACCTGTCCGGTATGTGGCACCAAGATGTTCAGAATCGGTAAAAGCTAGGTCTTTACTGACAATAGCCACTAGACGTTAGAATAGATAGGGCTGGGTATTCCCGGTATCGGGATGCCTAGCCCTTTTTTTCTCCGAAGATAACGAAATAAGCTTTTGTTGCCTGAGCCTGGACTAACCAGCTCATGTTGCGTGTTAGTCTAAATATTCCTGTGGATGCAGTCGATTTAGCTAGTCTCAAATATAGGCTTCAGATAATCAACATCTGGATGCGGATCAGGAAAGAGAATATGTTTACTTGTGAAATCACTCCGAGTCCAGGTACCATCACCGTAGTAAAGGCGCAGTTTTTCATATGGCGTAGCAGAAATGATATACGAATCTAAGCTTACGTTTTTAAGTCCAGTTTTAATAGCCCATGATTTTGATAATTCACTTAAACGTTCATGTAACGTCGTCTTATCACTGAACTCATAAGCCTTTTCGTATCGCATCCCATGTGGTTCGACGAAAACCACTCGCTGTTGGTCCCCCTCCTTAACCCATAGTATAAAGTCGGGGTAAAAGCCTTCATTTTCAAAGAAACCAACTCCACTACCTCGACTAAGATTGCGTAATAGAAAAATTCCCTTACTCTCCAAAATTTTGCTAGTTTTTTGGCGGACTAATTTCCGTAGATCGTTTACAAACCGCTGTTCCTCTTGGTTCAGCCCAGGGGGTCTACTTTTAACCTTGTCCCCTTTTTCAATTAGCAGAGGCTGATACAGATGGCGATCAAAATGAATGTTAGGAAGCTCCTGCGTCTCGTCCTTGTATATGCGATCCCCTTCCTCAATCAGTGTTTTAACCGCTGCAATAAGGTCAGCTTCACTTCTGGCAATGCGGATTGAGTAGTCTTGGAAATTATCGTTTTTCTTATCCAAAGGAGCGTAAACTCTATTTTTGGAATCCCACCGCTCTTTGCACACACGGTAGTACTTTTCAAGGTACTTGCGCAGTATCGATATAGTAGTCTCTTGAAGTAAGGCTACTTCAGCAAAAGATCGAGGCCTGACTACATTGTCGTCTGAGATCAAGGAATAGACCTTCGGAGACTCCTGTTCAAGAAGTTTCCGAGGCATATCAGCCTGGATAATCAGGTTTGCGAACCCCTTCTCTTCTTTGAACTCAAGTAGCTTGAGATAGACTGCTTCCCAGTCAATTAAATCCAAACTTTCGGTTGGTATAAGCTGCTCCTGTCCAGCCTTCATAGCTGTCGTTGCCAGCTGGCCCGACAAGCTTCGCATGGACTGTACCTTCAAAGATAAATCCAGGTTAACTTTGGCTGCTGCATCAGGTACTACAAACACGTTATACTCGGTGGCGAAGTCTCTATCTTCAGGAAGGCACGGTATAAATAGTCCCTTGTCTAAAAACTCCTCATTCGGCTTTATGGCTAGCGGTAGCTCTATATGCCCTTCAGTTTCGATTCCCTCACGCTCGAGATATGCTCGGAACTGCGCCATATAATTGGCTCTAACTGCAAAAATATTAAGTGTTTCCAGCAAACGTATATGCTCCGGGTGTTCTCCGTCAATTGCAGCACTCCGTTTGAGGCTGAAATCCAGCCCGCGGAGGCGCACTCCTCTACCAAATAGCTGGATAATCTCCGAACCTTCTGTCCGACCTATGTTTAGTAAGCCCATATTAGAAACCCGCCAGCTGTTCCATCCCTCCATGAATTTCTTTGAGCCGATAAGGATATTGATTTTACAGGCTGGGTCATTAATGCCCTCGAACAACGAATCTGAAATAACATCATCTTCCACGTTAATTCCAACACCATCGGCTTCCACTAATTTTTTAAACGTGCTGGTATCACCGATATAGATAAGTCCGAAATAATCCTCAGAGCTTCCAACCCTGAGTCCCAGCTCTCCTGTCATGCCTCGTATATCACCGATATGGAGTTGACCGCCGGCCGGAGCGTGAAAAATGCTCGCAAGTATGTCATAATAGACAGCTTTCGGGTCATATCCTGCACCGCGCAGGTATTCGAATCTGCCGGCGAACACGTCGTTCCCATATTCGTCTACCAAGCCGGTCTCCCCGTCAATTATCTTGCGAATGGCTCCAATTACCCATCCTTTCTGATTCTCAAGAAAATGATGCAGGAAACGTGTTACGGTGAGTACATCCGATCGCTTTTTACTTTTTTCTGTATACACCGCGTTTACGCTACTGCCAACAAAAACCCACAACGGCTTGTCCAGATTGTACGGTCGTAAGGTATCTGCCCTCTCTTTGAAACATCGCAGCTGCTCATAGAAACTCAGCAAGTTTCCCAGCAGTAAAAGTTCGGTCTTCTCCCGGGTAGTCTCTTCTTGAAGATTCAGGATATGAAAGTCTTTTCCATAGCCGTCACCATGGAAATAACGATAGGAATAGTCAAAAGCTATAGCCTTGCCATATTCATCCGTCAGTTCATTCCTGTGAGAAGCAGAAAGTGCCTGACCAAAGGTGGCACTGTACTCAAAAGTGAAACCGGTCTCCCCCAATGCATCTCGGAATCTTCTCCAGGCTTCTCCCCCAGAGCCCTTGTGTCCCTCATCTACAAATATGAGATTATTTCCTTCGAAAGCCTCGACGGGGACGCTTACGCCACCACCTCGCTTCTCCTGGACCAGCTTGGTTATTTCAATAACACGAACCGTGTTAGGATCATCTAACCCCAGGCCGCTCTCTCCAAGAGTAAACCGTTCACAGGGAATAGAGGAAGCCGTCATCTCGTCCGTATGTTGCTCGGTAAGTCCTTCGTTGGGAGTAATGAGCAGAATATTATCTAACGGTCTGCGGTTGTAGTGAAGGAATTGCAAATAGTTGATGTGCATAATAAGCGTCTTACCGCTGCCGGTGGCCATCCAAAAAGCGAGCTTGTTCAAGTCCGCATCGCTGAATTCAGGATCGGGGATATCTCCGATAGGTTTATGTGAGTTGCGGTCGCGTATAAAATCATTCAACGACCTTAGCATCCTACTAGGGTGATTGAAATGCCAGTCCAGAAACACCTCGGTATATAGTAGCGCCAGATGTTGAAAATAGCGTAGTGTGATAGGTTCTGGTCGGCGCTGATTAATAGTAGCAAGGTGATGGTGGATGTTCTCGTCGTAGCGGTCCAGGTCACCCTGAGGAAGACCCAGCTTATCGCCCCGACCAATTAGACGGTAGTAGATGAAACTCCGACCGTACGGGTCGAACCCCTCATCAGCCTCCTTCATATCTGAGAGTAGTCCCTGGTTACTCTTGTAGCCAAAGAGGTCATTCAGCCAGGCAAGCAGTACTAGGCGTTTTTCTAGCTTGATATATTCAGTCTGTTTCGTAGCTGTGGTCATAAGCTACAGGCTCCCGAACATACGGCTCTTAAAGACACTTTCCAGTGCCCGTGCCGTTGGAATGTAACTATCGCCGTTTATGAATATTTCGTCAACTCTTTCAGTGAGCTTCTTCGCCTCTACGAACTGCTTATCCCTCTCATAATCTTCTTTTTCCCATCCGGACGTCTCGCGCCAGATAACAGCAATCTCCCGGTGGTCAATGTTTCCCCGATAGACGAGGTAATACCGTTCTTCATCCTGATAGACACGGCGGGTTTTGACATTTAATCCCAGCAAGTAGGCAAAGGTTTCTGGAATATCTACCTGTTTTTCCTGTGCTTCTTCTCCGCTGGAGATAGTGAGCTTGTAGCTAAACGGACTGGCGAGCTTCTCAACGTTAAGCAGTGTCTCACTCTCCTTTGTCTCCCAGGCCAGCATGTACTTCAATAAGTAATCATCAAAGTCATACAGCGTCTTGGGGACATCCGGGAATGTAATGTTATTCAGAGCATCCTCATAGCTCTCTAGACGGATGTACTTCATGATACGTGGACTTCGTTCGGCTTCCTCTGTAGTAGATGCCCGTTTGGGTTTTCCACCCTTCCACTCTGGCGTATAGATAACTTTCTTTATACGAGGAAGAAGGACAGTGTCGAAATATTCTTCCATCTCGACAAGTATGAACCGGCGGTTTCCACCATCCTCCCGATTAAGATTAATGACAGCATGAGCAGTTGTGCCAGAACCCGCAAAGTAGTCAGCGACAACAGTATTGGCTTCAGAACCTAATCCTGCATCTAGCAAGGTCACATAAAGCGAGACTGGATGACTGTAATCGAAGTCGAAACCGAGCTGCTGTAAATCGTTCTTTCCACGAGAACCATTACGAATGATTGAAGATAAAGCTTTTTCATCGGAAAGGTACACTTTCTTCTGCGGTTGAGTAGTTTCGTCTGGCCCAAAGACAATAAGCCCTGATTGTATTAATTTTTTCATTGATTCGGGCGATTGTGACCACCCTCTTGCGGGTACCGGACAGGGTTTACCCGTAACAGGGTGAATTAATGGTTCGAAAAATTGAGGAGGTGGAGGCTTAGGATTAGGCCAACCCATGGCCGCTAGCCTATAGACATGCCCTTCACTATCCAAATAATGGTAAGCGCGTTCTCCTCCCGAAAGTCCAGAAGCCTTTCTCACCGCTTCACTGAACTCTGCACATGCTTGTTCGCTTGCGCAGCCGTGTTTTCGAATAGCGGAATCTGCGAGTGACAGAATAAGTCTCACGTTCTCAGGCCTGACCATGAAAGGCTGAGGTTTGTTTGTACAAAAAAGAATATATTCATGCTGTGTCGCGAGTTCTTTCGCACCCATCATTGGATTAAGCTTATCCCAAACACCGGTATTAACATTGTCAAAAAAACGCTCTATCAGAGTATAGAGACGCTCATATTCATTTTCATCTATATGGCAGAGAAAATTTCCATCGCCTTGCAACATTGACATAGATGCCGAAATACGGTCATCCATCATTGATAGCCACGAAGAGTGTTGATAATCATTCTTATATAAAAATCCACTGACTTCGGTGTTGTATGGTGGATCAATATGGATGCACTTTAACTTTTCACGATATTCCTCTTGAAGAAGGTTAAGTGCCTGGATGTTCTCGCTGTGAACCAAGAGACCATCAGTCAATTCATCCAGGTTCTCATAGCGTGCTAGCAACCTGTTTTTAAACTGCTGGCCAAAATGCTTTGTATCGAGAACCAAAGTAGGATGCTCTTTCAGGGTGGCGATCCGGCGCTCCTTCTTATTTTTAGCCGCTGATGTGAAAAGGTTCGGCTGCTCCTCATCAAGGTGAAGAAGCTCTTTCCATTCCTGCCATTGGGTTTCGCATTCGGCAATTTCCGCATAGAAATCCTCGGGAACGTTGGCCATGGTGATGCAATACTGGGTTTCCAGGATGAACTTTCTTTTCTCAAAAAGTCTTTTCTGGAAGTCTTCAATCTGGGCAAGAAACTCGATAACACGGCTGCAGATAGACCTGATTACACGCATAATTTGGAACCAGGCTTCTGAACGTGCCTCTCCGCCGGCCTCCATCTCGTCGAGATTTAATACTTCGTTCTTTAGATAAAAGTCTAATTCACGCGTAAGAAATCCTTTCAAATCCTTGTGAACAAAGAAGTCAGATGTATTGCGCCTGGTATATTGCCGCAGGTGGTGTTCCAGGTAACTCACTTGTCCGTCGGTAGTAGTGTGATGGGTACTTACCAGGGCGGACAGGGCATCAACGTCGTTTTGTAGCTCGGCCGGAATCGTTTCCAGAGCCGTTTTAATAATTTCTTTCTGCTGGTCACGCTGCCCGTATTTGATTTCCTCCTGCTCCGTCAACGGCCGGTACTGGAAAGGAATCGTGATTTCTTTTTTCTCCGCATCGAATGCCACGTCACGAGATAGTGGCACAAAAAACCGCTTGTCTCCCTTGACGTTATCCTTCTCGACATCCGCGGCAACAAGCTTGAAGTGGACGCTTATACCATACGGAGACTTGAATCTATAGTCGTTAAAATACGCTCCGGTCTTTACGTAGTACTGGTCATTATTCGCCCAGTGCAGATAAACTTCTTCGCCGTTGTAGGGGATGGCATACTTCTCTCTGCGGCTATAGCGGCGCTTCGAAAGAAAATCTCCATTATCGTAGTAGCGACTGAAGAACGCATACAGGTGGTTGAAGATTGTAGCCTCAAAGGCGGGTCGCTCTTGTGCTTGGGAAGCCCGGGCTTGGAGTTCCAGATAATGCTTGCCCAGCGGTGTCCCGTGATAGGCCTCCTCTAGACTGCCATCACCATTGAGCGCTGTCTCTCCCAACGTCTCACGAATCTGGGCTGCTACTTCCTTTAACTCCAATGCTGCTTGAGACTGACTGGCAAGCATTCCCGAAGAAAGCTCTTTGTCAACCGCATCAATTAAATCTTCCTTGATAAAGCGCTCAATAGCGTCCCGTTTGAAGTTCATTATCCGGTAGATACCGAAGTCGAGGTCAGCCGACCCAAATTGAAAGAGTTCTCTGAGTAGTTGTTGAAGTTTTTCTCTTGATGATGGCATGCTCTCGCTCACCTCTGGTAATTAAATTGTCATAAGCCAAGTATATAACAAACTACCAAGGGAGGGAAGAAAAGCTTTGTAAAGGTTGACCAAAGAGCGGAATTTCACAATTCGTCATAATGTTAGTGTGAATATTTGGAGCATCAGGCGCAGGGGTATTCAGATCGTACTGTACCGGCTAGAGGAGAAGACCGGGTTGCCGTGTAACCCGCATATCCTTAGGAGAACGTTTGCGAGTAATCTGCATAGGGCCGGGCTGGATGTTGAACATATTATGAGGTTCATATGTCTTCTGGTAAGTTGTCTAGATACTCCACGGCTAACACTAATCTTTGACCCAGTTCCCCAATCTTTTTCTGTAGTTCTTCAATATTCTCTCCCTGCCTCGTTTCCATCTCAAAATGTACTTTGTTTGTCTCTCTTTCCAACACGGGAATACCAAGCAGTGTGCCTTTATTTGCTTTCTGGAGTTCAATGTATACTTGTTCCAAAAATTGTCTAGTCTCTTTCCACCACTGGTCGTCCGAGGCCCTAAATAACTGTGGACAGTGCATCAAGTCCCCAATTCGGCCACCCTCTGCCTCCAATTCCTTTGTGACAGGCGTGAAGTATAACGAGGTTCGAAGGGATTTCTCCGCAGAATCCAGAATATCGATACGAGCTATCTTATCTCTTCTAATAAATGCCTTTTCAAGGTCTCTAGCAATCTTGGGGATTCTCCAGCCTGCCTTTTTCATTTGATGGATATGCTTGTTGGCTTCCCAATATTGTAATAAGCGTGATTCTATTCCGCACCTGAGTTCAAAAGCAGCATAAAACAATGCTTCTACTGTGTTTTCATCCAGCTGTTTTCTGGCGCGATTCAGGTAAGCTCTTGAGCTAATGCTATATTCCATCTTACTATTTCCCCCTTAAGCATATTGATAATATACCAAGAGTGTGAAGTTCGAGGAGAGTTTGAAGCTGTATCAGGTATTGAAACATTGAGCTTGACTCTAGAATGTTGTCTTGATATGTCCCTTGCTTAAATATAGAACTTCTAGGATCACTTTTCATGACTAATCATATTATTTATCAGATATAACAGCACAATCTAAGATTGTACGTGAACCGTCCTCTTCATGCTTAAATGCGATGGCACGGAGTTCTTTACCTTTGAGGTCTTCTTTGCTCCTACCTTTAAAGTATCTTGCCGTCCCTTGTGTACTCTTAAAACTGGGTAGAGCAATAACCATGTAAACGATCCAAATATTATAACCGCTTTCAAGCGATATGGAACCGACTAGCTTAGTATTCATGGAATTTTTTCCCGGCCAACTAGATACTAAGGCATGTGGGGACGCGATGAAAATGTCGATCTCAACCGCTTGACCTTCTGAAGGAGCGGGAATCCAGAATATATTTTTATTTAAAGAAGCAATTGGCGTGCTAACCGCTGAATATGGTGTAACAATGCGAAAAGCTAGCGTTAGCCCTGGTGCAATTTCCTTCGGGCGAGGCCATTTATTAATAAAGCGTCCTTGAGGTCTATCTCCAATAGCGTCTAGATTTTCGGCAAAGAATTCTGTAGAGTATGCGATGTGCCAAGATCCCGATTCGTGCAGGCTTGCTTTTAAGGCGTATCCGATTGAACGGCAGACTAAATAGATATCGGACTTTCCAACACCAGTAGAGGTGAAGCAGTTCCAAGTAGCTCCTCTTTTTCCACTCCCATCAGTAACTCCAAAACGCAATGACTGTTCGTTTCGTTTGCTCATGGTTAAACTATCAATTGTATAGTCAATGATATCGAATTGCTATTAGTAGGATATCAGGTCTGGTCGAGTCAATCACCTATAGGGGTAATATCTACCCCATACTGAATTGCTTGAACTCGAGAAACCGGAACGGCTCGAATATTTAACTGACCAGTAATGCGTTCAACACCAGGAGAGATATATAAGAATCCACCAGCTTCGGTGATTATTCTAACCTTCATTAAAGCTGCGCCACTGGGATCTGAGAACAAAGCTAGGTCTTCAAACCCTTTTGGTGAATCTAACTGAAGAATCACTATAGGTCTCGCGTCATACATGAATTTGGCCTCATTAGATCCAAACTTTTGGGCAGTATCCACTATGGCCCATATTGAGGTTGCGGTAAAAAGAACTATAAGAAATATCAGAGCTAAGATACGAGGGATATTGCTTAACCACCGAAAAACCGCAATTTCCCATTTAGACCGTTCACCACTTTCTAGCTTGACACCAGCCTGTGTCCAAATTAGAAGCCCTCCAATGAAACCTAAGTACCCAAGACCAAATACAAGTCCGGCGGTCCCAGAAGTCCATGACGATGTATCTATATTCAGAATTACGCCGACAAAAAATAACCCAATCAACATGGTCGGAAATCCGATGTAATAGGCAAATTTTGGGTTATCGTCCACAAGGTCGGGGAGCTGTAGGAATGCAATTAATACCACGGTGCTTGCAGCCATAAGAATGCTTGCTACAGCAGTATTGGGAGACATGATGGCGTAATTTATGAAAGTAGTGTCAACAAGCTCAGGAGATAAACCAAAAACCTTCCAATAGCTTTGTGCGTACACTCGGCCCGCCAATACAGCTATAGCAAAGAATACGGTGAGAAACTCTGCTCCATATCCTAGCCATAACCATCTAGACTTGCCAATATCCTTCAAGCCTGAAGGTTCTGTGCTCACCTGCAAGTATCCACCTTATATTAAGGTAACTCTAATTCTGCTTTGAGCTTTTGTCAAGAGAACAGAGATTATATTTACCCATTAGCACCGAGTATACTGCTCCACCAGATGATATAATTATTAATAATGGAAGCAAACAGTCACAAAAACCATTTCGCTAACCGTGTAGGTAAACCAACGCTCGTTATGTTGAATTCATATAGGGAATTCGGCATTATCTCACGAGCGTTTATGCTTGACGAGCATGGTAAAACCCTTGAAAATATTCGCTCCCGTGCTGAACCATTTGGGAATTATTCCGAAAAACGTCTGGTATTCGCAGAAGGTCGAATCTATGTTGAGTTGGTAGAGCGGCTTTGTCAACTCATAGAGGACTTATCCAGTCTCTGTTACGCGCTATGGAATCCTCTCTCAGATTTCCCACAAAACATCCTTAACAGAAAAAAACCATCACCAGGGACACTACTCAATGAACTAACCAAACCAGCATGCTGGTTCACCATTTTACGTTATCCCAACCTCGACATGCTCGAAATGTCAGATGAAGATAAAGAGTTTCTCCAACAGCACTACGAAAGGAATATACACATTTTGCAAAATCTCGCGGAAGTGCTCGAAAAATTTCGGAAAATCCATTGGAAATTCTATACAAAACATAAACATGCCAACCCACTAACATATGGTATCAAGACAATCGAATTTGAAGGCGAGCAAACTATGGTTATTCCTGCCTACTACGATGCAGAACATCCAGAATCAGTCAAAGGTATAGTGATAAACTATTCTATGTATAAAATGCAAAGGAAACTTGTTAATACTGTCATCCAGCTTATGGGTGATTTGGTAGGTAGAGCTATTTCATTCATTGAACGAGATGGCAAACCGCTTATTGAGTATGCATCGTACTATAAAATGGGTGACATAGCTAACCAAAGGTTACAAGCTTTAATCGGAGAATACAATAAGAATGTAAGGTATACTACCATCCAAGTTACGCTGAAGGTAGATGTTCCTATCAAGGTTCTCCAACGATTCATGGAGTTCTATAACAATCTTGACTTAGGTGCATTTGATACATACCCGGAATCCAATATTCATTAATCATTTACCTGCCCATCCTTACTTATATTGAGATTTCACAATATAAGCCAGACTGTTACGCTATATACACAAAACATCTATTTGTGAAGCTCGCCCTCTTCAACCAACCAGGTATCAGCGTTAATCTTCGTAGACACCATTCCATTGCAGCGTTGAGCGTATCAAAATCGGTGCGTCATAATTAACTAGAATTGGAGAACA
>Ga0307439_1002615_pt1 | contig 10542 bp, 9 predicted proteins | sample SalMarWE160490MG_FD_202142 | JGI IMG/M metagenome (GOLD analysis project Ga0307439, IMG submission 202142) | Salt marsh sediment microbial communities from the Plum Island Ecosystem LTER, Massachusetts, United States - WE1604-90 | ecosystem: Environmental > Aquatic > Marine > Intertidal zone >... | reverse complement strand
ATCTAACTCGTTCCAGAAATGCATAACAGCATTAAAAGAGTCCTCCACCTGAGCCTCGCCAACCTCTTTTTCAAGACACACGTTCTTAACCGAAAGATCAGTAACCAGTCGTTGAATATCCTCGCTCCGAGTCTCCACCTTCTAAGCTCGATGATAGCCTGCGTGTTCTGAGACATGAAGAGGCTCAGCCTCAAGGTAGCCATCACGAAGAATATCCTCTACATCATCGAGTCACGCGTATACGGCCGTCAACCCCGAGGTGCGGCCCATCAATGCCTCAGCCACATCCGGGTTCTTCCACTCGCCGTATGCGCTGAGGAACTACACAAGAATGCGGGGCCATACGGCCATGAAGCTCGCCTCAGGGTCTTTCATGAAGAGCCCCGCCTTCTTCAAAGCATTCCCCCAGTGCTTCCTGAAACTTGATCCTGTGAACGGGAAAGCATCTCTAGACCGGTTTTCTCTGAAACCTGGAGGCTTTACCCAGCCTTCCGCCTCCTCATCTCATCGCCATATTTAAACGAGAAGATAGGCAACATCCAACCATATCTTCTGGCTACGAGAATACCCCATTTAGCCAATATTAAACAACCTTATATACACCAAAAACAGCTAAAACCAGCCACACCAACGAATTTAACCAAACCCAACCACAAAACCAGGAAAACCACCACAACCAAACCAAAAAAAGCTGAAAAACAACAAAAACCACCAACCAGCCCCCCCGAAAAAACGCTTATAATAGGTAACCAATTATAAGGAAAAACCAGACTCGCCGAAAAAACGCTTATAGCAAGTAACCGACTACAAGGGAAACACAAACTCGTCGCCCAGAAAACGCTTATACCCCGTAACAGGGTACAAGCCCAGCCCACCCAACCCCGGCGCCACCACAGACACCCAGCCCACACGAAACACCCCAGCGACCCACAACCCTACCCAGCGGTTATATGGGCAAACAGCAACGTATTGTCTCGGTGAAGCCCATGGAGAAGGTAACCGCGTCGAAGCTATGGAAGATGAAGGCTACGGGCGAGAAGATCGCCATGGTCACCGCCTACGACTACCCCACGGCGATGCTCGTGGAGAGAGCCGGGCTGGAGATGATCCTCGTCGGGGACTCCGTGGGGATGGCGGTGCTGGGCTACGAGAGCCCCGTCCCGGTGACCGTGGACGACATAATACACCACACGAAGGCGGTGGTGAGGGGAGCCAAGGCACCCCTGGTGGTCGCCGACATGCCTTTCATGTCATACCACGTGAGCAGGGAGCAGGCGGTGACCAACGCCGCCCGTCTCATACAGGAGGGGGGCGCCGACGCCGTCAAGCTGGAGGGCGGTAAGGAGGTGGCGCCCACCGTGAAGGCGCTCGTGGACGTGGGCATCCCCGTGATGGCGCACATTGGCCTCATGCCTCAGAGGGCGTCCGTCGGGGGCAGCTTCAAGGTGCAGGGAACCGACGCCGACACGGCGGCGGCCATAGTCGAGGACGCGGTGGCGCTGGGCGAAGCTGGGGCGTTCTCAGTTGTCTTGGAGTTCGTGACGGCTGAGACCGCAGAGATGATAACAAGGACCGTGGAGATGCCCACCATTGGGATAGGCTCGGGTCCATTGTGTGACGGTCAGGTGCTGGTGCTCCACGACCTGCTGGGCGTCTACGACGAGGCTCCACCCTTCGCCCACCCCTACGCCGACCTCAACAGGGTCATAACCGACGCCCTCGCCGAGTACCGTGAGGATGTTCGCTCGGTGGAGTACCCGGGCGAGGAATACACGGTCCACATGGAAGGGGCTGAGGCGGAGAAGCTGAAAAAGAAGAGGGGTTAGTCGAGGAAGCACTTGGGAACTGGGATGCTCTTCCAGAGCTCGATGAAGTCCACCATGAACTGGACGGCCTCAGCCATCCTAGCCTCCGCCTCCTCGGGGTCGGCGGTCCTTGAGTCCGTGGTGGCGTACTGGCCGTTCCTGGTGATGTCCTCGGTATTGGGGCCCAGGCACGCGTTGAAGACCTGGCTAACAAGCTCGTAGTCCTCCCTGTCCGGGTCCATGAACTCGCGGAGCCGGTCAGAGATGACGACGCCGCTCTCCCAGTCCTCCAGCCTCCACATCTCGCATAGCTCAGGGAAGTAGTGGAGGGCGTACGCGGTCTCCCTTGGCCCGCTGTGAACTTCCAGGTACCTCTGCATCCGCTCCCGTATCTTCTTCGCGAGCTCCGTCTCCCTCGGGCCCTCAGGGGTGGCTATCATGACGCTGTACTCTCGTTTAGCGAGCTGGGCTGCGAGTTTCATAGTCTGGGTGTTGCCCCCGTGGTGGTTCACCAGGACGAAGCGTTTGACGCCGTGGTGGGCGAAGCTCCCGATGGTGTCCATGAGTACGCCTAGTAGCGTGTCGCTGCTGAAGGTCACAGTGCCAGGGAAATTCATGTGGTGGGGGCTGAAGCCAGGCCAGCACGGGTGTATGCAGACGCTGTTGGTGAGGCTCGCCACCTCGTGGATGAACTCCCTGCAGCCGAGGCTGTCGGTGCCTAGGGGAAGGTGCAGACCGTGCTGCTCTATGGCACCTATGCCTATGATGACGACCGGCTCGGGCTCGTTCTCGAGCCAGTCCTCGAAGGCGGGACGGGTAAGCTCCTGTATCCAGAACCGGGATAGTTTACCGTTCTCAGACATGCTTCAAGTGAGGAGGGCGGGGGCTATAACGGTTGCCTTGGCAGTCCTAATTGATATGTGACTAGGAGGGACGGCGGCTGACCCTACGAGACGACCAGCATGTGGATGGCGTAAGCTACAGGGTTAACGTTATGACTTCGTTACGTGCATTGAATTTCCATGCTTGACTGGGTGGACAGAAACGGCAAGCTGCTCCTCGCGGTGAGGCCGCTGCAGTCCTTCGCGGCCAGCTTCGTCAGCATCTTCTTCGCGGTTTACCTCAAGTCCCTTGGGCTGCCGCTGTGGCAGATCGGCTTCGTGCTCACCGGCGGCCTCACCGTGTCGACTCTGTTCAACCTCGTCGCGGGCTTCATAGCGGACAGGGTTGGACGGAGAAGGATGCTCGTCTTCTTCGGGCTGCTTTCGGCTGTGGCTGGCTCCGTGTATTTCGTCTCCTCGTATCCGCCTCTCCTCGTCGCCGTGGCCGTGGTCTCCTCCATAGGTTACAGGGGTGGCTTCGGGGCCGCGCAGATGCTTGAGAGAGTCATACTTGCTCAGAGCTGCGCCGACCATAGGCGGACGAGGCTCTACGCGATCCGCAGCACGGGGGGCTCGGTGGCGACCGCCGTGGGTTCCCTGTTCACCGGCTTCGTGGTGATCCTACAGGGCTGGGGGTTCACCGAGCCCTCCTCGTACCGCCTCATGTTCGGGGTGTACGCGCTGCTGAACTTCGCCGTGGTGTTCCTGTACTCGCTGTTGGGTGAGGAGGCTGAGATCGAGGTGGAGCACGAGGAGCAGACGCCACTGAGCCCCGAGACCAAGAGGTACGTGGTCCTCCTCTCGGTGCTTTTCAGCATGGACGCGTTGGGAGGCTCCTTCACAACCCATAGCCTCGTGGCTTACTGGTTCTTCGAGCGGTTCGGGCTAGGGATGGACGTGATCGGCGCCATCTTCTCGGCTTCTAGCCTCCTCGCCGCGGCGAGCTACATGCTCGCCGCCCGGATAAGCGAGAGGATCGGCCTCATCAACACCATGGTTTACAGCCACCTCCCAGCCAACATCATGATGGCCCTAGTGCCCTACATGCCTAACCTGCCGACATCCCTCTCCCTGTACCTGGGGCGCAGCCTGTTGAGCCAGATGGATGTACCCACAAGACAGTCATACACGATGGCCATAGTTAAGCCGGAGGAGCGTAGCCGCGTCCAAGGACTCATCAACCTGCCGCGAAGCTTCACACTGGCCGTCGGGCCCAGCATAGCCGGCTACATAATGCAGTTCATAGGCTTCTCACTGCCTTTCCTCTTGGCGGGGGCGATCAAGGGATTATACGACGTGCTCCTCTGGTTGACGTTCAGGAACGTTAAGCCGCCGGAGGAGCAGAAGAGTGAAACAATATTAAACCGATAAGCCTAATACAAGCCTCTTTCAACACTAGAAGAGGCGTATAAGTGTCATATTCATTGTCGAGGTTCATGGACGCCGAGAGCCTGAGGAAGCTTAAGGCGCTCAATAACCGAAAAGTCGAGGAACAGGTAACGAGGTTCCTCGAGTTATGTAAGCCAGCTAAGGCAACTGTCATCACGGACAGCCCCGAGGACATCGCCTACGTCAGGCAACTGGCCATAGACCTGGGTGAGGAGGCGCCCCTGGAGATGGAGGGCCACACCATCCACTACGACGGCTACTACGACCAGGCCCGAGACAAAGAGAACACCCGGGTGCTGCTCCCTGAGGGTATGAAGATGACGAAGACCATCAACACCATCGAACGCGAGGAGGGGCTGGAGGAAGTCCTGGGCATCATGGACGGCGCCATGAAGGATAAGGAGTGCCTCGTCCGGTTCTTCAGCCTGGGGCCCACCGGCAGCAGGTTCACGATATGCGCACTGCAGCTCACGGACAGCATTTACGTCGCCCACAGCGAGGACATCCTCTACAGGAACGGCTACGAGGAGTTCAAGAAGCTAGGGGACGGAGAGTTCTTCACCTTCATCCACAGCGCCGGGGAGCTGGACGAGCGGAACACCACGGTGAACGTGGACGACCGCCGCATCTACGTGGACGTCGTGGACGGCAAGGTCTACAGCGTGAACAACCAGTACGCGGGGAACAGCCTGGGCCTGAAGAAGCTGGCGCTCAGGCTCGCCATCTACAAGGCCAACCACGAGGACTGGCTCACAGAGCACATGCTCATAATGGGCGTGAAGCACCCAGACAAGGACCGGGTGAGCTACTTCACGGGCGCGTACCCGTCGGCGTGCGGCAAGACAAGCACCGCCATGATCCCGGGGATGACCATCGTCGGCGACGACATCGCCTACCTCAGAACCGACGAGGAGGGCAACTGCCGCGCCGTCAACATAGAGGCAGGCGTCTTCGGCATCATAAGGGACGTCAATCCCGTGGACGACCCAGTGATCTACAAGACCCTCACCACTCCGAGGGAGATGATCTTCAGCAACATCCTCATCCACGAGGGCAAGGCGTACTGGCTCAGCATGGGCCTGGAAGAGGACGAGTACCCTACGACCGGTATGAACCACAGCGGCGAGTGGTACAAGGGAAAGAAGGACAAGGAAGGCAACGAGATACCTCTAGCCCACCCCAACGCCCGGTACACCATAAGGCTCAGCGAGCTGGAGAACGTGGACCCTAACTGGGACGCCAAGGATGGCCACATCATACAGGGCTTCTTCTACGGCGGCAGGGACAGCGACACCAACGTCCCGGTAAGCGAGTCCCTCAGCTGGGAGCACGGAGTATACATGGGGGCAACCATCGAGTCCGAGACCACGAGCGCCACCCTGGGCCAGGCGGGCGTCAGGAAGAGCAGCCCCATGGCGGTCATGGACTTCATGGTGGTTCCCTTCGGGCTGTACCTGTCGAACCACATCAGGTTCGGCCGTAGCCTGGAGAACTGTCCCCGGGTGTTCAGCACCAACTACTTCATCAAGGGCGAGGACGGCCGCTACCTCAACGAGAAGGTGGACAAGAAGGTGTGGGTCATCTGGGCCGAGGGACGGGTGCACGGCGAGTACGACGCCATAGAGACCCCCGTAGGCTACATCCCCCGGTACGAGGACCTGAGAGCCTTGTTCAGGAGGGTCTTCGACAAGGAGTACACGTTGGAGGAGTACACGCAGCAGTTCAGCGTCCGCGTCGACAAGTACCTGGAGAAGCAGGCGAGGATGGAGAAGCTCTATGGCGACGAGGAGGGGATACCAGAAGAGTTCTGGGAGGTACACCGCCGAATAAAGAAGCGGCTCAAGGAGCTGCGGGATGAGACAGGTGAACCTGTTCTCCCACCCAGCTACTTCGAGTGACCCTCTTTTTCAGCTAGGTCTAGAAAGATTACATGCGTACATGTGCGCCGCCATGAGAGGCTCAGGGAGAGAGTGATCCAGAAAACAGGCGTCCGCTATCTCTATGCATGCCTCCAGCGTGATCAGGTGACCCACCGAGACGTACACGGGAGACCCCGTCGGTGAGGCCATCTTAGCGCCTATCACCTTGCCGCCATGCCTTATCGGCGTCTCCTCGGCGTCAGGGTCGTCGAGTACGCCGCATAGCAGCCTCCTAGCCACGCCCATCGTGGGCTTGTTTATCTCGACTCCTATGTGGGACGCCAGCCCGAAGCCCCTAGGGTGAGCGAGCCCGTGGCCGTTCACCATCAGGACATCGTAATCAGACAGCCCCTGAATGGCCTTCATCGCGGGGCGTAGCTCCCTGTAAGAGAAGAAGCCCGGCACGTAAGGGAACTCCACCCGAGTCTCCGCCGTGGACACCTCGACCACTTCGAGGCCCTCGTCCATGACGACGGCAGCCGAGTAGGCAGCCCCGCCCACGTACGAGACGTCTACCCCCGCCACGAGCTCGACTTCGTGGTCAAGCTCCACCGCCTCAACCAACTCGGATAGTTCCATCTGCTCCAACGCGAGACGGCTGAGCTGTTCCCCCGAAAGCCTATCCACATGTTTCTCGAAGCCGCGCCTGTTTTTCTATGTATCGCCGAGGACGCGGCGAGCCGCTCCATTAGCTCTCGGTTTCCCAGTTATTCTTATACCGGAGACCCGACACGTTCAATGTATCGAGGCGGAATATAGTGGGTTACAATGAACGGACCAAGGGATCGAAGGCGCTGAGCGAGCGGGCGGCGAAGGTGCTGCCCGCGGGGGTTAGCTACGCCATCCGCGCGCTGCCGCCGTACCCTTTCTACGTGGACCACGCGGAGGGGGTGAAGGTCTACGACGTCGACGGCAACGTATACACGGACTACTGGGTGGGGCACGGTGCCCTGATACTGGGCCACAGCCCGAAGCCCGTCGTCGACGCCGTCTCCAAGCAGCTGCACCTTGGAACCCACTACGGATTCGCCCACGAGAAGGAGATCGAGCTAGCCGAACGCATAGTCAGGCACGTGCCATCGGCGGAGATGGTGAGGTACACGAGCAGCGGCACCCTGGCGAACCTCTACGGCACCCGCCTCGCCCGCGCCTACACGGGCAGGATGAAGATGCTTAAGGTAGAGGGGAGCTGGCACGGCGGATACGACAGCCTCCACGCCTACGTGACCCGCCCCTTCGCGAAGCCGGAGAGCGCGGGCCTCAACCCCAAGGCCACGGAGGACACGTACGCCGTCCCCTTCAACGACGTCGAAGCAGCGAGAAAGGTCGCTGAGAGACATGAACTGGCGTGCATCATACTTGAGCCGGTCATGGCAGCCGCCGGGTTCATTACACCGGAGCCCGGCTACCTCGAAGGCCTCAGGGAGATATGCGACGAAACGGGGGCCCTCCTCGTGTTCGACGAGGTGGTGACCGGTTTCAGGCTCGGCCTCGGTGGGGCCCAGGGCTACTACGGCGTGGAGCCGGACTTGACGATAATGGGTAAGATCATCGGCGGCGGTTTCCCGGTGGGAGCGTTCTGCGCCTCGGAGGAGGTGATGGAGCTCATCGACCACCGGAAGCACCCGGAGCCCGATAAGCGGAGCGCCCACGGCGGCACCTTCACCGGGAACCCCATAAGCATGGTGGCCGGCTGCGCCACCATAGACGCCCTAGAAGACGGGCGAGTCTATAGGCACATAGACGGCCTCGGGGAGAAGATGCGTGCTGGGCTGGACGACATCTTCCAGCGGAGCAAGACGCCGGCGTCTGTCACCGGTGTCGGCTCCACGTTCGCCATCCACTTCCAGGAGGAGCCGCCTATGAACGTGGGGGACACCGCTGGAAACGACCTAGAAGCCACCCGGGCCTTCTTCAGGTATATGCTGGATCGGGGAATCGTTTTCCTGAGCCCCACCGTCAGCCACAGCTGGATATGCAGACCCCACACCGAGGAGGAGGTGGAGGAGTACCTGGCGGCCACCGAGGAGTTCATGAAGAGCTATGGAGCTTAAACCACGCCCCGAAGCGATAACGTTTTACGAGGGCACCCCCATCTATCAAACCCTCAAATAACTGAGGTAAATAATCGGTGAGACAAATGTCTGTGGTAATCGTCAAGTATCCGTTGATTATAGTCAATCTCAAGACCTACGAGGAGGCCATGGGTCAGAAGGCCATCGAGTTCACAAGAAACGCCGAGAAGGTATACGAGAAGACCGGGGTCAGCATAGCCGTGGCCGCTCAGGCGGTGGACCTCTGGGCCGTAGCCGAGGGCTGCGAGATACCTGTCTTCGCCCAGCACGTGGACCCGGTCACGTACGGGAAGTACACTGGCCACATCCTCCCGGAGGCGGTCGCGGAGGCTGGCTGTGAGGGGACGCTGCTCAACCACTCTGAGAGGCAGATCCCGCTGGACGTCATCGAGGCGAGTGTGGAGAGGGCTAAGGAGGCCGACCTGGTGACGGTCGTGTGCGTGGACACCCCGGAGAAGGCCGGGCAGGTGGCTGCCTTCGAGCCTGACGCGATAGCCATCGAGCCGCCCGAGCTGATAGGGACTGGTATCCCCGTATCCAAGGCCAAGCCAGAGGTGGTGAGCGACTCGGTTGAGGCGGTGAGGAGGGTGAACCCGGGGGTGAAGGTGCTCTGCGGGGCGGGAATAACCAACGGCGAGGACGTGAGGGCAGCAATGAAGCTTGGGGCGGAGGGTATTCTTGTGGCCAGCGGCGTGGTGAAGGCGGAGGACCAGTACAAGGCGCTGCTGGATCTGGCGAGAGGCATGCAGGGCTAGCGCCCTAGGCGCATCTTTTTCAAGTCATGAGCCGACACTCTTTTTGGTTTGAAGCCGAAGGTCTTGTCTAAGCGTTTCTATGAGCGGGACACCGCCGTGGTGGCCCGTGACTTGTTGGGTAAGATTCTGGTCAGGAGGCTCGGCGGCGGGTCTCTGGGGGGTGTCATCGTCGAGACCGAGGCGTACTACGGCGTGGATGACCCTGCGTCAAGGGCGTACCGTGGGAGGAAGCGGTACAACGCGGTGATGTTCGGGGAGCCTGGGCGGTTGTTCGTCTACAACGTCCACAGATACTGGATGCTCAACTTCGTCGCCCACGAGCCGGGAAAGGTTGGGGGCGTCCTGGTAAGGGCTCTGGAGCCTACCATCGGGGTGGAGAGAATGATGGAAAACCGTCCTGTGGAGAGGCTGGAGGACTTGACCAGCGGCCCGGGGAGGCTGACCGTCGCCTTCGGCATCGACAAGGGTCTCAACGGCTTCCCCGTGGACGATGAGGTGCACCCCGTTCATGTGCTGGATAATCATCTCGCCTTCGAGGTGTGCAGAAGCGGCAGGATAGGAGTCCCTAAGGATCTGCCTATAGAGCTGCGGTTCTACGTGAAGGGGAATGGTTTCGTGTCGAGGAGGGGAGGGGGTTAGCCTTTCCACTGGACTATGGCGCCTTGTTTCTCCAGGGCGTCGAGCTCCTCGTCTGTCTTGCCTAGGAGCTCTTTTAGGACTTGGCGGGTGTGTTGGCCCAGCATGGGGGCCGCGCTGTTCACCTCGCCGGGGGTCTCGCTGAACTTGACGGGGAAGTTGGGTACCTTGTATCTGCCTGCGGCTTTGTGGTCGACCTCGACCCACATGTCTCGGGCTTTCAGGTGGGGGTCCCACATGGCCTCGTATGCCTCGTAGACGGGGGCGCATGGGACGCCTAGTTCGGCGAGCCATTTGAATGCCTCCATTCTGGTCATGCCGCTGACACGCTCACTGACCAGCTCCTCGCTTACCTCCTCGACGCCTAGCTCCTGTTTGAGGTTTTCTATGGCTTTGCCTCGTTCGCCGGCTACCTGTATCCAGCCGTCTTTCACGGGGATGATGCCCCATATCCTGTTGGGGTCTTTGGGTCTGCGGCGTCGTCGTTCTATGGGGCTTTCGCCGATGAGGTCGTAGGCTACGGAGGCGGTGCAGTTGAAGGCTACCATGGTGTCTGTCTGTGCGACGTCGATCATCTGGCCTTGGCCGGTTTTGTCGCGGTGTCTGAGGGCTGCGGTTATGGTGAAGGCGGCGTACATGGCGGGGCCTAGGTCGCCTAGGGCGCCGGCCATGGGGATGGGGGGGCCGTCGGGGTCGTGTTGTTTGCCTGTGGCGTAGGTGTGGCCGCTCATGGCTTCGGCGATGGCGGCGTAGCTGCCGTATTTGCTGTAGGGGCCTGTTTGGCCGAAGCCGCTGAGGGCGGCGTAGATTATACTGGGGTTCCATTCTTTGAGGGTGGGGTAGCCTAGGCCGAGGCGTTCCATGGTGCCTGGGCTGAAGTTTTGGACTATTACGTCGCTTTGTTTGACGAGGCCCTTGATGATCTCCTTGGCCTCCGGGTGTTTGAGGTCTAGGGAGATGTCTTTCTTGTTGAGGTTGAGGGCGTAGTAGGTGGTGCTGGTGCCTTGGTGGAGTTCGCCGGGGCCTAGGCGGCCTATGGTGCCCCATGGGGGCTCTACCTTGATGACTTGGGCGCCTAGCTC
>Ga0307439_1002614_pt1 | contig 10544 bp, 11 predicted proteins | sample SalMarWE160490MG_FD_202142 | JGI IMG/M metagenome (GOLD analysis project Ga0307439, IMG submission 202142) | Salt marsh sediment microbial communities from the Plum Island Ecosystem LTER, Massachusetts, United States - WE1604-90 | ecosystem: Environmental > Aquatic > Marine > Intertidal zone >... | reverse complement strand
GTCACGAACGCCCGCATGAGGGTGCGAAACATTAGGCGGTTATCCGTCATCCCATCGAGCATGGTATCCTCCCCAATAGATTCTGGGAGGAATCATACCACAACTTTGGCGGATGCGCCACCCGACGAATTGTTAAATTTGTCAACCAACCAGCTCCTGAGCCCCTGGGCCGCCAACGAAGACAATAGCATCGTAATCGCCCACGGCAGCATCCGCTAACAAGAGGTCGGGTTTGACCTGGGCCCCCAGTGCGCCTGTGGCTACTTCGAGAGAAGAGGATGCGACGGTGATCGTAGCTCTGTTGGCTTCGAAGATCTGGCGCGGCTCTTCGTACTCCTCGTCGCGGAAGTCCCGGTGGGCGATGATCATCAGGATGCTCTTGCCCTGCAGGGTTGGTGCTACGTCTGGCGCTGGTGTGGGCTTCCCGCAGGCGGAACTTCCCACAATCAGAAGAACGATTATCAATAGCAAGAACAACTTTTTAATCGCTTCCCCCTTATATTATTACCCTACAACATTTGCGTTGTTCGCGAGAATGTTGTGGGGGACATGTCATTGCGAGCGACCGTAGGGAGCGAAGCAATCCCCTATGCTGGGGGCTGGAGATTGCTTCGTCGCTCCGCTTCCTCGCAATGACACACGCGGGAGTCTGGTTGCGGCCGCGCCGCGCTATGCTTTGAAAAAATCCATCATCTTCTCGAAAAAGCCCTTTTCTTCCTGAGGAATAACCTCCTTACCCAACGTCTTGGCCAAACCCTTGAACAGTTCTCTCTGTTCGTCGCTCAAGTCGGTTGGAACCGCCACCTGCACGATCACCAACTGGTCGCCCCGGCCGTTGCGCCTGAGATAGGGTACGCCTTTGCCCCGCAGGCGGAAGACCTTGCCCGTCTGAGTGCCGGCGGGGATGATTAACATCTCGTCACCGTCCAGCGTAGGCACCATGACCTGATCGCCCAGGGCCGCCTGGGCGACGTTTATCGCCAATTCCAGGACGACATTGTTGTCCTGGCGACGGAAATAGCGATGGGGCTTAACCGAGAGAACCACGTAAAGATTGCCCGGAGGGCCGCCGTAGATTCCAGGCCCTCCCTCACCGGCCAGACGAATCTGTGTCCCGTTGTCCACCCCCGCCGGCACCTTGACAGAGATGGTGCGGGTCACTCGCACCCGCTTCTGACCATGGCACTCGCTGCAAGGGGTGTTGACGATCTCCCCCTCCCCTCCGCAGCGGGGACAGGTGGTCACGTTGATGAAAGAGCCGAGGATGGACTGTTGGGTGCGCCGCACTTCGCCGCTGCCGTTGCACTGGGGACAGCGGATGGGGCTGGTGCCCGGCTCGGCGCCACTGCCGCGACAGCGGGGACAGGTCTCGTAGCGCGGAATCTCCAGTTCCCTCTCGCAGCCGAAGATAGCTTCCTCGAAGGAGATGGTCAGATCGTAGCGCAGGTCAGTTCCCCGGCGCGGCCCACGCCGGGCCCTGGTGCGGGGGCCGAAGCCAAAGAGATCCCCGAAGATGTCGCTGAAGCCACCGAACCCGAAATCGCTGAAATCGCCCCAGCGCCCCTGCACGCCAGCATGACCGAAGCGGTCGTAAGTGGCCCGCTTCTCCTGATCGGAGAGCACCTCGTAGGCCTCGTTTATGTCTTTGAACCTGGCCTCGGCGTCGGGGCTTTTGTTGACGTCGGGATGATATTGGCGGGCCAGCCCTCGATAAGCCTTCTTTATCTCATCCTGGCTGGCCGAGCGGCCCACGCCGAGCACATCGTAGTAGTCGCGCTTAGAACTCATCTGTCCTCAATTATTGAGCTACCAGGGCTATGTCCTCTAGGACCACCTGCCTGAAGACTTCCGGAGCACCGAACCGTTTTACTGCGTCCAGAATCTCTATTCCTGCCAGTTGTCCTTCGGCATCATAGTCGGCGGCAATGCCTTCGGCCAGGTGTTTGGTCGTCACCGTGGTCTCGATAAAGCGGATGTAGAGCGCGTCCATCTCTGCATCATACGTAATCCTCATCTGTCTTCTCTACACCTCTCTAAACTCACCCTCCACGGTCTCCCCGCCCTCAGGAGGCTTCTCCTCCTCACCAGGGGGAGGCGGGGTGGGGCCAGCTTGCTCGTACATGGAGGCGCCGATCTGTTGCACGGCCATGCCTAGCTCCTGGGTCATGCGACGGATCTCGTTCACGTCCTTGCCCTGCAGGGCGGTGCGCAGGCCCGATACCTTGCTCTCCACGTCACTTCTCACGTTAGCTGGCACCTTCTCGCTCTGCTCGCGCAAGGTCTTCTCCGCCACGTAGACGGCCGAGTCGGCGGCGTTGCGGGCCTCGGCCTCTTCCTTGCGCTTTCGGTCCTCAGCGGCGAATCGCTCGGCATCCTTGACCATTTTCTCCACTTCTTCTTTGGAGAGGCCGCTGGAGGCGGTGATGGTGATGTGCTGCTCCCGGCCCGTGGCCTTGTCCTCGGCCGATACGTTGAGGATGCCGTCGGCGTCTATGTCGAAAGTCACCTCGATCTGGGGGATGCCCCGCGGCGCCGGCGGGACGCCGTCCAGCATGAAGCGCCCCAGGGTCTTGTTATCGGGAGCCATGGGCCGTTCGCCCTGCACCACGTGGATCTCCACCCCGGTCTGGCCGTCGGCGGCGGTGGAGAAGATCTGGCTCTTGCGAGTGGGGATGGTGGTGTTGCGCTCAATGAGAGCCGTGGCCACGCGGCCCAGGGTCTCGATGGAGAGGGTCAGCGGGGTCACGTCCAACAGCAGCACGTCCCTGACCTCACCGCCCAGGACGCCGGCCTGGATGGCCGCTCCCACACCCACCACCTCGTCGGGATTGACCCCCTTGTGAGGTTCCCTGTCAAAGATCCTCCTCACTGCCTCCTGCACGGCAGGCGTCCTGGTCTGTCCGCCCACCAGGACGGCCTCATCAATGTCTTCAGGTTTGAGCTTGGCGTCGGCCAGGGCTTGCTGGCAGGGGCCGATGGAGCGCTCGATCAAGTCCTCCACCAACTGCTCCAGCTTGGCCCGGGTCAGCTTCATGGTCAGGTGCTTGGGCCCTGAGGCATCGGCGGTGATAAAGGGGAGGTTGATCTCCGTTTCCATCACCGTGGAGAGTTCGATCTTGGCCTTCTCGGCCGCCTCCTTCAGCCGCTGCAGGGCCATCCTGTCTTGACGGAGGTCAATGCCTTGATCCTTCTTGTACTCGTCACAGATCCACTCTATGATCCGCTGGTCAAAGTCGTCGCCGCCCAGGAAGGTATCGCCGCTGGTGGACTTGACCTCGAACACCCCCTCGCCCACGTCCAGGATAGAGATATCGAAGGTGCCGCCGCCCAGGTCGTAGACGGCGATGGTCTCGTCAATCTTCTTGTCCATGCCGTAGGCCAGGGACGAGGCGGTGGGCTCGTTGATGATGCGTAGCACCTCTAGCCCCGCGATCTTGCCGGCGTCTTTGGTAGCCTGGCGCTGGGAGTCATTGAAATAGGCGGGCACGGTGATCACCGCCTGAGTGATGATTTCTCCCAGGAATGCCTCGGCATCGGTCTTGATCTTCTGTAGGATCATGGCCGAGATCTCCGCTGGCGAGTACTCCTTGCCTCCCATTTCCACCCAGGCATCGCCATTGGGCTTCTCGATGATCTTGTAGGGCAATATCTTCCTGGCCCGCTGCACCTCAGGATCGTTGAACTTGCGTCCCATGAGGCGCTTGATGGAGAAGATGGTGTTATCGGGGTTGGTGACGGCCTGGCGCCGGGCCACCGTCCCCACCATGCGTTCCCCCGTCTTGGGGTTAACGGCCACCACCGACGGGAACAGCCGTCCTCCCTCCGCGCTGGGAATCACCACCGGCTCGCCAGCCTGCATCACCGCCGCGCAGCAGTTGGTGGTGCCTAGGTCAATGCCGATTATTTTACTCATAGTTTACTGTTCCTCCCTATCACAGAGTGAAAGTTGTAATAGCAGACTAGCGAAGCCTGCCATTATTTTGGTCGGATTAGTCTTTTCTACCCACTATACCCCTTTGCGTCGCGAGAGGCAAGGTGTAGTTCGTGGAGTGATGCTCGGTTTGCGTACCTCTAAAGACGGTTTGGCTAAACGGAGTGAGCTACAAACGCCTTTTTGGGCGAAGTGGCGACTCTTAGCTCAGAGTCACCACAACTAAGTCTAGTCTATCTGATGACTGGGTTCTTCCCAATCCCACCCACGACCAGGAAGGAGTCGCTTCTGCCGCATTTCCAAGACAAAAGACTTCAACATGCGTACCATGAACACACCCATGACCACCAATGGCACGATTATCACAATTGCGTTCAGCCACAGGGGATAAACCACCATGGTGGTTGTTTGGGTTTGGGTTTCGATGCGGCCTCCAAGGAACGTGATAATCGAACTCGGTAGCAACCCCGGGGAGTATAGAACAGCCATTGCTACTGTGAACATAACAAGGGTAATGAAAAGGCCTCCCATCATCCATGTCAATCCACGAGTTGGCCGTCGAAAGCGTTTCTTTATTCCAAGCCCGATAACATCAACTTTGCACATTCGGCTTGCATTCCCTGTGCTTATCACTCTAATCAATACTCGTTCACGTCTGTTGATAAAAGGGACTAGGACACGAAGAACATTTGGCTCTAAGCTATCCTTTTGTGCCTCAACCTCATACCCAGGTCGAGAAGTTGGCTGAGTTTCGTATTCCACAATCTTCGCCGACTTCTCTAGACGAATCTCAATATTAGGCTTTTCAATAGGCACGTTTCCAATGTTCAGAAGATTAATCTCAAATCCGTAGGCACTGTCGATTGGAACAGGTATTCCCTTGTCAGCCTCTTCGCTGGTTAGAACCCACTTGTCTACTGATACAGAGAGAGCATGCTTCTGCGTCGGCTTGAATCTCAATAATGGCATTGAGAAGACATCGTACTCAATTGTCTTTTGCGTGCGCTGTAGCCCAAACGCAAAGTAGGCGATAAGGAAGCCAAAGAATGCGCCTACTAGAGCTTCAGTTAATCCGCCCAAGATGTTGGGGAGAAAATCTGCTAGCATCCTGTGTCTCCTTCATGCTACTGATGTGCTAATACTTGCAGTGATACCGTTCCATAAAACGCTCTCCGTTTGTGCTTCAACGATGTCAAATAACTCACCTACATCAATTAGGAGCACTTTTGCTTTCCTCAGCCTCCGATGCCGGTTTCCCCTTGGCCACCCTCACCAAGGCAGGCCGCAAAACCCGGTCGCCGAGCTGGTAGCCCTTCTGCACCTCGCCGATGATCTGACCCTCCTGGTGCTCTGCGCTCTCCTCGTAGGTGATAGCCTCGTGCAGCAGAGGGTCGAAGCTCTGGCCTTCCGTCTCCATGAGAGTCAGTCCTCCCGCTTCCAGGATGGCCTGCAACTTCCGATAGATGAGGACTACGCCGTCAATCCAGGTGAGGCTCAGCAGGTTGCCGGGCAGGGTCTGGAAGGCTCGCTCGAAGTCGTCGAAGATAGGCAGGAGCCTGGTGATGAGGGTTGTGTTGGCCAGTTTGAAGAGCTCCTGGCGCTCCTGCTCGTGGCGCTTTTTGTAATTGGCGAATTCGGCCCGCGCCCGCTGCCAGCCGTCCAGGTACTCAGCCGCCTGGGCTTTGGCCTCCTCCAGTTCTTGCCGCAGAGCCTCCAGCTCAGAGACCTCCTTGACTTCGGCAGCCTCTTCTCCTACAGTAGTCTCCGTAGCACCCTCTTCAATCTTCTCTTCTTTTGCCACTCTATCGCACCTCCCATGATTGACGTTACCAAAGTCCCTGTTACTAAACCCCCACTGCTTGGGCAGCAGAGTATTGGGGCACGGCAATGTATCGCTCTGGACGATGCCGCTGATGCTCAGCCAAGAAGTGATCGAGTTTTTCGGAAATCTCAGCGGAAATGTATGCCTCGCCGCACTGCTGACACACATCAGCCGATACATCCTTAATAACGAGCAACTCCTCACCAAGCCAGATTTCCAGAGTGGTCTTGCCAGGCTGTAGCTCGCCTCCGCACAGATCGCATCGATCTATTGTATCGTTCATCTTTTCACCTTTCGGGTCTTGTAGTCGCTTTCCCACAGAGCGTCCTCCGGTTCATACAGTGTCACGATACGCAACGCTGGTTCAATGCTCCCTCTTGAACAAACAACATGTAGCGGATCACCCGAAGTCAACCAACCAAGCACCAAACAGGATGGATATGGCTGGTCATGTGGGTATCGTTCGATGATCTCTCCAGTGAATAATGCTTGCTCTAGTTCGGCAATCGTGACACCCCGCTCCAAGCGGACGATGGTGGCATGTTTGGTCAGGCGATAGCGTTTGGCCTGAATGTGGTCACGGATGAAACGCAAGCTGGGCGGTTCGGCCATAACTCATTGCCCCCACTTGGTGGTTATTCGACTCTGAGAGAAAGGATGAGTTGTATCTAGCTGGTCAGTATCCGTACAGCTCGTGAATAAGTTCGCTCATCAGGTTAGACACGTAACGGACGGCGGAGATGGCTCGCCGGTAGGGCATGCGTCGAGGGCCTATAATCCCCAGATCGCCCGTGGCCTGGCTAACCACTCCGTACCGGGACAGCACCAGGCTGCAATCGCTCAGCTCCTCCCAAGGCCCCTCTCCCCCGATGATGACCTGCACGCCACCCGCTGCCGGAGCCAGAACATCGGCTAGAACGATTTCTAGGAGGCTGCTTTCTTCCAAAAGTCCGAAGACTTGGCGAGCGCTTTGGCCCTCGGCGAACTCAGGCTGTTGCAGGATGTTGATCAGGCCATCACGGTAGACCTCACTGTGGGCATGCTCATCTGATAGCCCCATCATCTCCGCCACCAGCTCTCCCACCTGGGCCTCCAGGGTAGTCAGGCGCACGAGCTGGGCCATGACCCCATCAGCGGTTAAACCACTGAAGTGCTCGTTCAGATAAGTGGCCATCCGGCTCAACTCCTCTTGAGACAGAGGCTGAGGCAGGGCCAGGACTCGCTGCTTGACCGTCCCCCTCTGCAGGACTAGAACCGCCAGGGCCAACGAATCGCGGACGGAGATCAGTTCCAGGTGTTTGAAAACGCGCTGAGTAGTAGCGGAGGGAGCCGTGATCCACGCCGCGCTCTGTGCAGCCTGAGCCAGTACCGACGCCGAGAGCTTCAGCCATTGGTCCATCTCAGGGCGCACCTGGTGAAATTGATGGCGGATCATGCGCCGCTCAGCCAGGGGCAACTCCGTCTCTCCCAAGAGACGCTCGACGAAATAGCGATAGCCCTGGTCAGTAGGGATGCGCCCAGCCGAGGTGTGAGGGTGAGTCAAATATCCGGACTCTTCCAAATGGGCCATCTCGTTGCGCACCGTGGCCGAGCTGATGCCCAGGCCATAGGCCTCGACGATGACCTTGGAGCTAATGGGCGTGGCGGCAGCTACGTATTCCCGTATCACCAGGCCCAATATGGCCTGCTGTCTGGTCGTCAAATCTTCCAACAGACCTCACCAAAGAAAGTTTTTAGCACTCTTGTTATTAGAGTGCTAAAAAGAATGATACCATGAAGTGCCAGTCCTGTCAAGTGCCATTTGGATAAAGAGAGAAATGAGTGTATAATAACCGCGTGCTTGTCGCGCGGACGATAGTTGGAGATGATTTCGACGATCCAAGAGAGGATGTGATGGAAAACGAAACTTCCTCGACAATCAAGCTGCTGACAGTTCTGTGCTCAATCTTGTTGCTGGCAGCGGTAGGGCTGGCCGGATGTGACCTCCTGCCCAACTCCACCCACCTCTCCCCAGAGGAAAAACCGACCGCTACCGCCCTGCCTGGGGAGGCAACACCATCGGTATCTCCCACGCCTTCACCTCCCACAGCAGTGTCCTCGGCCATTACTTTGACCCTCTGGACAACGGAGGCTTTCTTCCCGAACGAGGATAGTGACAGCGGGCAGATTCTAGCTCAGCAGTGTCAGGCTTTCGAAGCAGATCATCCCAACCTAGCTATCGAGTACGTCCTCAAGAAGCCGTATGGCAAGGGAGGCATCCTCGATTTTCTCAGCACCGCTCGCGCAGCCGCTCCTACGGTGTTGCCGGACCTGGTGATCCTGGACAGCCTCGAGCTGGGTAAGGCCGCCGAGGCCGGACTGATCCAGCCTCTGGATGACCTGATATCGGGCGAAGTGCAGCAGGACCTTTTCCCCTTCGCCCTCCGCAGGGACGACGGGCAGTTAGTGGGCTTCCAGTTCGAGGCTGACGTCGAGCATCTCATCTACAACACCAACAAGATAGATAGCCCGCCGATAACCTGGCGAGAGGTACTCTCCGACAGCGTGGCCTACATCTTCCCCGCCGGCGGGGAGGGCGGCCTGGTCAACGATTCCTTCCTGATCCAGTACCTGGCGGTGGGCGGGCAGCTTCTCGACGAAAGCGGCAAACCCGCGCTCGATAAAGCCGCTTTGGTTGAGGTGCTCCAGTTCTACGCTGACGGACTGGAGGCGGGGGCCATTCCGCCTTCGGTGCTGGAGCACGCGGACCTGGACGATTGTTGGGTGGTGTACGTGTCGGCCCAGGCGGCGCTGTCCAATGTCAGCTCCGACAAATATCTGGCGGACCGGGAACTGCTCAAGAACACTGCCTTTGCTGCTATCCCCACTCGTGACGGCAATACAGCCACCTTGAGCCAGGGGTGGGCTTGGGCCATAGTGACGGAGGACCCCAGCCGACAGGCGGCCGCCGCCCAACTCGTCGAATGGCTGCTAGAACCGGAGAACAACGCCAACTGGAACCGGGCGGCCGGACATCTGCCCACCCGCCAGGCGGCTTTCGAGCACCTGGGCACGGAGGATCAATACTTCCCCTTCGCGCGACAGCTATTGGAAAGTGTGTACCCTCGACCAATGGCTGCTGCCTACGATAAGATAGGCCGGGCTCTACAAAGAGCCGTCCAGGACGTTCTGCAGGGCGAGGCCTCTCCCGAAGAGGCAGCCGAGGCAGTCATAACCGCTATCGAACAATGAGGAAGTGAAGATGTTTAATACGCTCGAAGAAGCGCGAGACTACGTAGAACAGAACGACGTGCAGATGATTGACCTCAAGTTTACCGACCTGTACGGGCGCTGGCGCCACCTCACCATCCCCCAGGGTCGGTTCACCTCAACGCTGATGGAGGCCGGTGTCGGCTTCGATGGCTCCGCCGTGGGCCTGAAATCGGTCAAGGCCGGCGACATGGTGCTGGTGCCCGATCTCTCCACCGCCTTTGCCGATCCCTTCTGGGACGCGCCCACCCTTAGCTTCATCTGCACCACGCTGGAGGCGGACACGAAGGCGATTTTCGACAACGACCCGCGCAACATCGCCCGCCGCGCCGAAGAGCATCTGATCGAGAGCGGCATCGCCGACCGGAGCCAGTGGGGGCCGGAGTTCGAATTCTACGTCTTCGACAGCGTGTCCTACGAGAATGAGATGAACCGCGCCGGCTACAGCGTCGAATCGAGCGAGGCCGCCTGGCGCAGCGGCGAGGGGGGGCACGGCCACTACATCCCGCTTCACGGCGGCTATCACGCCATCCCGCCCCAGGACACGCTTTACAACCTGCGTGCCGAGATGAGCCTGCATCTCCAGGCGATGGGAGCGCCGATCAAGTACCACCACCACGAGGTCGGCGGGCCGGGTCAGTGCGAGATCGAGACGCCGCTGATGGGCCTCCTGGAGGCCGGCGACACGACGATGATCGTCAAGTACGTCGCCAAGATGACCGCTCACCGGCACCATCAGACGGCCACGTTCATGCCCAAGCCGCTCTACGGCGAGGCTGGATCGGGGATGCACTTCCATCAACATCTGTTCAAAGGCGATCAAAACGTCTTCTACGATCCCGAAGGATATGGCCTGCTGAGCCAGACCGCTCTGTACTACATTGGCGGACTGCTGCACCACGGGCCAGCGCTGTTGGCCTTCACCAATCCCAGCACCAACTCCTACCGGCGGCTCGTGCCAGGCTTCGAGGCTCCGGTCAATGCCTTCTTCTCCATTGGCAACCGAAGCGCTGCCGTGCGCATCCCGCGCTACGCCACCCAGCCCGACGAGGTGCGCATCGAGTTCCGCCCGCCAGATGCCACCTGCAACGTCTACCTGGCGCTGGCCGCGCAGCTCTTGGCCGGGCTGGACGGCATCCGCCAGCAGATTGATCCCACCGCAGCCGGCTTCGGCCCGATTGATGCCGACGTCTTCTCCTGGACGGACGAGCGGCGGGCAGAGATTCAACCCTTGCCCAACTCGCTAAAAGACGCTCTGGATGCCCTGGCCAACGATTACGACTTCCTGCTGGCCGGCGACGTTTTTAGCGAGGATCTGATCCAGCGTTGGATTGCCTTCAAGATGGACGAGGAGTACTATCAGGTGCGCAACCGCCCGCATCCCTACGAGATGGAGCTCTACTTCGATGCCTGAGTGCCTGTCAAGTCAAAAGATAATGTCACCGAACGGGCATCGTTCTGTCAAAAGATAATGTCACTGAGAGGCCATCGTTCCGTCAAAAGATAATGTCACCGAAGTGTCCGCCTCCTTTCTAGTTTGTT
>Ga0307439_1002599_pt1 | contig 10590 bp, 7 predicted proteins | sample SalMarWE160490MG_FD_202142 | JGI IMG/M metagenome (GOLD analysis project Ga0307439, IMG submission 202142) | Salt marsh sediment microbial communities from the Plum Island Ecosystem LTER, Massachusetts, United States - WE1604-90 | ecosystem: Environmental > Aquatic > Marine > Intertidal zone >... | reverse complement strand
GCCTCCGCCACGGCCTGCCACCGGGCAGCCAGCGCCTCCGCGGGCAGAGCCCGGCTGGCCTGCGGAGCGGTGCATATGACTCGAGCTCCGGCCAGACACGGCGCCGCGGCAAGCGGGGCCAGCACTCCGTCGACGTCCTTGTCGGCCATGACGGCCAGGACCAGCGCCGGCCGGCCGGGACGCAGATACGGCGCCAGGTCCTCGATGGCGCCGGCCAGAGCCACCGTCCCGGCCGGGTTGTGGGCCCCGTCCAGCAGCACTTCGCGCCCCCCCGCTTCGACGAGCTCCAGGCGGCCGGGCCACTCGACGCTGGCGTAGCCGTGGCGCCGTGCAGTCTCGTCGATGCGGGCGATCCCCGCCGCCTCCAGGGCGTCGAGAGTGGCATCGGCAGTGGCGACGTTCGCGGCCTGGTGGCGGCCGCGCAGCGCCACTCTGACCCGGTCCATATGTCCCAGCCGGACCTCGATGCCGTCGCGGTCGAAGCCCATCAGCGGCGCCGGCGCAACCGTCGTCAGCGGCGCCCCCACCTGCCGGCAACGGCGCTCGATGACATCCAGGGACTGGCCGCCGGCGCCGGTCACGGCCAGGTCGCCGGGCATGACGATGGCCGCCTTCTCCCGGGCGATCGCTCGGATCGTCGTTCCCAGGCGGTCGGTGTGGTCCAGGGTCACGTTCGTGATCACCGCCACTCCCCCGTCCCAGGCGTGCGTGGCATCCAAACGTCCGCCGAGCCCCACCTCGACGACCGCCAGATCGATGCCGGCTTCGGCGAACCAGAGGAATGTGGCCGCCGTCAGCAGCTCGAACTCGGTGGGGTCGCCGTAGCGTCGGGCCACTCGATCGACCAGGGCCAGCACCTCGGCTGCGACACGAGCGAAGGTGCCCGGATCCACGACCTCACCGTCGATCTGCAGCCGCTCACGATAGGTGACCAGGTGCGGCTTGGGAGTAGCCCCGCTCCTGTAGCCGGCGGCCTGCAGGGCCGAGGCGACGAGCGCCAGAACGCTGCCCTTGCCGTTGGTGCCGGCGATCAGCGCGCCGCGGAAGGAGCGCTCGGGATGACCCAGCCCGGCCAGGAGAGCTCGCGTCCGCGACAGGCCCAACCGGATGCCGAACCGGCCGCGGGATTGCAGGTCGCGCAGGGCGGCGGCGTAGGCCTGGAGCTCGGCCGCATCGGGCGCGTCAGCAAGCTGATGCGCACGATCGGGTGGGTCATCGATCCCGGGCGGATCGGGCGCGTCAGCAGTCATGGCGGGAGCTCAGGCGGCAGAGGGCAGACCCCTCAATCCTTCGTCAGGTCGTCTTCGTAGAAGACGCACTGGTTGAAGCGCGGCGTCAGGCAGACGTCGTTGACGTAGCCCTGCTCGAGATGCACGCCGCCGCGCAGCTGGCAGCGCGAGATGTTCATCTCCTGGCGGATCAGGGCCTTCAGCAGATGCGGCGCCTGGATGGGGATGGCACCGCGGCTGCCGGTCATGTAGAAGTGCGGGCAGACGTTGCGACGCAGGCTGGGCAGTCCGAACCCGGATCGCGGGGCCGGCAACGGCGGATACCGCCCCGGTCTCGGTAGGTCTCGGCGAGCGGCGACAGGCAGAGGGCGCGGCGCCGGGCGAGAGCCCATCCGGCCAGGCGCCGGGTAGCCGGTCGGGCGCGGGGCGGGCGAGGGGGGCACAGCGGGCGAGGCGGGCGCACCGGGCACGACCTCCCGATCAGCGGACGCAGGGCGCGCTGCCGGGCTCGATCCGGCTACGCGCGGCCTGTCCGGCCTGGAGTCGCGTGCCTGCATCAGAATGCCTCGCTACCCAGAGCCGACGGTCCCGCAGGTCAGCTCTCTGCAGCAGACTACATCCAAAGCCCCGCGTCGCGCACGCCGGTTGCGTTGCGCAGAAGATAGGGGCGGTCTGATGTGGTCGCCTGGCGCAATGGCGGAACGGCGCTGGAATCGTGCCGCTGATGCGAGAATGTGGCCATGCGTGAACGACGAGCGGCCCATGCCAGACCGTTGCCGCCGTCGGCCGACCGCCTCAGAGCGCGCCAGGCCGAGTTCGACGCCAGCAACGAGGACCTGAGCTGGCGCTACCGCTCGCGCCGGACCGGAGAGGGATCGCCGGCCCTCGGCCTGGGGACGGTGACGCTCATCGTCATCCTCGGCGTGGCCACGCTCGTGATCGGCGGCAACCTCCTGGTCTCGGCGGCGGGCCAGCTGGCCGATGCCTTCGACGACGCCCTGGCCCACGTCTCGTCGGCAGCTCCAGCGACCCCCGCTCCCTCTGGAGCCACGCTCGACACGCCGATCCTGAGCGATCCGGAGAACGGGGGCTTCACCAACCAGTCAATCGTGGCCATCTCGGGCAGCGTCCCCGGAGCCGTGGCGGGCAAGACCGGCTACAAGGTCCGGGTCTACGCCATGGGCGGCGACGGATCGCGCCGCCAGGTGGCCGAAGTGGAGATCGGGGCAACGACGCGGTTCACCACCGGCGCCGTGGCGCTGGTCGAGGGTCGCAACAGCTTCGCCGCGTCCATCATCTCGCCCGCCGGCGAGGGCCAACCGTCGCCGATAGTCGTCTATACCCTCGACACCCAGGCCCCTCCCCTGGAGGTGGTCTCTCCGGCCGATGGCAGCCGCCACTCCACGACCACGGTCGCGATCACCGGACGGACGGACGCCGGCTCGACCGTCACCGTCCGGAACCGCAATGCGCCGGGCGGCGGGCTGGCCAACAAGATCGTCGGCGAGGACGGGAACTTCTCGATCACTGTCGCGTTGGTCGCGGGGTCCAACACCATCGACCTGACGGCCACCGACAGGGCCGGCAACTCGACCACGTCCCAGCTGGAGCTCAAGCGTGACTACGGCAAGCTCGCGGCCCATCTGGCGGCATCGCCGGCCAAGTTCGCGGCCAGTGCCACGACCACGCTCAAGCTCTCCGTCCGCGCCACATCCGAAGACGGCAGCCTGCTGGCCGGCGCGACCGTGGTCTACACCGTGACCGTGGAGGGGCTGGGGCCAATCATCTCGCCTGAGCTGACGACCGATGTGCAGGGTGCGGCCGACTGGCAGGTCACCATATCGGGTGCCGCCCCGGGCGTCGGGGCCGTTGGGGTGCTCATAACAACCCCCGACGGGGATCAGGTCGTGGCGACAGTCCGCCTCACGACGACCTGACCAACGCTCGTGCGGAGCGCTAGGGCGTCGCCGTCTCGGTGGGGGCCGGAGTGGGCGTCGGCGTAGGAGCCGGCGTAGGAGCCGGCGTCGGGGTAGGTGTCGGTGTCGGCGTAGGTGCCGGCGTCGGGGTAGGCTCGGGGCCCTTCGATACCACGTAGTCAACCTTGGACCCCTTGGGCAGAGCCACGCCCTGGTACGGGTTGCAGCTGATCACCGAGCCCTCCGGCACCGAGTCGTCGTAGGCGTCGCTTCGGTCGCCGGGCGTAAGGCCGGCCGAGGTCAAGGCGTTCCGCGCGTCCGCCTCCGTGAGGCCGACGATGTTCGGCACGGTGCCCTGGGGAGCGCCCCCTACCACCGTGACGTTGATGGTGTCGCCGCGGTGCATGGCGCTGCCGGGGGCCGGATCCTGCTCGACGATGGTGTTGTCTTCTTCGTTGGTGTCGTTGGCCTTGTAGGCGGGGACGATCTTGAGTTCCAGCCTGTCGGCTTCGGCCTGGGCCTCGGTGATGCTCAGATGAACCAGGTCCGGCGCGTACACGACCGACACCGAGGGCGAGTTGCGGTTCAAGAGCAGGAAGATGGTCAGGCCGATGAGGGTCACCAGGAACAGCGCCAGGAACCCGGCCACCCAGGCCCAGACGCTGATCGGCTCGTCGTCTTCGTCCTGGTAGGACTCGTATTCCACGGGGTTGATGCGGCGTGTGGAGCGCCGGCCGGAATCCAACCCGAACCCGCCCGCGGCTGATCCCTCAGCGTGGCGGCCGTGGGCCGGCTCCGCGTACTCCTCGGCCTCTCCCTCTTCCTCCTCCTCGGACGGAGCCTGAGCCGGCGCCGTGGCGTAGTGGTCGGGGGCGTAGGAAGTACGGGCCATCGGATCGCCGCGGCGAAGCATGGGCGCGACGGGCAGCGGGGCCGCGGCAATCGGCGCCAGGGGAGCGCCGGCCGCGCCTGCGCCCGCCCCCTCCGCCTCAGAGGCCTGGGCGTGCTTGGCGTCCAGGGCCTCGATGGTCTCGTGGAGCGTGTCGGCCATGATGGCCGCCGACTGGAAGCGGCGAGTGACGTCCGGCGCCATGGCCTTGCGGCAGATAGCTTCGATCTCGGGCGGGATGCCGCGGCGGAACTCCGTGGCGCGCGGAGCTGCCTTCGCCTCTCGGGCGGCGCGGATCTCATCGGCCGTCTCCCCGTCCCACGGCACGCGGCCGGTCAGCAGCTCGAACAGGAGCACCCCCAGGGCGTACACGTCGGAGGCGTCCGTCGCGCGGCGGCCTCGGAGCTGCTCTGGGGCAAGGCAGGCGACCTGCTCGGCGTCCATGTCGGGCGGGACGGCGCATTCCTTCAGGGCGCGCGCCAGCCCGAAGTCCGAGACCTTGACCTCAGCCTCGCGCGTGACGATCACCTTGCCGGAGCGAAGACCGCCGTGGACGAGGCCCTGCTCGTGGGCCGCGGCGACGGCGTCGGCCACGATGGCCGTCACGCTGGCGGCGCGGCGAGCCGGCACAGGGCCGTTGCGGCGCAGCAGGGCGCCGAGGCTGTGGCCCTCCACCAGCTCGGTGATCAGGTAGACGCCCTTGGCGTCGCCTCCGAAGTCGTACACGGCGGTGATCGCCGGATGGTCCAGGCGGGCGGCGGCCCGCGTCTGGAGGCGGAGCTCGGCCACGAAGTCGTGATCGCTCGCCAGATCGGGCTTCAAGACGCGCAGGGTGATGTCGGTCTTGTGTTCCTTGTCCTGGGCGCGGAAGACGGTGGAGATCTCGTCCTCGCCGAGTTCTTCGACGAGCTTGTAGCGCCCACCGATCGTCCGTCCGATATCGGCCACGGATAGTCCTCATGGTCCCGGCGCCTATCCGCCGGAGATGTGATGCGACCCCCGGCCGGGCCTCCGGCCGGCCGCTCGAGCCTGTCAGTCCAGGTCGAGCGTCTGCAAGTATCGCCTGAAGTCGCTTCCGATGTCCTGGCGCTGCAATGCCAGCTCAACAGACGCCTTGAGCCAGCCCATCGTTGTGCCGGCGTCGTAGCGCACGCCTTCGAAGGCGTAGCCGTAGACGTCTTGCTCCTTCATGACCGCCTTGATGGCGTCGGTGAGCTGGATCTCGCCCCCGGCACCGCGCGGCGTCTGCTCGAGCTTGTCGAAGACCTTGGGCGTCAGAACATAGCGGCCGATGACCGCCAGATCGGACGGCGCCTCCTCTGGCTCCGGCTTCTCCACCAGGTCGGTCAGCTTGTAGAGACGGGAATCGGGCCCGTCCTTGACGGGCGCGCCGCCGATGATGCCGTAGCGGCGGGTCTCCTCCCGAGGGACCTGCATGACCGCCACGACGGACGAGTGCGTCTCCTGGTAGGCCTCGATCAGCTGACCGATGCAGGGTTTCTCGCCCACGATGACGTCGTCCGACAGGATCACCGCGAACGGCTCGTGGCCCACCAGCTCCTTGGCCACCAGGACCGCGTGGCCCAGGCCGAGCTGCTCCTTCTGGCGCACGTACGAAACCTGGGCCAGATCCGAGATGGCGCGGATCTGACGCAGCATCTCGATGTCGCCCCGTTGCTCGAGGAGGTTCTCCAGCTCGAGGCTCAGGTCGAAGTGATCCTCGATGGCCCGCTTCTGGCTGCTGGTGATGATGATGACCTGCTCGATGCCGGCCGCGACCGCCTCTTCGACCGCGTACTGGATGACCGGCTTGTCTACGAGGGGGAGCATCTCCTTCGGCTGGGCTTTGGTGGCAGGGAGAAACCGGGTTCCCCAGCCTGCGGCCGGGAAGACTGCTTTACGTACTCGCATCGGCCTCAGTCAGTGGCGCCCGACAGGGTTGCCGGGTCGACGAATTGGTGGGCTTCCTGGTGCAACCCGTCGCACAGGCCCAGCCGGCGCTCCTCCAGGGAGAGCCAGACCGGGCGCATGATCTCCCGCACGCTCGAGCGCCTGCAGAAGAGGTAGCCCTGGCGGGCCATCCAGGCCATGACGTGGGACGGGTCGCCGTGGAACTCGAACGGACCGGGGTTGACCGCGCTGGCCTGCGTCCAGTCGACCGCGACTTCGGGAGCCACGATGTCCAGGATGCTGACTCGCCACGGCCGCCCCTCGATGACCTCGCCGCAACCCGCGCAACGGGCAGCGTTCGTATCGCTGAGAACGGTGGGGATCCGGACGCCGTAGAGTTCCATTTGCGGGGTCGATCCTAGCAGGTCCCCGGCGGGCAGGCCGAAAGCGGACGGGAGAGCGGACGCCATGGCAGACGAAGATCGGCCCTCGGAACTGAGCCCGGCCGAGGCCGCACGCGCCCGGCGCCGGGACCACGACACCGAGGCGAAAGCCCGGAAGGGCATGCGCACCGGGCTGGCAAAGCAGTTCAAGCAGATCCTGGATGCCCAGAGCCGTCGGGCCGAGGAAGCGGGCGAGCGGGCTGCTGAGCCGCCGCCAGCCTCAGCCGGAGGCTCGCGCCGGAAGGCATCGGCCCGGAAGGCCGCCCGGCCGCAGGACCGCCAGCCGCGCTAGTCCATCGTGTAGTAGCCGGTGACGTCGAAGATGACTTCGGCCTTGGCTCCCGATACGGCCTCGTAGGTCACCCACAGAGTCCCGCCCGGACCGAGGGGCACAGTGATCCCGTTGGCGGTGTTGGTGTTGGCCTGGAAGTTGAGGGTCGAGGTCGTGGGCGCCGGGATGGGCTGCAGGGGCGTCAGGGCGAAGTAGCCCCTGTAGGTGGCCCTGGTCACCGTCAGGTTGCCGGTCACCGCCACGGCTCCGGCCGGGATGTTCAGGGCCGGATCGGTCGACCGGCCGGTCACCTGGAACATGACCGGGACGTTGTGGGAGAGCTTGCCCGGCACGCCCAGAGACTTGCGGGAGTCCACGATTCGGTTGGGTGTGACCGGGATGTAGGTGGCGCCGCTGGTGTCGGCGATGTAGTAGCCGGTGACGTCGAAGATGACTTCGGCCTTGGCTCCCGATACGGCCTCGTAGGTCACCCACAGAGTCCCGCCCGGACCGAGGGGCACAGTGATCCCGTTGGCGGTGTTGGTGTTGGCCTGGAAGTTGAGGGTCGAGGTCGTGGGCGCCGGGATGGGCTGCAGGGGCGTCAGGGCGAAGTAGCCCCTGTAGGTGGCCCTGGTCACCGTCAGGTTGCCGGTCACCGCCACGGCTCCGGCCGGGATGTTCAGGGCCGGATCGGTCGACCGGCCGGTCACCTGGAACATGACCGGGACGTTGTGGGAGAGCTTGCCCGGCACGCCCAGAGACTTGCGGGAGTCCACGATTCGGTTGGGTGTGACCGGGATGTAGGTGGCGCCGGCCAGAGGCATGGCCTGCGGCGAGGGCGCGGACGGATCGCTGGTCCCGGCCACGTTGGTGGCGGTGACGGTGAACGTGTACCAGGTTCGGTTGGTCAGGCCGGCGACCGTGCAGGACCGAGCGCCGGTGGTGTGGCAGGTTTGGCCGCCCGGGCTGGAGACCAAGTCGTAGGCCGTGACGGGGCTGCCGCCGTCGAAGGCCGGCGCGTCCCACTGGACCCTGGCCGCCCCGTTGAGACCCACAGCCACCACGTTCTGCGGTGGGTCGGGGCGCGTCTGGGGCATGATCGGGGCCGAGGGCTCCGACGGGGCGCCAGTGCCGTAGGAGTTGGTGGCGGTGACCGTGACCGTATAGGCCGTCCCGTTCGTCAGGCCGCTGAAGCCGCAGCTCAAGGCCGCCGTGTCGCAGGTCAGGCCGCCCGGGCTGACGGTGGCCGTGTAGTTGGTGATGGGGCTGCTGCCCGGGTCGGCCGGCGCCGACCAGCTGACGCTGAGGGCGCCGTCGCCCGGCGTACCCGCCACGTCGGTGGGCCGGCCGGGCAGATCCGCCGATGGCACGACAGCGTTCGAGGGGTCCGAAGCGGGCCCGTCGCCGACGCTGTTGATCGCGACGACGGTGAAGGTGTACGTGGTGCCGTTCGTCAGCCCCTCAACCACGCAGCTCGTGGCAGGCGCGGCGACGGTGCAGGTAAGGCCGTCCGGCGACGAGGTGGCCGTGTACGAGGTCGGCTCGGGGGCCCCGTTGGGCGCCGGGGCGGTCCAGCTGACCAGCGCGGCGGCGTTGCCGGCGGTGGCGGTGGCGCCGGTGGGAGGCCCGGGAGGCGAAGTGAGGGTGACGTCGGCCGTGGCCGAGGGGCCCGGATTGCGGGCCGTGTCGACGGCCCTGACGGCATAGGTGACGGTGCCGCCGACCCCTGAGGGCGGGTCGGTGAAGGTCAGCGTGGAGGCCGGCACCTCGCCCACGAGAACGCCGTCGCGGAAGATCTGGTAGGTGTCCAGGCCCAGGTTGTCCGAGGCGGGCTGCCAGTCCAGCTGAGCGCCGCCCGCCGGGATGGCCACCCCTTCGAGCGCAAGCGGGAAGCTGGGCGCCATCGTGTCGCCGATCGTGACCGAGGCGCCGGAGCCCGAAACCGAATCGACGTAGACGGTGAAGCCGCCGATCGAGTCAGTGAAAGTCTCGCCTACCTGGAAGGGGGCGTCGAAGAAGTCCACGATCGGGTTGCCGTAGCCATCCTTGTAGCCGTCCGCGACCGAGTCGACGAGGTAGCTCTCGCCCAGCTGACCCGTGGTCTCGCGGTACTGGTCCTCCGAGTACCTGATCGAGACCCCGGTCGTGACCGTGGGCAGGTCCGGATAGCCCGGCGTCGCGACGAACTGGTCCCAGGCCGCGCCGGCCAGAGTGGACCGGATCTCGATCGTCCAGGCGCCTGTCTGGCCGCCCGACACGGGGATTGTCGGGCGGGCGATGCGTAGCAGCCGCACCCCAGGAGTGGCGGAGTAGGTGGGCACCAGGTCGTAGGTGCCCACGGCGTCCAGGGTCTGCCACTCGCCGGAATCCAGCCACCCCAGGGACAGCAGGCGATCGGCGTCAAGCAGCGCGTGGTCGGGGGCCCCGACGCCGCCCATCGTCGCGTACTCGTCGTCGTAGGCGGCAGACTGGCAAGTGCCGTTCAGGGTCACCTGGTCGTTCGATCCGTCGAAGCAGGCCAGGCCCTGGGCATGGTACAGGCCCAGGTTGTGGCCCATCTCGTGAGCGGCAACCATTGCCGAAACGGCGGGCTGGTCGAAGGGGTACTCGACCCAGTCGTGAGCCATGTGGACGTACCGCCCGGGAAGAGATCCGACGCCGGCAAAGGCCTGTCCGCACACCCCCTGGGTCCAGATGACGATGTGGTCGAAGGAGGCGAGGCTGACCCCGTGCGAGGCGGCGGCGTTGTTGGCCGCGGTGACCAGGGCGCTGAAGGAGTAGCTGGACGAGCCGCCGGGGCACTGGGGGATGCCCAGGTTCCACTGGCCGTAGACCGACGTCGTGGTCGTGACCAGCCCCCGCGTCGTCGTCTCCCAGTACTCCTTGACGGAGGCCGTGGCGTTGTCGGCGAAGGTGTCCTGAGCCTGGGCCAGGGTGACCGGGTAGCCGGTCTGGTCCGAGTATCTGGCCACGATGACGGCCACCTGCCGCGTCCCGACGACGGCCGCGGCAGCCACACCGCTCGGGCTCGCACCCGGCGAGCCGGCGTTGCGCCGGGGATAGACCTGGTTGCCGGCGACGGCCAGGCTTCCGTCGGGGCGAGGCTTGCCGATCACGGTGACCTCGGTGTGGGCGAAGCGCTCCGCCCCCTTGCCGCTGAGGGAGAGCGTGACCGGCCCATCGGCCGTCTCGAGCCAGACGAAGGTCCGTGAGACGCGACCCTCGAAGTCGTCCGCGTCCGCCATCTCGAGGGTGCCCGTCAGGCTGACCTCACCCGGGCCCGGGGCCGGCACGACCGACAGCTCGGCATGGCGCAGATCGAGCGAAGCTTCGACACCGGCGGGCGCGGCCGGTGAAACCTCCACGACCGAATGCGCCGCTGCGGGCGATGGCAGGACGACGGTTGCGATCAGGATCGCGGCGGCCAGCTGGGCAGCAGTGGCGCGGAGGCGGCGAGGGATCATCGGGCAGCGACATCCTTCCGGACTGCGTTCGACACCGGGCGTGGTGAGCACACGCAATGCGCGCAGCCCGGCGCAGGTGCCATGTTGCCGCCGGAGCGCCGGTTCTGCAATGGAACGAAGGTCAGCCGCCGCGACGCGGCGCCGGGCACGATCCCGCTAGCGGGCCGAGAGATCGACCTGCACGTAGGATCTGACCACCATCGGAGGCGGCACGCTGGAGACGGTGTAGTCGGGCTCCACGTCGGGACCGCGCAGTCCCTCGCCCCGCCAGCCGTAACGGTCGACGACAGCCTGCGGCTGGTCGTGGGTGATGGCGAATTCGGCGCTTACGACTATCGTCCCGGCGCCCCACTGCGAGACGTCGAAGCTGCGCGAGAACGCGCCGACGACGACGACGGCCGAAGCCGTGCCGGTCGACCAGTACTGGCCCAGACCCGTCCCGGACTTGTCGGCCGAGACGGTGACAATGGCGCCGTTGGGCAGGCTGG
>Ga0307439_1002597_pt1 | contig 10593 bp, 8 predicted proteins | sample SalMarWE160490MG_FD_202142 | JGI IMG/M metagenome (GOLD analysis project Ga0307439, IMG submission 202142) | Salt marsh sediment microbial communities from the Plum Island Ecosystem LTER, Massachusetts, United States - WE1604-90 | ecosystem: Environmental > Aquatic > Marine > Intertidal zone >... | reverse complement strand
CCCCGGGCTTATCGCAGCCTGCCACGTCCTTCATCGCCTCTCGACGCCTAGACATCCCCCATACACCCTTAGTAACTTGACCATATCAATCTATGATTGAATAGGTTCACCTAATGAGCGCTCATATTCAACAAGCTCTTCATCTTGAAACAAAGAACCTGTTGGGAATTATAAAATTATAATCCCACGCATCTGCATATTAACTTGTCAAAGAACTTTGTGCGTATATGAGTGGATGCGTATATTTGTTAATGAGCCAAGGCTTAAACTGATTTACCCATCTACTCTTCCACACATTCACTCATCTACTCATCAATGGAGACGATCGGGCTCGAACCGACAACCTCCGGCTTGCAAAGCCGGCGCTCTCCCAGTTGAGCTACGTCCCCGGAACCCATATTAGTTTTTAGTTCTGAGTTCTGAGTTTTTAGTTCTGAGTTTTTAGTTTTAAGTTAAAAAATAACTCAGGACTCAATACTTAAAACTCAAAACTGATAATGGGCCCGGGTAGATTCGAACTACCGACCTCACGCTTATCAGGCGTGCGCTCTAACCAACTGAGCTACGAGCCCAAATCAATTTACTATTTATTTACTAATGAATCGGCAAAAGCCAGACAAAACTTCAAAAACGCTCAAAAGCCAAAATAGTAAATATTCAATAGTAAATAGTCAATTGAAAAGGCTCGTCGGTTGTAACTATAAACTTAAAAAAGAGCAATAAAAAAAGCCGCTGCTTAAAACTGCCAGCGGCCTTCAAATGCGGACATTAACAATTGTCCATCAGCAGTTTAAAGCAATAAAACACAGCATTCTCAACAGTTTTTTCAAAACCCTAACCTGTTCCTTTCTAATGGGCTGTTACACACGTCAGCCAACATCTAACCCTTCATTTTATTACGGTATCGACAGTTCGTCAAGATTTTTTTAATTATTTTTTTAATTTTTATTCCTCTCTGTTTATCTACTGCTGATTCGGCGATATTGTTCAAAAATCAGCCTAAAAATCAGGTTTTTTCGATAGCCGGAACAGATTCGGTAGAGAGCAATTAGCTGAGGTTATTAAAGGTGTTAAGTTCGTAGGCAGTATCAAGGATATCGCCGCTCGAACAGTAACGGCTCAATACAGAGAAATTTGTATAACGTGGAGTCAAGTTCGGCAACGTTTTTTTAGCTGCACACCGGCCAGCCGAAGCCAGATGTCAGGCAAGGCCCGGGCCATCGCCATGGGCAGACCACTACGAGATTCTCGATGAATCTGGCTTTGGAGGCTGGGCTGATGAAAAGGTAGAACCGGCCCGCGAAACGGCTCCTCATGTTCTCCTCTGAAGACTTGGGGAGAACGCAACAGAATTCACCCACAGCCCTCTTCCGGTGAGTCGAAAAAGACCTCATCCACAATATTTGACAATATCTCCCAGCGGGGCCGAGTTTTAGGCCAATACACGCACATCTAATAAACAAGAGAATACTGCCAAAAACAATTGTTGAATATCGAGCGAAAAAAGATAAAATGTCTTGCCAAAGCAGTAAGATTCAAACCCAATATAGCAACTCCGATAGGTTTTTCTTTTTTTTGAAAAAGAGGTGAGCAATGAAAAACAAAGAAATTGAACAAGCAGAAAAAGAATTGCATAAAATCGAAGAAGAACCATCAACTGAACTCCAATTTGAGCCAATGAAAGATTGGACTAAGAAATATGGTGCACATCATGGTCCCCCACCCAGTTATTCTCAACCTGAAAAAATGGTTGAATGGGTACGTGATACACTTGAAATAGCACATCGGTTTTTACAGACTAAAATGATGTTAAATGCCTGTACTACTGCAAGGTCGTCTTGTAAGTGGGCTGCAGTAGCAGCAACGGTTGCTGCTCTTGGTGTGATTTTAGGTTGTTATACTTATTTGTTCAAAATGATAATACTAATGTTTAAAAGTATTTTTTGAATTTTTGAGATTGGCAGCTAACTAAACGAGATACAAATAGATTGCTTCACTTCGTACGGAATGACATTCTTGTATTACGTGTTACGTCGCCCCTTCGGCTGCGCTCAGGGCAAGCTTAGCGGCGACGGCCAAACAAAATCCGCTGAGTAAATCGGCGGGGTAAACAAGAACGCCGCAATAAATTGCGGGGCTAAATATACAAACCCCACGTAAAACGCGGGGCTAAATTATATTTGAGATTGCACTTTTAATCGTTCATTGATTTTATCAGCTCAACCTGAGCCTTGGCATCGGCAAGCTTATCATTTTCATGCGGCATGTCTCTGAAGAAATCCTGGCACTCAAATATATTTCGTACTATGTTCTTTCTGGTAATGATTCCTACCAGTTTTTTCTTCGGCCCTGTAACTATCGGGATCCTTCGAAAGTGATTTTTGAGCAGACAATCACAAACCTCAGCCAAACTATCTTCCAGCTTAAAACAGACAACATTCCGTGTCATAAAGTCCTTAACCTTACCTGTTCTGCTGCCGACATTATACAGTAGTATCATTATGTCTTTTTCTGAGATAATACCAACCAGTTGCATCTGGTCATCGACAACGGGCAGGCCGGTAATATTATTTTCAATCATAATCCTTATGGTCTCTTGTATCGAAGTGTCCTTTTTAACTGTAATCACATCCTTTGTCATAATGTTTTCTATTGTAAACATGTTTTGTTCTCCTTTTTTAAGATTTATGGCCTTCGACATCTAATATGACAAGCAGGATGATAAAAAGGTCTATTACTTTTCAAGTTAGTCGGTTGCAGATTTACACACTGGTGTGTATCGACAAAATAAGGGAGTAAGTTAATGAGAAAAGGGCTGTGAGTACCTCAGCACATTGATTATTTCACAGATTACAAGTCTGATATTGCCAACCAATAGGGGCGAGAAGTTTAAACACAAGAGTCGATTTGCCTGAAAAAGGAGGAAGCAGGGCCAAGGAGCGGAGGGAGAGGAAAGAAAGCGAGATAACCTCAGCCCTGCGAATGTGCTCTAATGAATAATATATCACAAAGGTCTATGCACAGCTATAGTTTTTTTGATAATTTTGGTAGAAAATATAATCCCGCCCAGAGGACCCCTGCTTCGCCAAGGCTTCGCAGGGCAGGCCCTTGCCTGAGACCCCGATTAGTTCGAGGGCAGGCATGCGGGGACAAGGTTGTGGTTTTTGTCTCTGGGGTGGAGCGAAGTATTTTTTTGCACTAATGGCCTTGAATAAACAGATGTGATGCCAATAATCGTGCGTGAAACAGCTTTCATATAGCCGACCCTTTCAACTATTTTTTTTACCGAGATTTCTTGTTTATCACTGCCTTCACTTGCGTACCTGTACTCGTATTACCACAGGTATGAGTAACCGCAGTTACAAGTGCTCAGCTATCCCGATACATCGGGACTGAATTACGTTAACTATAGAATATCAAGTCTGTCCTGATAATTCAAGCTTTCCGGTGAACCGGCCGATGGTTGGCATTTTTTTTACGGGAATTGCGAGTTTTTTGATAGCCGGGACAGATTAGGTAGAATACAATTAGTGCTCTGAATTAAAGGAAAAGGCATTTTGAAGCTCAAACGAAAGTATCAGGATGGATTTGGTAGTGTGTTAAAAAAGGCTCGGCGGTGTGGCAGGGCAAGCAGGGAAGGCTGCGCTCGACATAACAAGCTTAGTTTATTAGAGAATTAGAGATTAGAAAGAAAGTGAAAAGGTAAAAGGTAAAAATAGAAAGGATGGAGGGGGCTCCATGAGATAGTAATGAATTATCTCACGGGGAAAATTTTTGTTGGCTTTTGGTTATTAGATTTTAGTATAAAATGGTGGGGCAAGCCCCACCCTACGTTTGCTGTATGTTTTTATATGAAGGACTTTTAACGCCATGAAAGACACGAGCAGTCATAGAATCCACAGCGTAAAACTGGGTTGGACCCGGTGTTATCTGTTGAATTGTACCGGTGGCTACCTGATGATTGACACATCTTATCCCGGGTATTACGGGCAATTTGAGAAGAAGCTTGCCAAGAAAGGGATAACGGCTTCAGATATAAAGTACCTGCTTTTGACCCATCATCATGATGATCACGCCGGCTTTGCAGCAGAGCTGGTTCGGCGTACAGGATGTTGGGTCATAGCTCACCGCAATGCGGTATCGGCCTTGCAGCAGGGCAAGTCAGAAGAGAATATCAAACCTGTCAATCGGCGCATCCAGATAGTCTTTTCGTTTTATATGCTGGTTCATAAGGAGTTCAATTTTCCGCCGGTGAGATTAGCCGAGAAGGATATTCTGATTGAGGGTGATGATGACAGCCTTCTAAAAAGCATTGGTATTGACGGCGTTATCCTGCATACGCCCGGCCATACAAGAGACTCAATTTCAGTTTTGCTTTCTGATGGAAGCGCCTTTGTTGGGGATGCTGCGATGAATTTCCTGCGGTGGACGGGGGTTGGGCACAGGCCCATTTATATCGAGGACATCAACACCGTGTATGAAAGCTGGCGGAAGCTCCAAGAACGCGGAGCAAGAGTCATCTATCCGGCCCATGGTAGGCCCTTTTCTGCCATAAAATTAGAGGAATAGGTGGGGCAAGCCCCACTCTAAATTCTTAGGTTATCAGGTGAACAGGAAATCAGGTTGCAGCACCGTCAGGCGTCCTGTGGAGATATCAGGAATCAGGATTATAGTGAATTATTAATTAGTATCTGTTGCGGAAAGCGAAAACCGACGATGTCACCCCTGCGAAAGCAGGGGTCCAGAGCGAAAAAGCTGGATTCCCGCTTCCGCGGGAATGACAAATACTGTTTCCGCAACAGGAACTAATTAGAGATTAGCGAGGGTGAAAGTTTAGGCAGGCAAATTGGAGATTTGATATTTCAGATCTCAGATTTCAAATTTAAGATTTGAAGTTGAGGGAGGCGAAGTCACCGTGGAATTTTTCCGCGGCTTTGTCGTAGGCTTTTGCGGCGTCGATTTCGTTGTCGAAAGAGCCGAGGTATGATTTTCGGCCGTTGAGTTGAATCCTGGCTTTCCACTTTCTTTGAGTTTTGTCCCATTCAGGACCTTTGTATTTTGAGCGAGTTTTTGTTCTTCTCTTGGCGCGGTTGCAGAGGGATGACACAGCGTCAAACTAAGACACAGGCAAATTGCTATCCCCAAGCCCCCGACAAGCTCGGCCGGGATAATGCGTTTGATGCTGCCATAATCCGGGTTTTTCCTTTCTGTATTCGCCTATGAATTTCCTTTTGCGTTTTTGCTGTTTCCTTATAGAATCTGCTTATGCTTTATTTCTGGTCGTTTATACTGGTTTTGCTTAATTCTGCCTGGCTGGTGATGGTTTTTTTCGGGCTGCCCGGCAACTGGCTGATTGTCATATCGACGTGCCTGTTTGCGTGGTGGTCGTGGGATGACGGCGTCTTTTCCATCTGGACATTGATTGCGATAGTAATCTTAGCTATTCTGGGTGAGCTGGCCGAATTTACAGCCGGTATGATAGGAGCCAAGAAATCAGGAGCAAGCTGGCCAGGCTCAATCGCCGCACTTTGTGGGGCAGTAACAGGTGCCGTATTGGGCACTTTTCTGTTACCTATACCGTTTTTAGGAACACTACTTGGTGCCTGCTCCGGGGCGGGATTGTGCGTATGGGGAATGGAGTTCTCTCGCGGTAAAAAGACTGAGCAATCTTTACGCTACGCTGTTGGGGCAGGACTGGGCGAATTTTTCGGCATTATCAGTAAATTTGCCCTCGGTATTGTCATCTGGTTTATTGCTGCTGTGGCTGTCTTTTGGCCGTGAAAACAGCTCAGCCCACGATTTGCCAAAGCGCTTCCTGCCGAAATGACTCGGCCTTTGTCCTTGTGCAAAAGTCTGAAAAAACATATCTAAGACCACTGGCAAAAAGTAAGTGCGCCTAATAGAAATCCGCTGTGTAACTGAAGAAGCAATTACCGCTCCCTTACCCCCGTGCTTTCTTGCCTGCACCTGTCGGTAACGCAGGCACAGGTGCGAAAGCAAGAACGTGGGCGGCTCTGTTTTGGAGAAGCGCATATTGTGATCTGTGTGAGAGCACAGCAAAAGCGAGCTTTAAATCTTACCTGGAAAATTTTCCCGGAATTTTTGCTTATAGCTGCTTTGTTTATTATATTTTATTTGCTGGGGGGGCAAACACAATGTAGAGGAAAGGAAGATGCTTGCCCCAAATATATCAAGCGCAGGTTATAATGCGCAAGTCATTAAAACAACCTACGGTGGGACTTCTAATTCGATAAAATCTACAGCTTTAGGAAACAACAACGCGGACGATGATGCAGCCGTGGCAATGGTCCAAAATCTACTCCGAGCGGACACAATTGGCATTCAACAGAATTTCCACAACGCTAATGCTGTGATTTCCATGACCCAGATCCTTAAGGATACTCTCGCCGAGATCGAAGAGAAAATAGCTGAAATAAGGAACTACGCCGCGGAAACACCCCCCGACGTGATTTCCTCCCTGGCCCTGGGCCTTGAGGATGTTTCGAACAGCATCGTAGAGAAAGTAGCTAAAATGAAGGAATTGTCCATGGAAATCGCCAGCGGTGGTTATTCGGACAGGGATCTGGCAACAGAGCAGGTGGAAACATTCCACGAGAAGATGTCCCCCATGGTCATGAGCCCTGAGGAGGTTTTGGCCGCCATGGAAGAGATAGTAGCTAAAATGAAGGAATTATGGGAAGTGGAAAAGCCGAGCGATTCGGATGTTGAGACGAACATAGCAAAACTAGACTTGACTTTGTAATTAGGATTTTATCGGCAAGGCAGATTAGAAACGAATCTCTCAATACATTGTGTTGTGAGGCCAAGCAAAATCGGACCTTGACAGAGCTTTGCATTCTCTCAAAGACACATGACAAAACAAGATAAAACCAAAGGCACAGAGCAAACCGTTGCGACTTCAGGGCAAAGGGTTTTAATGCAAGACCCTGAGAAAGTATAGCTGTTTGCAAGGTCTATGCGGGGCCTTATTAGGGGGCTGCTTCGGAAAAATCGGCATATAAGAACAGATTGGAGGCGGGTATGTTTGGACTCGGAAATGTATTGGGAACAGGTTATAGTGCCCATGTTATTGTTACAGCAGGATTTCGGATTCATTGGAAGCGATAACTTCGGGCGAGCGTACAAGCGATGGCACGACATTGTTAATCCGCGAGTTACTTCGCGGCGAAATAGCCGGCAGTTTGCAGGCCGCACGCAACGCGAGCGATGCCATTTCAATGATACAGACATTTGAGGGTGCGGCTTCTTCCATCAGCGAAATACTGACCCAAATGGCCGAACTGGCCACCGCATCTGCCAACGGAGTATATTCCGATGCGCAGAAGGCCATTATGCAGGAACAGTTTAAAGATTCGGCTAACGAAATAAACAAAATAGTTGATAATACCGAATTCAACGGTAACAAGCTGTTGAGCGCCTAAGGCCGGACCATATCCATTCCTATGAGCAACGGCTCTACAATCGATATTGCCACAACGGACCTTAACTTTGACGCTGAGGGACTTGATTTGACTACCGACTCCGGGGCCGCATTGGCATTTGTTGAGGAACAGATAGAACAAACCACCAGCTACCTCGGACATCTCAAGGGGCAGGCTGAGAGGCTGGAGATAATGTTGCAACTCACAGAGTCTGATGTTGTCCATGCCATGGGATTCAATGCCAATATTTCCAATATGGACCTTGCCACGGAAATAGCGGCCCAGACAATGGGGCAGATTTTAGCCGAGAGCGTGGTACTCTTAGAGTTCCAGGCAAACGTGCTGCCTTCGCGTGCTTTACAGTTGTTAGAGAGCAGCGGAGGCTCAGAGTACGCGATACGAGAAAAATCCATAGCTTATGAGTTATATAGTTTCGCCATACGTCTTTCCAATTTGAAGTGACATTGGCATATCGTTGTAATAGCGGCCTGTTTGCTCTAAAGCAGATGTTTTAGAGTCCGTAAGGCTCGAGCAAACGCTTGTGTGCCTTGAAGTGATGCTGACACTGCTCCGGCGGTGTGCCGAGCACTTCCATCTTGTCAAGGTCGCCCTGGCCCATTCCTGCTTCAGCAAAAGCAGACAGATACATAATCTGGGACGGGTCAAAGCCCATTAGCTTTGTTGCGAGGGTGTCCATTGCGAGGGGGTCCAGGCTTGCCAGAGCAAGCCTTGTATCTACGGGCGTTCCTCCTGTCGGGCCGTTGCCTTCCATAGCTATAAAGCCGTCAATAACGCCAAGGTCGGGATAAATCTCCTGGGCCAGATGGAACATATTATAGTTCAGAAGCGACTTGCGAGAGAAATTGTACTCGGCGTGCATCAGGCCCTTATCATTCTTCTTGTAGTCGTTGAGTGGTGCCCCAAGGAGGACGTTTTTCAGTGATAAGGTTGTTAGCACGCGGTCGTGGGTTTTCATTTTTGCCGCGGAGATGATGTACAAATCAGGGTCTAAAAACGTTGAGATAATCCGAATTGGAGTCGGACGATGACCTCGGCCAAATACGTAACGGTACTGCCAGGGCTGGTGATTAAGATCAATTAGTTTGATATTATATTCCTTCTCCAGCGCAAGGTAGCCGTAATTCTTGAACCCGTCAAACGTGCCTTCTCTGGAGATAGTGGATTCGCCAATAATAATCTGCTTTTTGTAGTGGGGCTTTAGAAAATCCAGGATTCCTCTCACCGCGTCCACGTGAGTAGCTGCAAGCTGACGAGTGGTGATTACAAAGTTTGGCTTGATTAGAATCTTTTTACTGCCTATGGAAGCAATAACTTCATCTTCAATTTTCTTCAGTGCTTGATATACAATTTCGCGGCGGTCATTGCCCTTTATCAGAGAGACCTTTGCCGGTGCTGGTTTGGTTCTGAACAGTCGGTCCTTTTTGACCCAGGGGCTTCCCGGGGCCGCATTGCTGAAGGTGGGGCCAAAGGTTTTTCCGCCGAAGGCAATGCCCAAGGCCCCTAATCCAAAACCTTTTAGGACATCGCGTCGATTCAGATGATTTCTATTGCTTGCCATTATTAGCAGCTCCTTTTGAATAATCAAAGTCTCATGTCCCCCGGATTGTACGTTTTTCCACCGCCAAAGGCAAGTGTTAAAAGGGCAAACGTGTAGTGTTATTTGCTGCTACTTTGCAGGCTCCACGTCAGGCAATTTTGCACGCCATTGCTCGGCCTGATGAACTATTTGTCTGCCTCTAAGAGCTTTTTAAAACGGGGATGGTCGCGTAAGGGATCCCAGGCCGGGTCAAGTCGAAGTAATGAAATCGACATCCATGCGGGGCGGGATAGTAAAAACTCAAGCTGGTCGATGGCCGCATCAAATTCGCCAACCATCACGTATATCTTAGCTAAAGCCTCGACCCGCCATTGACCTCTCATTGCTTCCTTGGCTACAGGTAGAAGCTCCACCCCCAATTCGCCCTCCCGGATGGCATCTTCCTTACGGCCGAGGCCCGCATAAGCGATGCCCAGCGCGCTATGGAACCGCGCATCCTCCGGCTGTTCTCGTATTTTGGTTTCCAGAAAGCTTAGAGCCTCGTCGTAATATTTCTTCGCCAGCTCATTTTTGTTCATGTACCTATAGATTAGTGCATATCGCTGAGCATTCGGGATAAAGTAGTTTAGATTATCAACATCTTCTGATTTCAAAGAGAGCCGGTCCAAAGCCTCTTGATAGTTGCCGTCGAGCATATCGATATCGACCAGCCAATCAACAACCTCGAAGTTTTCCGTTGACTTGATGTTCTCCAGTCCCTCTTGCAGAACTGCTCGCGCCTTATCAGTTTTGCCCTCCCAGAGCAGGTATAGCTGCGCCTTCCAAGCGTAGGGCATGGGCCAATTGGGAGCTAGTGAGATTGCGCGGTCATAGTAACGTTCTGCTTGCGGGTACTTGCGCAGAAGCTCAAAGGTTAAGGCGACCTCATAGGCTATACGGGGGATGAGGGGATCAATCTCGGAGGCTTTCTTAATGTTGGCCAATGCCTGCTCGAATTTACCCTGTCGCCTTTGAACATAACCGATCCACTCAAGGAGCTGGCTGTTAGTAGGCTGGCTTTTCCGGGCGATAGCGAACTGCTCTAAGGCACGGTCATAATCCAGGTGACCATAATAGTAATAATGCCCCAAAGCCAGACGCACTTCAGGCAGGTCAGGATCAAGTTCTAACGCTCTGTCCACGGCTTGCTTTGCCATAGCAAGGCGTGCATCGCTGCGGTCATAATAGAACCAATAAAGAAAACTATGGGCCCTTGAGAGCTGGGCGTAGGCCAGCGCGAACTTAGGGTCCAGCTCGACAGCCATCTCATACATTCGAATGGCTATCCTGAAATCGCTTTCGAGAAGACTTCGTTGGAAATACTCGTTGCCGCGCAGGTAATAGTCATACGCCTCAAGGTTTTCTGTTGGCCTGGATGCAAGTGCCCGGCGTTCAGGCTCAAGCAGGGTAATGTCCAACGCTTGTGCAACTCGCTCAGCCAGGTCAGATTGTACCTGGAAGACTTCGCTCATATCATTATCATAAGTATGCGCCCAGACGTGTGTATCGTCGGAAGCCTTGATGAGCTGGGGTATTATCCTCACACTGCTAGTT
>Ga0307439_1002593_pt1 | contig 10599 bp, 7 predicted proteins | sample SalMarWE160490MG_FD_202142 | JGI IMG/M metagenome (GOLD analysis project Ga0307439, IMG submission 202142) | Salt marsh sediment microbial communities from the Plum Island Ecosystem LTER, Massachusetts, United States - WE1604-90 | ecosystem: Environmental > Aquatic > Marine > Intertidal zone >... | reverse complement strand
GTTCAGGGACCCAGCGCCCCGGCTTCGGCCGGGGCGCTGGTCTTTTCGCGGCGTATAGTCCGCCCATGGCCCACCGTCCCTCGCCCCGTACGCCCGGTCGCGCCCCGACCGGCCACCCCATCCTGGACGCCATTCAGGCCGAGCTGGCGTCCCTCGACGCGGACCTCGAAGAACGCGTCACCGACCATCGCCAGATCTACCGCGGCCGCTACATGCTCGTCGAGCGCAACGAGGTCGTCCGCTCCGACGGCGGGGCGGCTCAGCGGGACATCGTCGTCCACCCCGGCGCCGTGGTCGTCGCCGCCCTGGACGCGGAGCAGCGGCTGCTGCTGGTGGCCCAGTACCGCCTGGCGGCAGGGGGCGCGCTGCTCGAGCTGCCGGCCGGCACGCTCGATGTCCACGACGGCGTGGTCGAGGATCCGGCGACCGCGGCTCGGCGGGAGCTGGAAGAGGAGACGGGCTACCGGGCCGGGCAGATGGAGAAGCTCTCCGGCTACTACAGCGCCCCTGGCTTCCTGACCGAGTACCTGACCTTGTTCCTGGCTACTGATCTCGTCGCGGCGGGCCCGGATCGCCTGGCCCCCGACGAGGATGAGCGCCTGCGACTGTTCCGCCTCCACTGGCGAGACGCGGTCACGGCCGTCGAGACGGGCCTCATCGAAGACGCCAAATCGGTGGCCGCGATCCTGCTCCTGGCACGCCGCCTGGAGGGCGGCCCCGGCTAGAAGGGCCGATCCTCGTTCTCGTCGTCACCGCCCAGGCCGATGGTGGACACAACGCCGTCCGGCTGCCAGCCCTTCGCCGCGCGTTCCTGGTCCAGCGGAGCCAGCCAGTGCTCCAGCACGTCCAGGACTCGCCGGCAGAGCTCGTTCTGGGGATCCATGGCGGCCGCCAACCGCAAGTGGGCCCGCGCCTCCTCATACATCGCCAGTCGCTTCAGGGAGAGGCCGAGCATCAGGTGGCCATAGGCGTTCGAGGGGTCGATTCTGAGCAGCTGCTCGAAGTAGACGACCGCCATGATGTCCTGGCCGCTGCCGTAGCAGGCTCGAGCCAGCGCTTCAACGATCGAGCCCTTTCGAGGTTCCAGGCGGAGGGCCCGCTCGAGAACGACGGCGGCCTGGGCATGGTGCCGCCCTGCCAGCAGCTCCTGGCCGCGCCTCAGCAGAGCATAGGCCGACTCGCGGTCCTCATCTATCTCCGGGCTCATCATTCTCCACCTTGTCCGGTCGTCGGGCCAGTGGCCAGCGGAAGACGACGATGAGCAGGAGCAGCAACCCGCCCAGGGCTATGGCCCCGCCGGCCAGCCGGACCTGGCCCGTGCCCGACGCTCCGGTCCAGGCCGATCTCGCCGCCGCGGCCAGGCGGGCGGCTTCGTCCAGGTCGCCCGCGGCGAACGCCTCCCTGGCCTTCGCCAGCTGGGCGTCCGGATCCGAGCCGAGCAGGCCCAGCACGAGCGCCGCCCCGTCGCCGGTGGCCTGCGCCTGCCGGGCCGAGGTCAGCTCGGACAGGACCCCCAGCTCCCGCCAGGCCTCTGCCTGAGCCGCGCTCGTGCCCACTTCCTCGAAGATGCGACGCAGCGTCGGCGGAGGTTTCGTCTGTTCGAGGGCAGCGGTGGCCTCTATCTGGGACCTCACGACCAGCGCCGCCCGAGACTGGACCAGCAGCTGCCGGGCCGGCTCGAACTGCCAGTTGACCATCGCCAGACGCACGTCGGGCGGCAGCTGCCACTCACCGGCCAGAACTCGCGTGAGCCTGTAGTCGGCCATCGCGTCCTCTCGTTGGGCCAGCAACCGCGACTCTGCCGGAGTGGTGACCCAGCGCTCCCAGACGCTGCTCAACGAGGCGCCGCTGGCCTGGTCGAGGTAGTCGAGGAAGCGCTGCCAGTCGAGTGGCGGCGCGCTCGGCTCGCTGGGCGTGGAAGGCCACTGCGAGGCCACCAGCCAGGGCGCGATGGTGGGGCTGCTCGATGGGCTGGACGTGGGCTCCGCCGACGCGGCGGGCCCGCCCTCGCCGGGCGTGGCCGTTGGCTGGCCGCCGCTGGCGCCGGCCCTGGTATCCGCCGGCGGCTCGTCGAAAGGACCGGCTTCCGAGCGAGTCCAGTTCCAGACCTGGCGCAGCTTGTCCTGGCCCACGATCCCGGCTATCTCCCTGGCCGCCTCCAGGCTGGCGGCGTAGAGGTACGCCTCGCGAGCCGACCCCGGGTCGCCCCGTTCCACCCAGGAGTTGAGTGGCACCGCCACAGCCATCAAGGCACCACTCAGCCGGGGAGCGTGATTCGGCAGCCCCAGCTTCAGGATGACCTGCTCGGCGTAGTAGGAGGCGAAGCCCTCGTTGATCCAGCGCTCCGACGCCATGCGGTCGTCGAACCACAGGTGCGACAACTCGTGCAGGATGACCATCGGATCGGCGAAGTACGAGATCCGCACCCGGCCCTCGGAACGGTCGTACTCGCCGCTGAAGCCGCCGATGCCGAGAGTGGTCGATTCCTCGAGCGTCAACGACCTGAAACGCGGATCCCCGCGGCCGATCATGTCCCGCAGAACTGGGTAGCCCTCCAACAGAATCCGCTCCACCTGGTCCGCCCACGCCGGGTCGTCGGCCCAGTAGCGGAGAGCCACCTGAAGCGGCGCGACGGTCACGTAGCGGACCTCGTAGTCGGTCGAGGGGCTGAAGAGGAAGGCCGTGAACCAGGCGTTGACGGCCGTGGAATCCTCCACCAGGCCCGATGAGTAGACTGTCTCGCCGTTCGCGCCGACTCTGCTCGTCAGGTTCCCGAACGGCTCCTGGATCGAGTAGCCGGCCGGGAAGACGACGGTGACCGAGCTGCCGGGCGTGCCCGGGCTGCCGAAGGCGACGACCGGGAAGGAGGCTACGTCCCGCCCGATGTGCAGGTCGCGATCAGTCGAGCCGCCGGCGTCCACCAGGTCGAACTCGAAGCTCAGCGTGCCGGTCTGGCCCGAGTACAGCCGCTGGCGGAAGGTGGTGTAGACGACGACCCCGTTGGGCGAGGAGGACATGACCCTCACGGGGAGTGGCTGGCCGTCGTCGTCGGCGGCCATGAACCCGGTCGAGGAAGCGGGCAGGGTCAGTTCCAGGCCAGCGAAGTAGTAGCGCCGCGATCCATCGTCCGAGGCGGTGGAAGTGACGCTGATGCGCAGTGAGACGTGAACCAGGCCGGCCGCCATGTCCGGGCGCCAGGTCCCGGCCGAGGTGAAAGACAGGGCGGACTGCGCGGCCTCCACCGGGGCCGGCGAGGCGCCCTGCCACAGCGCCGCGGCAAGCAGCAGCCCGATGACGAGCGATCCTCTGCCCGGTGCGCCGCGCCTGCTCATCCGATCACCCGGCCGAACCCGTGTCAGTCCCCGGGCTGCCGGACGCGCTCGACGCCGCCCTGGGCGACGGCCCGGGCGGGGGTCCTGGCCGCCCGGTCGCGCGACCGCTCGACGGTCGACCCGCTGCGGACGACGCGCGACTGGAAGTCCGTGGCTCGCACTCCCTCACCGATCAGAACGTTGCGTCCGATGCGCACACCGCGAGGTACGGAGGCGCGCTTGCCCACGACGCTGATGCCGGTGTTGAGACGGCCGGGCTCGCGACGATTGGCCTCGTCATAGTCCGTGCCTTCGCCGACGATTGCGCCCGGGCCCACAGTCACTTCCTTGTCCAGGATCGACCGATCTACCACGGCGCCCGGCCGGATGATCGAATCGAAGAGGATGATCGAGTCGCGCACGACCGCCCCTACGTCGACCACGACTCCGGGCGATAGGACCGAGTTCACCACGGAGCCGTTCACCACGCAGCCATGGCTGATGAGACTGCGGTGGACCTGGGCCGTGGCTCCGATCTTGGCCGGTGCCCGCTCCTCCGACTTGGTGTGGATGACCCACTCACGGTCGTACAGGTCCAGCTCCGGGGCGTCCGCCAGCAGCGCCAGATTCGCCTCCCAGTAGGACTGGATCGTCCCCACATCCTGCCAGTAGCCGTCGAAGCGGTAGCCGAAGACGCGCGCGCCGCCCTCGATCATGGCCGGGATGACGTTGTGGCCGAAGTCCGCCCGGGTGTCCGACAGCCACTGGTGCAGGGCTCGCTTGGAGAAGACGTAGACACCCATGCTGGCCAGGTCGCTCTTGGGCTGGCCGGGCTTCTCGAACCACTCGACGATCCGGCCCGATTCGTCCATAGCCAGGATGCCCATCCGCGATGCGTCCGCGAGCGGGACGCGCCGGACCGCGATCGTCACGTCGGCTCGGTGACGGCGGTGGGCGGCCACGAAGGGCTGGTAGTCCATCTTGTAGATGTGATCCCCGGCCAGCACCAGCACCGCATCGCCCGGCGCCTGGTTGATGACGTTGAGGTTCTGTAGCACGGCGTCGGCGGTTCCGCGGTACCACTCCGCGACGCGACCCCGGGCGATGTACGGCTGCAGCATCCGGACGCCGCCGGTGTTGCGGTCAAGGTCCCAGGGGCGGCCTACCCCGATGTGGTCGTTGAGAGAGCGGGGGTTGTACTGAGTCAGGACCACCACGTCGTCGACGTCGGAGTTGACGCAGTTCGAGAGGGTGAAGTCGATGATCCGGTACTTGCCGCCGAAGGGCACGGCCGGCTTGGCACGCATCGACGACAGGATGGAGAGCCGCTCACCCTCGCCGCCGGCGAGTATCACCGCCAGAGTGCGCTTCATCAGGCATCCTCGAAGGTCCCGGTTGGCAGCCGATCGAGCCCTCAGATGTTAACACCGTGGCCCAGCAGCCACCCCGGGCGGCCGGCCGGGGCTCTCCGAGCGGTCCTTCGAAGGCGCTACAGGAAGAGGCGGGGGTTCTTGAAGACGCCGTCCGACAGCACGGCCCAGTGCAGGTGGCAACCGGTGGAGTGGCCGGTCGTGTTCTCCGTGCCGATCAGCTGACCGCTCGAGACCTGAGCCCCCACGTATACCCCGGCCGGGGCCTTGCCGGTCATGTGGGCGTACCAGGTGACCAGGTTGTCGGAGTGGGCGATGATCACCAGCCAGGCCTTGGGCGGCCTGTCGTAGGGGTTGTAGCCGACGAAGAGGACCACCCCCGAGCCGGCCGCGTGGACCGGGGTCAGGCACGGGGCCACGATGTCGATGCCCTGGTGGAAGTGGGCGCAGCTGCCCACGCGCGGCTCCATGTAGAAACCGGTGCACCCGAACTCCTGGCTGATCTTGCCGCCCATGGGCCAGGTCAAGCGGCCGCTGTACTCCGACGGGATGCGGTCCTCGTAACCCTGGTCGGCAGCCAGCTTGGTGATCTTGTCGGCCAGCTGGGCGGACGCCTCGCCGTTCGCCTTGATGGCCGCGTCGAGGGCGGCCTTGTTCTTGGCCAGCTTCGCGTTGGCGGCCTGTTGCTGGGCGATCTGCTCGTCGAGCTGTCGCTGCGTGACCTCGAGGTCAGCCTTGGCCTCGTTCAGCTCGGCCATCTGGCCGTCCATCACTGCCTTCTGCTGGCCGACCTCGTCTGCCAGCTCCGCGACGGAGCGGCGCGACATCTCGACCAGCGTCTCCATCCGCGCCAGATCCTGGCGGTCCTGCCGGATTTGCTCGGCCAGGGCCACATCCTGGGCCCCCAGCTCCATCAGGTAGGACACGTCCGAAAGGATGTCGGCCAGCGAGTCGGCCTCCAGGATCTGGGCCAGCAGAGGCGTCTGGTCGGCCTTGTAGGCCGCCACGAGACGGCGGGCCAGTATCTCCTGGCGGCGCTCGAGCTGATCCTGCAACTCCTGGCGGCGGGCCTCGAGCTCATCGAGCTGGGCCTGCAGCTCCTGCTCCTGGGACATCAGGGCGTCGTAGTTGATCTGCACCTGGTCGACCTGGACCTGGAGCTTGATCAAGTCCGCTTGCAGCGTGTCGATCGTGGTGTTGAGCTCGTCGAGATCCTTCTGGGTGGTGGCGATCTGCGACTGGATCTTGGATTGCTGCGCCGAGATGGCGGCCAGCTTCTTCTTCTGGTCGGCGATGAGCTTGTCGAGCTTCATCTGCTCCGCCACGGCGTCCGACAGGTCGTCTGCGCGAGCAGGCGGAGGCGGCGCGTGCAAAGTGAAGGTGGACGCGAGCACGGTGGCGGCCATGAAGAGCTTGAGCCACCGAGCACCGCCTGCGAGGCGACGGAAGGGGCGACCGAGACGTCGGTCGTGCTTGGCAGTCAACGTGCGAGCTACTCCTTTAGGGCGCCCATGTGGGCGCATCAGGGCGTAAGCCCGCCGGTCTGACGCCGTCCTTCGGAAGGGCACAGACTCTGGACGACTCCGGCTGAAGAGCATCATATAGCGCATATTCCGCTTGTCGGCAAGTACCCGTGTGGTGCAGTCTGGTGCGGCGCCGCCCCCGGAGGGGGGCCGCGCGGCCCGCGGTTGTGATGTTTTTGGGGACTCGCGCTAAGCTCAGCATCGGTGCTAGCCTCTGCGCTGCACGCTCTTCTAGCACGAACCCGGTCGGCGGCCCCGGCTGCCCGGCTCGAGATCGAGGGATGGAGGTCCCCGCGATGCCCCTCTTTGGCCCGCCCGACATCCAGCAGCTGGCGTCGAAGAGGGACGTCCAGGGCCTGATCAAGGCTCTCGGCTACAAGGATGCAGCCGTCCGCACGGCCGCCGCCGACGCCCTGGCCCCCCTCAAGGACCCCATGGCCGTTGAGCCGCTCGTCGCGCTGCTGGGCGACGAGGACGCCAACGTTCGCCGGGCGGTCATTCGCGCCCTGGCCGCCCGAGGCGGCCTTCGAGTCGTGGAGCCGCTGGTCACAGCCCTGGACGATCGCGACGGTGAAGCCCGCGGCGCGGCTTCCCAGGCCGTGTACAAGCGCCTCCTGACCGACCCGGACCAGGACACGCGACGGGGCACCGTCAACGCCCTGGGCCGCATTCGAGCCAAGGACGCGGTGGAGCCGCTGACTCGGACCATGATGGACGCGGAGGAGAGCGTTCGTGTCGCTGCGGTCAAGGCCCTTCAGGCCATAGGCGAGCCAAGTGCCGTGACGTCGATGATCGTCGTCCTGGCCCACGAACAGGCTCGCTCCAAGGCCACCGGCCGGTCCAGCCTGGCGGTCGAACGGGCCATCGGCCAGGCCCTCGACGTGCTATGCGACGCGCGGGCCGTCCCTGCCCTGCAGGCCGCCATGAGCCACGACGACGCGGATGTGCGCGAGATGGCCATCAAGCGGCTGTCGCGCATCGCCGCCCCAGACGTCGCCGACGCCCTGGTCGCGCGCCTGAACGACGACGACGCGGGCATCCGCCGCGCCTCGGCGCGCGGCCTCCAGGAGCTGGGCTGGATGCCGCCCAAGAACCTGACCGGCGCCCAGTACTGGGTCTCGCTTCGTGAATGGCGCCGCGCCGCCGACGCTGGCAAAGAGGCCGTTCCGCTCCTGCTCTCGTCCTACCAGCAGGTGGACACCCTCGAGCAAGCTGACATCCTGGCCGCGCTGGGCCAGATCGGCTGGGAGCCCAAGGGCGACGATCCCATGGCTGCTCAGCTCTGGGCCGCCAGGGGCGAGTGGGACAAGTGCATCGCGCTGGGCGAGGCCGGCATCGAGGCCGTGGACGCCATCCTGCGCACGGGTCCCTCCTGGCGCCAGCGTCTCAGCGCAACCGAGGCCATGGCGAAGGCGGGGCAGGAGCGAGACTATCCGTTCGCTCGCCCGGATCTGGTCAGGGAAGGCCTGGACATCGTCGACGGCAAGGGCAAGGACGAGGAGAAGGAGGCGGCTCTGGAGGCCCTCATGGCCTCGGAGAAGGTCTACGACCCGAAGGCGGGCGAGACCATCGACTGGTGCAGGTGCCTCTATCCGTCGATGAAGGTCAAGCCGGACGGCCTGCGCGAGCCGATCAAGGAGATGCTCGGCTTTGAGCAGGCCACGCCGAAGTCGATCACCTACTTCTGCCCCAGCTGCGACCAGCGCCGGACGACCGTCGCGACCTAGCTCCCGGCGGCGGACGGCAGCAGAGCGCCCCAGACGACGCCCACGATCAGGAACGGGCCGTAGGGTACGAACGTCTTGAGCGTGATCCGCCTGGCCACCAGGAGCGCGGTGATCACGACGCCGCCCAGCAGGACCCCGACGAACACCGCCAGCACCAGGCGAACGGCGCCCAGGAGCAGGCCGGCCCCGAGCAGGAACTTGACGTCGCCCTCGCCAAAGGCACCCTCGCCGAACGGCCGCGACAGGGCCAGAAGGCCCAGCGGCAGGAGGACCGCGACCACGATCGCCAACCAGGGCTGCTGGCGATTGACGAGAGTGTCCCCGCCCCACCACAGAACCGCCAGGCCGATCGGGATCAACGGCAGAGTCAGCTCGTTGGGCAGTACCCGCTGATCGAGGTCGGTGGCCATCATCAACACACAGGCAGCGAAGAAGGCCCCGAACAGCAGCCTCTCCTCCCAACCGCCGAAGCGGATTGGCACGGCCGCCAGGGCGACCAGGCCGAAGGCCACGACCACCACGCTGCGCCAGTCGACCCGGCGGATCGAGCCGTCCTCGTGGGCGGGCCAGCGAGCGGCGATACGGTCCGCTGCCGCGCCCCAGGCTGCCCCTACGGCGGCGAAGACGATTGCCAGGAGTTCCACGTGGCCGACCTCCTTCGGATGTTGAGATTCCGCCGACGCCCGGCTTCGGCTAGCGCGCGGCTCCGGCCAGGGCCAGCTCGACAAGCGTGGCATGTGCCGCGCCCGTGGCGCCGGCCGCGGCGTAGGGCGCGGGCTTGCGGTAGTAGGCCGTGCCGGCGATGTCGAGGTGGATCCAGGGCACGGTCACGAACTCACGCAGGAAGAGCGCGCTCCGGATCAGCCCGCCCTCGGGGGGGCCGGTGTTGATCACGTCGGCGTAGACGCTGTCCAGCTCCTTGCGGTACTCGTCGATCAGCGGCAGCTGCCAGTAGCGCTCCCCGGCCCGCTCGCCGGCGGCGACCAGCTGCTCGTACCACTCCTGGGGAGTGCCGAAGGCGCCGGTCATCTGATCGCCCAGGGCCCGCAGCACCGCCCCGGTCAGAGTGGCCACGTCGACGATGTGAGTGGCCCCGAGCTTCTCGGCGTAGGTCATCGCGTCGCCCAGGATCAGCCGCCCCTCGGCGTCGGTGTTGATGATGTCCACCGTCTTGCCGTTCATGGCCGTGACGATGTCGCCGGGCCGCGCCGAGTGGGGACCGGGCATGTTCTCCACGGCCGGAGCCACTGCCAGGAGCGGCGTGCCCGGGGCCAGCCGAGCGACCGTGCCGATGGCCGCGATCACCGTGCAGGCCCCCGTCTTGTCCATCTTCATCTCTTCCATCTTGTCGGACGGCTTGATGCTGATACCGCCCGAATCGAAGCAGACTCCCTTGCCGACGATCGCCAGGTGACGGCCCAGGGCGTCCTTCTGGCCCGGCTCGCCGGAGCGCAGCACGATCATCCGCGGCTGGTTCGAGCTGCCCTGACCCACGGCCGTGAACATGCCCATGCCCAGCTCGGCTGCGCGCTCCGGGCCCAGGACGTCGATCGAGAGGCCGTGCCGCTCGGCGACGGCGCGGGCTTCGTCCGCCAGCACCTCCGGCGAGACGTCGTTGGCGGCGCGATTGGCCAGGCGGCGGGTCAGGTTGGCACCCTCGCCCATGGCCACTCCCCGCTCCGCGGCCCGGGTCAGCGCGGCGACGTCGGCGTCGGGCGCGACCAGTATCAGCTCGTCCGGTATGGGCGGCGAGGACTTGAGTCCCTGGCGATAGATCGCCGCCGGGTCGAACTGGCCTTCCACGACTCCCCGGGCAAGCAGCTCCGCCACGACCACGGCCCCGCCCTCGAGGGCATCGGCCAGATCGCCCAGCCAGATCGCCAGGCGCCCTGCCTTCTTGCCAGCCAGCCGCCTCTCGATGGCCGCCCCCAGGCGCGCCACCGTCTGGCGGTTCAGTCGAGCTTTCGGGCCGGCCGAGACGGCCAGCAGGCGACCCGCCCCTGTTTCGCCCGGGGCCGCCAGAGCTGAGGCGAATCTGTCGGTTCCGAGCTCGCCGAACTCGGCCAGAGACCGCAGCTCGCCGCCCGACCTGCGGTCGAGCTCGCCCAGCACCCCGTCAAAGGACGGCTCGCCCACGACCGGTAAGGCCAGGACGTCCGCAGCCACGTCCCAGGGCTGATCGGAGACGACGCGCAACTTCATAGCCGTGAGCCCTCCGGCCTCTTGTGCCCGCCCACCGGGGGCGGCGGATAGCATTGCGCCGACAACCCTCCGGCGCGGGGCGCTGGGGCCAGTCTAGCCGGTGAAACGGCCGGCGCCACAGTACGGTCGAGGCGCGAGGGTACCGGTCGGACCGAACGCGATGGCGTGGATCAGCCCGGGAAGCCTCGCCCGGCTGCCTCGGTTGGCGGCGCGACCTCGCGCCGGGTCAGGTTCCCGGGCTCTCGGCGAGCGCAGCCAGGGCGCTGCCGATCTGACCCTTGGCCTGCTCGATCGAGATCCCCTCGTTCAGCAGGTAGCCGGCCAGCTCGTACACCACCACCGACAGGATCGCGTCGCTGGCAGGAAGCAGGGACTGGGCCTCGCTGACTGCCTTGAGAGCCGCGGTAACCTGGGCCGTGATCCGCCCCTCCGAGGCGATCATCTCCCGCCACAGCGTGTCCAGGGC
>Ga0307439_1002585_pt1 | contig 10612 bp, 5 predicted proteins | sample SalMarWE160490MG_FD_202142 | JGI IMG/M metagenome (GOLD analysis project Ga0307439, IMG submission 202142) | Salt marsh sediment microbial communities from the Plum Island Ecosystem LTER, Massachusetts, United States - WE1604-90 | ecosystem: Environmental > Aquatic > Marine > Intertidal zone >... | reverse complement strand
AACATGAAATATTCAGAAACAGAGAGGGCTATAAGTGGTCCTGAGAGTGACTGGACCAGGGAAGGTGCGAAAGAATTGTCGCTGTGGTTTAGGGGCTATCCAGGCTATCTCGGCAGCTTTGTTGAAAGAGCATTAGGCACCTACACGATAACCGCTTCAGGCGCGGATATCACAGGACAGTCCGACGAGTTTCACTATGCCTATAAGATGCTCACCGGGACCGGCTCAATCATAGCAAGGGTCATGAGCATAGATGACACCGACCCATGGGCCAAGGCCGGCGTTATGATTCGTGAGACACTGGAGCCGGGCTCCAAGCATGCCTTTGCATGTGTCACACCCGGCAGCGGGGTAGCCTCCGAGGGTCGTCCCACTACAGGCGGCGGAAGTTTCAGCATGAACCAAAGCGGGATTACTGCACCGCACTGGGTGAAATTGGAGCGTGACATCAGTGGCAACTTTACAGCTTTCCATTCGACTAACGGCTCTACTTGGGTACAGGTAGGGGATGCTGCACCGCAGAATATCCAGATGAGCGCAAGTGTCTATATAGGGTTGGCAGTGACATCACATAACACCGATGCAACGTGCGAGGCTCAATTTTCAAACGTCAGTATCACCGGTAATGTCAGTCAGCAAGAGTGGATGAACCAGGATATCGGTATAACAAGCAACGATCCTGAGCGGATGTATGTAGCTCTCAACGGCAGCGCGGTGGTCTATCACGATAATCCCGACGCAGCGCTGATAGATGAGTGGACACAATGGACTATCGACCTGCAGGAGTTTGCAGCACAGGGTGTGAACCTTGCCAATGTCAATACGATTTCTATTGGTTTCGGCGATAAGAGCAGTCTGCAGGCCGGCGGTTCAGGTTTAGTCTTTTTTGATGATATTCGGCTTTATCGCCCGGCACCAGAGCCAGAACCGGCACCTTAAACCGAGAATTAGGTGACAATTGAGACCGCGTAATTGATACGAGGCTGCATAAGTCTAAGATTGCGAGTCCGCCTTGGGCGGTTAGGCGGAATTGTAATGATGTTGAGGGTGTTTTGATGTATGGTCAAAGCATAAATACTTATTTTTAATCCTTTTTGAAGGAGGAATGAGGATGTGTAAACGACTGGGCAAACGAATGGGTGCATTTCTGGTTTTTGTCTTAGTGATACTTTCGTCCACTCTAAATGCACAGGATCCATCTTTAGTTTTATATTTCCCGTTAGATGATGACGCAGCGGGGGAGGCAAAGGACCATTCTCAATTTGCGAATGATGGCACGTTAGGAGGCAATCCGGAGTCGGTAGAGGGAAAGTTTGGCGGGGCATTGATGTTTGATGCGGTTGACGATCAGGTTGTCGTGGCGTCCAACGAAACACTGGATATCGAGGACGAGATCACGATGATGGCCTGGATTAACCCTGGAGCCAACCTGACGGCAGATTGGCGAACGATCGTTGGGAAATCACCCACTAATGTATTGGGTAATACCACGTTTTCCTATGACATCAGGATGGATAACAGTGGTGTGCTGCGGTACTCCCTTAATATCGGGGGCTGGCAATACATCCTGGGGCCAACGCTCGTAGAGGGCACGTGGTATCACATAGCGGGAACGTATGACGGCCAAGAGATGATACTATACGTGGATGGAGAGCCGGTAGGCACGACTCAAACAAGCGGCAAAATAAACGTTACGCCAGATCCTGTCTGTGTCGGCAATCTTGTAAACGCTGCCGGTGGGGGTCAGAATGAGTATTGGTCCGGCGTAATCGACGAAGTCAGGATATGGAACAGAGCTTTAAGTGAAGAAGAAGTGAAGACAAACATGGCACAGGGAAGAGAGGAGCTGGGCGGGGCTATGCCGTTTGCGTTACGTCCTGACCCGAAAGATGGAGCCATGCTTGAGGCTTCATGGGCGAACCTTAGCTGGAGGCCGGGAGATCTCGCGGTCTCGCACGATGTGTACCTGGGTGACAATTTTGACGATGTGAATGCAGGAGCCGAAGGTACGTTCGTAGGCAACCAGGCCTTAACGTCTTTTATCGTTGGCTTTCCCGGATTCGCCTGTCCGGACGGTCTTGTTCCGGGCACAACTTATTATTGGCGAATCAATGAGGTCAATGACGCAGACCCGAACAGTCCGTGGAAAGGCGATGTCTGGAGCTTTTGGATTCCCCCCAAGACTGCGTATGAACCCAACCCTGCTGAAGGTGCTAAATTTGTGGCCACAGATGTGGAGCTTAGCTGGACGGCTGGCTTCGGCGCGAAGTTACACACCGTTTATTTCGGCGACAACTTTGACGATGTCAACAATGCTGTTGTGGGTCTGCCCCAGTCAGAGACAACTTTTACTCCCAGCACATTTGAATTGGACAAGGTTTATTACTGGCGTATCGATGAGTTCGATGGCGTCTCCACGTATAAAGGCGATGTCTGGAGCTTCAGCACAATGCCTGAGATACCCATTACCGACCCTAACCTTATCTGCTGGTGGACACTTGAGGAAGGTTCCGGCACTACCGCCGTTGACTGGTCAGGCCATGGCAATCACGGTGAATTGCAAGGTAATCCACAATGGGCGGCTGGATATGACGGTTACGCGCTGCACTTTGTTTCTGAGAGTGACAAGGTCGTGCACCCCCTGGATGCTGCAGTAGATTGGCCGGCTTGTACCGTGGCATTTTGGGTCAAACCGGACACCGTGGGGCAAGACAATTACAGCAGTATGTTTAGCAGCCATGTCCCCAACAGTGCCGGTTTTCAAATTGATGTGGACGGTGGAAACCCAGGGTACTACCGGATTAATCCCGGCGATCTGCTATTCGGCACCGTTACCACGTCCTGGGTCCATCTTGCAGTAGCCTGCGAAGGTACATTTGCTAAGCTCTACAACAACGGTCATTTTGTTACGAGCGGAACTCTCAACAACACTACGTTCAACCAATTTGCCATAGGAACAAACAGAAACGCAACCAACTCGTTATTCGGCATAATTGATGACTTTCGCATCTATGATAAAGTGCTGACGGACGAAGAGATTCAATTGGCCATGCGAGGTGACCCGTTACTTGCCTGGGGTCCGAACCCGATTAATGGCTCAACACCATACATCAAAGAGGCGACACCTCTTAGCTGGTCGGTGGGAGACAATGCATCCCAGCATGATGTTTACTTCGGCATTGATAGAGACGCCGTTGCCGATGCTGATGCATCCGACACTACCGGCATATATCGAGGCCGACAGGGTGTTACTGTTTACACTCCGCCCGAAGTTGAATGGGGCGGCGGGCCATACTACTGGCGTGTCGATGAGTATAATACCGATGGGACAATCAGCAAAGGCTACGTATGGAATTTTACAGTGACCGACTTTATTGTGATAGACGACATTGAGGACTACAACGACTATCCGCCCGACGAGATATTCAGTACGTGGGTAGACGGATGGGAAGTCCCAACGAATGGCTCTATGGCAGGTCATGCCGATCCTCCTTTTGCCGAGACAGGTAATGTTCACGGCGGCGGTCAGTCGATGCCGGTTTACTACGAAAACAATTTCAAGTATTCTGAGATAACCATGACGTTGGTCTCGGCGCGTGATTGGACAGAAGAAGGTGTTGGAGTATTGTCGCTGTGGTTCTACGGTGACACGTCTAATACCGCTGAGCGGATGTATGTTGCTCTCAACGGTGTCGCGGTGGTCTATCACGATAATCCCGACGCAGCGCTGATAGATGAGTGGACACAATGGACTATCGACCTGCAGGAGTTTGCTGCCCAGGGCGTGAATCTTGCCAATGTCAATACGATTTCTATTGGATTCGGCGATAAGAACAATCTGCAGGCCGGCGGTTCGGGTATGGTGTTATTTGATGATATTCGGCTGTATCGTCCGGCGCCGGAAGCTGGAATTTAGATGGCCCCCATTGCTTCTTGCGAAGCAAGATATGGTGGTGTGGTTGATAAGAGGCTCTAAAAGTCTAAGATTGCGAGTCCGCCTTGGGCGGTTAGGCGGAATTGTAATGATGTTGAGGGTGTTTTGATGTATGGTCAAAGCATAAATACTTATTTTTAATCCTTTTTGAAGGAGGATTATTATGTGTAAAAAATTGATATATTTGGTTTTTTTTGTTCTGGTGCTGGGTCTTGTTGGCGGTGTGGCGAGTGCAGACCCGCTCCATCAGGACCCTGGCCCGGACGGCATTGTTTCGGTAGAGGCCGAGAACTTCGATGAGAACATCGCGAGACCTCCCCATACCTGGGACTTCGTCACATCAACGGATGCATTCACACCACCGGACGGATTCAGCGGCGGCGGTGCGATGCAGTCAACGCCGACTACGCCGGCGGGTGGTGCCGGCTTTGATACGGGTTATGTGGAGAACGCTCCGAGGTTGGACTTTCAGGTCAATTTCACAAAGACCGGGACACACTATGTTTGGATTCTCGCCTATGGTATGGACGGTAATGCAGACTCCATGCATGCAGGTTTGGATGGAGAGGCAATAGCGACCTGTGACCGATTGAGCGGCATTAACGCCAACTATACCTGGAGCAACGGCACTATGGACCCCGAGGACTCAACTTTTGAGGTGACCAGTACGGGGCTTCACACCTTGAACATCTGGATGCGTGAGGACGGCTCAGTTATCGATAAGATCGTCCTGACCACGAACCCCAATTATACACCAACGGGTACTGGCCCTGAGGAAAGCCACCGTGGTCCCATCGTGAATGCTTTTAATCCCACCCCGGCTGAAGGCGAGCAATATTCGGATATATGGGCCAGTCTTAGCTGGTCAGCAGGAGCGACTGCGGTCTCGCACGATGTGTACTTCAGCGACAATTTTGACGATGTGAACGACGGGACCGGCGATGCGTTCCGGGGCAACCAGCCCTCGACGATTTTTATTGTCGGCTTTCCGGGCATGCCTTATCCGGACGGTCTTGTTCCGGGTACGACCTACTACTGGCGTGTCGATGAAATTGAGGCTGACGGTACTACAATACACAAAGGCTATGTCTGGAATTTTACGATTCCCCCCAAGATTGCATACGACCCTGACCCGGCTGATAGGGCCCCATTCATAGACCTGGATGCGAGGCTTGGCTGGACAGCAGGTTTCGGTACAAAGCTGCACTATGTTTATTTCGGTGATAATTTTGAAGATGTGAACAGCGGCGTTGTGGGTGTTCCTCAGGGCACTACAAGCTATACTCCCGGTCCTCTCGAATACGAGAAAACTTACTACTGGCGGATCGATGAGTTCGACGGCCTTGTCACGTACAAAGGCGATGTCTGGAGCTTTAAGACCGCAAAGGCCGGCGGAGGTGTGCGAGGTGACTACTACAGAGGTATGAATTTCGAGAATCTCGTGCTGAACCGAACAGACCCTCGAATCGACTTCAACTGGGGTGATCCGGGCTCACCGGATGCATCGGTCGGTGATGATAACTTCTCGGTCAGATGGACAGGGGATGTCGAGGTGGCATTTACTGAGACCTACACTTTTTACACCAACACCGACGACGGTGTGCGTTTGTGGGTTGATGGTCAACAGCTCGTTGACAACTGGGAGGACCAATCAGCCACCGAGAACAGCGGAACAATTGACCTTATCGCCGGGAATGCATACAGCATTGTAATGGAATACTATGAAAACACCGGCGGTGCAGTGGCAGAGCTGCGCTGGTCGAGTCCATCCACGCCAAAGCAGCTCATTCCACAAGCTGCATTGTCACCGCCTGTAAAGGCTGGCAGCCCGAACCCGCTTAATGGAGCTACGGATGTGACAATGGAACCCGTTCTTAAATGGAAGCCCGGGGATTATGCCGCTTCGCACGATGTGTACTTCGGCACTGATGAAGATGCGGTGAAAAACGCAACCACAGCCTCACCTGAGTATAAGGGCAGCAGGGCACCTGGCTCTGAGAGTTTTGTTCCTGGAGACCTTCCCTGGGAGGCGACTTACTACTGGCGTGTCGACGAAGTCAATGACGTCAATCCCGACAGCCCGTGGGTAGGCAGCGTCTGGAGTTTTACGACAGGTGATTACCTTGTCGTGGACGATTTTGAGGACTACAACGACTATCCGCCATATGAGATATTCAGTACCTGGATAGACGGATGGGAAGTCCCGACGAATGGCTCTTTGGCAGGACATCCTGAACCTCCTTTTGCCGAGACTATGATTGTTCACGGCGGCTCTCAATCGATGCCGCTTTATTACGACAACAACTTGAAGTATTCCGAAGCGGAGCTGACGCTAAGCCCACCACAGGATTGGATCAGGCAGGGTGTTACAGTATTGTCACTAATGTTCCTTGGCGATTCAAGTAATACTGTTGAGCAGATGTATGTGAAGGTTAACGGCGTCAAGGTATTATATGACGGTGATGTGTTCGACATAACGCGACCACGGTGGACGCGGTGGAATATCGACCTGGCATCGTTCGGCGTGAACCTGCGGAATGTTACGAAGCTTAGTATTGGCTTTGGTGACGAAACGAATCTAAGGCCTGGCGGTTCAGGTGTGGTCTATTTTGATGATATTCGGCTGTACAGGTCGGCGCCTCCTGAGGTTGTTGTTTCTTCGGAAGAAATATGGCTCGAAGCAGAGGCGGCTGATACGATAACCTCACCCTTCCAGGTCTATACGGAATTGGCCGGTGCCTCCGGTGGTGAGTATATCGGCACAACCGACGATGTCGGTGACAGCGGTAGTAATCCGCCATTTCCTGACGGTACTGCCAGTTACACTTTTACGGTAGCTGGTGGAACCTACAAGATCAGTTGTCGTATAATTATCCCTAATGGCGACTCCTTCTGGTTTCGCATCGAGGGCGCTACCACCCAGACGACCAACCACAGTAGCGGCTGGGTAAGATGGAGTGACCCTCAGGACTCAGAGGCCTGGTACTGGGAAGATGTCTTCAGCGCCGAAGATGACGGCGATACCGTGCTCTTCACGATGGATCCCGGGACTTATACCCTGGAGATCGGATACAGGGAGGACGCTGCGTTGATGGATACTATCTTGATTTCCAAGATTGACTAAACGACGTGTCCCGCACCAATTGTCCAGCACCAAAACGGGGTGAGCCGAAGCTCTTTTGGTGCTGGACAGGCCTAATTGGTGCGGGACTGACGGCGACAAGCTATAGGGTAACGGATTCGCATCAATATAATTCAGTATAAGATAGAAATGGTATGCCCTTCGACAGGCCGAAGACAGTTAAGACGTGAGCTAAAAGAGACAAACAGAAACAAAATAAGAATAACCACAACAAGATTGTGCCAATTTCTCATTTCTGTTCCCTTGAAAAAAATGGTGTGCAGTGCACACCCTACGGCTGACGTTTCTGGATTCCTGCTTTCGCAGGAATGACAAGTCAAACATTCAAGCTTTACGCAATACTACGATATTTGGAAAAACGCTCGGCTGGTGGCGGTTACGGCATTGGCGAAATCGGTCAGATCCATCCCTTTTAATTCGGCTAAATATTTAGCGGTGTGGAGCATAAGGGCCGGCTCGTTTATCTTCTGCTTTCGCATCGGCTCCGGTGACATATAGGGACAATCGGTTTCGAGCATCAATCTATCTACCGGTACAATTTTAGCGGCCTGGCGAGTAAGCTCGGCGTTTTTGAAAGTAACTACGCCGGTGAACGAGATATAAAAACCATAATCGAGAACAATCCTCGCCTGCTCGGCCGAGCCGCTAAAACAGTGGAACACGATTTTTTCAACTTGGCCGGCGTGATTATCCAATACTTCCATAGTTTCGTCGAAGGCCTTTCTGCAATGGATAATTACCGGCAGGTCCAGCTCCGCAGCGATTTTCAGGTGCTCGGCGAAAACCCTTCTCTGGTCTTTGTGCAGAGAATGATTGTAATGATAGTCCAAACCCGTCTCGCCGATGGCGACGACCTTCTCGTTTAGGGCAAGCTCTTTTAATTGCGATAGCGTTTCAGCAGTGACATCCTTTGCATCGTGAGGGTGCATTCCTATGGCGGCATACATATTTTCGAATCGGTCGGCAAGCTCAATTGCTTTGCGGTTCTGCTGCGGATCTGTGCCGATGGTGAGCCAGCATGTAACACCCGCAGCTTTGCTGCGCGCAATCACGCTTTCTATATCTCGCACTAAATCGTCAAAAGTCAGATGACAATGTGTATCAATCAGTTCCATTGTTTTTCGGTACAAAAGCGTTTTTATAGTGTCTTATCTTTGCAGAGCTTGTCTCCTGGATCTTCTCATCGAGAGCTTCCAGCGCAAAGCCTTCGGCACGCACCACATGCTGGTTGTCCGTGAGGATAAGCCAAGGAACACGGTTCTGCACACCCCAGCGATAAGTGGCTCTTTGCTCAGGCTCTTGCTCCCAAAGGTCAGGGAGCATGCTTACCGAGAAATTGATTTTGTTCCTTGCCAGCCACCTGCGAAGCTGCTTCTCGTTTCGTATCCAGATTTGAACGCCAACAATGATTATATCCTTTTTTGCAAGTTCCCCCGACCTGATGGCCAGTTGCCGCATGTAATCTCTTGACTCGTCATGAGACATCTTCCAAAAACACACCAGAATAGATTTGCCGTGGATATCCTTTTCCGTCAGATGAATGTTCAACCCGTCTAAATCCGGCAGCTCCTTCCCGATTAATGGTGAAGGGGGGTTTTCAGGTGGAATCATGCAACCTCTTTGTTTCCACATACAGATTTCAACATTATCGTTGCCTGGCTTCGCTTCGTCGGACCCTCCCCAGAGATCGTCAGAGGTCCATGCCATCAAGGAAACGCGGCCCTTGCAGATTCTATCGATTTTGAACCTCCCTTCGGAATTGGTTTTGACCTTCCTCAAAGGCTGGCCTTGCCCCGATGCTTGTACGTTTATGCCTGGCATCGGCCTGTCGTTGTCATCCAGTACAATGCCGGATACCGATAGATTGGCTGGCTGAAGTACGATTGGTTCCAGGTGTTTGCGTCCGGGGCTGTCCAAAAGGCCAAGTCTTACATAGTTTGTCCCATAGCTTTTTGCTCCTATATCAATATTATATTCATATCCAGTTGGCAGTGCTTTAATCTCATAGCGGCCGTCACTGTCAGTTGGCGGCCAAGCTGTATAGCCGAAACGTGCCCCATAATGGCTGATCCGCACAGATGGGTGAACGTTTGCCCCATATATTGGTTTACCCTGGGGGTCGGTAACACTTCCAGTGAGTGTGACGCCTGGCGTAAGGATGATATCAACGGGCTTGCTGTGGTCGCCCAGTTCTATGGCAGTCGCGAGATTACGGTTTGGGTCCCGCGCAAACAAGCTTAAGATTAAGCGTTTTTCAGAAGGGCCAGGGATTTCGAACTTTCCGGCTGCATCGGTCTTAATCGGATGCCCGCCGTGCGGCATCGGGAGAACCAGTACGCCGACCACGGGTTTTCCCATTTGGTCACGTACTACTCCGTCAATTTTGACTCGGTCGTCCTCGGGACCCGAAGAAGCTGCAGTCAGGGTCTTGGAATGTTTATTCGACGTAGAAGTATTACAAAAAGGGATCAACCCAACCTTAACAACTGTGAAAACTACCGAACCCAAAATGGCAATTACTACAAACGCCAATATTAACCATCGGTATCCATTCTTTCTAAACAGCGTAACCATGATAATCCTCCATTTTAATTACGTGCAGTTCACAATTATTGCGCCACTACTATTATAGACGCAAAAGCGAGTAAAAAGTTACGCAATTTTTTTACCGAATTACTTGAAATAGCTAAACAACCCCGCAATAAATTTGGGGGCTAAATACAAACTCATACCAATTGTAATTAAAAGTTGCACTTTACATAAAGAGCAGCGAGCCATCCCCAAGCTGCGCTTGAGGCTGCCACCCTTTTGTGACAAACGCAAGAAGCGCAGTAATTAAATGCAATTGGTATCATTACGTCGCCGTGCCGGCGACGGCTAAACAGAGCCCCAAAATAAATTTGAGGGCTAAACATTTTTGAATCTTTGGGCTATGATACAAAAACGTTTTTGTAATATCTTATTTGTGGGGTGCCTTTTTGGCCAAGGACTATCGTAACAACATCAAAACGGAATGGGCGGTTATCAATATCGTGGGTTGTAAGAAAATAACGGGCGGTCCTTAGCAATTTTGCTTTCTTGGCAAATGTGATAGACGATTCGACAGAGCCGAAAGTTTCGTCGGCCCTGGTTCTGACCTCGACGAAGACGATAGTCCTGTCGGGAGCGACCATAATCAGGTCGATTTCGCCGGCCTTGCAGGAGAAGTTGCGGGTTAGGATTTTGAGGCCTTTTCTTTCGAGGAACCTCTGGGAGCGTTTTTCGCCCCATCGGCCGAGCAGCTCGCGGTCGGCCAACAGCTTGCGTCTGTTCAGCAACATATCGTTGTTTGTATAAATTAGGGATTAAGTAAAACCTGCGGTAAAACTACAGAATACGAAATATTGCGTCGCCCCTTCGACTGCGCTCAAGGCAGGCTTACCGGCGATGGCTAAACGACCCCCAGGACAAGCCTGGGGGCTGATATGGAACGACCTTTGTCAAGCCATAATATTTAGTTGTTTTATTCTTTTCTACATCTTCTTAATGACACTTCA
>Ga0307439_1002583_pt1 | contig 10618 bp, 5 predicted proteins | sample SalMarWE160490MG_FD_202142 | JGI IMG/M metagenome (GOLD analysis project Ga0307439, IMG submission 202142) | Salt marsh sediment microbial communities from the Plum Island Ecosystem LTER, Massachusetts, United States - WE1604-90 | ecosystem: Environmental > Aquatic > Marine > Intertidal zone >... | reverse complement strand
CTTGGCTCTTGAGTCTTGAGTCCTGGGTCTTGTTACTTGTCCTTGTTGCTCTTTATCCACCAATTGACCTCCTCGAAGCCAGAAGATTCTTGGTTAATTGATTAATTGATTAATTGATTGCTTAATTAACCACTCACCACTCAAAAACGCTCCGATACCCGTGCCCCGATACCTGCGACCCGAGCGACGAGGCACGAGCGACGAGGCACGAGCGACGAGGCACAAGCAATTAGTCCTGCCTGGTCTTTTGCTCAAAATCTTTCAACACCTGCTCAATTTCTTGTTTCTTCTCCCCGGCCATCTGCTCCAAATCTTCCTGGCTGCCCATAATATGGGGTGTTATAAATATAAGCAGATTTGTCTTTTGCACTTGGTCTTTCTTGTATCTAAACAAACCTCCAATCAGAGGAATATCAGCCACAAAAGGGATTTTCTTCTCAAGAGTAATTTTATCATCTCGAATAAGACCGCCAATCACAACAGTTGAGCCGCTGTTCATAGAAACGACTGTCTCTGCCTCTCGTTTAGCCGTCGAGGGAGTATCCACAGCAAGGCTGGTAACATCTTCGATAAGTTTCGTGAACTCGCTTTTAATTTCAAGTCTGATAAGTCCCCCCTGGCTGATGTGGGGCGTTATCTCCATAGTAATACCTACATCCTTGTATTCGTATGTTTTTATCACTGTCGGAGTAAGAGGATCTGTGCCCTCGGTAATTTTCGATTGCATAACAAACGGCCTGCTTTCACCCACGATTATCTTGGCTTTATGGTGGTTGGAGGTCAGCATATATGGTGTCGAAAGAATATTAACGCCGGATTGCTTTTCCAAGGCGTGCAGCATAGCTCCTATTCTTACATCTGAGCCGCTTCCTCTCCACAAACCAACCGCCAGGCCTTCGAGGGTGCCGCTGGCAAAATCCACACGCGGACCAAAATTCGTTGCCCCGAAAAACCGGGCACTACCGTCCACTGACTCATCAAGCGTGGCCCAGTCAATACCTATTTTCTTTAAGCTATCCTCACCGATTTCCATAATGAGCATCTCAACGAAAACCTGCTCACGGAAAATATCGAGCTTTTCTATAATCTCGACGAGAACCTCATAGTCCTGTGCTGAAGCGGCAATGATTAATGCGTTCGTACCTTCATCAGCGGTAACCTGAATCGGCTGGGTGGCTTCGAGCGCGCCGGCGATTTTTAGATTCGACAGGGCGGCCGTAAGAGATTCAGCCACATCTTTGGCTTGGCCATTGTTAAGGTAAACCACATGAACATTGTTTGTTCCGATGGGTCGTTGAATATCAAGCTGCATTATTAGCCCTTCAATAATCTCGGTGTCCTGAGTATTAGCAACAACAATAAGAGAATTCGTCCTTGAGTAAGGCAGAATCTTAATATCTGTCTCAATCCGCGGTATATTCCGGCTGCGCGCCGCCTGTGGAGAGGCGGACTTGTGTTTCTGCATTATGCGGCTTATTTGCTCGCTGAGGACCTGAGCTGATGCATACTCTAAGCCAAAGACGGTAACCTGCTCTTTCGAGCCTGTTAAATCAAGCTTCTGGATAATTGTGGCAATATGATGTATATTCGAACTGGTATCTGTAATCACTATTGAATTTGTTCTGGGGTAGGTCGCCATCAGTGAGCCTGTAGCCAAAAGGGGCTGAATAATCTGACTGACCTCTGCTGCATCAGCATAGCTCAACGGTATAATCTGGGTAACAATAGAATCGCTCCTGGGTATTTCTGCAGGGTTACTGCCAACGCGAACCTGCAGGTTGCGTTTTGCAGCATCTGCCCTCGGGACTATCTTGACAAGATTTTCGGCGGGCACAGCCGCGTATCCCTGCACCTCCAAAATCGATTCCAAAACCTCATAGAGGTCACCCAGACGTATCTTCGTAGGTGACATCAGTGTAACAGTGCCGCGGACATTTTCATCCACGACAAAATTAATACCGGTTATATCTCCGATGGTCTTGAGAACCGCCCGAATATCAACCTGCTCAAAGTTTACAGATATGAGCTCGTCAGCCATCCCGGGCTTATTAAGTGCCGGCATATTTACTAAGTGTGGACGCTCTTGAGAAAATAGCTGCTCCGAAACAGTTACGGGACTGTCTTCTTCCAGACTCCAGAGACCAGAGACCGTACCCAAGTCTTGAGTCTTGGCTCTTGAGACTTGGCTCTTGGGTCTTGAATCTTGAGTCTTGAGTCTTAGCCGGTTATTCCCGCGCGTTTTAGGCTCCGGATAAGCCGGCAAAGCCCTTGAGCTGTTTTTGCCGGCCAAATTTGCATTCATTCTGTTTAGTTGTTCAATTTGTCTTGCAGCAACATCTTCGGAACGCAAGTTTTCAGTTGGTTGCTTAATATCCTCTTGCCGGGATTGAATTGTAACAGGCGTAGAATCCGACTCGCAGCCTGCAAAATTCATGCAAAATACACATATAAAACAAAGAAGACTCTTTAATGAATTCTGTATTCTTTGCTCGTTGGTTTTTAGATTTTTCAATAACATTTGTTCCGCCTGTTCACTCTGAATTTCCAAATGACTTACTGTAAAGCAAATGACAGCTCTTTAGTTTCGCCGTCGCGTAATAGCTCTAAACTCATAGCTGGCTGTGACCTTGCTTTCTTGAAAACCTGCAGCGCCTTTTGCTTGCTGGTCAACCGGTGTCCATTAACTTCACGAATAATGTCACCATCTTTTAAGCCAAAAGCTTTTGCCATCGGTATGTTTTCCAAACCGGTTATTCTAAGTCCTTCGACCTGGCCATTAACAGCATAAGGCTCAATAACCGCTTTGGTTAACATAGCCACCACATGCGCTGTTCTTGTTGGAACCTCCGTAGGAGGCTGTTTAACCGGCAAAACAGGTTTAATGGCTTTGCCGGATTCGCCAATGGTTTGTGACGAAGGTGCCTGCGTATTATTTTCATTATGTTTGCCACTTCTATTCAGCGTTAACTTTTTTCTCTGTCCATTATGAAGCAATATAACTGCATTCTCCTCTATGCTCTTAATACGAGCATCTGCCACGTTCTGCCCTGTTTTGTACAGGTTAAGCATCTTAGTTTTAGTATCTTGTATGATCGCTCGAGAAAGCTCTGTACTGCCACAGACAGTGCCGAGCAATGCTAAGCCAAGTTCCTCCTCAGCCGACCTGGCCACAATGTCGGGCAAAGATTTGTCTGCCATGGGTAACGAATCTGCAATACCAAATATATCTCGCTCAACGATGGCTGAATAGTCTTCGACCGAGGTCTCAACGGCATTTTCAGTTCCATTGGCACTTACATTTTCAGTACCAACCACCGAGACCGGCGTAAAAATTTCCGCCGGGTGCTGCGGCATTATCACCGTTCTGACAATCACAAAGCAAAGCAACAGCACAAGCGCTAACTTAATGACAATCAAAACCTTACGAACATACAATTTGCCACCTCCTTTCGCTGAAACACACTTTCTCCACTCAAAATCTATCGTCTTATTGCCCCCTGCACTTAACCCGGAGACCCTTGAGTTAAGCCTTATGCACGTCCGGTGCAACCAAATCGTTCATGAATCATTTTTATGGGGCTATATATTTATTAGGCAGGGGGTCTAAGGCTGTGATAATTGGACTGGGCGGGGGCTTTAGACGAATCCCTCGGCCATAAAGCAATAGCAGGTTTGAGCTAAATCGTGAAATAAAATTGAGGCCAACAGCGACTGGGTCCGGATAAAAAGCCTGCCCTGAGCCCATTTGACTACGGTCAAGGTAAACTCTGCCGAAAAGGCAAAGGGGCTGCCGAAAGGTCTTAGAACCGCAGCTGGCGGGAGGTAATACGACATACAAAATACGAACTACCGGAGGAATTCCCGCTATACATAGTTATAAGACGACATAATAATTAACGACACCAATCTTAGTGCGCAAAGAAAAAGCCGCTTTCTCGATGTATCGGGAAAGCGGCAGCTTGAAGATATCCGTATTAACTCTCTTATCCTTCGGCTTTTGGAGTCTCGGCTTCAACTGCTTCAGTCGCAACCTCTTTAGCGGGAGTTTCTTTTTCTTTCCGGCCGGCGTGACTCTTGCGATGAGCAACCTTCGGCAGACCCTGTAAAGAATCACCCTCAGACCATCGCTCTTCGTCTTTTAGCTGTTCGATACGTTCGGCACGTGTCAGAACATTGCGGTGCCGGCTCAGTGCACCTTTGATTTTTAAAGAACGATCAATAGACATTCAACATTTCTCCTAAAAAACTACTTTGGCTTCACTAACTTGCCGTAAGCGTCACTGAAAAGGTGTTGCGTAAAAGGTTCATAATTCGGAGGAGCTTTGTATTCGGCTCCAACCTTGATAATATCTTGCAATGCCTTGTATCCATCTGTACCGCGTGTTCCCGGGTTATCATATCGATTTTTTGTTTGCAAAAACCAACGACCGTTTTCCATCACAATTTCGGTATCAATGTTGTACTCGGCAAAATGGTCTCGCACCGGCACCAAATCCGCATGCGATTCATACTGCACCAGAACAATAACATTGTTGCCTGTCGGCTTAGGCTTAACCGGCTCAAGTTCTTCATCCAGTAATGTACTATCTTCGGCCAGCGCAGGCGGTTCCCTTATATCGGCCGCCTCACGCTCCATCGGAGTTCTCCGATTAATCTGCTGCCTTTCTATGGCTGTGCTGATTGTTCTCTGGTCGGTTGGACTATATTCCTGACCGAGCCAAAAGGCTGCCAGAACCAGCAGAATAAGGCCCAGAACCAACGCAACGGCAAGCTGATACGGCATAGAGAATTCAATTCTGCCGACATTGAACTGGACAATTCTCGGCTTTCTCCACCATTTTGCCGCGGTTTTGGATGTTTCTACATCTGTGGCAGACTTCTGGTTCGTGACCGGCTCATCTTTTTTTTCAACCGGCTTTTTCGGGCGCATTTTTTCCAAAGTCCTGCCGTAGCCGGGCTTATCGCGAGCCTTGCTCATCACTTCATAAAGAGCCTTTTTTTTTCTATTCCGCGCCATAGCCGAATCCGTTCAATTGTACAACAAGTCTATTGAACCACTATTATATCGGCATAAATTCAAAAAACAAGCCAATATCCGCCAAGAAATTATCCAATTTTCTACAATATTTCAATCCGGATTTCAACGATAAACAACAAATTTTCGGGATTTTGGAGTTGACAAACAGAGCAATTTATATATGGCGATACTCAGTGGCAGTGATTTATTCTCCGATATGACATTTGCCATCTTGTATACCTCAATATAGCTACTGATTATATGGTTTCCGCATCACGACAAACTCACAAATGCTCACGGGCGGCTTTAAAGAAGCCGCTCATCTTACGGCTGATGTGCGCTACACGCCTGTCAGTTGTTGGATTCAGCCCAAGGTTTGGCTTTCAGCCTTTCCTGAGAGCTTCTTCACGCTGCTTAAACATTTTCTCCGACACAGGAAATCTACACTGCGGGAGGGGAATTTACAAGGGAAAAATACGGGAGATGTGGGGGGCGGATGAAATTTTCAATTGATTATGTTGAAAAAGCATGTATAGCTCGAGAGATTTTACTTGACGGGAAAGTGGATAATTTGGTATAAACAAAATAGGTGAGGTTAGTAATTGTGCAGAGCTTGCCCTGAATTAGCCGTAGCTCTGAGCGAAGCCGAAGGGCCGAAGGGGTGGGTAACCGCGAATTATGAAACTCTGATGTGTGGAGCCTTTGTAGTTTCTCAATAGAGGAGGAGTTATTATGTATTGTGTCGGGCGTAAAGTTGTAAGTAACAACTTTACTTTGTGCTTTGCAGTGAAGAAATTTTACATTTCAATTAACACCCTGTTTTTTTGAACCCCGCCCGTCGAAGACGGGACGGGGTGAAGGAGGACTATTATGTACAGAAAATTGATTTATTTACTTTCTTTCGTTTTGGTGCTGGGACTGGTTAGTAATGTTTCAGCAGAACTGGTGGCGCATTGGACGTTTGATGAGGGCTCTGGGAATATTGCCTACGATTCAAGCGGCAACGGCAACAATGGCACCATCAATGGCGCTGAGTGGGACGCCGGCAAGTATGGACCAGCTCTTCAGTTCAATGGGCAAGACAACTATGTAGAAGTGCCCACCTCAGACAGTCTTGAAATAGATACCAACGTGACAATTGCTGCCTGGATAAATTGGATTGATGCCGGCGATAACTGGCTGTGCATCATGGCAAATGGGCAGCAAGACGGTCCATGGGAAAATTATGGGCTATTTGTCAACCGAAGTGGGGGTTACCTTTACTTCACGATTTCATTAGATGGCGGACATGTTACGCAGTCGGCACCAAATAATGTTATAGAGCCGGATGAATGGCTGCATGCCTGCGCGACTTGGGACGGTTCTACCGCAAGAATCTATGTAAACGGAGAGATGGTGTTGGAACAAGCCCAGACCGGACAACTCGTTCCTCCACAACTTCCTCTGCGAATTGGGCATCGGAACGGCAGCGCTCATTACTATAACGGGATTATCGACGATGTCCGCATCTACAACCACGCGCTGACGGAGGTCGAGATTCTGGCTGCTATGGAAGGTAGCGAAGGATATCCGTATGCCTTGGGCCCGGTTCCGGAAGATGGTGCCCTATATCTGGATACGTGGGTGAACCTTAGCTGGCGGGCGGGAGATTTTGCGGTCTCGCACGATGTGTACTTGGGTGAGAATTTTGACGACGTAGAGGCTGGCACTGGCGGCACGTTCCGGGGCAACCAGGCCGCAACGAACTTGATTATTGGCTTTCTCGGATTTGCTTATCCCGATGGTCTGGTTCCGGGAACGACCTACTACTGGCGGATTGATGAGGTCAATGATGCCGACCCGAATAGTCCGTGGAAAGGCAATGTCTGGAGCTTTTGGATTCCACCCTACATTGCCTATAATCCCAACCCCGCTGATGGCATCAAATTTGTGCCCCCGGATGCCGAGCTCAACTGGACGACAGGTTTTCGTTCGAAATTACACTATGTGTACTTTGGGGATAATTTTGACGATGTGAATAGTGCCGTTGTAGGTACACCCCAGGGAACTACGACCTATAGTCCCGGCACACTTGATTTAGAGAAGACCTACTACTGGCGTATCGATGAGTTTGACGGCATTGTCACGCACAAAGGCGATGTCTGGAGCTTCAGCACAATACCCATTATAGCCATTACTGACACCAGTCTTGTCGGCTGGTGGACGCTCGACGAGAGTATGGGTACTACTGCTGTTGATTGGTCGGGTCATGGCAATCACGGCAGGGTCGAACTCCAGAAAGGTGACCCGCAGTGGGTAGATGGATATCACGCTGGTGCGATGGACATGGCCGGCGTCACGTCCGTGCATATCCCCGCCGAGTCGTGGTCCACGATCGAGAACCAGGCAACGCTCGCGTTGTGGACATATGGAGACCCGGCCGGAGTGCCGAACACCTTCATCTGCGGCGCGTTTGCGGGCGGTTCAAGGGTATTCTCGGCCCATGTGCCCTGGGGCGGCTTGGTGTACTTCGACTCGGGCCAGACTCCCGGCGACGACTATGATCGCATCAGCAAGGCCGCCGCACCCAGTGAGTACAAAGGGAACTGGCGCCATTGGACATTCGTCAAGAATGCCGAGACCGGCAGCAAGGAGATATATCTCGATGGCGAGCTCTGGTATAGCGAAACCGGCATGATCCGGGTCATGACCGGAGTAACCGCCTTTACATTGGGCAGCCATCCCGATGGCAGCAATCCCTACAGAGGAATAATGGACGACGTCCGGCTCTACAACAAGGCATTGACGGTCGAAGAGATTCTGTTGGCCATGAGAGGTGACCCGTTACTTGCCTGGAGTCCGAAGCCGAGTAACGGCTCAACACTGTACATCAGAGATGCGACTCCACTTAGCTGGTCGCCGGGAGATAATGCATCACAGCATGATGTTTACTTCGGCACTGATAGAGACGCTGTTGCCGATGCCGATGCATCTGATACGACCGGCATATATCGAGGCCGACAGGGTGTTACCATTTACACTCCACCCGATGTTGAATGGGGCGGTGGGCCTTACTACTGGCGTGTAGATGAGTATAATACCGACGCGACAATCAGCAAAGGCAACTTATGGAGTTTCACGGTAGCCGACTTCATTGGGATAGACGACATTGAGGACTACAACGACTATCCGCCTGACGAGATATTCAGTACGTGGATAGACGGATGGGAAGTCCCAACGAATGGCTCTTTGGCAGGTCATCCCGATCCTCCTTTTGCCGAGACAGGTAATGTTCACGGCGGCGGTCAGTCGATGCCGGTTTACTACGAAAACAATTTCAAGTACTCTGAGATAACCATGACGCTGGTCTCGGTGCGGGATTGGACCGAGGAAGGTGTTGGAGTACTGTCGCTGTGGTTCTATGGTGACACATCTAATGCTGCTGAGCGAATGTATGTGGCTCTCAACGGCATCGCAACGGTCTATCACGATAATCCCGACGCGGCGCTGATAGAGGAATGGACGGAATGGACTATCGACCTGCAGGAGTTTTCGGCTAAGGGCGTGAACCTTGCCAATGTCAATACGATTTCTATTGGTTTCGGCGATAAGAACAATCTGCAGGCAGGCGGTTCAGGTATGGTGTTATTTGATGATATTCGTCTGTATCGGCCGGTACCATCAGAGCCGGCACCGTAGGTTCAGGTGGAATTTGAGACTGTATGGCTGATATCACAGATTTGCATCAATTTGGGGCCTATATCGATTGATTCGGTATAGGCCCCATTTTAATAGGATAAATGATGCCGCCATGGGCGAATCTGTGATATTGTATATTGACTAATGATTATTGAGGAGATGCTTATTATTATGAAGGGGTCAATGGATAGAAAAGCGCTAATCATCATCGTATTGGTTGGAGGGATTATTGGGTCTGCCTTCGGTTTTAGAGAGAATAAAGGAGTAGTTTGGCCGGGACGTAAGTGGGATAGGGCCAGTCCGGAAGAGGCGGGGATGGATGCGGCAATATTGCGAAAGGCCCGTGACTATGCGCTCACGGGCGGAGGATCGGGCTGCGTCATCCGGCAAGCTCGATGTGTTATGCATTGGGGAGACCAAACACAGCGGTACGACCTTAAGTCAACAACAAAAGCAATTGGTATCACCGCGGTCGGTCTGGCTCTTAGAGACGGGAAAATCAACAGTTTGAGAGACCAGGCTAAAAAATATCATCCAAGCTTTGGTATTAAGCCTGAGTCAAATATCGAGACCGGCTGGCTTGATAAGATAACGCTCTTCCAGCTTGCGACTCAGACCGCAGGTTTCGATAAAAACGGTGGATACACCAAACTGATGTTCGAGACGGGGACGAAATGGTCATACAGCGATGGTGGGCCGAACTGGTTAGCCGAATGTGTTACGTTAGCTTACGAGCAAGACCTTAACAAGCTGATGTTTGAGCGGGTCTTTGGCCCGATTGGTATAAGTAACTCTGATTTGACCTGGCGGAACAACGCCTATCGGCCGAAAGAGATTAACGGTATAAAGAGGCGGGAGTTCGGCTCAGGTATCAGTGCCAACGTCGATGCGATGGCGCGGATAGGATACCTTTATCTGCGAGAGGGTCGCTGGCGGGATAAGCAAATCATTCCCTCGTGGTTTGTCGATATGGTGCGAACCGTACCTCGGACTGTTCAGGGGCTACCGGTAGTCAAACAAGAAAGCTACTTCAATGCTTCGGACCATTATGGGCTACTGTGGTGGAACAATGCCGATGGGACTATGGCCAAGGTGCCACGAGACGCCTATTGGTCATGGGGGCTGTATGACAGCTTGATTGTGGTGATACCGAGTCTTGATATTGTGGCGGCGAGGGCTGGCAAGTCGCTTAACAAAGCACGCAATTCCAGCTATAAGTCAATCGAGCCTTTCATTGAACCAATCGTGTTGTCAGCAACGCAAAAGGGCGGTAGGGGGGCTGCGCCGTATTCTCCAAGTCCTGTGATAAAGGGTATCGAGTGGGCGCCGGCCGATACGATTATCCGCCGGGCATCCGGCAGCGATAACTGGCCGATTACCTGGGCGGATGATGATAATCAATATACAGCTTATGGAGACGGCTGGGGATTTGAGCCAAAGACCAAAAAGAAACTGAGTCTCGGCATTGCAAAAATTATCGGGTCTCCGCCTGATTTTCGGGGCATCAACATTCGCACAGATACCGGCGAACGAATAGGGCAGGGGGCTAAAGGCGCAAAGGCAAGCGGGCTTCTGTGCGTCGATGGTGTGCTTTATATGTTAGTTAGAAACACCGGCAATTCTCAAATAGCCTGGTCCAGAGACCACGGCAAAACCTGGAAGTGGTGCGATTGGAAATTTATGACGAGTTTTGGTGCTCCAATATTTTTGAACTTTGGCAAGAATTACGCCGGTGCGCGAGATAATTTCGTTTACCTCTACTCACACGATAGCGATAGCGCTTACGAGCCGGCGGGGAGTATGGTGATGGCACGGGTAGATAAGGGGCAAATAAGAAATCAGAAAGCTTATGAATTCTTCAAGGGCCTTGATAATTCTGGCAAACCGATATGGACAAAGGACATTCACGAAATGAGGGCTGTG
>Ga0307439_1002581_pt1 | contig 10625 bp, 9 predicted proteins | sample SalMarWE160490MG_FD_202142 | JGI IMG/M metagenome (GOLD analysis project Ga0307439, IMG submission 202142) | Salt marsh sediment microbial communities from the Plum Island Ecosystem LTER, Massachusetts, United States - WE1604-90 | ecosystem: Environmental > Aquatic > Marine > Intertidal zone >... | reverse complement strand
CTTCGGGGTGGCACGAAGACCAGCAGGGACGTCCTTTCGTCGGGCCAGCGGGGCAATTTCTGGACCAACTGTTAGCCTCAATTGATTTACGCAGGGAAGAAGTTTATATTGCTAATGTAATTAAATGTCGTCCACCCCAAAACCGTGACCCGCTGCCAGCAGAGATACAAAGTTGCCGCAAATGGCTGGACCGTCAAATAGAGATAATTCAGCCCCAAATGATTATTACTTTAGGACGTTACTCTCTAGCGCGGTATTTCCCAAACGAGAGCATAAGCAAGATTCATGGAAAGCCGCGAAAGTCCGGGGGTGTCATTTATTACCCGATGTATCATCCTGCGGCAGCCCTCCATCAAGGCTCTCTGCGCCGGACCATCGAAACGGATATGCTCAGAATTCCACAGATACTGGCCCAGGGTAAAGACCTGCCTCAAGATACAGTTGAATCTCAACAATTAAGCTTGTTCTAGAGCCATGTCCTGCATGACATGAAAGGAAAACCATGCCAAAACATAAATTAAAAGTCATCCCTCTGGGCGGACTAGGGGAAATCGGTAAGAACATGATGGCATTGGAATATGACAATGACATCGTCGTCATTGATGCCGGGCTTATGTTCCCCAGCGAGGAAATGCCGGGAGTCGACTTGCTTATCCCGGATATTAGCTATCTTTTGGCGAGACAGAAAAAGTTAAGGGGGATAGTGATTACTCATGGGCACGAAGACCACATCGGAGCGTTGCCTTATGTTTTATCTCGGCTCTCCACTCCCGTTTACGCTACCAGGTTCACTCGAGAGCTGATTCGCGTGGAACTCAAGCAGCGAGGGGTGAAAACCGACGCAAAATTGAATTTAGTTAGCCCGGGGAGCAGGATTACACTGGGCAATTTCACAGTAGAGTTTTTCTCTGTTTGCCATAGTATTCCTGATTGTGTAGGGCTGATAATTCATACTCCCCTGGGGATTGTAGTTCATAGTGGTGATTTTAAGGTTGATTATACCCCGGTCATTTGCGAGGCTACTAACTTTAACCAATTAGCTTCGCTAGGGGCAAAGGGTGTTTTGCTTCTTCTTTCCGACTCCACCTATGCTGAGCTTCCCGGGTATACTCCCTCCGAGAGGGTGGTTAAAGATACTTTAGATAGGATTGTAAGCGAGGCAAAGGGGAGGGTAATCGTAACTACATTCGCCTCTCTTATATCGCGCGTACAGCAAGTGTTTGATGTTGCCGTTAAACATGGTCGCCGTGTATTTATCATCGGGCGAAGCATGAGGGAGATAGTGAGCATGGCATTGAAAACGGGTTATCTTACTGCTCCCCCCGGCATTACTTGTCGCCTGGACGAGCTTAAGACTTTGCCTCACAATCAAGTTATGGTGTTGAGCACAGGAAGTCAAGGTGAGCCCACCTCTGCTTTGGTGCGCATGGCTAATCGTGACCCCAGTAGTCGAATTCAGATAGTCCCTGGCGACACCGTAGTGATTTCAGCAACTCCTATTCCCGGCAATGAGACATTGGTTAGCAAGACTACAGACAGCCTCTTCCGTCAGGGTGCCAATGTCATTTATGACAAGCTGGCTCAAGTTCATGTCCATGGGCATGGTAGTCAAGAGGAGTTGAAGCTGTTGATTAGTTTGGTCAAGCCTAAATTCTTCGTTCCTGTTCATGGTGAGTATCGCCATTTAAGCTTGCATGCCGGCTTAGCTCAAAGTATGGGTATCCCCAAAGATAACATTTTTGTCCTTGAGAACGGGGATGTGCTTGAGCTGGGGAAAGATTCAGGAAAGGTGGTTGATAGAACTCGTGTCGGGGTTATCTATGTAAGCGGCCTGATAACGGGCGAATTGGATGGCAATGTTCTTCGGGACCGCAAATTACTTTCGCGAGAAGGCGTCGTTGTGGTGACAGTTGCTGTTGATGCTGAAAGTGGTAAACTAGCTGAAAAGCCACGCATTATAACGCGAGGCTTTGTTGATGCTGGAGGGGAAAAGGCATTGATTGAGAAAGGCCGGGAGGTGGTGCTGACTGCTTTAAATCATGATAAAAGACGCTTGGCTGAACCAAGCTTCGTTGACGCCAAAGTAAAGGATTCCCTGAGCAAATTCTTTTATGAACGAATTCATCGTCGTCCTATCATCATTCCTGTGGTTGTGGAGGTAAGAGGGAAGAATTCAGAAGTCAGTAGCCAGTAGGGAGTGGACTCTGACTACTAATTTCGGGGGCATAAGCCGTGTCTAAGGCAAAAAGCAGGTCTAATCCGAGGCGGAAGGCAAAAGAAAGCCAGCCAACAGGGAAGCGATTCTTTAGCTGCATCTCTTCACCGGTGGTACGGAGGCTTATCTTAATTGTCGTCATATTAGTCTTGCTGTATGCGTTATGGGGGGGCATGCTCACATTGTTCGGTTATGGATTAGTAATAATAGCCATCGCTTTGGGTTCGTTGGTCTGGATAGCATGGCGGCGGCAGTTCTCTGTTGTGAAACGCCGGTGGAACTGGGTTCTCGGGGGCATTAGCCTGTCTTTTGCTGTGTGGGGAATCCTCTCCTTTTTCGCCTTGGGAGGCACATTCGGGCAGGGCATAATAGGTGATTCTAATGTCATGGGAGGGCTTGGGGTAGCCGGGCTCGTCCTTCTGGGCATTATTTTTATCATTCCTCGAAAGTCCTGGAGCGCCGCTAAGAATAGCTGGCGTTTCTTGACCAGACTTTTCCGACGCCGTCCCAGGGTCAGCTTTCCCTGGCGAGCTCCTGCCAAAGCTATCCCTATCGAAGCTACCTCCCCTGAAGCAGGGGCAGTTAGTGAAGTAGAGGCACCGAGCACTCAACGTCTTGAGTGCCCGGCTCCTCCCGTGTGGCAATCAGAACACGAACCGATTCTCACCCCCGGAGGGTGGCATCTTCCACCGATTGATATCTTGGATAAGCCGGCTGAGGTGACATTGGACAGGGCAGACATCGACCAACGAGCCCGATTGATCGAGGAAGCTCTGGCGAGCTACGGTGTGGAAGCCAAGGTTGTGCAGGTAAACATGGGGCCTACCGTGACACAGTTTGGTGTCGAGCCTGGTTGGGACAGGAAATATAAAGAAGTAAGAGAGAGGGGGAAGGATGGTAGCTATGAAACGAAAATGGAGGAAGTCTCCAGAATCAGGGTAAGGGTAGACCGTATTACCTCTTTGGGCAATGATTTAGCTTTAGCCCTGGCTGCTCCCAGCATCAGGATTGAGGCTCCCGTACCCGGGGCATCGGTGGTGGGTATTGAGGTCCCTAACACTGTGTTTGGCTCAGTTGCTCTGCGCAGTGCGATAGAGAGCGCTTCTTTTCAGAAGATTAAAGCCCGCTCCAAGTTGACTATCGCTTTGGGTAAAGGTGCTGGGGGTGAGGCGATGGCAGCAGACCTGACCAGGATGCCACATTTGCTTATCGCTGGAGCTACCGGCAGTGGTAAAACTGTTTGCCTTAATTCCATTATTTGTTGCTTGCTCTTACACAACAGCCCCGACGACGTTCGGTTTATCATGGTTGACCCCAAGAGGGTGGAGTTAGTGACTTTTAACGGAGTGCCTCATCTACTTTCCCCTGTGGTTGTGGATACTGATAAGGCGATAATGGCTTTAAAGTGGCTTAACCAGGAGATGGATAGTCGATATCGTCAGTTTGCTAAGGCGGGAGCACGCAATATCGAGGGTTATAACAAAGACCGCTCACCTGGAGAAGAGTTGCCATATTTGGTGCTTATCATTGATGAGCTGGCTGATTTAATGATGACGGCTTTCGATGATGTGGAACATGCGCTTTGCCGGTTAGCTCAGTTGGCTCGGGCTACGGGCATTCATCTCGTCGTAGCTACACAACGCCCTTCAGTAGATGTAATTACCGGGCTTATTAAAGCTAACTTTCCTACCCGCATTAGTTTCGCAGTGACCTCTTACGTAGATTCCAGGACCATACTCGACATGGTGGGTGCTGAGAAATTGCTGGGTAGAGGGGATATGCTCTACATGCCTACCGAAGCTAGCAAGCCTAAACGCCTTCAAGGAAGTTTTGTTTCTGATGTTGAACTCGAGAGGTTGGTGTACTTCTGGGGGAACCAGCGGCAGATTGAGATGAGCTCTGTCGACTTTGATGAGGTGGCTGAGTCATCATTAAGTTCGCAGATAACTGCTCCCCCCGACCCTCTTATGGAAGATGCAAAGCGCCTGGCGCAGGAATATAAGCATATCTCCACTTCTTTCTTACAGCGCCGTCTTCGTATTGGCTATCCTAGAGCTGCTCGCATTATGGAAGCACTGCAAGAGGCAGGTCTGGTGGAGGCGGCTCAGCCCGACACGGAGAAATCCTAATTTCTAATCTCTAGATCCTAAACAAATCCAAAATCCGAAATTTAAATACCAAAACTTATTTTGTTTCGAATTTTGGTCATTAGTGCTTTGTATTTATTTAGGATTTCGAATTTCGTGTTTGGTATTTTCTCTTTTTAGGCGCCAAACTTATCCAGTTTTAAAGCATTAGCCATAGCTAAGGGCATGATTTCCGTAGCCGGGAAACGCCCCATACCGCCAGAAAGGCAGGCTTGTTCCGAGAACTCAGCGACGTTATCTGGGCGACACCATTTGGACTTTAGCATGAACGGGACTGGATGCCAGCTATGCATGGCTAAGGTTGCGGGGGTGGAGTGGTCTCCAGTGATAATCAGGACCTCCGGGTCTAAGCTGAGCAAGCTGGGGAGGGCATTATCAAGTTCCTCAATGGCCTGAACTTTAGCCCAGAAGTCGCCATCCTCCCCTCTGGCATCGGTGGTCTTAAAATGGACGAAGAAAAAATCATAATCGGCATAGTAGCGGTGCAGGTTATCCAGTTGCTCTGCTATGCTTTCACCTCCTGGCAGTACTTGCATCCCCACCAATCTGGCCAGTCCCCGGTACATGGGATACGTGGCGATGGCTGCCGGCTTGAGTTTGTAGATCTCAGGTATGGGGGGAATGTCGGGGCGGCGGGAGAAGCCGCGCAGAAGCACCATGTTGGCGGGGGTTTCACCTCGTAGGAGGCTTCTTGCTTGAGACACGAATTCGTTGGCAATTTCTGCGGTTCTCTGTGCCTGCGGGGATAACGCCTCTATCTCTTTGGGGGCTAGCCCTGCTTGCTGAGGGTCGGAATCTGCTAGCTCAGGGGATAAAGCTTCGCCGCGGAGGATGAATACGAATCTATGTTCTTTCACCGGCAGCACGGAAATCTCAGCTCCATTTATGGCTATTTTGTTCAATGCGCGGCATAACCCGGTACTTTTCTCCGTGGAAATCCGTCCTGCCCTCCTGTCGGTAATGATTCCCTCGTTATCAACTGTGCAGAAATTACCCCGGGCTGCGATATCGTCTGGCTTCAATGCCAAATCTATTCCCAAAGCTTCCACGACTCCCCGCCCGATATTATATTCGGCAGGGTCGTAGCCGAAGATAGCCAGGTGTCCCGGTGCGCTCCCCGGCGTAATTCCCGGGTTTACAGGGTCAATGAGCCCGCAAAGGGAGTCCTTGGCTATGCGATTCAGGCTGGGCTTTCTGGCTGAATCCAGTTCTGTTTTACCGGTTTTAGGATGAGGTAAACCACCTAAGCCGTCCATTATCAGAAACACTATTTTAGACGGGGATGTCCGGGATAATTTCTTCATGTGCTCAAATCCAATCATGGTATTTGTTATTTTACTCGGAGGCATAGCCAAGTTCAAGTTGGGCGTTTGATAGCAGCGGAAAACGTACCTATTGCAGAAATAATTGTTTTTGTGGCACAATACCGCAATTCTATTACAGGAGGTGATAATCTATGGATCTTGGTGTGATTGGGTCAATACCCAGATTAAGTCTCATTGGAGGAATCATTGCCCTTATCTTCGGTATCATCGTGATGATTTTTCCTAAGATCCTCAATTATCTGGTGGGCATCTTCTTGATATTGTGTGGGGTGGTGGCGCTTATCGCCTATTTTACTTAGTCATAAGCTGGGAATATTTATTTTTATGGGAGCGGCAGAGGTCTTGAGCCTCTGACTTTCCTGCCTGAGGCGGACGCCCCGACCTCTGGAGCCTTGCGGGCTATAAAGTCATGATTGTCGTAATCGCTCGCTTTCAAGATTGAAAGTAGAAGCCGTTGTAAAGTATACTATTTGTGGTTGTGGTGAGTGTAGCCCAGTGGTTAAGGCGCCAGGTTGTGGCCCTGGAGATCGAGGGTTCAAATCCCTCCACTCACCCCACAATATTTTTATCCGCCCCACGTCGGTGATTGGCGAAAACCCAGGCTCTGGTTTTCTTGATAAAGTCTCTGGCCTCTTCGTCAGTGCGGAAATCTTCCTCGCCGAAGTAGTCACGATGAACCATCTTGTCGAGCGGCCTCATCAGCTTGGGCCTTGATTTGTAAGCAGGGTAGCCCAAGGCGATCATATCGTAGACCTCCATCTCGTTTGGTATGTGTAAAAGGTTCTTTAGTAAGCAATGGTTATAAGGTGATGACACCGAAGATACCCACTGGCTGGCCAGACCCAGCGTCGTAGCCGCCAGGTGCATATACAGAAAGGCATTGGCCAGGCTGGAAAGATAGATTGACTGTTTTTTATGCGGGTCACATCTTACCACCATGGGTAGCCCCAGCTGAGTTCTGGTATCGCCAAAGAGTAATATAAGGACCGGGGCATTCTGGTACTCCAGTTCCGGGTCAAGCCAGGGCTGCCGTTTCTGTCGCATCCAGGGCTCACACATGTCTTCCAATTTGGAGAATCCCGAGGCTCCGGCTTGGCGCGGCGGCCTGATAATTCGCATAACGTCGTCCTTTAATTTCTTATCCTTAATGACAACAAACTCCCACGGCTGCGAGTTAAAGCCCGAAGGGGCCCAGCGAGCAGCTTCAATAATCCTGTCCACATATTCGTCGGGTATAGGGTCTGGCTTAAACCTGCGGATACTCCTTCTTTTTTTAACCAATTCAAGGAAGCTCTCATAATTCATCGCAATCTCCTCCTTAAGCATGATTATTGCCGTAAGAGTCTAGTTTACCCGAATTTCATCGCATTGGTAAAAAGTCCACAAATAGATTGATAGGGCTCAGCCCCGGCTCTCGTACTGACTCTTGATAGTAAGTTGACGAACTGGAAACCCTTCATTTTGTGGGGAAAACTTACCTGTTACCTTTATAGCACACACGATGAGCAACTTTCAACTAGAAGAGGTTTAGGTATATTCCCTTTAGGCTATGGGAATAAGTTGACACGAGAGGACTCTGGCACTAGAATTCTATATATGATGCGCCTATAGCTCAGCGGACAAGAGCACCGGTCTTCGGAACCGGGGGTCGTGGGTTCAAATCCCTCTAGGCGCGCCATCCGAATCATCGCCGTCTGGCAGTAATTTTCTCCAGCCAGGGTTTAAGCATCCGGTCAAAGTTTTCTGCTGCAGACTTACTTTTACTTGGTAAAGGATGGTCTGGGTCTGACAAATCAGACAACTATAAAAATCTGGAGTTGAAGCACGAATATGAGGATTTACGCTACGAAATTTCATGGAGCAGGGATTTATTTCCCCAAAAAAAGAGGCGGCATTTTATATGCCGCCCGAGGCTTAGGTGCTTTCATGAGTGTTCTTTATTTCTCTTGCGACGTTTTGTTCCCCGAGAGGCTTATGCGAACTTTCCTTGGTCCTTTCCCTGGTTCGCCATTGGTGGCAGCTTCGTCAATTGTGACTTCTTCAACATGATCCACTGCGGGGATTTTTTGCAGTACGTCAATGAAGTTAAGAGTCCCACGCAGGAAGACCAGAATTGAAGGCGTATCAATCTGCGGTACAATCATCTCAGTATTTGCAACTTCGGGTAATTGGTCAAGGTAGGAAACGACTTCCATGATTTTGGATATATCAAACGGAGGTAGGATTTCCACTTCCCATTGCGGCTTGCCCAACTCCGGCTGGTCTTCAATCTCAAGTAGTTTCGAGAGTTCGGAACTCTTTTCGGCGTATTCCGTGGCCTGGTTTGGCTCCGGGCGTTCGTAAGGTGCATTGCTCCCTTCCGCGGCTGCAGTGTCTTTCTGTTCAGCGGCTATGGTGTCCTTCTCTTCCGCGGCTACGGCTTCTTGCTCTTCAGCGGCTATGGTGTCCTTCTCTTCTGCGGCTATGGCGTCCTTCTCTTCTGCGGCCATGGCGTCTTTCTCTTCTGCGGCTACGGTGTCTTGTTCTTCCGCGGCTACGGTGTCTTTCTCTTCTGCGGCCACGGCTTCTTGCTCTTCAGCGGCTGCTGCAGCACTCTCTTCCGCGATTTTCGCGATAATGTTGTCGCTCTCCTCTGCGATTTTCTCGGCTGCGGCGTCGCTCTCCTCCGCGATTTTCGCGATAATGTTGTCGCTCTCCTCTGCGATTTCACTGGTTACAGCGCTGTTCTCCTCCTCGGGCGCAGACAACTTATTGTCAAAATCTGCCTGTACCGCTGCTGCCTGCCGCTTAAGGCCTTCCAGTTCCTCCAGCATATAGCCGAATTGTTGATTTACAAGGTTATGTAGTTCAGTCCGGATTTTATTTTTCTGGTTCTCTAGCAGCAGTGCTGCCTCCTCTTCGGCTTTGGCCTTGATTGTTTTAGCATTTTCATTGGCGATCTCCACAGCTTCAGCTATTTTCTGTTCCGCCATCTGTCGAGCTTGCTCTTTGGCTTTATCTATAACGGCAGCACTATCAGCTTTAGCTTGTTCTGAGGCTTCTGCTTTGATACGTGCGGCTAGCTTATCGGCTTCGACAACGCGCATCTCTGCAAGTCTGTTAAGAGACGCGATATGGTCCTGGGACTGGGCCAGTTTATCACGCTCCTTGATAAGCTCGTCTATGAAAGACGCTACCTGGGCCTCATCTAGCCCGTTCTTTACCCGCGTGAACTCACGTCCCCCCAGCACAACGGCACCATCTTTTTTAGCGTTATTACTCATAATATCATCCACCTTTCTCACAGGACTCAATAGTGGCGAGAGTACCAATCTGCAAGTCTGTTAAGAGACGCGATATGGTCCTGGGACTGGGCCAGTTTATCCCGCTCCTTGATAAGCTCGTCTATGAAAGACGCTACCTGGACTTCATCTAGCCCGTTCTTTACCCGCTTGAACTCACGTCCCCCCAGCACAATGACACCACCTTTTTTAACGTTATTACTCATCATAATATCATCCACCTTTCTCACAGTATTCAATAACTGCGAGCTTACCAATGTGACACATCAGTCCCATTTCCTTTTATGAGATTCCGTCATATTCCTACTTCTCGAGTTTACCCTGAAAGACATTCCAGATTCTCTCGGAATTTCTTTTAGTCTCTTCCCAGGCTTGCTCAATTGTCTCATCGCGTGTTCTCAATGCTTCATTCACGCTGTCCTCGTATCTCTGCTTAGCTTCCATTTTCGCTTTCTGATACGCTTCATCTGCTTCTTGTTCAGCCTTTTGCAGAGCTCGCGCGGCTTTTTCCATGGCTTCTTCACAAATTTTAGCGGCGTGATTTTCGATTTCTTTATAAGCCGTGTCCCCCTTGCGTTGGCGGTCCTTATATGCTTCCGCTACCTTTCTCTGAGCTTGCAGATAAGACGTATAAGCGGTCTGGGCCTGGTTCATCAACTCAGCAAGAGGATCTTTCACCTCCTCGGGAACCTCGGAAGGAAGCTCGACCGTTTGCTTCACATCTTTGCTTACCACCTTTCTGCCTTGTTGATTTTTAGTCATCGTAGTCGCCACAATGCACCTCCTTGATTTTTTTTGTGGTACTGTTATTAAATATTCTTACAACACTATTAATGGTATTTCTCATATTTAAGCTACGCGGTTATTCTGAATTTTGTCAGTCTCCGACTTAAGACTGTGTAGTTCTTCTTCCGCGAAAAGCCTCCATCCTTTCCTGTCTCTATATTTGGCATCCTGTACGACGTTTTGCCTGATCCAGCGGAATAAAGTGCTCTTACCTATGCCAACCATCTGGCAAACTTCAGCAGTCCTATAATAAATTTGTCCATTTATTTTTACAGGCATATGCAACACCCCCTAAAACTAACTGAATATAGTCTAAGACTCGTTCGCATAGCTGTCAATCACCCATTAGTAACCTTACTTTCGTAGGGGAGAGGCTTGCCCCTCTCAATTTACGAGAGCACACAAGGTGAAAGGGGATAGGTCTTCTAGGTGATTTATGCGGGTGACTGTAGATGGGGATGCCCGTTTTGGCAGATACTAATTGTGATGGTAAAGAAATTTTGGACAGCTAGAAATTCCTCATTTGGGGCTCTTAGCGCAAATGTTATAATCTAGCTAATGCCACGGAAGTTTGTCCACCTTCATGTCCACACTGAATATAGCTTGCTCGATGGCATGTGCCGCATTCCTCAGCTTATTGCCCGGAGCAAAGAGTTTGGTATGGACAGTCTTGCTATCACTGACCACGGCGCTATGTATGGCGCCATCGATTTTTATGTGGCGGCTAGGGAAGCAGGTATAAAACCAATTATTGGCTGTGAAGTCTATGTCGCCGAGACCGATTGCCGTAGTCGAGAGCCAGCCCACAAAACCCCCTATCATCTTACTTTACTGGCCAAGAATGAAAAGGGCTACCGCAATTTGCTCCAGC
>Ga0307439_1002577_pt1 | contig 10634 bp, 9 predicted proteins | sample SalMarWE160490MG_FD_202142 | JGI IMG/M metagenome (GOLD analysis project Ga0307439, IMG submission 202142) | Salt marsh sediment microbial communities from the Plum Island Ecosystem LTER, Massachusetts, United States - WE1604-90 | ecosystem: Environmental > Aquatic > Marine > Intertidal zone >... | reverse complement strand
TTCTTTAGACAGATAATTGTCACGGTGCAAGGAGGGTATGGCGCACTTTTTGCCGTCCAGGTACAAATTTGGTTGAGCATTACGCGTGTCGCGGTACAAGTTTGATCGGAGCCACGAATTTATCCCCGGTTACAAATCTGGTGGCGGGCACTGGCCCCGAGTACTCGGGGGTACAAGTTGTCTCGGAGCCAGAAATAAGTCAAGGTACAGGATTTTAATTATGTGCAGATGCGCGTGTCCGGGTGCAACAACCATTACGAATTTGTCTTGAGGGCAGGAACAAAAGCAAAAAGTGTGACAAACAACTTACCCATATTGTCCGTGTTATGGCTAGTTGATATTTTATATTTTTTTAAGTCCCATGTTAGAATGTATTGATACAGTGGCAGTTAATTTGAGATAGTAAAGTACTTAACGCTATTTAAATCAATGTTAACATTGCTTTGTTAAAGAAAAATGCTATTTTATTAGGTTAATTAAATTAACATATTTATATTTGTACCAATTTAATTATATTAACATATAATAATATGGAAAAAAATAGTCTAACACCTGAAGAAAGCTTTGATATAATTAAAAAAGCTATTATTAACTTCAAAATGAATTACAAGGAGAGTGCAAAAGTCTTTCTCCTTTGGGGCTGGTTATTAACTCTTGCCTGCCTTTCTAATTTTGTAATTGTAAAAATTTTGCAGAGCAAAGAAGCATACGAATCGATGGGGCTATTTACTTTGGGTAATTGGCTTGTATTTATTCTAGGTGGATTTGTAATCATGTTATTTATAGAACGTAAAACAAATAAAAATAAAAGAGTATTCAGTTATTTAGAAAGTTATGTTAAAAATCTTTGGTGGGTGACTGCGGCTTCCTTTTTTATTGCTACTTTGATATGTATTAAATTAGAAATAGCCCCACCACCGATAATGTTGTTAATTACAGGAATAGCAACTACAACTACAGGATTTCTTATTAAGTTTAAACCACTTATAATTGGAGGCATGACATTTTTTTTATTCAGTATTGCCACTGCATTTGTAACAAATGAATACATATTCTTAGTTACCGGTGCAGCTGTAATCTGCGGTTATCTGATTCCAGGATATTTTTTAAAATCAGCAAAAGAATAGTGCTATGTACAACGATTTAGATCCTTTATTGCACTCTCAATTAAGATTGGCAATTGTTTCTATGCTGTTAACCTCAGAGAAAGTTGAATTTACACATATAAAAGAAGAAACGAAAGCTGCTGCAGGTAACATTAGTTTACAGATTAAGAAACTGCAGGAGGCTGGATATATTAATGTTGAAAAAACTTTTAAAAATAACTACCCGAAAACTATGTTGTCAATTACTGAGAAAGGAGTCAAGGCATTTGAATCCTATGTAAATGATCTTAAAAAATATATTAATCCAAAAAACTAAGTACATGACAAAAATTTACAACATTGGTTAAAATTATCTATATCGTTGCTAAAAAGCAAGTTGGCAATGTAAGTGAGGCCATATTTAAACAAGCTCTTAGCCCTCCTTCCATGTTTTTTGATCTTGATTGGCTTGAGAGTATCGAGATATATTCCAGCCTTATACACCCATGCAAAAGCAATTAATACCAGTGACAATAATCTACTTACCCGTTCAATATCAGTCAGATGAGTGTCCTCAATATTAAACCCACTTGTTTTCAGCGCCTTAAAAGCAGACTCTATTTGCCATCTTTCTTTGTAAAGTGCCTGAGCTTTGTCTGGTTTATTAAACGATACTATTATCTGCAACTCAGGAACATTTTGCTTGTTGATTATTTTGGAAGCAGAGAGATAGCAGAGTTCTCCATTGACCCGGACAATCTTATGGTAAAAGCCCCATTCATTGACCCCGAGGGTATTAAACAACCACGAAGCCTTTACCATTTGACCGTTGGCAGGTTTCTCAACCCAGAAGTTTTCACGTATACGAATATGATACTCAATGTTTAGCCTGTTAAGATACTCCAGCCATTTGTCTCCAACGAACTCTCTGTCAGCCAGCAGGCATTCAATACTATCGGATCCAAAGAGCCTGACAAAGCGTTCCATTAAGTCTATCCTCTCCTGCATACAGGAGTTACCGAACTTTGGCATTATATGGAACAGAATAGGAAAGGCAACTCCCTTATATACAATGCCAAGAGTAAGGATGTTAATGTTCTTTGTCCCGAACTTCCAGTTTGTCCTGTCCAAAACAAGCCTGTATGGTGGTTTATGTGGCAGCAGAGCAAATATAAACCTTGCCACCAGGTCCGAGTCAAGTGAATACTCCGATATAAACCTCTGTATCCTTCGCAACGACGACTCAGTTTTAACATTGGAGTCAAACCCACAGGCCAGCTTCTCGAAGCAGACAGTCTGCACCTTGCATAACGCACTGATAAATAAGCCAAAGAACTTTATACGTGCCAGGTTCATTTTGTTTCCAAAGAACTCTTTCAACGTATCAGATAATAATGTAACTTTGTTTTCAACCTTGATTTTCATTGTCGGAAATTGTATTGGTACTACTATTCCAACATACTGATTATCAAGGTTTTATACTAATAAAAGAACGCATATTTATTAACAATTACACTGTAAGATATTAACAATCAATTAGTTAATATTTTTTGTCATGTACTAAGTCCAAAAAAATAAAATTTTTTATCAGAATGGTTAAATAAATTAACTACTTAAATTTATTAATTATGAAAGCAACATTATCTATTTTATTGATTTCCTTCCTGATAGGAATATGCAGTGCTCAAACAGATGAACATGAATCTGATGCATTATTGATGAACAACACAAATGATGCTGTTGATACTATACTATTGGACTTCTACCGTCAATACAGCTTATTTACTGACCCGGGAGAATATGAATACATGTACAAAAAACTACCCGATTCATTACCAGAGCTTTGCAGTTTAATTCAATCCCAGTTTATTCACCCCCATGCCCAATTACCCAAATATAGTGAGTTAATCCCAAAGGAGAGATGGAATGAGTATTTAAGGTATCCAACAGTGAAATCGATTTTAGAAGGTCTTCTATCCTATGATTCTTCTGGTTTAATAAAAGAACGAGAACCTGAAAATCGTCTGGTGTTAACTTGCCGGGAATATTCAATCTTGCTGGCATCGATATTAAAATATCGTGGGATTCCGTCCAGGGTTCGTTATGGACATGCTACATATTTAATACCCGGATTTCATGCGAGTCATGTAATCTGTGAAGTTTGGAATGGCAAAGACCAGCGTTGGATGCTTGTGGATCCAACTATAGGTATGATTGATTTTAGCAGAGAAAAATTTGACTTCAGTAACGAATTATGGTTAAAAATGCAAAAAGAGAAAATAGATCCTAATCTTTATGGGGTACCTGGCAATTATACTGGATTTGTTTCAATATTGGGTAAAATTTGTCCAGATTTGGCATCGATATTAGGAACTGAATATACAGCTTATCAATTTCCACCAATATTGGATTATGCTTTTCAAAACAATAATCAACTGACTTCAAGGCATATAGAAATTTTAAACAGAATAAGTGAACTAATGAAGTCAATTGATGCTGATAATATTTCTAAATTACAAGATATTTACAAAAATACTCCTGAGATTCAGATTACCAAGTCATTTGAATCAGTATCAACAAATTCTGATATTAGCTCAAAGTCCAGAAACAATTAGCCATAACGGCCCGGCAATATGGGGAGGTTGTGTTACCTGACGAAGTACCGGGCAATGTCCATAAACTTTAGCCAGGAAATTATCCTGGTACAAGGAAGGTATGGCACGTGTTTTTGCAGTCCGGGTACTATTGCCGGGCTTAGATGAGTGTCGCGGTACAATTAAAATAAGTTATTTTTAATGACGTATGTTGCAGTTATTTAAAAAGGGGCACATGAGCAGTGTCGCGTTACACCCTGACATTGAAACCGGTGAATGAGTCATGGTATACAAAGTGAAAAATGATTACTGGCGGGCATCCGGGTTTATGCATTAGCAGTTATTATAAAAACGAGCAGGAGCGATTTGCAAAAACCGTGACAAACAACTTACCCATATTGTCCGTGTTATGGTTAGTTCTTATTTCCCTAATTTAAAGGATATTGTCAGGTTTACTCCATCGGATCTTAATCCATAATTTAATCCAGAACTTGAGTATTTAGTTACAGTCCCCCCGTTGTCATTTGTGGTTTTTGAAATTGAATATAGAATTGAAGGCATAACTTCTGCAGAAATATTTATGTTGCTACTAATCTGGTAAATAAATCCCAAAATAATACCTAGTCCAGGGGAGAAAGTAAAAGTTTTATAAGTCTGCGAAGGCGAGTCGTATTTATCAGTGTTCCTATTGTAGGATGCTAAAATATCTGATCCAAAGTAAATGTACAAATCCTCAGAAATAGACTTCCTTTTCTCATATCCAAAATTAAAGCCAAGTCCTTGTGAGCGGTTTTTACTTTCTGTGTTGGAAGGTGACTTATAATTGTATGAAGTACCGCTAATTGAAAGCAGGGTTAAACGTAAAAGGTTAAATTCATTTCCTGCTCTGTAACGTATTCCGAAGGTTGGGCCGCTTAGGTTAATACCAACCTCTCTAATCTTTGTATTAACGGCTTGTGCTTCAGAAAATAACGGCACAAGTACTAGTGCAATCATGAGATAAAGAACTTTTTTCATTTGTTCAGTTTTTGAATTAGTAATTGATCGTCATATGGTAAACGGGAAAAACATTGGTTGAGTAAAATGCAGAGAAACACTCCTGCGAACAAATTACATTATCGTTATGGTTAGTTCTTTTAGGGATTGTCTAATGTGCACAGTTGTAATGAATTAACCATAACGGCCCGGCAATATGGGGAGGTTGTGTTACCCGACGCAAGCACCGGGCAGGGTCCTGGTACCCCGAGTACTCGGGGCCAGAAATTTGTCACGGTGCAAGGAGGGTATGGCGCACTTTTTGCCGTCCGGGTACAAAGTTTTGTTAGCATTACGTGTGTCGCGGTACAAGTTTGATCGGAGCCGCGAATTTATCCCCGGTTACAAAGTTGGAGGCGGGCACTGGCGCAGTGTCGCGGTACAAGTTGTCTCGGAGCCAGAAATTTGTCAAGGTGCAGGATTTAAATTGCGGACAGAAGCGCGTGTCCGGGTGCAACGACTATTACGAATTTGTCTTAGGTGCAGGTGCAAAAGCAAAAAGTGTGACAAACAACTTACCCATATTGTCCGTGTTATAAGCAGGCTTTTATTATTAAATTTTTAGAATTTATTTCAATTTTGAGTCTGATTTTTATGTTTAAATCACTCATATTTTAAAGCTTCCACTGGATTAATCCGCGATACTTTGTAAGAATGAATTAAAACTGTTGAAAGAACAACAAAAGTTGCAAATAAGAAAGCTATCGCAAATACCCACCAACTAATATCTATTTTGTACGAAAAGTTCTTTAACCACTTAGTCATAAAATAAAGAGTTAAAGGAATTGAAAGAAGCAAGGCTGAGACAACAAGAATAAAATTACTCCTTAAAAAAGAAAAAATAATTGCTTGTCCAGAACTTCCAAATACCTTTTTAACTCCGATTTCCTTTGTCCTGGTTTTTATTACGAAAAGAGTTAGTCCAAATAATCCAAACGCTGCAATTAATAAAGTAAACAGAGCAAAAATGGAAACAATTGTCGACAGATTTTTCTCTGAGGAGTAAATATCTTTAATAATTTCTTCTATTGTATCATAGGCGAATGGTCTGTCGGGGGCAATCTTTTTCCACTCTGTTTTAAGAAATGGAAGTACGCTATTAATCGTTCCTGGTTTGTAATGTACTGCAACCTGTTGGATATATTTGTTAGTCAGGGTCATATGCAATGGTGGAATAGTAGTATGTATTGTATGCAGGTTAAAGTCCTTTACAACGCCAATAATTGTTCTGTTTCCAATCATTTTTCCAATAGGATCTTTTATTCCCAATTGTTTAACGGCAGTTTCATTTAGAATTTCTGATTGTGTCATATCGCTCCCAAACTCCTCAGAGAAATCCCGGCCTTCCAACAGAGAGATACCCATAGTTTTAAGGAAATTAAAGTCAATTGCTGCACCTTCAACCTGAACATTCCTCTCTTTATCCTGAAAATGCGGAATTAAATCATATCCGGAATTCAATGTGGGGAACCCATACATTGTCCCGGCAGCCATAATTACATTAGGATTATTTTTTATATTATTTATATAGGTTGAATAGCCTTTAAAATCACGGCCAAGTTCAACTAAAAGAATATCTTTAGTTAAGTACCCGGGATCTTTTTTTAAAGCATATTGATATTGTGAACGAATAATAAGAGTGCTTGATACAAATGAGCAGAATATGACCAATTGAAAAACAATAAGGGATGAGCGGAAAAATTGTTTTCTCTTTCCTAAATGTATGGTGTTTTTCAGAATATCAATGACAGTTAATCTGGATAAATAAGATGATGTATAGATTCCGGATATAACACCGATAAATATTGTCAAGATCAGGTAAGCAGAAAAATAAGTTACAATATTGGCATTGATAATATGAAGGTCAGTTTGAAATAATTTTCCAGCGTATGGCAGTGCAATCCACATTATAAGAAGAGCTATCGGCAATACAAATAATGCAAGAAGTATTGATTCGTTTAACAATTGATTTCTTATGCTTTTATTATCTGCACCTGTCGTCTTTCTTATTCCTATTTCCTTTGCTCTGCCAGTTGACACCGCTGTTGACAGAATTATATAATTCATAGCTGCAACCAGAATAATCAGGAACGCAATAGCTGAAAACAGCTTGATATTATTCAAATTGCCCTGGACCTTGGAATTCAATATCTTCTCTGACCGCAGATAAACATCTGATAAATTTTGAAGAGAGAAATGTCTGTTAAAATCTTGACTAATATGTTTTATCTCAAAGGCTCTAAATTGTTGCTCCAATGATATAATATTACAATCTTTCGAAAGTAATACCCAGGTTGTCCAGAAGGCATGATCCCAACTCACATCGGCATTGGTTATGTTAAAACCTTTGTTAATAGGTACAAGCGTCAATTTGCTGTTAACAAAACATTGGGTTTTAAAAACAGAGTTTTCAGGGATGTCCTCAAAAACGCCACTAACGATAAAAACATGTTCCTCGTTATTTGTTAATCCAACTATTTCTTTCCCAACCGCGTCCTGACGAGGGAAAATTTTTTCTGCCAATTCATGGGAAAGTACAATAGCATTTGGATCATCCAACAACTTTTTATCCGGTGTTGCTTCAATCAATGGAATAGTGAAAATGCTAAAAACTTCTGAATTGGTTCCCATAGCATTCGAAACATTGATAAATTCTTCATTAAGTTTTAGTTTAAAGTCTCTTATGTACCTTGTTCTGATAGCTTTTTCTATTTGTGGTAACTCCTCCTTTAATGCCGTAGCCAGCACGTAGGGTGTTTCTGTTGCGGTTTTATCGTAGTCTACGTAGTATGTGAGTATTCTGAAAACCCTTTTTCTGTTTTTGTGGAAATGATCGTAACTCAGTTCATTAATCACAAAGAGTAAAATAATGAATGAAGCGGCCAGTGCTATAGAAAGTCCCAATGAATTTATTCCAGCAAATACTCTGTTATGTCGTAAAAATCGTAGAGCTGATCTTAGATAGTTTTTTAACATATTATCTGATTATAGTTGGGATTCAACTTTTTATTTTATTAAAAGTAGCTAATCATGGTATATTATAATTGTTTGGAGTATTTACTCATGTGTCAAGTAGGCACGTTAGCTTGCTTATAACGGCCCGGCAATATGGGGAGGTTGTGTTATCCGACGATAGCACCGGGCAGAGTCCTGGTACCCCGAGTACTCGGGGCCAGAAAATTGTCACGGTGCAAGGAGGGTATGGCACGTGTTTTTGCCGTCATGGTACAAATTCTATTACGTTATGGCGCGATCGCGGTACAATTTTAATCGGAGCCGCGAACTTATCCCCGGTTACAAAGTTTGGGGCCGGCACTGGCGCAGTGTCGCGGTACAAAGTTGTCTCGGAGCAAGAAATTTGTCAAGGTGCAGGTTTTTAATTGCGGGCAGATGCGCGTGTCCTGGTGCAAGAACTTTTACAAATTTTTCTTGAGTGCAGGAGCAAAAGCAAAAACCGTGACAAACAACTTACCCATATTGTCCGTGTTATGCTTAGAACTTATTCTTATTGTTTTTATGGTAGTTCTTTAACATCTTTCCGAAGGCTTTGTCTTTTTTACGCTTTTCGGCAAGAGTGGTCTGAAATCTTTCCTGTTCTTTCTGAATTTTCTGATAATTGTCGTACGAATCTTTGTCGATGGTCCCATTATTTAGAGCTTCAATTACTGCACATCCGATTTCGTTAATATGTTTACAGTCAGGAAATTTGCACTTAAATGAAATTTCAAAAATCTCCTGAAAGGTTGTTTTAATGCCAACAGTATTATCAGTCATTCCTAGTTCCTTCATACCCGGAGTATCGATTATTATGCCACCATTTTCCAAAACAAATAATTCACGGTGGTCAGTAATATGTCTTCCTTTATTTGTGCTAAGACTTATTAGCCCGGTTTTTAATATATTTTTCTTTAACAAGTTATTGATCAAGGTAGATTTGCCGACTCCTGATGATCCTACGACGCAATATGTTTTACCTTTTTGTATAAAACCCAATATCTGGTCAAGTCCTTTAAGAGTCATGTTACTGAGTAGGATGTACTTTACTTTCTTATCTCTTTTTTCAAGGACGTTAATTGCATCTTGAATCTCTTTTTCGGTCGACAAATCAATCTTGCTAATTACCAGAACTGGTTCAATGTTAGCGGAATAACAGATTGTTAAGTATCTTTCAAGCCTATTGATGCTAAAATTATTGTTTATAGCTTGAATTATAAAAGCCACGTCAATGTTTGTGGAGATGATCTGAATCTCCCCGAATTTGCCAACAGCCTGTCTTTCAAGTACTGATTTCCTGGGAAGTATTTTATGAATAATTGCCTGATAGGAGTCATAGATTGTCATTGTTACCCAGTCACCGACAGCAGGGAAGTCAGCTCTTGAGTTTGCAGAAAATCTTAAGTTACCAGTAATTTCAGCCTCATACTCATTTTCACCGTCTGAGACGATAAATCTTTCTCGGTGTTCTTGAGTCACTCTGCCGATTGAAAAGTTAGAAAGTTGGTTGTCTCTCAGGTAGGTAGTAATCTCGTTATTTAATCCAAGGTCAAGGAGGTTCATTTCTGTGCAGTGTTGTTAGGTTTTAAGCATAACGGCCCGGCAATATGGGGAGGTTGTGTTACCCGACGTAAGCACCGGCCACGTCCTGAGTTCTTTAGCCAGAAAACTGTCACGGTGCAAGGAGGGTATGGCGCACTTTTTGCCGTCCGGGTACAAAGTTGGTTGAGCATTACGCGTGTCGCGATACAAGTTTGATCGGAGCCGAGAATTTATCCCCGGTTACAAAGTTGGTTGCAGGCACTGGCGCAGTGTCGCGTTACAAAGCTGATCGGAGCCAATAAGCTATCAAGGTACAATGAGTTTAATTGTGGGCAGATGCGCGTGTCCGGGTGCAACGGCCATTACGAATTTGTCTTGGGTGCAGGAGCAAAAGCAAAAAGTGTGACAAACAACTTACCCATATTGTCCGTGTTAGAGGCTGGCATTATTTGACTCTTTTTCCGATATAAAACACATAACCATAATATGCTTTGTATTTGTAATATAACTCTGCCTCATATCTCTGATAGGCTAAAAATTCTAATGCGTTTTTGTTATCTGCATATTTTTTCAAAAAAGATTCTTGCATTTGGGGGTGCTGAACATAATAATAGTCTGTCCAACAAGTTTCGGGCACAACAAAGGTTGCAATCGGAAGATAACCTGCTTTTTGCATTTGAGCAACCTTGTTAGATATTGTGTCTATTTCGGGATAGGCTTTTTGCCAAAAATCCTGAATTTCGGCGGGTGGCTCTTCGGTAAACCAGGTATTTTCTGTAACTGCGATATATCCTCCCTGTTTCAGAAATTTTCGCCACTCGTTTAGTCCTCGCTCATAACCAATGTTATAAATCGCACCTTCCGACCAAATCAAGTCCAATTCTTCTTCTTGGAACGGAAGATTTTTCATATTGCCGACAACGCCTTTTACTCTATCTTGAAGATTTTGGTTTCGTGCATTTTGGTTGAATTGTTTGATAAAATCAGACCATAGATCAATACCGATAATTTCGCTCACTGTGTTTTGCGCCAACACCATTGTTTGGCCGCCTGTTCCGCAACCAATATCGGCAATTTTGGATCTTTCGGTAAGACCGTCTATAAAACTCAATGCTTTGAGCGTTATTTCAGGACTTCCTGGTCCTTGACGTTCTGTGTTTGAAAAATAATCATAAATAATATTCAAGTCAAATTCGTAAATCGTCTGTTTTTGTTCGCTCATTTTCTTTTTATTATTATTGTCATTCCGTCTCTTCGGTTCTTTTTGTCAATCTGTACGCACTGTCCCCGCTTGCCTCTAACGGCCCGGCAATATGGGGAGGTTGTGTTACCCGACGCAGCATCCGGGCAGGGTCTTGGTGCTTTAGCCAGAAAGTTGTCACGG
>Ga0307439_1002569_pt1 | contig 10661 bp, 10 predicted proteins | sample SalMarWE160490MG_FD_202142 | JGI IMG/M metagenome (GOLD analysis project Ga0307439, IMG submission 202142) | Salt marsh sediment microbial communities from the Plum Island Ecosystem LTER, Massachusetts, United States - WE1604-90 | ecosystem: Environmental > Aquatic > Marine > Intertidal zone >... | reverse complement strand
TGTCTTTCCGGCGACCGAGGCTTTGCCCTTCATGAAATAGGCATTGCTGACTTTTTCCACTAGTTCTGCTTCAATGTCCAGGGTATTACCGGGCTTGACGATACTTTTGAACTTGGCGTTATTGATTCGGGTCAAAACAGGAATACCTTCACCAATACTGCCCATCATTTTGGAGAGCAGGATTGCACCCGTTTGAAAAATGGATTCACAGATAAGCGCCCCAGGCATGATCGGTTGTCCGGGATAATGTCCTGCGAAGACTGGCTCATCAGGCTTTATCTCTTTCGCTGTTTTGATTTTTGTTCCGCTTATTTCTACGATCCTATCAACAAACAAAAACGGTGGACGATGGGGTATGGCATTTAGAACTTCCTCCATATCATAATCCTCCAGCCACCTCAAGGGTAGAACCGGTAACATATGACGCCTCTTTGGAAGCCAGGAAAAGAACACAAGCGGCCACTTCTTCAGTGCTTCCAAATCTCTTTAGGGGAATCCTGGCCAGGTAAGCTTCACGCAATTTATCCGGAAGGTCTTGGATGAGTTCGGTGGCAATAAATCCCGGAGAGACACAATTAACCGTAATACCCCTGGTGGCGACTTCCTTGGACAACGATTTAGTCAATGCACTCAGGCCTGCCTTTGAAGCTGCATAATTTGCCTGGCCTTCAAAACCGTATCTTTCCATCACAGAGCTTATGTTGATAATCCGTCCATATCGTTTGCGCATTAGACTCTTGACAGCAAATTTGCACATGTAAAAGATTCCGGCGAGATTGACATTCATTACATCATGCCAGTCCGATTCCTTCATCATCGCCAGGACAGAGTCCTTTCGGATACCGGCGTTGTTCACCAGGACTTCAAAGCCCCCATATTTCGTGTCTATGTGTTTGAAAAACTTTTCCACCTCTTCATACTTGGTCACATCAAGCTTTTGGATATCAACGTTTTCGGCAAACTGGCTGTTGTCTTGTTTAAATTTTGCCGCCGCAGCTTCATTTGCCGAATAAGTGACAATAACTTTAGCACCTGCCTTCAGAAAACTCTCGGCAATGCCTTTGCCTATACCTCGGGTTCCACCAGTGACGATAACAGTTTGTCCTTTGAAATCATGCATTTCATAACTCCCTTAACCCCTCTTATCTTAAGAGGGGAACTTCAGAGGGCGCCTCCTCGTGAGAGAAATTTGTCTACATCATGGGCGACAATTACTCCGTAATTAGCTGTACCTAGCCAACCTGACATAATAATCCCCACGGAGCCAGTATGAAAAAGTCCTGGTATCTCTTTAGGAAGCCCCATACTGACCTTTAACCCTTCAAATTTGGTGCCAAAAGAGGCCCCGCTTAAATGGAGCGTATACCTTTGAAATGTCTTGGGAGTGGCGGCTTCCAGGTAGTCTATTTTATCTCGAATCTTAGGAACATATTTCTCGAAAGCATTAAGCGTTCGTTGAACCAAATTTTCCTTAGCAGCTCGGTATTCTTTTTCAGACAGGTTAGCCCAGTCTTCGTAATTGGCATTAGTGGAGGCTACGACCGAGAACATATCAGAGCCCGGTCGGGTTTGTGGGTAGTAGATTGAGAAGGTCCGGCTGGTAGTATTTTTGCTGCGAAGTTCTTCGGAATCGAATTTCTCCGCCTCTGAGGTAAAAAGCAAATCCCCTATGTAGTCGATTTTCTCGCCCTTTTTGATACCCATATACACCTGACAACTGCTGTTATTGAGGCGCACTTTTTTGGCCTCTTCAATGAAGCTTTCAGAAAAATTCTCGTCTCCGACTAGTTTATGGATAGTTGATAATAAATTACCATTGGAGACAACAGCTTTACCTTTGATCATTTTTCCATTCGCCACCACTCCGGCAATCTTTTTATCCTCGATGCCAATTTTTTCCACCAGGCATTTGGTTCGAATATCGACACCATTTTTTATAAGCTCCGCCCGCATCATTCCAATAATCTTATCCGTCCCACCTTGAAAGGTATAAACACCTTTGTTTAGAAAATTGGAAAAGACAATCCCGTAGGTTATCGCAGGGTCATCCAAGGTTGATCCATTGGCATAGGTGATCGGTTCCATTATCATGCGGACAATATCATGACGACCGGGAAAAAACTTTTCAAAAAGATCTCTGGTAGTCATGGTTTGGTCATCGTAAAAGTTCATGCCTCTGAGTGCGCTAACGAAGTTATCAATAGTCTCTCTGGGGATTTTGAAGTGCTCCTGCATGACACGTTTGAAATCATCACTATCATAAGTCGTTGTAAGGGAGAATTGAGGGTTGTCCAATCGAATCCCTTTGAGTTGAACGATTGAGTCAGCAATTTCTGGGTTCCAATACTTACGGCAGGTTTTAATCATACCTACTGGAAATCCATGCAGGGAGATATCAAAGATGTGTCCTCCCTTTCTCTTGAACCACGTAGCCAATCCACCAAGGTTATAGTGGTGCTCTAGAAGTAAGACTGAATGACCTCCTTTGGCGAGCATATTAGCACAGGTCAATCCTGCCAAACCGCTCCCGATGACAATTACATCGTATTCTGATTTTGTGTCTTTCAACCAATCGCGGTTCATTGAATCTTTGTTGTTCATGCCTTCTGCAGAATATGAAGATTTGCCATGGAGATACCACTAAGCATTGCTCCGACAATTCCTAAGAATCCCTGGTCGGTGCCGCAGATAAACAGGTTTTCTAGATGAGTTATCCCCATTTTGGTTTTATTGGGCGTCCCATAGACCGCGCCATTTATGTGGCCAGTGAATCTGTGGATTGTTTTGGGAGTGAAGACATCCGTAAAGATTATGGAATCACGAAAATCAGGTATGAGTTTTACCACTTCATTGAGAGAGGTTCCAAGCCAGGCAGCCTTTTGGGCCTTATACTCTTCCTTACCCAGTCTGTCCCAGAGGTCGAAGTTAGCCAGGTTAGTTATTCTGATCATGCCCTCCGGCAGGGGATTTTCGTATTGAAAATTATTGGGGCAACAGATAACACCGCTGGAAACGTTTACTAGCTCGTCAGGTTTTCGATAATCAAATCTATCTGAATTGTTATAAAAGATGATGGTTGTTTCGTGTCCCATCTCAGCAGGTTGCTTGTCCAGCACCGTAATAAACTCTACCATGGAGAGTTGCCCTGCTTTATCCTCTATCCCTGTGGGATCATAGTTAGACAGGAGTCTCATGGTTTCAACATAACCAGCGGATGATAGTATCTTGTCGGCTGTGAGAACTTCACCGTTCTCGAGCAAGATAGATTCAACTCTGCCATTGGCAGCTTGAATACTTGTTACTGCGCACCTCGTTTTTAATTCACCGCCGCAACCCCTGTATTTTCTCACCAGCACGTCAAGGATCTGACGCACCCCAGCTTGAGGTCTGGCAAAACCTTCACAGTAGATGCCCTTGAACATAATGACAAACTGGCCGAGCTCTATATCATTTTCTTGAGCATTTCCGTAAAACATAAGCGGACAAAAAACCATATCGATAAGGAGCGGGTCAGAAATAATGGAGCCCACAACTTCGCGAGCCGAAATTGGTTTGGCATACAAATTCAGTTCGTCATATTCGAAAATAGTCTTAAGCAGTCTTTGGAAATTGTCAGCCTGCGCTGGAAAATTATCGACCACCTCCTGGACAAAGAAGTCGAGGTCGTTATTAAATTTGAGGGTCTTATCGGGAAATTTAATTGCGGACATCCGTTGTGGGCAAAGAGCAAAATCTTCTCGTTTTAACTTGAGCTGCCGGAGCAGCTTTGGCAGTGGCGTTAGCTTAACACCATTGGGAACATAGTTGGTCATAGCATGAAGACCTACATCGAATTTACGACCCCCAAGGTTGTAAAAGGAATTAAGCCCCCCAACACGATAGTGTTTCTCTAGGATGCAAACCCTTTTATCGTAGTAGGCCAATCGAATGCCAGCAGCAAGGCCAGACATGCCTGCACCGATAATTAGAACATCGTAATCCATGGTCAGGCTCCTTTTTAAAATTGAAGGCTAACCTGAACCTTCAATCCTCGGGGAAAATGCGATAAAAACTTGTGTTCCTGGCCTACCAATATTATTGGTTAAAGTTCTTTCATCCGTGGCTCTAGATAAGCTACAGAGCTATCTATTGTGGCTAATTGCATATAGTCATCCTCAGGAACTTCGATACCGTAACGTTTTCGTAGCTCCATAATGATGTCTAAGAAATCCATCGAGTCCAATTCGACTTGTTCTCGTATTGGGATATCGCCCTTAAGATTGGTCAGATCCTCATCCGGTATAATTTCGGCAACAATTTCCATAAGGACGGATTTAATTTCTTCCTTGGTCATATACCCCCCATTTGTTTATTTGAAAATAGCGTTTTCAGGTTTATTCTTCAAACCTTTTTATGATGACGACCGAATTGATGCCTAGCATCCCGAAAGAATTATTCAATATATAGTTGACCTTGTCAACCTTTCTAGGCTCATTAATAACCAGGTTCTCAAAAGAACATTCGGGGTCTAGTTGATCCACGTTGATCGTCGGATGAACGATGTGGTCTTCAAAGGAAGGCAAATTCCCCGCCAATTCTAGAGCAGCGGCTGCCCCCATTGTATGACCAATATAACTCTTGGTGTTGTTTATATATACATTGATATGGTTACCAAAGACTTCTCTTATCGCCTGGCACTCCGCGGCATCACCTTCACGAGTTCCAGTCGCATGTGTATTGATGATATCAATATCTCCCGCAGTTATGCCAGCCTTATTGAGGGCAAGTTTCATGCACTCAGCTTGCCTTTGTGCGTTTGGAAGAACGAAATCAAAAGCATCTGAGTTGACAGCATATCCCACTATTTCACCGTAAATCTTGGCTCCTCGTTTCAGTGCAGCGCCTAGTCTTTCCACAAGGTAGATACATCCTCCTTCTGAAACGACAACGCCATTCCGGTTCTTATCAAAGGGGCGGCAAGCCTTTTCAGGGTCTGCATGAGAAGCCAGAGCACCTTCACTCCTAAAACTAGCAAAAGCACCAAAGGCATGAATAGTCTCTGAAACCCCGCCAGCTAGAGCTAAATCAACTTCACCCAGCAGCAACATTTGGAAGCCTTGTATAAGTCCAATGTTACCGCTAGCGCAAGCGGCCCCCAATGTGTAATGTGGTCCGGTAATTCCCATATTCAAGGTTACTTCACCGGCTGGATTGTTGGCCACTATTCTTGGGTTGTAATGGTGTGACACGAATGTTGTATCGTAATCGAATTGCTTGATTTCGTATATTTGTTTTTCAGTGTCCACGTTACCATGTTCAGTAATCCCGACATATATGCCAATCCTCGATTTATCAAGGCAGGCAAGGTCTAATTTGGCATCAGCAATTGCCTCGTGAGCGCAGTAAATAGCTACAGAGCCGGCCCTCGTTCCTAGACGCAATTCCTTCTTTTTTTGATACTTCAGTGGGTCGAAGTGACATACACCAGCCAATACTTCACCCATGTAGCGGACGTTGAATTTTTGTATCCCGGATTTGCCAGCAAGTAGACTTTCTCGAAATTCCGCCAGGTTATTTCCGTTTGGCGCCGTCAGGCCAACCCCGGTAATTACAATTCGTGCTTCGTTAGGTTTCCTGGCCATCATGGGATATAACTTCCATCAAAAATGTATATATTAGAGCAGCTTGAAGAAATCTAGTCGCATCGCCCCTAAGGAGTATCTCTCTGACCTCATGTTGCTGGGGCCATTTTCTCTACCATTCTAGGCCCAGCACAAGACAGACTATGCCGCTGCCAATCCCCAGCATGGCAACCTTATCACCAGGGCTAAGGCAATCCTGGTCAATTCCGATAGCCATGGTAATGGGCAGTGAAACCGACCCGATGTTTCCCAGATATTCTACAGTGGAAAAGTCTTTTGCCTTATCTAGTCCCAGGATCTCAAACAACAATTTACTATGCACGGTGCTAACCTGATGAGTAAAAAACCTATCTACGTCGGGGTTCTTCCACTCAAGTTCTTGTTTTACAGCCTCCCAGGTGTCCGGTGCCAATTTTGCCCCATTTTTGAGGAGCTCAGTAGAGTTTGTGTACATGTCAGCCGAAATCCTCGGGTCGAAGAAGCAAGTATCGTCTTTTATACGGCAAAGGTCATTGTGCTGTGAGGCTGCGCGCGTTACCCCACCAAGAAGCTTATGCCCGTCTCGCGATAAGGAGGAGTGAGTTAACACCGCTGCCGCTGCTCCTGACCCCAAAGTTAGAGTGGCAAAGGCCATTTTGACCTTTTCTTTGGTGATGTCCGGGTCTTCCAAGAGTTTATCGATTATTGCATCAATAATTCGTTTGCTGCTCTCACAGCCAACCACAATTCCTGCTTTTACCTGACCCAACTCAATCATATTTGCCAAAGTTACCATTCCGTTGATGAAACCGAGGCAGGCATTGGAGATGTCAAAAATGGTAGCTGTGGATGGGAGACCTAAGGAATCGTGGACTACGGTAGCCGTTGCTGGCTCCAGGAAATCACGGGATACCGAGGTATGGAGTAGACATCCGATATCCTCTTTGTTGACGCCAGACTTGCTAATAGCTTTTTCTGCTGCTTTTATGCTAGCCTGACTAGGCGTAACTCCGTCGTTCCACACTCGTCGTTCACGAATCCCGGTCATCATTTCCAGGCGTCCATAGCGGAGATTCAATTTGTCGTATATTGGGGCTAGTCTTTCTTCCAGGCTCAAAGATGTAACGACATTCTTCGGAAGTTCATAACCAAAAGACTCAACACAGACCTTCTTGTACTGCATTCAATACCCTATTTCTCCATCAACAACATTGTGAAGAGCTACGATGAAAGTAGTTGTATCAACTTCGCAGGCTCACTTTGGCCTGCTCGATATTAATTTCGGAATATGGAACTTTGTTCTAAGATTTTCCCACCTTTCTGTGGATTCTGGAGGAATTATCTCGTCTGGAATGTACTTCCCTACTCCAGCAAGGACAGTGCAGACCTTTCTTGAGTTTGCTACCTCGTCGGGGACATACTCATCAGCGGCAGCAATAACAATAGAGCGCAGTTTATTGGAAACTAATTTCTCGACCATCCTAATTGCGAAGGAAATCAATCTATTTGGGACACGTTTATCCAAAAAATTGAGGCCAAAGAGCAGCAACCTATCCGGGGCATATTTATCTACAGCTTTAACAATGAGAAAGAACCCCCTCTTTGCAAGGGACCTCTTTATAGAATCACGCTTGGACTGTTTTTCCTCTAATGCCATGTCCTCTCCCACCAAGATATTATATTCTTAGCATATTTACTACTATTTGTCAATTACGATGACTTAAATCTACCACGGTTCTTTTCCACTTTGGTTGACTCTCCTTCTGAGACAATCTACAATGGCGTGTATATGCTTCGGAATGTACTGCTGACAGCACTTCGGGTGATTCTCTCCATCATTACGGCTTTTGCAATAGACTACGCATTTGCTGAGGCTACTGCGGAAAGTCTCCAACAGATACCTCGCCCCTTTGCGTGGGTTATACTGATTCTGCTTGCTGGGGGAAGTGGTTACGGTATGTACAAGTTTCTCGGTCTGTTCGACGACCGAGTTCGGGATGACCGTTGGTAGTCTCGTAGTAGCGTGCCTATGTGTTCTGGATTTCTCCCATAATATTATGAGCAATGCCATTAGGATATAACCTGCAATCACGGCAACCTTGCCCATGACAGAGAGACTTTGAAAGTACTGAAGCAAGAAACAAGTATTGAGGTTCATAATCTAGTCCTCTTTGCCCCTCTGAAGTAGCGTTTCATTTTCTCAACCATAGCGGAACAGAACCTCTACCACCCTGTAATTGACACGCTGTAGTTACTGGGGTAAAATACATTGTTTTGATATGGCTGATGTAAAGCTTGGTTCAGGCGAGAGTTTCGAGGCCCTGCTGCGTAGATTTAATAGGCAGGTGCAGCAGGACCGCATTTTAGCTGAAGTTCGCCGCCGCAAGCATTTTGAAAAACCGAGTGAAGAGAGGAGAAAGAAAGCGGCAGCGAAAAGGCGGAAAAGTTCCAGATAGTTACCCCTGAAGAACTTCGTTTTCAGGGGCCTTAGATTGATACATTGGCATCTTCGGGCCCCTACGAAAAAGAGCGAAGCGAATTTTCCATGGAGTGCTGGTAGCCAAGAGATGACGCTGAAGGATAGTATTCAGGAGGCGCTCAGGGGAGCGCTTAAGCGGCAGCAGAAGGTAGAAGTTTCTACATTAAGGTTAGTATTATCTGAAATAAAGAATGCTGAAATTGCGCAGCAAAAGCCCGCTGATGATAACAAAGTACTTGATGTTATTGCCAGGGAAGTAAAACGTCGTCGGGAGAGCATCGAAGCCTTTAAGAAGGGTAATCGTAGCGATTTGGTGGCACAGGAAGAAGCAGAACTAGCTGTTCTTATGAGCTATCTTCCTGAGCAAATGAGTCGGGCGGAGATTATGGCAGCGGCACGGCAAGCGGTTGATGCAGTTGGAGCTAAGGGGCCGAGCGACAAAGGCAGAGTCATGGGTCAGCTTATGCCTCAACTCAAAGGCAAAGCTGATGGCAAGGAAGTCAGCGAGATAGTTTCAGAGTTACTTGCTGCTAGCTAGGTTTATAAGTCGATCGAGGTTTTAAATTATAGTGTAATGGCGGTAGAAGAGCACCGCCATTATTCTTTGCAGTATGAAATTTGAATCCTTGTTTTTTCCAGCACTTGGGCTAGCTTTACTCCGTGCAATGATATCCTGGTGAATGGAGGCGGTTAGTGAATATCTCCGAGGAAATTCTGGATGAATTTGTTTAGGATTTAGAAATTAGAGCTTTAAGTAAATGGAAGTTTCTCCGTTTAAAGGGATACGTTACAACCAAAGGATGGTTGGCAATCTAGCCCAGGTTATCTGCCCTCCTTACGATGTTATCTCCCTCGAGCAGCAGAAACTTTACTACGAAAAGAGCGATTACAACGCTATTCGCCTGGAATTCCCCGAGCCGACAGGTGATAGCTATCAAAGAGCAGCTATTACCTTTCAACAGTGGCTGAAGCACGAAGTTCTTCAGCTTGACGGCGTATCCAGCTTCTATTTACATGACCATCGTTTTGAGTATTCAGGCAAAAAAATGGCAAGGCGTGGGCTGATAGCTCGTGTCAAGCTCGAACCCTGGGGCAGCGGTATATATCCTCACGAAGAAACATTTCCCAAAGCTAAAAGCGACCGTTTGCATTTAATGCGAGCTTGCCGAGCTAACTTCAGCCCATTACTTTCTCTTTACCATGATTCTGAGCAGAAAATTGCCCCGATACTATCCCACATAGCACAAAAAAAACCACTAATCTCATTGCGAGTCCCGATTTTGTCGGGACGAAGCAATCTCCCTGACTCTAACGAAGCTCATACTCTATGGGCGATAACTGACCCGGCAATCAAGCAGGAGCTAAGCCAGTCTCTATCCTCTCAGCCCCTCTACATTGCTGATGGTCACCACCGCTACGAAACAGCTCTAAATTATCAACAAGAAAGAGCGAAAGAGCAATCTCTAACTGGCAAGGGAGCCTTTAATTATGTAATGATGGAGTTAGTTTATTTTTCTGACCCCGGACTGGTTGTTCTACCTCTGCACAGACTGGTGCGTAATATAGAGCCTTCTATATTGATGCAGCTAGGAGACCAACTCAGGAACTTCTTTGTCCTAGAGTCTGTACCCGTAAAAGCTGGTGACTGTAAGCTGCCAGCTGATAGCTGTTTGGGAATCCTGGGTTTACAGCCTGGCTCAGTGGTCATATTGAAGAGACGCCACCCCGATTCCATCGGGGTTTCTCTTGAGGCCATGATGCCCGGTAACAGGTCCCAAGCTTATCGGCAGTTTAACGTTAGCATCCTTAATCACATTATTTTGGATAAGATGTTGGGTCTCACTTCAAAAGAAGACATCGCTTATACCGTAGATTTGAAAGAAGCCTACCGGCAGATAAAGGAAGGGAAATATCAATTAGCTTTCCTGTTAAATCCTCCGCAGCCGGAGATGGTCAAGGCTATTGCTGATGCTCAAGACAGGATGCCAAGCAAATCAACCTATTTCTACCCCAAGCTCCCCGCCGGTTTAGTCATTAATCCTTTGGATTAACCGGCGTTGCAAAAATTCTATCTATAGCTTTACTACTTTAGCACTGTAAATGCCAGGAAGGGCAAGTATCTCCTGTAGTTGCTCTTCACCCAGTGGTTCATCGAGAGCTAAAATCATGAGGGCTTTTCCCCGGGGCTGGAGCCTAGATAAGTACATGGAACTGATATTAATATCGGCTTTGCCGGTTATATTGCCGATGATGCCAACAAGCCCAGGTCGGTCAAGATGGTCGCAGAAAAGGAAATATCCTCCACTGGGCACGATATCCATCCAGAAGTCATTAACCTGGACAATGTGAATCTCGCTATCTCTAACTGTGGCTGATATTGCAGTGGTTCCTGCGTTGGTATTGACCTCTAGCGTGAGCAAGTTGGAGTAGTTCTGACAGGTCGCCTCTTTTTCTTCGCTGATCTTCAAGCCACGCTGAGCGGCGATAAAACCAACGTTGACCAGGTTGATTCTTTCCTCGCTTGCTTGTTGCAGTAGTCCGCTGATGAGAGCCGTCTTAATAGGGTTGCAATCGTAGTTAGC
>Ga0307439_1002567_pt1 | contig 10663 bp, 8 predicted proteins | sample SalMarWE160490MG_FD_202142 | JGI IMG/M metagenome (GOLD analysis project Ga0307439, IMG submission 202142) | Salt marsh sediment microbial communities from the Plum Island Ecosystem LTER, Massachusetts, United States - WE1604-90 | ecosystem: Environmental > Aquatic > Marine > Intertidal zone >... | reverse complement strand
CGGGGGGCTCGCCACCCGCCCCTCCGCTAAATCGCTCTGTGGAACTATTTGCCAATCTTGACTGTCGTCAGACAAGTTCAGGCCAAACACAGGAAATTTGAAAAAATTTATACTTTTAGGTGTAAATTTTCCACTCTCATTTGTCCTTATAATGGTACGAGATTGAGGAGCTTTTATTGAGCGAACATTCTGATGAAAACCTGGTTGTTGCTTCTCGTGCAGGAGATAACGGTGCGTACGCAGTGCTTGTAAAAAGGTACTACAAGTGTGTCTTTGTAGTGTGCCTGGGTATGCTTGGCAGTATTCAAGATGCTGAAGATACTGCCCAGGAGACTATACTCAAAGGCTTGATTAACATAAGGGATTTGCGAGATTCTTCTCAGTTTGGTTCATGGATTATTAAGATTGCCAAGAACCATTGTCTCAATCTTATTCGCAGGAGAAAGCGTGCCAATGAACTCATAACTCAGAAATCAGTGCCGCCGGGTCAAACGTTAATCCCGTACAAAAGCTTGCAGCAGGCCATAGAGAAACTGCCGCAGGAAACAAGGCTGCCACTGGTGATGTACTACTTTGGCAGCGAGAGTGTCAAGGAAGTCGCAGAGAAGCTGAATCTGTCCCGTTCAGGAGTATATCAAAGGCTAAAAACCGCAACAAAAGAATTGCACAAGCTATTGATTAAGCAAGGAGAAGTGATATGAGTGAAAATTGTGAGAAAATGCAAGACAAGATTGCAGATTACATTATTGGAGCCCTGAGCCAGGAACACCATGATGCTCTGAACGAACATATAGCTGTATGCTCAAAGTGCAGGGAATACATGCAGGCACTGAAAGCTGAGAAAAGCTTGCTTGTGGAGTTTGCTGAGAAGCTGGATGCAGGTATGGAAACTCGAGAAGAAGAGGTTTTACAGGCGATCAAACACTGCAATCCACGTGAGCGAATTAATCTGCTATCAACATGTAGAACCATTGTGCAAAGTAAAATCACAAAACTAACTGTTGCGGCGGCACTACTTATCGCTGTGGGCTATTTCGCAGGCCAGCTCATATCTGCTCGATCTCCTGATGTCCAGCAGCTTCAAACTGCTCTGGAAACCTCTCTGAAATTGTCTCTCGGACAGACGATTCATCAGAGCCTGCTTGAACAGGTTAACCGCGACCGTGAATTAGCTCTGGAACGCCATTATGTGCGGCTTAGAGACGAGCTTACTCGACAGCTACACCACAATATGAGTGAGTTTGCCGCACAGACTTTGGCCGCATCTCGGGCCGTGACGGACCAGCGTTTAGCAGAGCTGATCCGGCTAATCGAAGCTGTCCGCACTGTGGATCACCTGCAGATTGAAATGGCATTGGAGCAGATAGAATCTTATCGGTTACAGGACAAAACTCGTTTTGGAAAGGGTTTGGTGAGCCTCGCTGCACAGAAGAACAAAGAGTTACCCAATAATCAGCAGTAGCCAAATTACTGCTTCTTGTGGAGCCCGGTGGCTCCGAACTAAATAGACACGAAAGTATAAATCACTTTTATGAAAGGAGACAAAAATGAACTCTTTAGTCCGAACATTTATGGTCGCTGCCGTTATGAGCTTGCTAATCAGTAACATCACGCTGGCTCAAAAACCGCTCGAAGGAATAGAGTTAGAGCCAGTACAGGTAGGAACTGTCGAGCCTGTGTTCACACCAAATAATGAGATGATGGATGAGTACGAGTATGAGATGATGGAACAAGATCTCGGCTCGTACCAGCCGCCCGGTCTGTCGTTAAGAACCGGCCGGAAGGTCTTCGTCATCCCAGCTACAGAGATTAAAACAGAAGATTACCTCGCAATAGAACAAGATATGCATGTTATGTCACTCATCTTTGACCGAGCACTGAGGAAGCCCCAGATGATTGGCGGAGTGTTCACCGTTTTGGAGGATTTCTTTGGTCGGGATAGTCATTTGACTGAAGCCATCTACCTGGATGGATATGGAGCACTCTTCTTTATGGAGGTGAATTTCGTGTTGCTGGGGCCAACTGAATCCCAGAAAGAGAAAAAGCCAAAGGAAGACGAAGAACACGTCGACCAAATTTGGAAACGGGCGGAACAGGAATTATATTCGCCGCAGGCTCTCAACGTAAATAGGAGAACCGGCTCAACTCGAGAGTACGACCCGGAAAAGGTCGAAAACCTCAAAAATACTCTTATTACAGTCCTGAAACATGCAGCAAACATCCAGGCCCTGAAATCGGATGAGTTAGTGGTTCTTACGATCTTCGGAAGAGCCAGCCAGTCCGGCAGGACCGTTGGGCGACCAAGAATAAGCAGCAGAGGCAGAGGAAGTAGATATGGCACAACTCCAACTCGGTCCACAGGTGCCAAAACGGGCACATTCTCGACTACGGTCGTAACCATTCGCACCAAAAAATCGGACATCGATGCCTTCTCAAAGGGTGAGCTGGACTTCGATCAGTTCCACGAGCGGACGCAGATTATCACCCACTGGAAGTAGACATCGTAGCTTTCCCAAATGCTGTGCCTGGGTATTTTGCATACAAGCTCTTGGGGCCATCAGATATGATACGCCCAGTTCTGCGGGCGTCGAAAAAAACGGCGCAGTCCACAGGATGCCTTGCGGCATTGCTGGGATAGTTATAGATTATTGTACCTAAGCCAAGCAAACAATTTATAATGGCGTCATTTTAGTTCGAGGAGCTGGTTCCGGCCTGTTCGACCTTTCCAGAGATATCGGTGAGCAGAATGACCTTTCCAGACAAAAGCCGGAGGTACTGGCCTCAGTCAAGGCCCCCTTTGAGGCGTGGAAGAAACTTATGGCCGAGGCCCAGCCGCGAAGACCCTTCCGTAACTTTTAACCGCGCTGATAGTTTCTATCAAATCTGCAAGGTTACTACTTCTACCTTACCGACGATAACGCCTCGTGATATAGGGATTGGTGTTAAGGCCTGTCCCTGTGGAAACCCTTCCTGCATAAGTTCTATGTCCTCCTCCTCTATAAGGCATCATACCTCCAGATAATCCTTGCCTTCCATAACCCATACCACCGGAGGGCATCATACCTCCATAGGGCATTCCACCATAGCCCAAAGGCATACCGAGGCCGGGCATAAAACGATAATTAGCAGGCGCAGCCACTAAATCAGTTATATCATAAATACGAGCTACCTTTTTTTTAGGTAAAGAGCCTTGCGTTGCAATGATAATAACTCCGTCTTCAACTACATATCCTAATTTCTCTACAGCGCCTCCTGAAACTGACATTAACAAAAGTTTCAAATGTGTACGTAAAGGGACTTTTGAAACACCATTCATTCCAATAGGAGTATCTCTATAAATATCTGCGTTTCTCTCCAAATCTTTCCAAAGCACCGCTATATTTAATGGAGGTTTGGTTGAATTACGCAAAATATCAATTGCCTCACTGAAAGACATGTCGGGCTTAAACGTAGAAGGATCAGAAGTGACTCCCTTTACCTGTTTGTAAACCGGTATGGATTTTTGCTGGCTCTGATTTTCTGAATTGCTTTTCGTGGGCGGAACCGCCGAATTTGCTCCGTATGTTCCTTCTAATAAAAGAAAGGCAGCGGATAACACAACGACTATCCCTTGACCAAGTCTGGTTAATCGTTCTTTTCTCATTTTTCTACCTGCTTGTCCTATATGCTTTTCGCTCGACAGTATATAACTATGTGCCTTTTATATCAAAGCCTATTTTTTTACTTTTATGGAAAAATTTTGAACTTTATTTAGACTGGATTGTATCTATGGGTAGATAAAGAAAAAGTTGTAATTTTAGTTGTCGTGTTTCCTTTTGATCTGGTACAATCACTGAGCGGATATGAACCTATAACTGAGTGTATTACTTATTAGAAAAAGGTGCAGATATGATTCTTCCAAAATTCATACGTAAACTTATCGCGGTACTCCGAGGCGGCGTCTCCCCTGTCATTATCTTCCTGTCGATAACGTTGGGTTTCTGGTTTGGTCTGGTCCCGGGCTGGTCCGGCTTTCACACAGTGCTGGTAATCGTGGTGCTGGTCTTGAATATACACATCGGCCTGTTTATTTTGTCAGGCGCGATAGCCAAGACTCTCTGCTTCGCAGCGGCACCGGTTTTATATCATGTAGGTGCCTGGATGCAAAGTTATCTATCTTTCGTATTGGGCTTGTTGGAATCCGTCCCGGTGATAGGAATAACCGATTTCAATAGATACTCAGTAGCTGGCGCTGTTGTCATTGGCCCAATTATCGGCGCCATTGCCGGACTGCTTATGGCCCGCTCTGTCATAGGCTTTCGCCGTAAGATGTTAAAACTCGAAGAAGGCTCTGATAAATTCAAAAAATGGTATTCCAATCGTTGGGTGCGCATCTTAGACAGGCTGCTGATTGGCAAACGCACTAAAGACGCCAAGTCGCTCTTCACCGGAAAAACAAAGTATATCCGAAAGGCCGGGGCAGCCTTAGCTGTTCTGGTCCTTGTTGTATCAGTCATCGCAACAACCTTAATCAAAGACGGCACAATCAAAGAATATGCCTCCGGCGCAATGACACGGGCCAATGGAGCCGAAGTGAATCTCGATGACCTCAATCTCTCTGTCCTGACAGGTTCTGTCTTAGCCTCGGGAATACAGGTTACCGACCCGGAGAATCCTGTTAACAATCAGGTCTCTATCGAAAAAGTCGCCGCCGATGCGAGCTTATACAACTTGTCTCTGGGCAAACTGGTGATGGAGCAGGTGGAGGTTTCCAATGTCCAATTCAACCAAAAGCGCTCGACGCCGGGCAGTATTGTCGAACCTGATGTCCAGGAAAAGCCCGCCGTGTTTGACCCGTGTGACTTTAAGCTTGAAAATATCGACTTTAACAAGCTCGATACTTATATAAAAGATGCCAAAGCCCTTAAAGAAAAGCTGCAAAAACTCCGCAAGTGGCTGCCGAAGGCCGAAGACAAGAAGACAGCGACTCAGCCGAAACAGATACCACAAAAATATCTCGAATATCTTAAGGCCAAAGCTATCGTGCCGGCCTCACCCCGGATTATGGCTAAAAGAGCCATACTTGACAATGTTCAAATACCGTGGCCAATCTTTGGCAACACCAAAGTTCTATTGACAAACCTGAGCGACTCCCCACAGACAGCCAAGCTGCCCGTCACACTCGAAATGACCTCACACGATACATCTGCCTCTATAAACGTAACAATCGACTACAGCTCAAAAGACCAGGTCCCAAAACTCTCCGGAAAGTTTGACAGCTTTGACCTTGCAAAAATACAGCCGGGCCTTAGCAGCAATGCAGGCCTGATGTTCGAATCGGGTGTTGCTTCAGGTAACATTAACGGGATAGCCACGAGAGAATTTCTCGACCTCACCTTGGACATTGCCATCAGTAACCTCAAAGCTAAAGGCCAGGGAAAAGGAGTCTTGGGTTTAGGCTCCGATACAACTTCCCAGGCGTTCGATGCCCTCAAAGAGCTTAAAACAACAATTCGAGTTGTCGGGCCTGCTACCGAACCACGTCTCGTATTTGATGTCAAGGGCCTGACGGACGAATTCAAAAAGGCACTCGTCCAGGCTGGAAAAGAAAGACTCGCCAACGAGATTGATAGCCGGCTCGGAAAACAAATCGACGAAAAGCTCGGCGATAAAGTCCCTGAGGAAATTAAAGATGCCTTGAAGAAACCCGAGGACCTTCTCAAAGGACTTGGTGGACTGCTGGGCGGTAAAAAAGACAAAGAAGAGTAAGTATCAAATAGCACCCAAGCCGAGCAGCAGGAGCGAGGAAGGCTTATTAAAACAAAAACCGCTTGACCAAACAAACCTCTTTATCAACAAAAACACGTAGTAACTGACCTCAAGCGCACTATCACCTGCCCAAAACAGCTCACTTGTGTGCCCAGCCGAGTAAATTTCTACGCCCTTACGGACATAGCATTTTTTATTTACAGGCTTCGCCTGCCCGCCTTTGGCGGGTACTTCCATCTACGGGTACACACCTGTAGTATTACGAAAGAAGAATAAAAAATGTGCTATATCGCAATGCAAGGTACCTGTTAATGACACTTAGTGCTTCTTTCAGATTTTTCAAAGATTTTTCGAGAATGCACAACTTCTTGTGGGTGAGTATGCAAACCTGCAGTACCTTACTGCGAAGCTGATTGGCCCAGCTATGAAGAAAACCGGCATTTATAAAATGCGCTATATTGCAATACAAGGTACCTTGCATTGCCACTTAGTGATTAATTCAAGTTCCTGGAGGATTATCTCAGGAATCTTTAATCAGATAGAAGCAGCAAGGGCTTACGATAAGGCAGCAATTAAATTTCAAGGCTGATATGCGAATGTGAACTTCCCCCCTGATAAGCAACCATCATTAATCACTTAAAACCCTATCCTGAGCTTTCTTTTAGCATCACCGCACCCATGCCGAGCGGATAATCTCACTGTGTTCTACGTCTGCGATCTCCCGTAACAGGGCAGTCTTGGTCCTACAGAATCCACGGGCTGCGCATCGGCCGCCTCACAAGACTTTCGGCCTCGCGGTCATTCACGAACCGCCAGCGCTTCGGGTCCCACTTCAAGGGCCGATTCAAACGCGTGACAATCTCCCCCAGCAGGCATATCGTAACCGAACTGCACCCGATCTCGACATCGCAGATGGGACTTTTGCGACTACGAACACATTTCAGAAAGTCCTGTCGATGATCCGTGTTCTCGTAGAGTTGCACGTCATTGGGCTTCATCTTGAGCGTCAGCAGACTCTCGGAAGACGCCCATATCCTGCCCCGGCTCACGCCCACCCAGCCTTTGTCGCCGATGAACTGCACATCGCCTTGATGTGGGCCGCGCTCCTTGATCAGTGGAATCCCATTGGCGTATCGGAACGTAAGACCGTCGGCATTGGGGCCGGTACCGGGCGTAATCTCAACCGGTCCGTTCCCATCCATGCCCATACCCCATTGGGCAATATCAAAATGATGAGCCCCCCAGTCGGTGATATGACCCGCGGAATACTCGCGCCATGACCGCCACGCACTGCCGAAGCAGTCATAGCTGCCGCTGACGCGCTTCGGATGGTAGTCCGCCTCCGGTGCCGAACCCAGCCACATATCGAAATCGAATCCCTCCGGCACAGGCTCACCGCCGAGAGGACACGGACGAGAGATGCCGCGCACCTTCGCATACACCTCTTTGAGCTCACCTAAGTACCCGTTACGGGCAAGCTCGCAAGCGTGGCGGAAACGCCGATCCGAGCGCTGCTGGCTGCCCGTCTGGAAAACCCGGCTGTACCGACGCACGGCCTTTACCATCTCACGTGCCTCGTAGATAGTTCGAGCCATGGGCTTTTCGCTATACATATCCAGACCTGCCTTCGCCGCCGCAACCGCCGCCAGGGCGTGCCAGTGATCCGGCAGAGCGATGACGACCGCATCCAGGCCCTTGTGCTGAAGAAATTCACGGAAGTCGCTGTATCCCTTGACGCCCTTATACGAGGCCACCCCCTTCTGTTTGGCGTACATGTCTTCAACGACCTTCATATTTGGCTCGCGACCGGCCAGACGATTTCCCGCATAGTTCGTCCCAGCACGGTTGACATCACAAACCGCAACGGCCTGAACGTCCGACTTACCCGTAAAGCTCCTCACATGCCCCGAACCCTGGCTGCCGGTGCCCCAGTATCCAATTACAATCTTGTCCGATGGGCTCACTCCCCCTGCTCCCAACGCCGAGGCCGGGACAAAATAAGGCAACGCCACAGCCCCCGCCGTAATTGCTGATGTCTTTAGAAAATCACGCCGTGTTACTGATTGACTATTCATGCTCAAATCCTCCAGTATTCAATTCAAATGGACAATACCTCGATGATCACAAGTCGATATAATTATACCAAAAGCCTGACCGTTGTTAAATCTTCATCTTCTCAAACTTCGGGATTTTTTTTGAGGTCTCTTCAGGCCAGATTAAATCTCACCATCACCACATACCATCCGAGCAGCAACAGCGTGGTAGGTTTGGACATTTACGAACTAAGGATTTTTCTGTTGAGCTGCCGTGGTTGCGCGTTTAACTTGCCAAGATGGCCAAACTCAAGTCCAGAGGAATCAAGCTAAGGTCGAGGGCGATTAATCGACACGCTTTCTTTCGATAAAGTGCTCTAACAACCACTGGAGATCTTTATTGTCGGGTGAAGATGTCGTTATTCCGGAATGAGAAGATGGATCCTCGGCATTTCTCCTGATGAATTCGAGGGTCCGTTTGTCCATCCATCTGCGTCTGTCCGCGTGGCCGTCGGCAAAACCAAACGTGCTGGATTTATTGTGGTAGGAGGCCAGAGGATCGTAAAAGGTCCAGCTACCCGGATTAGATAAGTAGTTGGTACCGCCGCCAAAAGGCAAGTGCCATCCTCCTTCGTTTTCCCCATATCGACTGCCGTTATGTTCCTCCTCGACAAAGACATAATACTGCGGCGCATCTTTAACTTCCTGCATTCTTCTATAGTATTGGTACCCGCCGCGAGGGGTGAGGTCTTTAGCGCGAAGCGCGCCGAAGGCATAGGAGATGGAATAGCTGCGAAAACAATCACGTGGGGGCCGCCTTGTACTTTTGCGATTGTCACCCGGACAGTGATAGACGTCCACATCCTTGACATACTGCCACATCGTCCCCTGCTGGATCCCCCGATAGCGGTCCTCATTCCTGATGTTCGCTGGTGCCGGATTATAGGACAGATTGCTTCCGGCAACATCCTTGGGCCGGTGAACCCACGGGCTATTGTCATCCGCCTGGTCATAGCAGGCCCCATTGCACATCAGCACGCCGTCGTTGTCGTCGGCATACATCATCCATCCTATGAGCAGACTCCTGTGGTTACCCAAACAGACCGCCCCCGAGGCAGTCTCCCTGGCTACCTGGAGCGCCGGCAACAATATGGCCATCAATATCGCAATCACAGCAATCACCACTAAAAGTTCAATTAGTGTGAATCCCTTTAGAAATCTTCCGCTTTTCCGATAAGGAATCTCAATTTCTAACGGGGTAAATCCCATTGATTTGTGCATAACGGTGTTACATCCTTCTGCAATTAAAACTCCGATTCCCCTATGAGTTAAACCTGCCTGCATATATCACTTCACCGATACGGCACAGGTGGTGGGTCAAGCCACTCAGCCACCCGATTTTTGATCGCCCATGCAGTAAAGAAGTTACCAGCCGGATTGTGGTGGCCGATGTAGTATCGTTTGAGATAGGTATTGACATCTACTTTGAATCTCGCGTAATCACCGCGGAAAAAATCACGCATGTCAATCACTGGGTAGGGCTTATCTTTGAGCCAATTGACAAAACTCTCATCAAATCGTGACATGCCTCGCAACTCTTTGGCAATATTGCCCTGGCCAAATGAAAGGATTACCATTAGTTTCTTGCCGCTTTTTTTAACGAACTGTTCTGTCCAGGTAACAACGTTCTTCGTGGCATAAAGCGCTGCTTCAGTGTGTATTTTCCTAATCCTTTGAGCGGCTTTGGTGTCGGTGTTTGTCCTATCGGCTACCCCAAAGCTATCTGCAACAAGCTTGACCAGCTTTTGTGAGACATTCTCATCGGACCGGGTAGCCAACACCAGTTGCAGCACCGGGTCATCCTTGAACTTTTGCCAGATGAAATCTTCATCGCAAAGTTTATAAACATCTTCTGGTTTACGGCAGATATTCTCTATCTGCTTGCAGCGGTCTTGTTGTACATTTACCTGCAAATAAGGCAGGGTGAAACCGCATGATGTACGATGGCCGAAGCGGATCGAACGCCATGAGTCCAGGTTGCGAAAGTGGTCATCGTCCCAAATGTTAAGCATGATATATTCTGCCCCATTTTCCTTTTCGACCTTAAGCATACGGCGAAAGGCTTGATAAACGCTGTAGCCGCCCACACCATAGTTACGGATAGGCTCTCGCAGATGTGCCGCCAGGTATTCCTGCCAGGTTTCACCATCGCTGACCTGGTCGCAGTGTGTGAAACTGTTACCGTAAGTATGAATACGGCTGGGCTTATCGGGAAAGTTGACGACCTTGCGGGCCCCATCGGTTTCGTAGCTATAGAAGCCCTTGGAGCCATCCACGCTGCGAGGCCGGATGGAATCACAGAGTACCCAGCCCAGGTCGGAATCAAATGTCCAGCCTTGATTGCGACTGAGTTTCTCCTGACCCTGCCGACCGTGGATGAAATTATAGACCTGCTCATGACTGGGCATTAGCGACCGTAGGTATTCTCTGGTACGGGCGGTATCTATCTTGCGAGAAAGCCCCTTGGTCTCGGTCGTTATGCAGAATGTCATCGCTGCTCCAGCAGCCTTTAGAAAGTTACGTCTTCGCATACAAAACCTCCTGAGCGAGTGCTCTTATCCAGAATCCCCCACGCCAGCTTTGTCCAAGCATATTATTCTTGTCTCAGTCATTATATGTATTCTACCTGAACCAGCCGCACAAATCCAGCCTGTTTTGTGAACGTCCATCACTTAGAATCAGTCTTTGGTCTCACCATCACCACACCCAAATCCCCGCTTGTGGCTGGTGGGGAAAAAGTCGAGCAGAAAGAGGAAATTGCACAAAAGACCGTGAGTATCGAACGACACAATTTTCGACCAAATACGTAGGTATCCAGAGGT
>Ga0307439_1002565_pt1 | contig 10668 bp, 9 predicted proteins | sample SalMarWE160490MG_FD_202142 | JGI IMG/M metagenome (GOLD analysis project Ga0307439, IMG submission 202142) | Salt marsh sediment microbial communities from the Plum Island Ecosystem LTER, Massachusetts, United States - WE1604-90 | ecosystem: Environmental > Aquatic > Marine > Intertidal zone >... | reverse complement strand
AAAGAACCATCCGGCAGATTTTCTTGAGCCCATCGCTGTAGGTAAATTTCTTTCGCTCGTTCTTGGACAGCATCCCCATCAAAGTCAGCCTCAAAGCCACCGCACTGGTAAGATTACCCAGCCTGTCCTTCAAAACACCCGCAACCAACGGCGTCACCGAGCTGACCTTGTCCATCGCCTCTCTTATTTCCGCGATGTGGAGCCCTTCGCTCGGCGTCGCTTCGTCACCGCCGAATTCCTCGATGGACGCCTCCGGATTATCGGTGTACCACATCCTGCCGGGCGAAACCGGCTTATTTTCGAATCCCTCGATTCCCTTGCCTAAATACATCTTGAACGACTGGAACGTTATCCTGTTGGCCCTGTCACTGAGCCTGGTATTTAGCTCATCCTGCAGCGGTATCAGCGGCTCGACGTCACTGTGACCCTCATAGAAATACGGCTGGGCGATATTCTGGATATGCACCACCGGCAGAAATCCCCACGGCATTTTCCCCTCGGCGACAAGCTCCTTGTCTTCGTATCTCTGCCAGGCATCGGCGGAAGTAATTTCTGTCACTGCGACAACCTGCCGATTATCGCCAGAACGCCTGCCGCCGGATAATATCCGTGAAAGAAAAGAGCTTTTACCGGCGAGGGAATTTTTCTTCTGATAGAAATGCTGCACATAATACCTGATTTTCTTGTAGTCGTTCTCATCCAGAATCGGCAGTGCTCTTGGTGCTTCAATCAGTTCGAGGCCGATTGTTTGTACCAGTCGTTGTGCGTCTTCGACGGACCCCGTCCGACGGGAATCCGCTTTCGGGTGAAAGGAGGAGGTAGAAGTGACTCTTTCGATGATCTCATTGCCAGGCCTGACGAGACAATCGACAAAACCGTAAACACTTCCGAGCACCGCCATATCCTGGAGAAATCCGATAGCACCGTTAGCCGAAAACAGCGCCTTTAATATCGCCCCTATTTTTGCACTTTTCTGGTCGTCCGGTGATTTGGAAACAATACTAACTGGTTTGCCGAACAAAAAATCCACTGCTGCATTTATCCGCCAGGCGATATCATTTTCGATAACGACTTCTTTTCGCTGTACGTCCCTAAGCGACCTGCCGCCGGGCAAACCAAATCGGCCGGTGTGGACATATCCGGTTATCCTCGCCGGAAGACCGAATTCCTGTGCCTGTACGTAAAATCGTCCTGATTCGCTCAACCTGCTGTCGGCTATTTCAGTAGTCGGATTCGCATAATAATTCCATAGCTGCTCGAAATGTCCCTGGATATCGACCCATCGTGTATCGATGAGCCAGTCTATGTAATCCGCTTCGAGATTTTTGTCCTGGAAAATATCAGTTTCGAATGCCATCGGTTTACTCTCCGGTTTCAATCTTTCTTCTTTTCAAACATCAACGGGCAAAAACATGCGCCCTCATAATTGGAGCTACTTGCGTAAATGCTGTCGAATTTCGATAGCGCTTTGAAAAGGCCGGGAGCTAAGTCTTTGCGGGAACGGGAATAAAAATTTTTATTTTTTTAATATTTTTGTTTCTACCCCCCTGCGTAAATGCTATCGATTTTCGATAGCGCTTTTTAAAAAAGTACATCCTGTCAAATAAGATTGCTTCGGACGAGGTATTCTTTTATCTTTAATAATATGCGGATAGCATTTTCAGCCGCCGGTATGTTCAGAAATGTTTAATAATTAATGTTGAAAGGAGCTATTGATATGAAAAAAACAAAGACAATAGAAAAAATTCTTTTACTTGTTACTGTACTTATAGCTATATTTCTTGTCGCCGGATTGTTTCCCTCATCTATTTACGGCAACCAAGCAACGAAAAGTCATTGGCTGAAGCAGTTTGAAAACGGCCCTGTGACGGTCACCTTTATAACAAAACCGCCGGAAAAGGAAAGAATAATCGATGCCCGTCTTATATCCGTAGAGACAAGCGGCCTTGTTCTGAGATTACCAAAAGACAGGAACAAATTCTTTCCGTATGCTAATATAATCTCGGTCGATCCAAAGTGAAATAAAGATATGGATTTTATTTATTCTATATCTTCTTTTTGCAGAAGCTGGATAATATCTGCTTTTGTCGGCATCGCTTCAATCGACCCATATTTTGTGCATGCAAGGGCACCCGCCGCCGAAGCAAATTTAACAGCTCCCCTTACGTCATCCTCCACTGCATAATAAGCCGCCAAAGCTCCCGTAAATGCATCTCCCCTGCCTGTAATATCGACAGATTCGACTTCGAATGCCGGTATCTGGTCGGCCCCTTCTCTTCCCACTACCATGGACCCGCGTTTTCCCATCGTTATTACGGCATATTTTACTCCTCGTGCAACCATATCCGAGCCGATAAGCTTTGCTGTTCGTACGCCCGATGTCGAATGGTCTGTAATATCCGCCGCTTCGCCGAGATTAGATATTATTATATCTGCAAGAAAGTATTCTGTTGGAAGTTCGCCACTTTCCTGTACTTTTTGATCCAGTGGCTTCTCAGGATTCAAAAGCACCTTTTTCCCATGAACTTTGGCACATCGAATAGCCGCTACGATTGCATCCTGAGGCAAACCCCCATGAATCAGACACACATCCGTTTCCGAAATAATATTTTCGGCAGCTTCTATATCTCGCGGAACAAGTGCAACATTAGCACCAGTATAATAGCAACATGCATTTTCTCCTGCCGAACTGACAAGTGTTACAACAACGCCGGTATTTTTCGCTTCGGCCTTATGAACATATTCAACGTTTACCTTATTTTCGGCCAGACTTTCCTTTGCCATTTGGCCGAACGGATCGCCGCCTATCTTGCTTATTAAATAGACATCACATCCACAGAGTGCCGCCTCCACAGCCAGATTCGGACCTGGACCAGTTGCGATATATGAAAGTGTATTCCCTTTGACGTTTTGGCCGGGTAATGGGATATGGCTGCATCTTATAGCCATATCCACAAAGACTGGTCCGATGACAATGACACCCGGTTTCCTTCCCGAGATCATATTTTCATCCTCCATTTTCAATTTTTGACTGACCTTCTATTTCTGATTTGAAAGAAGGTATTCTTCCTTAATTTTCCAGGTCAAAATCAATTTTCATACAATATAGCCGTTAAACAATAATAATCAAGATTTCTTTTTAATATTAAATTTCATCTAAGTATGAATTTTTTTAAGAAGTAACATTTCTTACGGTCTTTTTTATGCTATTTTCCTTATAAAACGCCATTTACATCAATAATATTCTGCCATTTCTACCCTCTTTATATATTCATAAAATACATAAATATAAGATATTTTAAATAATAAATGAAAAAACAGTTGACAATATTTACCGAATAGATAATAATATTTGTATGTATGTTATTTATATACTATATTTACGCTTTGTATAATGAATACGCTAAACAACAACATATCTGAAGAATTTGCCGTTTCAAACACCTAACATATAGAAAACATAGACCTACTACGACACAGAAAAGACCTGCTTGAGGGAGAGGATAAGATCTTTATGACAATGTACTTAGATAACGGAAACAGTTTTCGCCAGATATCCCGCCTCCTTGGCGTATCTGAGTCAACAATCAGCCGCAGGATACAAAAATTAACAAAGCATCTCACCGGAGAATCCTTCTATATTTACCGCCAATACAGGAAGAAATTGAATATAAGACAGAAGCAATTCGCCCGGGATTACTTTTTGACAGGCCTTTCATTGCGGCATATAGCCAAAAAACACAAATGCGGCTTTCTCACGGTCAAAAATACCATGAAAAAAATATTGGATTTGATAGATGCTGAGAAACAACTCTCCCCTTCTGAATTCCGACAATGGCTCATTCGGCAATATTTCAGAGAAGATGAAATCCCAGTCAACAAATAATTAACAAAATTGGAATATCTATTGATTATGACAACATACAACATTTCAAAAAGCTTCTCCTGGCAGGGAACGATTACCGAGAAAGTCACTTCCGTATGCAGGATGTTCGGCCTGACTATCGAACGTCTCAAAGAGCAACGCCGCACACACAGCTGCCGATTAGAAATTAATCCCGGCGATATCGTTTATATCACCGGCCCTTCCGGTGCGGGAAAAAGCATCGTTTTGAAGGAGCTGGAAAAAGCCGTCCCCGCACATGAGAGGATTAACCTTGCACAGATTAATCTTCCCGATGACAGAACAGTTATAGACTGTATTGACACCGGACTTTTAGCGAGTCTTCGGCTGCTTAGCACCGCCGGTCTAAACGATTGCTTCTGCATTCTCAATCAGCCTTTCAATCTCAGCGAAGGCGAGCAATACCGCTTTCGTCTGGCCGTTGCATTAGCAGCGGGAAGAAAGTTCGTTTTTGCAGATGAATTCAGCTCCGCTCTGGATCGAATCACCGCCTCATCAATTTCGTACCGTCTTCGACAATTCGCGGACAAAACCGGTACAACATTTATCTTAGCCTCAAGTCACGAAGATATGCTGCTCGATCTGGCTCCGGATGTTTTGGTTAGAAAAGATTTATCCGGTACAACGGATGTTATCTACAGGAATAAAAGAAGTTGAAAATGACTAAATTGAAAAGTGACTAAAGTGACACTTTATGTGTCATCCTGAGGCATAGCCGAAGGATCTGGCCACCGAAAATTAGATTCTTCACTTCGCTCAGAATGATAGCTATGCTGGCGCTTTAAGTACTCCGGAAAAAATGATGACACGATGTAAGCTATATAAGAAACTTGAAATTGTCCCCGGAACGTATGAAGATTACAAACAACTCGCACAATATCACTATCGCGACAACGGCCCGGGGCAATTCACTACGATATACGCTCTCAAACCAGTAAAAAACTCCGGTTGGCGGAAGCAAACTATCGGCGTAATTGTCTATTCCACAGCTACCTTAGGACAGCAACTTCGAAACATCGCGACCAACAACTTCTTTATCGGCTTCGACCAAAGAACCCAACTGGCCCTTCTGAACAAATACATTCGAAGAATAAGCAGGGTCATAATTGAACCGCGATTCCGCGGCCTTGGCCTGGCGAAGATGCTGGTTAGAGAAACGATGCCGATGATGAATTTTCCCATCATCGAGGCGGTCGCCGTGATGGGCATGGTCAATCCGTTCTTTGAAAAGGCAGGAATGACAGCTTACACCGCTCCCGAAAAAGCAAACAACATCCGAATAAAAGAAGCCCTCAGTGCCGTCGGTATAGAAGAGGAGCTTTGGATAAACCCGGTGACAGTACACAAAAGAATCGAGCGGCTGCCACACAAGCCGGCGAAATTTATCGAGGCCGAATTCAGACTTTTCCTGCAAAGCTACGCAGACCTCCGATACAGCCGGCCGTCTCTAAAACGAACCACTTTTATCCTGAATAAGCTCACGGACAGAGCGGTTTATTATATCTGGTTCAATCCATCAATTAATATTTAGCCCCACAATTTATTGTGGGGTTTAGGATGAACATAATGAAAAACAACCAAATTCAAACAGTACCAATCGAAAATCTTCACGCGCATCCGGACAACCCAAACCGGATGAGTGAGGTAACTTTCGCCAAGCTTGTTCGCAACATCGAGCGTACCGGCCGATATGAGCCGATAATTGTTCGTCGTGCGTCCGCCGAAAAGCGTCCCATAGGGAGTGCCGTAATGCGTGATGCGAAAAAGAATTATACGCACGACGCAATACGCAATACGAACTACGAAATCATCAACGGGCATCACCGCGTCAAGGCACTGCAACAACTCGGTTACAAAACCGCCGACTGTTTAGTCTGGGACGTTGACGACCACGAGGTCAGCATACTTCTTGCCACGCTGAATCGGCTCGGTGGCTCGGATACTCTGGAGAAGAAACTGGCCCTTCTTAAGCGGCTAAACGAGCGGATGCACTCGCGGGAGCTTTCTAAACTTTTGCCGCACACGGCGAAGCAGATCGAACGCCTGACTAATCTGAAACTTCCTGCAGCCCCGGCGGCAACTAATCGAGGGAGCTTTTTGAATCCTGTGACTTTTTTCGTCAATAACGACCAGTATAAAACAATCCGGCAGGCACTGGACCTTGCCGACAAAGGCAAAAACAAACTGACCAAGGCCAAAAGAAACGCTGCTGCACTTACACGCATCGCCAAGGAATTTCTTAAATACGATGGACGAGCGACGAGTGACAAGTAACGAGCACAAGCTGATACCGCTGACGCAGGGGAAGTTCGCCATAGTTGACGTCGATAACTACAAAAGGCTCAATCAGTACAAATGGTGCCTGAGCGGCATAAAGGGACAACACTATGCCATACGAAAAGACCACGGCAAGATAGTTAAGATGCATCACGAGATTCTTGATGTCCCTGAGGGTATGGTTTGCGACCACATCAATCACAACAGGCTGGACAACCGCAGGTGCAATCTCCGAATCTGCACGCTGGCACAGAACGGCTACAACCGCCTGCCGAACACGACCGGCACTAGCCGATACAAGGGCGTTCACCGGCATAAACAGGTACGAAAATGGGTGGCGGAAATACAATATAAAAATCACTCGATTCACATCGGCTGTTTTGATTATGAGCAGGACGCCGCGATTGCGTATGACGATATGGCGATTCGTCTGTTCGGCGAGTTCGCCTGCCTGAACTACCACTGCCGCCTGGAGATAAAACAGTGGATGCAGGATTGCTACCTTTTCCCGCCCCACGAGACCTGCGATTGGCCACCGGCTCACGATACTGAGCCTGAATGTATGAAAAAAGCTATAGAACAGCCGATATTATCCGGTATTTCCTTGAAATAACGCAAATAATCTGATATATTGCTCTTATCCATTCTCGGTAGGGTGAGGCTTGCCCCACCACGACCAATTTGGTGGGCTAAAGCCCACCCTACAAGGATGAATGAAAGGAGGTTGTAAAATGCGTTCCATAAAAACAATATCATATCAGATAGTTTGTATTCTCTTGCCGACATTGTTGTGTAATATGTCCTTTGCGAAGACTATCTACGTCGATGACGACGCTTCTGGGACCAATGACGGCTCATCGTGGGAGAATGCCTACGTCTATCTGCAAAACGCCCTGATTGACGCCGATTCTTCCGAAAAACCGGTAGAGATACGCGTCGCCCAGGGTATTTACAGGCCGGGCGAAGATGGAACTATATCGCTGCTGGACCGCAATGCGAGATTTCAGATCAGCGACGGTGTGACCCTTGCGGGCAGCTATGCTGGCTTGGGTGCGAATGACCCGAACACAAGGGTCGTTCAGGCATACGAAACGATCCTTAGTGGCGACTTGCTGGCCGATGACAACAGCAGCGGAACCGGTGATAACGCATATCACGTCGTATATTTTAATCATGTCAGCGAACAGACCATCCTGGACGGCTTCACCATCACCGCAGGAAATGCAGATGGTTCGCCTGTTAATAACGGCGGCGGTATCTATAACAACGGTTCAGGTGACGGCAGAAAAAGCAATCCACAAATCATCAATTGTACCATTCGTGGAAACAATGCCAGACTTGGCGGCGGTATCTTTAACGACGGCCTCTCTTCGGGCGATAGCAGCCCAACATTGATTGATTGCCTTATCATTCAAAATAGCGCTACTATTGGAGGTGGGATGTATAATAGAGGTTACGATGGTAATAGCAGCCCAATCTTAGAGAATTGTATGATTATTCAAAACAGTTCGAACTCTTATAGCGGGGCTATACATAATTGCGGCAGGGCTGGGGGCAACAGCAGCCCGACTTTGGTCAACTGTATCATTAGTGGCAACCGTGCTGAAAGGACAGGGGGCGGTATATACAACAACGGCAGCGATGATGGTACCAGCAGTCCAACATTAACCAACTGCATTATATGTGGCAACAGCACTGATGGTATGGGCGGCGGAATATATAACACCGGAGAAAACGGTGGCGAAAACAAGACTATTCTACAGAACTGCACCATCACTGGAAACTATGCTGAAAACGGCAGCGGTATTTGCAACTGCGGCTCCGATCCTTGTGATGCCGGCGAGTGCAGTCCCACTCTAATCAACTGCATTGTCTGGGGTAATAGCATACCTGGTGAGCAGATATATAATGATCTTTCCTTTCCGTCATATTCATACTGTGACATTGAAGGTGGAGTAAGCGGCATCGGTAATATTGATGAAGATCCGCTTTTTGCCAAGCCGGGTTATTGGGATCCTAATGGCACACCAGACGATCCGAATGACGATTTCTGGGTCGATGGTGATTATCACCTGAAATCGCAGGGGGGAAGATTCGATCCGAACAGTGGAAGCTGGGTGATTGACGATGTAACCAGTCCGTGCATCGATGCTGGTGACCCGAATACGCCGGTCGGTGAAGAATTATTTCCGAACGGTGTCTTAATCAATATGGGTGCCTACGGCGGCACACGCGAAGCGAGTATGTCGCTCGAAACAAGAGGATTGTCACTGCCGGACGTCGCATTTATCTGCTTAGCCAAAAATGACACGGCGGAAAGTTTTCAATCCCTGCTCGAATCCTACGGCTGTCCGACAACACTCATTAAGACGAAAAACGTGACGGCGACGTCCCTGGATTCCTGCGATCTTGTAATTGTGGCGGATGACACCTTCTACAGCCATGCCTGGACCGATTTCAACGGTATAAACGCGATAGAAAATTCGAACAAGCCGATAGTCGGATTGGGCGAGGGCGGCTACGACTTCTTCGGCAAATTCGGTCTTTCCATCGGCTCTCCTAACGGAGCAGGCAACAACTATAACGACATCACTGTTATCGACCCAAACTATTCATTATTTTCCACGCCGTATCCAATCCATATCCCGCAGGACGGGATGCTTCAACTATATACTGAGACCGACAATGTTTCACTATACTATTGGCCGGAGCTTCCCGAAACTATCGTCGCATTCGCCATCGAAAACGGCAACTCCGGCTACTATCCTCTGGCAATCGAGAACAATCGTTATTTTCTCTGGGGCTTTACCGAATCGCCGGAGAAGATGACCGAGACCGGCAGGAAATTATTTATCAACACTGTAATCTGGATGGCCAACGCCGGCTGGGAAAGTGAAAACTAAAAACGGCATAAAAGTTTTGTTTAATGGACTAAAGGCAGGTGCATTATGAAACATTCAGATGATTACAGAATTAGGTTGTTCTTGGTAGTATTTGTGGCCGCGATTGTTCTTGGCAGCGGCAGTGCAAAAGCGGATTTTATTTTTACCGAGCCGGTCAATCTCGGCAATACGTCAGACGACGAGGAAGGGCCGTGCATATCCGCCGACGGACTGACTCTGTATTTCATCAGGAGATATCAAAATTCCAACTATCAGCTTATGGCATCGAGAAGGCCCCATACCAACTTCCCCTGGTCGTGGGGCGGAGCTGTTGAGATGCCTCTTAGACCGGATTACTTCTTTAGCGACCCGAGTATCTCAACGGACGGCCTGTCGATGTATCTTACAAAACATGGAACGGGGATAATCGTCGAAATATGGGGCTCTCAACGCCCCGATATCTATTCGGCATGGAATGAGCCTGTCAAGCTCAGCGAGGCCGTAAATGCCTCATCGTACGCTGGAGGGCCGTGCATCTCTGCAGACAACCTTGAGCTATATTTCGTGATGAATGCATTGCCATCAAGAGACAGTCAATTAATAGTGTCGGATTCGAAAAAAAATATCTGGATAACGAAACGAACGAGCGAGGACGAGCCTTGGGGCACGCCCGAACTTGTCCTTCAGACCTCCGGTTCAATTTATAATCCGTGCATTTCGTCCGACGGACAAACTTTGATATTCTCCCAGGGAATGTCATCCTTATATATGGCCAGACGCACTGGTACCGAATCACATTCTTTCGAGGACCCGATAAAACTCCCCGATCCGGTCAATTACGAAAATGATCCTGTATTATCAATAAATACCCATCCGTGCCTTTCGCACGACGGCAAAACTCTGTACTTTGTTTGCAACAGGCCAACCGGAAGTCGGGGGAGCGATCTTGACATCTGGACGACAACGAGCGTCCCTGTTGTAGATTTTAACGGCGACGAGAATATTGATACGAACGATTTACTGATACTGATGGACAACTGGAATACGAGTGAGCCGCTTTGCGATATTGCTCCCGCGCCATGGGGCGACAATATGGTGGACATAAAGGATTTGGAGGTCTTTATCGAATACTGGGAAAAGGAGAAATTCCCGGTATTGCCGGATGAGTGTATGTATGTGTATGGCGATAATTTCGATCCGGTCGTACAGGTAACACTTGAGCAGAGGCAGGGTTTGGTCGTGACATTCAAATGGCATCCAACATCCGGCTATCAATGGGAACTGGTTGAGAATACGGACTCAATTATGGCCCAGCAAGGTGAAGCTGAGTTTATCTCGTCCTCGCCAGGCGGCACAATGATAGGTATCGGCGGCTGGGAAGTTTTCCGCTTCAAGGCGGTAAGTGCCGGGCAGGAAACTCTTAATTTGGTCTATCGCAGACCAGGGGAAAACGATCCCATTATGACATTTTCAATCGAGGTGACAGTGAATTAATGCGAACCAACAATCAAATAATCAGCCGAGCTGTTTTGGCATTTTTACTTGCTTGTAGTGTCTGCACGGCGAAAACTATCTATGTCGATGACAATGCCGCAGGAGTGAATG
>Ga0307439_1002564_pt1 | contig 10668 bp, 7 predicted proteins | sample SalMarWE160490MG_FD_202142 | JGI IMG/M metagenome (GOLD analysis project Ga0307439, IMG submission 202142) | Salt marsh sediment microbial communities from the Plum Island Ecosystem LTER, Massachusetts, United States - WE1604-90 | ecosystem: Environmental > Aquatic > Marine > Intertidal zone >... | reverse complement strand
CGAAGCGAACATATCACTCTTAAGCTCAACGGCAAGGCTACCGCTGAGGTAATTGATAGCGACCGAAAACAGCGAGAGCTTTCGGGTGTGCTGGCGCTGCAGTTGCACGCTGGGCCGCCGATGACGGTACAATTCAAGGATATTCAGCTTAAACGGTTAAAAATGCAGGAAAGGAAAAAGATAGTTTTGGTAGCCGGCCCGCGCAGCCACGGTTACGGCGCCCACGAGCACAACGCCGGCTGCTTACTGCTGGCGAAATCGCTGAACGAGAATATGCCCGGCATTTATGCCACGGCATACCTTAACGGCTGGCCTAATGACCCGACCGCTTTCGATAATGCCGATGCTATTGCGATTTACTGTGACGGCGGCGGAGGACATGTAGTTATGAAACACCTTGAGCAGATGGACAAGCTTGCCAAAAAGGGTGTAGGCATAGCCACTCTCCACTATGCGGTTGAGGTGCCCAAGGGCAAACCCGGTGATTATATGCTTAACTGGACCGGCGGATACTTCGAGACATTCTGGTCGGTCAACCCTCACTGGCTGGCCAAATTCGAGAAATTTCCAAAGCACCCCATCACCCGCGGTGTCAGGCCTTTCTCGATGAATGACGAGTGGTACTACCACATGCGCTTTGTCGAGAACATACAGAATGTAACGCCTGTCCTGACCGCGATTCCACCGGATAGCACTCGCAGGAAAGGGAACGATGCTCACGGCGCCAATCCGCACGTTCGTGCTCGAATGGGTATGCCGGAGCACGTAGCCTGGGCTTATGAGCGGCCGGATGGCGGACGAGGCTTCGGCTTTACCGGCGGACACTGGCACTACAACTGGGCGCATAACGATTTTCGCAAACTTGTGCTAAACGCATTGGTCTGGATTGCCGGGGCCGAAGTACCGCCCAATGGCGTACCGTCAAAGACCCCATCAATAGAAGAGCTTGAAGCGAACCAGGACTATCCGAAGTCGAGGAACTGGAATCGAGAAAAAATCCGGAAGATGATTGAGCAGTGGAATCGGCAATAGCAGAAGGAACCTTTTGCAACGTCCTGGACTCTCAAATCGTCCCGTTTGCCCAAAATGACTGGATCCGTTACGGCTATCTGCAAACCAGGTCAAAATCCAAGACGCTATGGCAGGCCTACGCCATCGCCCTGACCATGGTTTTCGTCGCGCTGCTTTTTTTCAGCCTCTGGCTCTTTACTCTGAGGCGATTCCTCACCGCTTCTTGAGTTTCCCTGGGACTCTATTTCAGCCTCGTACATACGGCATAGTTTTCCCAAGCTTTCTATCGCCACTTTCTGGGACTCTATTGCAACCTCGTACAAATAGTATGCGTTTTTCGAGCTTTCCATCTCTGCCCTCTGTGACTCTAGCGCAGCCTCAAGCTCAGCTATCCTGGCCAGCAAAGCCTTCTCTGCCTTTTTCTCTACCCTCTGTGACTTCAACTCAGACTCAAGATCAGCTATCCTGACCAGTAAAAGCTTATCTGCCCTCTCCTCCGCCCTCTGTAACTTCAGCGCAGTCTCAAGCTCATCTATACTTACCAGCAAAGCCTTGTATTGCTCTGGCATAATTTTGGCTTCGGATAGCTCCTTCTTCAACTTCGCAATATTTGCTCTTAACTCTTCCCTCTGTGACTCTATTTCACCCTCAAGCTCATCTATCCTGACCAGCAAAGCCTTGTATTTCTTTGGCGTAATTTTGGCTTCTGATAGCTCCTTCTTCAACTTCTTAATATTTGCTCTTAACTCTGCCCTCTGTAACTCTAGCGCAGCCCCAAGCTCATCTATCCTGACCAGCAAAGCCTTGTCTGGCTTTGGCGTAATTTTGGCTTCGGATAGCTCCCTCTCCAACTTCTCAATCCTTTGTCTTAACTCTGAGAAGCTTTCCCAATCGCTCCACCAACCGCGGGCGCCACGGGTCACGGTGATTTTGCTCTGTTTTTTATCCGCACAACCTGCATACGCAATCAAAACAACCAACAGTAAACACACTATTCGTTTCACAATTAGTCCTCCTTACCTTCCACATTAACCAACATTCAAACATACCACCCTAACATCATACCACACCCCCAGTCTAAAAGCAAACCCGTAAAAGCAAAACAGCCCAACTAAAGAAACCGGCCCCGCCTGCCGATAACTCCAATATGAATCAGACAACCGACCAATGCAAGGCCGACAACCTATACCAGAAAGGAGCAGACCATGAATGTTGAACTAACCATTAAGGTTTGCAAAATCGAGCTCGAAAATGCGTCAGACATTCACAAGAAAGGCCAGACAGACATAGCCATAGAAATTCTCCGCAACATAGCCACCTACTTGGATAATAAACTACCACCCGAAGACCACCAACCAGATGAAGACCCTAAGCCCACTTAACACAAAGGACTGAATATGCAGGCAGTTGAAACCATCGAATCCGAGACCGTGCTGCGCGATTCCTCCGACCGCAAGCGCTGATTCCATGAAATGGTCACGTTCCTATCCCTATACACTTACCTCTGTTCGAACTCACGCTCCCACTAACAAAGGTGTCTATCACCTCCTCATTAAGAACAGAGTTCTCTATGTCGGTAAATCTATGAATCTACGAAGGCTCCTTCTCAAACACCTCCGTCATACCTTCTCAACTCCCAACGTTATCACATACCTACGAACCCATTGCTGTGATTTCCGATTCACCGAACTCGATTCTTCTGATGATCTTCTTATAGTAGAGCGCCAACAAATTCGCAAATATAACCCTCCTTGTGACATCAAATCCATCATTCTTGATGATACCTCTACTATGAAAATCAAATGGTCACCCTGTTATCCTTATACGCCATCGAATGTCCGAACTTTTGTTCCTGCTACCACCGGTATCTACCGTCTCTTGATTCGTAACAGGATATTTTACATCGGACAAAGCAAGAACCTTCAAAGTCGCTTGCTCGAACACCTACAGCTTCGCGAAGTAAATCGCTGCATCAAACGTTATCTTCAAAACTATTCCTGCTTTTTTCGATTTACCAAAGTCTCCTCTCATAAAGAACGGTATGCTATTGAAGCTCAGCAGCAAGATCAGTTCAACCCTCCCTGTAATTTGGCGCGTCTAAGCCTAAATTATCTATCACCAAACATCCAGTAAAACTACCCACAATCAAAGCCGAAAAAAACAGTAGCTTAGTCTTCTAATTGTGTGTCTATGGGTTTTACGTTTATCGTAATCTCACCAACTTTAACTGTACCAGCGGTAGACTTAAGTAATTCAACATCCGAGGCCTCGAGACAAAGTTTAAATTCTTCCCAGCCACCAGTGCCGCCCTGGACTATATTAACACCATTCTCCCAGTAAAGATTCGTTTCTTTTAGCATATCCACATCGCCGCCACTATTGTTTAACGAGGCACTTAATATTGCCGGAAAGTTGCCTTTTACCTTGATTGTCGCGCAGCCTTCGTAGCACGGGAAGCCGCGCCCGGATGGACATTTTACCTGTTCTAACTTGATCTCAATCTTGCCGGCGTCACACAACTTTATGTAATAACCCACTTCCATAAACACAGGAAACTTGCCGATGGCCATCGCCTTGTACTTTACCTCATTGGTCTTCTTCTCTGGTCCTGTGCTTGCATAGACAACCCCAAGCACAGCCAGACCTATCAACATTACTCTGTAAGCATTTTTCATCACTCAACCCTTTCATTGAACCGAATCAGTTAATACAGAACGCTACTCACTTATCTACACCCCTACTTGGAACAAGACTTCCCTCCTTGGAATATGAAATAACAAAGTGGACTTCTCTAATATTAGACTCTTCCCGATTAGAAAATATTACAGTTTTTTTAAAAAGTTCTGAAATTTATTAATACGAGGCTTTAAGTCTGCCATAGGCATAATACTTACCTATTTTAACACGTTTTCAATCAAATTCAATCAAAAACGCTGATAGGTAAAAAGAAAAATCAAAAAATGAAAAAATTTTAAGTATTGACGGAAATAGTATATATGCCTTTAATTATTCTGCTTACAGGAGAATATTATGAAAAACTTATTGTTAATCACAATAATTGTCGCTGCGGGGTGTAATCAATATCGTGGCGATGAATCTTCTGTCGGAGACGAGGCGACGAAGACCCCGTCCATATCTGGAACAGTTTACAGGAATCCTCGCGTTTATAATGTTGACTATTCCTTTGAGATGTTTCCTGATCCGAATAACATAGATAGAGCTAAAGACCTCAAGGTCTGGATACCCATACCGCGAGAATGGGAATCTCAGAAGGCCGTGAAGATTATTTCAGTTCAGCCGGAGCCTCATGCCAAATATGAAGACCCTGAGTATGGGAATCCTATGTTGTTCTGGGACTTCGGCAGGGAATCAGAGCAGTCTTCCTATAAGGTGGACATCAAATTCCGCCTGGAATCATACGACATCAGCGTGGAGGTTGACCCTGAACGGGTAGGTTCCTACGACAAGACGAGCAAAGAGTATGCCCTTTATACCAGAAGCACCCATACTATCCATATCACGCCAAAGATAAGAGAGCTGGCCCAGGAGGCAGTAGGTGATGAAACCAATCCTTACCTGCAAGCCGAGCGTATCGTAAAATTCGTCGGAAAGAAAATGCGCTTTAAAATCCTCGACTTTGAAAGAGGCAGAGGAATCGACTGCCTGCTGGCGTACCCGGTCACCGATGAAAAGACAGGACAGGAGTACTACGAGGGCTGCTGCAACCAGTATGCGGCTCTGATGGTGGCCCTCTGTCGAGCGGTTGGGATACCTGCAAGGTGCGTTTTCGGATATGTCGGCTGGAATCCGTGGATAGAACCGAACCACGTGAAACCTAAATATCCGTTCGAGTCTAAACTGTCACCGGATGGCCTGGCCGCGACGCAGCTTTATGGTGGACTTGTGACACATACATGGAGCGAGTTCTTCATTCCCAACTGTGGCTGGATTCCCGCCGATGCCCAGCGAGGCACAATTGGATACCAGGATAATGAAAGATGGCTCATAAGCAAAGGACGCGATGTCCTACTTAGGCCGGGTATTCCCCCACGTGATGGCGAAGGTTATGGTACGCACTGGGTCGCCCTGCACGAGGGGAGAGCAGACGAGTTGTTCAAGGGGGTGGCGAACATCGCCAGAATACGAACGATAAAGGCAACAGTCCTGCACCACTCCGATCCATTCCCCGCTGATGGTCTGGTAAGCTATTATGAAAATCTGCACCCCCTTGTTCATCAGCCTCTATATGAAGATATTGCGCGCTGGCGTCAGGGAGTCTTGAATTGGCCCTCCTGCTATGTAAGAGATCTTATACCCGAGAATCTGGATTTAGATCAATTCTACAAAGACCATCCATCTGCCAAAGAGGATAGAGAAGCCTTCGTCTGCCACATGTTGCGCAGCCAATTAGGTGATGAAAAGTTCTCCAAGCTTACCAATGCATATCTGGCGCTGCGACAGAACGTCGGTCGGCCCGTGACGCCAAGTCGTTTCCAGGAACTTGCCGAGGATATTTACGGAGAACCGTTGGGCTGGTTTTTCGACCAATGGGTAAATAGTACCGATCTACCCCGGCTTAAATTGGAAAAGGCCACTGTCAGGAGAGACAAAGAGGTCTGGCAGGTCCAGGGGCGTCTGCTGCAATCAGGCGATACTACCTTCCGGCTGCCGATTGAACTGGCCCTCGATACGAAAAACGGCAGAGAAATGCAGAAACTCTGGATTGACAACAGGGCTGTAGATTTCGATTTTCGTACGCTAAATGAACCACGAAAGCTCATCGTTGATCCTGACTATGAGGTTCTCAAGGTTCAGAAGATGGCTCCTCGCCTTTGGTGGTTTTGGGACATGTACCCGAAAATCATTATAGTCTATGGAACCTTAGGAGAAAACGAAGCAAACAAAATGGCTTCTGAGCGTTTTAATAGATACTATCTTGGATTGGGTTCTAAGGTTGTCAAGGCGGATACGGATATAAACGACATTGATTTGAAAACCGACTGTGTTTTTCTTATCGGCAGGCCCGAAACCAACAAAATCACCCAAAAGTTTAAGGACATCTTCCCCATCAAATTCGATAAAAACAAGTTCACGTGGCAAGGCATAATCTATGCTCAACCAACACAGGCTGTTGCTCAGATTGTTGAAAATCCCAGAGGTGCCCAGAATCTAATGATTATGCATGCCGGCCTGAGCCCGGAAGCCACACAAAAATTTACCTATTCGTATTTGTATCGTGTGGATAGGTCTTACGTCATCTTCGACGGTGATAAGGAGCTGCTTCGCGGTGACTGGGAAGAAGTGGACAACAACTTGTATTGGAATTTCGACACTCATCCATCGGTTCGGTCAGCGCCGAATGAACAATGAGAAGTCCCTTACTAATTACACTTACAGGAGAACATTATGAAAAAGTTATTGTTAATCTTAATGATGGTCACGACAGGATGTAATTCGTATTCCGGAAATAAATCATTTGCTAAGGAGAAGGTAACAGTAGTTCGGATAGAGAGCCCAGTGGCTGATTATGAAAACTGGCCGGTTCTAAGACGCTATGGCCAGGATAGACTCGGCCGAATTGCTCTGCCTTTGGGCGGTATCGGTACGGGAACCGTTTCTTTGGGAGGGCGGGGCGACCTGCGCGACTGGGAGATTATGAATCGTCCGGCCAAAGGGTTTGTGCCGCTCAGGGGACGGTCGGGCCCGTTCTTTGCACTTTTTACCAAAACTCTACAAACGGGACAAACGGCAACCAGGGCAATTGAGGGGCCGATTGAGCTGTCGGATTACGAAGACAGCCACGGCAGTACGGTGCCCAACCACGGCCTGCCGCGGTTCAGCAAATGTTCGTTTGCGGCTGCCTACCCCTTTGGACAGGTGATGCTTTCCGACCCGGACATGCCGGTTGACGTGCGCATCAAGGCGTTCAACCCGCTTATACCCGGCGACGCCGAGGCCAGCGGCATACCCATCGCTGTCCTGCGGTACGTGCTTCGCAATAAAACCAACAAGCCGGTAACCGCCTCTGTCTGCGGCAGTATGCCCAACTTTATTGGCATTGACGGTTCGGGTAATACGAAGGATTGGAAAGGCGACCTTGTAGCTGTTGGCGGCAAAGCCAATCGTAATCACTTCCGCAAAGGTCAAAATGTGCAGGGTATATTTATGGATTCCGAGGGAGTGGCCCCGAGAGCAGAGCAGTGGGGTACGATAGCGCTGACCACCACCGCCAAGGCTGGGATTAGCTACCGCATTGCCTGGACCCAACAAGGCTGGGGCAGTTCGGCGCTCGATTTCTGGGATGACCTCAGTGACGATGGAAAGCTACACGAGCGTGAAGCTACAGGCGAAGATACACCAATGGCTTCGCTTGCCGTCGAAGTGGAGCTGCCGCCGCGAGGGACAGAAGAGGTAACATTTTTACTCACCTGGCACTTTCCTAACCGCCAGACCTGGACGCCGAAAGGAAATGAGCAGGACCGTATCGGCAATCACTATACCACACAATACAGCGACGCCTGGGACGTGGCCGAGAAAGTTTTACCGCAGCTTGCAAAGCTGGAGGATGCGACTGTCAGCTTTGTGCGGACTTTATGCCGTAGCGATTTACCAGAGGTAGTTAAAGAGGCGGCTCTTTTCAATATCAGCACGCTGCGCACCCAAACCTGCTTTCGCACAGAGGATGGCCGCTTCTTCGGGTTTGAAGGCTGCAGCAATAGGAGAGGCTGTTGTCACGGCTCGTGTACCCACGTCTGGAACTACGAGCAGGGTACGGCTTTTCTCTTCGGGGACCTGGCCTGCTCAATGCGTGAGGTCGAGTTCGCCCATGCTACGGACGATAAAGGGCTGATGAGCTTTCGTGTCAACCTGCCGCTTGAGCGTGCGCAGGGTTTTGGCAAGGCCGCAGCCGATGGTCAGATGGGGTGCATTATGAAGATGTACCGTGACTGGCAGCTCTCCGATGACGACCAGATGCTAAAGGACCTTTGGCCGCACGTGAAAAGGGCGTTGGAGTTCTGCTGGATTGAAGGCGGCTGGGACGCCGACCGCGATGGTGTGATGGAAGGCTGTCAGCACAACACGATGGATGTGGAGTACTATGGCCCCAATCCGCAGATGGGTGTGTGGTATTTGGGGGCGCTGCGAGCGGCGGAGGAGATGGCCCGTTATCTTGGTGAGGATGATTTCGCCGCTACCTGCCGGGATCTCTTCGAGCGGGGCAAAGAATGGATAGATAACAATCTTTTCAATGGTCATTATTATGAGCACCAGATTTGCCCCCCAAAGGATAAGTCGCAGATAGCCCCCAGTCTGCTTATCGGGATGGGAGCAAAAGACCCTACCAAACCTGATTACCAGCTCGGCTCGGGCTGCCTTGTTGACCAGCTTGTAGGCCAGTATATGGCTCACGTGTGCGACCTTGGGTACCTGCTCAAGCCGGCCAATGTCCGCAAGACACTTCTGGCCATTATGAAGTACAATCTCAGAAATGGTTTGTACGGGCATTTCAACTGTATGAGGAGTTTTGCTTTGGGTGATGAGTCAGTGCTGCTTATGGCCAGCTATCCGAAGGACCGTCCGAAGAATCCTTTTCCATACTTCACCGAGGTGATGACGGGCTTCGAGTACACCGCAGCCGTAGGTATGCTGTACGAAGGTCAGGTGGACGATGGGCTTACGTGCATCAGGAACATCCGCGATAGATACGAAGGGCGCAAGCGAAGCCCCTTCGATGAGGCTGAGTGTGGCCATCACTACGCACGCGCTATGGCCAGTTGGGCGGCTGTGCTTGCAATGACCGGATTTGGGTATTCCGGCGTCGAAAAATCAATGACTTTTGCTGCTCAGGATGGCAGCTTCTTCTGGTCAAATGGTTATGCTTGGGGAACCTGTTCCCTTGAAAAGAGAAAGAAAGATATTCAGGTTGAATTGTCGGTTTTACATGGCCAGTTGCCTCTTTCGAAGTTTATCCTGCGCAATTTCGGTGACAGACAATTTGACAGGACCCTGCTAATCAAAGCGGGGCAGAAGCTTAAATTTAGCGTCCCGCAAGGTGAGTAGTGAGTGGAAAGTGCCTAAAGTGAGCTAAAGTGGAAGTGTAGAAGTACGTCTGTCGTTCTCGAAACTCGTATCGAAGCTCGAAGCTGGAGGCTGGATGCTAAAAAAAACGAGTTTCGTGCTTCTATAACAAGCATCGATACGAGCATCGAAAACCTTAAACGATGGTCATGAACATTTTAGGCACTTTAGGCACTCCAAACTTTAGTTCACTTATTAAGCGTGGGAAAACCTATTTATTCTAATAAGGCGGATTCGAAATGGTACCATCAATTACAAGACGTCAGTTCCTGAAGACGTCCACGGCCGGCTCATTGTCTCTGGCATCGCTGGGCTGTTCGGCGTTGACTCCGGCATTGTTACCGGCGGCATCTGACCATCCACAGGTAGGCAGCTATCGTATCTACTTTGGTGATTTACACAACCACAATGAGGTTGGTTATGCGCGTGGTTCGCTCGAAAGGGCTTTTGAAATTGCGCGTAACCATCTCGATTTCTTTGCCTTCACGCCGCATGGCTACTGGCATGATATTGGCCATTACGAGAATAACATCGAGAAAAAATGGCTCGATGGATTTGAGGTTACGAAGAAACGCTGGCCGGAAGTCCTGCAAATGGTACGCAAGTATGACCAGGAGCGGCAGTTTGTTACCATACCCGGCTTTGAGTGGCATTCGAGCAGTCTCGGCGATTACCATATACTCTTCCCGACACTCGAAGGCGAGTACGTTCGGTTTGATGACCTGCGCCAATTCCAGCGCTTTGCAAAACAACGTGGCGCAATTATGATTCCTCACCATCCGGCCAATCGTCTCGGCCATCGCGGCGCTAACCTCGCTTGGCTTGAGCCTGATGTCTCGCCGGTCATCGAGATATTTTCCGAATGGGGCAACGCAGAACATGACCGTGCATGCTCCCCTTACATTCGGCACACCGAAGGTGGTCGCTGGACCCGAAATACACTTCATCATTTCCTCGCGCAGGGTTATCGCCTCGGTGTCATCGCCAGTACGGACGACCATCTTGGTTTTCCCGGTGCTTACCGTGAAGGCCTGGCAGCCGTGCTCGCTACTGAGTTGACGCGAGAGGCGATTTTCGATGCCATCTGGAATCGGCGAACCTACGCTGTTACCGGCGACCGTATCGCTTTGGATTTTCAACTCAATGGCCTGCTTATGGGCCAAGAATTGCCTTATGCCCGGCAGCGAGAGCTGGCCGTTACCGTTACCGGATGGGACCAGCTCGACAGGGTAGAAATCCTGAAGAACAACCGCGTACTTCACCGTGATTTTCCGATGGACCGTGTACCTACCGCCGGAAGCTGGAAAGAGCCGGTCCTATTGCGATTTGAATATGGCTGGGGCCCCTGGCCTGCCCTTGATATGACGCGAGTCTGTGACTGGGATATTAATATCACATTGGAGGGCGGCTTATTGGAAAACGTTCAGACCTGCTTTCAGGCCGGGCCGCTTGATGAGACCCGCCGGGACAAGGTACTTGAGCGCTCCAGCAAACATCTTCGTGTCCAGTCCTTCACGGCTCTACGTCAGCAATTCGAGGATATTTCCACCAAGGCCGTAGTTTTGAAAATACGTGGCG
>Ga0307439_1002563_pt1 | contig 10670 bp, 8 predicted proteins | sample SalMarWE160490MG_FD_202142 | JGI IMG/M metagenome (GOLD analysis project Ga0307439, IMG submission 202142) | Salt marsh sediment microbial communities from the Plum Island Ecosystem LTER, Massachusetts, United States - WE1604-90 | ecosystem: Environmental > Aquatic > Marine > Intertidal zone >... | reverse complement strand
CCTGGTGAACTCAATGCGCACCGAGTCGGCGTGTATCTGTCGCTGGAAGAAGGTCTGGTAGTTGGCACAGCCCGCTAGTAGGAGCACCGGGACCAGAAGCAGGCCGAAGTAACGGCGCCGCTCGTGGCCAAAGGCCATCTCAAACGTGGTCAATGCCCCGTCGAGAAAGACGCCCGCGAAGATGAATAGCACGGGCATCAGCCCCGCGAAGCGATGGCTGCGCAGGTCCACGGTCAGCAAGCCACCGCCGATCAACGTGATCAGAAACCAACCCACGTAGAAGAGGTGCCTGTTGCGCCAGAAGTAGACCAGACAACAGCCGAACCCCAGCACGAAGAGAACCCCCGTCCACGCATCCAGCATGGGCGCATCCGGGAGGTTCACCGCACCCCAAGACTCACCTTTGTAGTTGAAGAAGCCCAATAGCCTCTGCGCGCGCTCCGCCAGGCCCTCTGTCTGGGCACTGTCTCCGGAACCGAACAGGACTGGTATTACCGAACCGAACCTTTCGCCAAAGGCCACGTGCGGTTCTCGCCGGATGAGGGCACCGAGGGGAAGCGTGAACACCGTCAGGGAAGTGAGGAAACCTAGCCATGGAGCCACCAGCGGATGGGATGGCCTGACAGCCCCGTCCACCGCCGACCTTCGAGCGCGCCACCAGGACCAAGCCTGACTCGCGAATAGCAGCGCCACAAGGACAGGGACGATGCGGAAGGAGGCGTGGCTGTATAGTCCCAGCCCCATCGTCATCCCGGCCAGCACGTAGCTCATCATCCCACCGGTGCGCCTACCTCGAAGCAACAGGTAGAAGGTGCACACCTCCAGGAGCGTCGCGGGTGTGGAAGGCAGCGCCAGCCTGCTGAAGGCGATGTGCCAGCGCGACACGGCGAAGAGGAAAGTCGAGGCGAGGGCCACCGGAAAGCGAAAGATCTCTCGCGCCAGCAAGTAGAACACCACCAGGGTGAGGAAGCCCAAGAGCACGAAGTTCAAGCGCAGGGCAAGGACCGTCGGCCCCAGAGCCAGGAAGGCCAGACAAGTGGTGTACACCGACACAGGGAACTGCCAGGGGCGGGAGTCGTGATGGAAAACTCCATAGGCATCCTTGCCTATCTGCGCTTCGTCATTCCAGGAGATGCTGTCAGGAGGAGGGTAGTAGTCCAGCCGGTACACCAGGAGGAAGAAGCCCAGGGCCAGCGCCAGGCCGACCAGGGTGAGTTCCACCCCATGCTCTCTCACCGCGCTCAGCGCCGGGAGAGCCCAGTCCTCGCGTCGAGCACAGACTAGGCAGACCAGAACCAGGCTCCCGGCGTACACCAGCAGCCCGGTGAACAGACTGTCCCAGCGGACGGCCAGAAGCCAGCCCCCAACCCAGCCGGGGATAGAGGCCACGAGCAGAACCACCATATCCCGCCAGTGCCAGTCGCCGGAGGGCGCGCGCAACGGCCTCGCCATCGTATCCGGAAGTCGCCTGAAGGCCACCGCCGCCGACGCGGCGGCTGCCAGGAACAGCATCGCCCCAGCACCCACGGTCTCACCTCTGTGGAGGAAGAGCTGACCGACCGAGCCAAGCAGGACGGCGAGAATGGTCAGGGCAAACGACACTCCCTGCAGGGCGGGGGCCAGGCGCTCTGTTGTACCGCGACGTGACGATGCCATCTATTGGATAGCTGAGAACTTCTCGATTCTGTGGTTGTAGGTGTCCACGACGTAGATCGACGTTCGCTGGTCGAAGCCGATGCCGATGGGCTTGCTGAACTGCCCGTCTAGCGAACCCCTCTCGCCCCAGGAGGTCACAAACCGTCCATACTCGTCGTACACGAGCACCCGCGCCATCTCGGGGTCCGTCAGATACAGCAGGCCATCCACGCCCCAGACGATGTGGGGACTGTCCACCGTGTTGGCGGCTGAGATCGCCCACTCCCTCAGGTAGCGTCCCGTCCCATCCAGGACCTGCACCCTCCTGTTCTCCACATCCACAACGTAGAGGTTGCCCTCCCTGTCCACGGCCACGTCAGTGGGCTGGTTCAGATCGCCGGCCCCGTAGCCGAACGCCCCATACCGTTCCAGCACCTCTCCCTCTGGCGACACCTCGAGCACCACGTTGTCGCCTGTGTTGGCCACGTAGACGTGTCCATCCCCATCCACCGCCACGCCTCGCGGGTCGAAGAGTCCCCACCGGTCCCCCCAACGGTCCTCGAGCTGACCGTCTGCCGAGAAGACGAAGAGGCTATCGTGTTCCGCATCCACGACGTAGACCCGACCATCCTGGCTCACCGCCAGGTCGAAAGGCTCGCCGAGGACCCCATCGCCCCACTGCTCCAGGAATTGTCCCTCTCCGTCGAAGACCTGTATGCGTGCGTTGCCGGTGTCGGCCACGTACACCCTGCCCTCCAGACTGATCGCCACGCCTCGGGGCTCGTCGAACTCTCCCGGCTCGTCGCCACGACCTCCCCAAGCGCTTACGAAAGTCACCACACTGCTGGTGGGCACCGGGGTGGAAGGCGTGGCCACAGCTACAGGTTCCGAAGCAGGCAATGGCGGAGGTACCCTCAGCTCCGCCCCCTCTGGGAAGAGCTGCTCCTGCGACACCTGCGCCTTGGCACCGCCAGCTGGTGTCCAATAGAGCTCTATCTTCCGCCCGCCACCCTCCTGGAAGTAGAGCAGACGAACGTCGTGGAAGCCCTCCTCCAGTTGGATCTGACCCTCCTGGTAGACATCCCCGTGATGGCCCCCGTTGTCTACCACGAGCACGCCGTCCACGTAGAGGTATGAGCCGTCGTCGGAGGTCGTGCCAAAGGCGTAGGGGCCACCGGCAGGAGCGTAGATCTTCCCCAACCATTCTATGCTGAACGGCGAAGGCAGCACGTCGTTGGGGCCGATGAAGGGATCTAGCTGAATCACCTCTGGTTCTCCCTCCCAACCGGTGCCCCGCCTGTACAGGCCGAGCAGGCCGTGGCCGTACAACTCGCCGACGTACAGGTTGCTACTGGGGATGACTTCCTCCTCGCCATCGGGTCTGACCCAGCTCAATCGCAGATGCCCACTCTCCTCCTCGACGACCTCCACCTCGATAGCATGGAATCCAGCGGGCAGCACCTCGCTCTGCTCACCGCGACTGTTCTCCACCTCGAGCTCCACATCCTCACCTATCCGCAGCATGGCTGAGCCGCTCGCCTCGAAGATGAGGGTATAGGACCCGTACGTGGGCACATAGAGCGATCCCTGCCACCGCGCCGAGAATGGCAGCCCCAGGGGTGGCTCAGCCCACGAGAAGTCCACCGTTTTGTCGATTCGCTCCACCACGGCAGGATCCTCGAAGTCCAAACCGTCATAGTAGACAGCCCGCAAGCCCTGAACACCCGCGACCTCCTCACGGCTCACCGCGTATGTGTAGAACATTGTGCGGCCGTACCGGTCCACGTGTTCCACGTACTCCCCGGCCGGGTACAGACTGCGCAACCCAGGGACGAGCGAGGCGTGTCCCCAATCCAGAACGTAGACCACGTCTCTCTCTACCTGCTCCCGCAGAGGCAGATGGGCGTTGAGGTCCAGGATGGTGAAAGGCACCTCATAGGGGAGGAACTTGAGGTCAGAGTGGTTAGCCAGAGTGTGGGACACGAGCACGAGCTTCTCTCTCCCCTGGGCCTCAACATACTTGCCCGCCTCGGTCTGGGCAGGATCGAAATCATAGTACACCGACTCGTTCGAAGCCTGGAGGCCAAAGTAGGTATAGAAGTTGGCCCAGAGGCTCGCGGCCAACAGGACACCCACTGCCCCAACCAGATAACGCCGTGCCTTCCCTTGCAGCAGAGACGTGTACGTCGCCCACGCCCGATCCCAAGAAGCCGCCAGCAGCAGAAACACTGCCGGGACGTTGCCCAGGGTGCGCAGGGAATGGGGGTTGGAATCGGCAAGCGAGAGGATTCCGGGTAGCAGGCCCACGAAGAGCCAGGCCAGGAGAAGGAAGTACCGGTCGTTTCGCCACCTCAGCACGCTGTAGCCCAGGCCCAGGCCAAAGAAGATCGCCGACAGGCCATCCAGCATGGGCTCGTCCGGCAGGTTATGGCGAGGCCGAGGGTCGCCCTGCCGGTTGTACATGAGCAGGCTCTTGCGGATGTTCTCCACGAGCGGCTGGTAGCTCCCCTCCCTTTCGATATCCAGCAGGACGGACGCGGCCTCGGCCCGGCGCACGAATACCTGGGGCCTCTGTACCGCGTACAAGCCAAGAGGAGAAAGCGTCATCAGCGTGGCCACGGCGAAGACGAGGAGCCCGGCGAGCTGAGTGCGAAGGGAGCCTCTCCTGGAGAACACTGCGTGCAGCAGGTACAGACCGACCACCAGGGGGAAGACCCGATAGCCCAAGTAGGTGTGAAACCCCAACCCGAAGCTCAAGCCCGCGAACACGTAGTCCAGCCTGCGGCCGCTGCGCAGCCCTCGCCAGAGGAAGAGTACAACCAGCGCCTCGAACAGAGGTACCTGAAGATTGTCCAAGAAGGCCACGCGGCTGAAATGCACGTGCCAGCGCGAAACGGCCAAGAAGGCCGTCCCTATCTGGGCTGCTCTCACGCCGAACATCTCCCGCGCCAGAAAGTAGAAGACGAGTACGGTGAGGAGGCCCACAGGCACGTCGAACGCTCGCAGGACTACCGGCGTAATGCCGAAGATCCTGAGGCTCAAGCCCAGGAGTTGAAAGGGCATGGTGCCGTTGCCATGGCGCTGCTCGGTGAAAGGCGAGTAGGGCATCTCCAGGAAGCGCAGGCTCCATACCGCGTTGTCTGCCTCGTCCAGGTAGACACCCGGCGGCATCTCCCCCAGGCGGAAGCTGCGCATGAAGAGGGCGAGAAGCAAGATCAGAAGGAGGATGAGCACCTCGCGTCGCTTCAGGTGCCACCTCAATCGGGTGGAGCCGAGCCAGAATCCGGCGACGAATAGACCCAGCCCCACCAGCCAGGCCACTAGAGCTCTGTCACTGGCGGTGTGCAGATACAGATCGACGAGGCACAGACAGACCGATAGCAGGCCCAGCCCAATCAGAAGAAGATGGACCTTGCCCAGTCTCCGCTCCGAGACAGGGCGCTGCTCCCCGTTGTCACGTCGTGGAGAGACCACCAGCAGGCACAGGCTGGCTGCGGCAAAGAGGAGTACTCCATCGATTGCCGGTCCTTCCCGCTGGAAGAGGGTCTGGCCCACGAAGGCCAGCCCCACGGCGAAGGCCACCGCTAGAGGAGCCTTGATGTTCACCTTGATCACCGAGGACTCAGTGACAGATCACGGGGGTCAGGTCTCGCCAGATAGAAAAGACACGAGGGACACAGCATTCCGCGTCCCTCTCCGTACCGTCCAAGCGCCAGCGACCTGTCGGAGCCGCCAGAACCAGGGATGCTCCCCGCGGCAACCATGGGCTCGCTCCGCCGAACCTCCCACGGGATGGCGCTGCGCAACACGCCGCCATCAGCCTCCTTCTGACGAGCGTCGCCGACGCCCACACTCGCCTGTCGCGTCAGGAACTCCGTGTGCGGAGAAACCTACTCCTCTCTTCGGCCCAGCGTCAGGCACGCCGGACCTCGCCCGCAGGGGACGCGTCATCTCAACCCGGCGAAAAGGTCCGTCTCCCGCTCCTTCGGCCAGCCGACACTGGAGCGCGCCAACTGGAAGCTCTCCTGCCGGAACCACGGCTCTCGAAGCACCTCCTCCGGTGACTCGCCAAATGGGTCCTCGTACCCAACTTGCGATACGTGACAGCGCAGGCCAGCGAGCTTGGCTTCCGCGAAATCGCTGACGTCCACGATGGTGGTGATTTGCTCGGTTGAGCGCCCCACGATGGGAAAGGGGACTCCGTCCATCATCACAGTTGGCGGAGCACCATCCTCGGACATTGCAGCCAGGCGCTCCTCGGACAGCACGCGGAAGTACAGCTTACTCACCTGAAAAGGCACGCAGCCATCCTCCAGTTGACCTGGAAAGCACTCCGCATCGGCGGCCAGATCGAAGGCGATGGTCGCCCAACGATGCACGGCGATGTGATCGTAGTGGCCGTAGATGCCCTCCGGCCCGAAAGTGATCAGCACCTGGGGTCTCAGCTCACGGATTATCCTCACCAGTTTGCCCACCGCCTGACCTTGGTGGACGATGGGCAGGAGCCCGTCCGGATAGTCCAGGAACCTGGGCGGATGGACGCCGTACACCTCACAGGCACAGCGCAGTTCACGCTCTCTCACGTACGGAAGATTGGCGGGCGTCGCAAGGTCTGGTACCACTATCTGCCCCGCCTCTCCGCGAGTAGCTGTCACCAGGTACACGTCGCAGCCCTGGGACGCGTACTTGGCGAGGGTGCCTCCCGTACCAAACGCCTCATCGTCCGGATGGGCGAAGAAGGCCATCAAGCTGAGTTCGTTGGCACTCACTCCGGATGCTCCACCATCTCCGACCAACCGCCGCGATGCCACAGGGTTCCCGTGCCCCAATGCGTCACCAGCAATCTGCCACGCCGCAGGTCTACCCGGGCTACTCTCCGGCTCCCCCCGTCTGCCGCTCACCGAGCTGCCTGTCCATCATCAGCAACCCCATGGGTTGGTCACCCACTCTCCTGAGCTGCTCCACCACGGCGCCAGCGCTCTCTTCCTCTTCCACCTGCTCGGTGATGAACCACTGTAACTCCATCTGGGTTGCGTAGTCGTTCTCGCTCAGCGCCAGTTCGTACAACCTGTTGATCATCCCGGTGACCTTCCGCTCGTGCTGGAGAACCTCCTCGAACATCTCGAGAGGAGACTTCCAGACCGGGGTAGGCATCTCGATAGCCTTGAGCACTACGCGCCCGCCACGCGCTGCGACGTGGTCAAACAGGCGCATCGCATGGTTTACCTCCTCCTGTGCCTGAGCGCGCATCCAGCCGGCGAAGCCCGCCAGACTCTCGCTCTCGCAGTAGGAGGACATGGAGAGGTACAGGTAGGCAGAGTAGAGCTCCTTGTTGATCTGTTCGTTGATGGCATCCTCAAGCTTCTTGCTCAGCATTGCGGGGCATCTCCTTTCCGTACAAGCTTCCTGTGTTTGTCAATATATCACACCTCTGCCGTCTTTGACAAAGACCAAGCGCTCTGCAAAACACAGACACTGTGCGGCACGGGCTTCGCCTCCCGCGGGATGGTTCCTTGCCTGGACCATGAGCCGATCACTCAGGGGGTGACTCCCAGTCAGGACTCTTCCTCCCCGTACCGAGTCTCCAGCGCTCAAGCCTTTCGTCGAGCCTCAACACACTCTCGGCCGCCAGAATCAGGCCCACCAGCGCCGCCGTCACCGTACCAAGGAGGTACAGGCCGGCTCCGATGGCCAGCCCGATGGAGCCCACCGCCCAGATGCCGGCCGCAGTGGTCAGCCCCTCGATTCTCACACCTTCACGTTTGAGGATCATCCCGGCGCCGAGGAACCCTAGTCCCGTCACGACGCCGGCACCCACTCTCGCTGTATCCCCTCCTGGAAAGGCCATGCCCGAGATCAAGGCGAAGGCGGCAGAGCCCAGGGCAACCAGAGCGTGCGTGCGCTCGCCTGCCGCCTGACCTCTCAACTCTCTCTCCAGGCCGATGAGGAAGCCTAGGACCGCCGCCAGGACTAGACGACCCACCAACTCCAACTCCGACACCGCTTCCATAATCCCCTCCTCTTCCAGTCCGCTGGCAAACCCCGGATGTCACGCCAGACACCACCGAGCGTGGCTCATCCACTCAAGGCTCTTCCTTTCCCACGTGTCCATTGCAGCACAGTCTGGGTGCAACGACGCAGTCCAATGCCCTCCACTGAACTCCAGCCCCCCGAGCGATCACACATGTCGCCCAAGACAGATGAAGCATGATTGAGCCCACGCGACACAGACTTTGCCACGTATCTGCTGTGGGTCGCCCACAATCTGGAGCGCACCGCCGACCGCGTGGCCAACATCTGCGAGCGCGTCATCTTCACCGTCACGGGAGAAATGGTGGAGATGGACGTCGATGAGCCCGACCTGGCGGGCATCAAATGAGTCCGACTGACGCGCCGAGGCGGCAATCGCCTATGCTGCCACCGAGGTGCACATCGCAGAGACGGCGCTAGCCAAACCGCCCTGTGATGTAGTCGTCGGTCCGAGAGTCTCGCGGCCTGGTGAACACATCCTCCACACTCCCGTATTCCACCAGTTCGCCCATCAAGAGGAAGGCCGCCTTGTTCCCAATGCGCGAGGCCTGCTGCACGTTGTGGGGCACGATGACGATGGAGTGCTTCTGCTTCAGGGTAAGCAGTGCTGCCTCCACCTTCATGGTGGAGATGGGGTCCAGCCCCGAACAAGGCTCGTCGAGGAGAATCACTTCAGGCTCCAGGGCCAACACCCTGGCCAGGCACAGCCTTTGTTGCTGACCGCCGGAGAGGGCCGTGGCCGGGTCCTGGAGGCGATCCTTGACCTCATCCCACAGCGCCGCTGACCTCAGCGACCTCTCCACTAGCTCCTCAAGTTGATCCTTCCCTCTGCGCCGCCCGAGGAGAGGCCCGTAGGTTACGTTCTCCCAGATGGACAGGGGCAGGGGAACCGGCACTGCGAAGACAATGCCCACCCTGGTGCGGAGCTGAGTGACACTCACATCGGGATCGTGGATGTTCTTGCCGTCCAGGAACACCTGGCCCTCCAACCGGCCCTCTGTGGCCAGATCGGTGAGCCGGTTCAGAATGCGGAGCAAGGTGCTCTTGCCGGACATGGCCGGCCCGAAGACAGCCAGGATCTCATGGTTCAGGATCTGAAGATCGATGTGCCTGAGAGCAGACTCATCTCCGTAGTAGAAACTCACGTCTTCCAGGGTCAACTTCGCGGTCTCGGACATGATCGCCTTGTTCGTCACCACTGGCGACGCCTGCGGTAGTAGCGCCGGATGAGAGTGGCCAGCAGATTCATGGTCAGCACGAAGACCATCAGGACAAGCGCTGTACCATACTGGATCCTGATCGGCATCCCCGGCACTTGTGTGGAGATCACGAACAGATGGTAGGGCAGGGCCATCGTCTGGTTGAAGATGGAGTGAGGAAGCCGAGGAAGGTAGAACGCGGCCACGGTGAAGAGAATGGGAGCGGTCTCGCCGGCGGCCCGCTCCAGCCCCAGGATAACGCCGGTCATGATGCCCGGCAGTGCCTGTGGCAGGATCACCTTGCGCACACCCTGCCACGTGGTCCCGCCCAGCGAGACATTGACCACGCGGAAGCTCTGGGGCACGGCGTTCAGGGCCTGCTCGGTGGTACTAATGATCACCGGCAAGGTCATGATCCCCAGAGTCAGCGATCCGGCGACGATGGACATCCCGAACCTCAGGAAGATGACGAATAGCCCCAGGCCAAAGAGACCATAGACCACCGAGGGCACGCCAGCCAGGTTGATGATAGCCAAACGTATCGTGCGCGTGAACCAGTTGTCCGACGCGTACTCCGCCAGGTACACGCCCGCTCCCACCCCGAAGGGCAAGGAGGTCAAGGCTGTGCCGATGGTCAGCCACACCGTACCCACCAGAGCCGGGAACACTCCCCCTTCTCGCATCCCACTCCTGGGCATGGCGGATATGAACTCCCAACTCATGGCTCCTATGCCCTGCGCCACTATGTACGCGATGACCAGCACGAGGGGGATGACTACGCCGATGGCCGCCGCGCTGATCACGCCGAATGCGACTTTCTGAACGGTGTAGCGGGAGCTGTTCATGCCAGGAACCTCCCACCGCCACCACGGCCGCGCCGGAAGATGGTAAGCGCTCCCGCCAGGTTGATCACAAAGGTGAGGAGGAAGAGCACCAGGCCGACGACGAAAAGCACGTGATAGTGAGTGCTTCCTCGGGCCACCTCCCCCATCTCGGCGGCGATGGTAGCGGTCATCGTGCGCACGGGACGGAGGAAGGCATCCAGTCCCAAGGGCATCCTCGCCGCGTTCCCGGCCACCATCATCACCGTCATCGTCTCACCGATGGCACGACCCACTCCCAGCATCACGGCTGTGACAATACCCGGTCGCGCTGCCGGCAGGACCACTCGCCAGATCGTCTGCCACTGCGTTGCGCTCAAGGCGTAGGCAGCGTGGCGGTAGGACTCCGGCACGGAGTCAAGGGCATCCTCGGCGATGCTGATGATGGTGGGTAGCGCCATGTATGCCAGCAGCAGGACACCGGTGAGCGCCGTGAGCCCCGTGGGCGCGCCCGAGAATTCACGCACGAGGGGAGAGACGACTTGGATCCCCACGAACCCTATGACTACGGACGGGATGCCGGCGATGATCTCTATCGCTGGCTTGAGGATCTCCCGCACCCACTCCGGCGCTATCTCTCCGATGAACAGGGCAGCGGCAACGCCCAGGGGAAGCGAGATGGCTATGGCACCGACGGTCACCAGAAGCGATCCCAGGACCAGAGGGGCCAGCCCATAGATGTCGAAGGTGGGATACCATCTCTGTCCCACCAGGTTGGACAGCGGTACCTCCAACAGCGCAGGCGCCCCTTCTCTGATCAGGAAGAGGAAGATCAAGAGCACGAAGCCAATACTAGATGCGCCCGCCAATCGTATGAGCTGCTCGACAAAGAACTCGCGCCAGTTCACGTCTCTGGGGATTGTTGGGGTCTTCACCTAGTACTCCATGATAAGCCCGAACAGGCAGAAAGCAGTTCAAGAGCCTG
>Ga0307439_1002560_pt1 | contig 10681 bp, 7 predicted proteins | sample SalMarWE160490MG_FD_202142 | JGI IMG/M metagenome (GOLD analysis project Ga0307439, IMG submission 202142) | Salt marsh sediment microbial communities from the Plum Island Ecosystem LTER, Massachusetts, United States - WE1604-90 | ecosystem: Environmental > Aquatic > Marine > Intertidal zone >... | reverse complement strand
TCATATGCTGTGACTTTTGCCCCGGCGATTGGGCGTCCCTGAGTATCAACAACCTTGCCGGTACAGGTTACTTTATCGTTGGATTCGTCGGTTCGTCTGGTGACAATCGTTGGATTCGTCGGTTCGTTTAAGGACATAAGTGATAGTTGTTTAACATCAACAGGTACGACCTTAACAGGTACGACCTTGCCATTCTTCCATTCGAACAACCGGATGTTTTTCCCAGCAAAATCTTGATGGTTTATCCTCATTCCATCAGGTATATTTGGCTCGAAGGCATTCAGGGCCTCGAAATCAGGTTTAAGGTCTATAGATAATCGCTCATGTTCTCCATGCCACTCTGCTGTTTCTCCACTTGTGTATTTCCAGATAAGAGTGGTTTTGCAAGCTGCAGGAAGTAATAAACCATCGAAATTCTTGAATTTAACTGAGTCCATAACATAAGAAACCTCAGCAAGTGAACCATGAGCCAATTTCAAGTCACTTACTGGGGTGCCCCCGTAGATATCCTTTCCCTTTTTTGTAACATATACTTTTCGTGGTAGATGGTGATGCTGTGGATCCAGCCAAAGTGTATAACTTCCATAGTTTTGTATAGCAACCTCTAACACATGACATTTACTACCGTCTATATCTTCAAACCCTTTGTAATGCATCGAGCTTGCCTTATTACTTAGCAATTCAACGAGATTACGATTGTCGTATGCCACATAACCCTCAAGCGCTCTTCCAATACCAATGTTCTTACTAATATTCTTAAATTCTTTTTCGCCGTCACTCCAGAAAATAACATAATGAGGATTCTTATCTTTTCTTTCGCTAGCATAAATGAATGCGCGATTCTTACGATCAACGATAGATCTTTGGTAATAAGGTACATCGGAGGTTTTATCTATTTTGCCATTGACTAACGAGTAATTATGCACAGAATCTTCAATATCAACACATCTACCGTCACGGTAGTACTTGAGGTCCACAAGCTGTTTCTTTTCTTTTCCGGTGGATGACTTCATCAGGTATTGCGTTTTAGCCTCGATAGCAAACACTTCAGGCATATTCCGAACTGCCGTAATAAATCTCTGGACAATTCCCTCAGTTTTAACGTGAATATCATCTCCTTTTTCATCTATCACTCGTCCGCCTATAGTTTCTTGGGCTTCTGTTCCTGCCCGAGCGGTTAGCACAAGCACCGTCGGGACGGTCAACAAAGCTAATAGCAAAATGAACGTCACGGCTATTAAGCTTGGGCGTTTGTAGAATTTTTTTCCTGGTCTCATCATGGTTTTTATCCTTTCTTCTATATTTTTGACTGGCCCGGCTACAGCCAACGATGGAACCGGCCGTGTCGATTCGTGCTCGGATATCAATATGTTCACAATCGCGCTGCTGTAATCCTTGGCCTCAGCGCCAAGGCGGGCAATGGCCATCTCATCGCAGCATTTCTCGCGCTCGGCGCGGATTTTCTTGTTCGCCCACCATACAAAAGGATGGAACCAGAAAACGGCCTGGGCGATTATTTGAAGAATATTGACCGCAGCATCAAAACGGATGACGTGGCTTAGCTCGTGGCCTAAGACCCCTCTGTGATGTTCGGTGCTATTGACTTTGACGAAGTCGGTCGGCAAATAGATACCGCCCCGCAGCAGGCCCCATACAAACGGCTGGCCTATGCCCTCAACCAGCCAAACCCTCGGCAAAATCTTAATGTCAAGACCGGAGAATAAATTCTCAATCCCGGCTTGCAGTTCGGCTGGAAGCAGCTTTCGCTGCCGCCACAACCAAAAATTGGTCCGCAGTGCCTTTATCAACGCAAATACGACAAAGATAACTGCTCCCACTACCCAGCCAAAGCAGAGCCACTGCCTGGAGGTCACTCTTGCCAATCTTTCCATAATAGTTGGTGATATTACCGGCACTGAAGGTAACGCAATAGGCTCGGGCGTAACCGTATCTGCTATTTCATCATTAACAGCAAACATTTCAACATTCGAAATTAAAGTCATTTCTGGCATCTTAGCTTGCGGTAGAATCGCTAACGGTATTGTGACTAAAGGCGGTACGAGACATTTAGCTAAGACAATCAGCCAGAGCAAATAGCGAACGTGTGCGCTTCTATTTTTCAACGCCAAATTTACTGCCGCTATCATTACTATCAGAACTGCTATCTGCCAGCTTTGAGTCAGCAAATAATTTGTGAGTTGTGTTAAATAACTTTCCATTATTACCGCTCCAATAAAATTATTGGTTATCTTTTATCAGCCAATCGTTTCAGCTTTTTGATATCATCGGCGTCGATTTTGTCGTGTTCGGCCAAGTACTGCATAAGCGGAACAGGGTCGCCGCCGAAGAGTCGGTCTAAAAAATCACTGACTGACCTTTTTATGACTTTTTCGCTCTTGACCGCTGCGAAAAAGACGTGGGCCTTACCCCGGATGCGATGTTTAAGATAGCCTTTCTTTTCGAGCCGGCGCAGCAGGGTTTGGACCGTTGCGTAAGCTATTTTCCTCTTGGCTGGCAAGCTGTCGCATACACCCTGCACGGTTGCCTTGTTAAGCTGCCAGACTAATCTTAAAATTTCAGTCTCCGATGGGCTTAAAGCCGGTAACTTCTTTTTTGTCATAATAAGCTCCTTTTACAAATGTATTTTACAATTGTAAAACATAATATCGTACATTTGTACAAGCTGTCAACAAAAAAATGAATATTTTTGCAATTTTTTTGAGACTGTAGGAGCTTTACAGAGTATAATGATGTTTAAGGTGTTTGGTTACAATGAGTTATGTAATCTTGCTGGGTTCCCTCAAGGCGGGATTTCTGCGCTCTCATTTTTTCTGTTTTTAGATTTTTATCTATTATTTTGTATTCTGATTTCTGATGTTGGATTTTTTTAGATGAATTTGTACCACCGTGATGTCAGCCGGAGTTATACCGCTTATTCGGGAAGCCTGGCCTAATGTGCTCGGCCTAAAAACCGACAGCTTCTCTTTAGCTTCCGCCCGAAGATGTGCGATGTTGTTATAGTCCAAATCTGCTGGAATCTTTTTATTCTCCAAAGCTCGAAAACCAGCCACCAGACGCTCCTGTTTAGCTAAGTAACCCTCATATTTAGCATCAATAATGACGGCTTGATATACATCGTCGGCAAGATTCATATTTTTAACATCAGAATTTTCAGCCATCGATTCGGCAAGAGTATCACCCGGCCGATGAAGCTGGTCCCACAAACTTATTCCTGCTGAACGCGTGTTGGTCAGATAGCTCTTCAGCGTATTGATGTTCTCAAGTTTTCTCTGGAACCTTGCCCATCGATTTTCATCCACGAGTCCGACCGATTTGCCGATTTGCGTTAATCTTCGGTCCGCATTGTCGGCACGTAAGGCCAGCCGATACTCCGCTCGCGACGTGAACATCCGATACGGCTCATCAAGCCCCTTTGTCAGCAAATCATCTACCATCACCCCGATATATGCCTGGTCTCTGCCGAGTATGAGCGGCTCTTTACCCTGTAGCTTCCTAACCGCATTTATACCAGCCACGATACCCTGTCCCGCTGCCTCTTCATACCCGCTGGTCCCATTTATCTGCCCTGCCAGAAATAGTCCCGACACCTTCCTGGTCTCCAGATCGGGCTTTAGTTGAATCGGCGGACAATAGTCGTATTCAATCGCATAGCCGTAATGAATAATCCGGGCATTTTCCGTCCCCGGCAGCCATCTAAGCATTTGCTCTTGAACATCTTTTGGCATAGAGGTAAAAATACCGTTACAGTAAATCGTTTTTATTTTTTCTTCTTCCGGCTCTAAAAAGATTCGGTGCTGCTTCTTATCCGCAAATCTAACGACCTTGCTTTCAATACTCGGACAATAACGCGGATCGGCGCCCTTAATTTCGCCCGAAGAAAGTGGAGCACGATGTAGATTATCACGAAGCAGCTTGTGTATCTTCGCGTTGGTATAGGTAATCCAGCACGGCACCTGAGGCCGACCTATCTTTTCAGTCATAAATGAAAACGGCACCGGCGGCTCATCCCCAGGCTGTACTTGCAATCTCTCCACATCCACCGTCTCGGCAGCCAATCTCGGTGTCGTATCCGTTGACATCCGCCTAAGTTCCAGCCCCATTCGTTTCAAACTCTGCGAAAGCTCTACACTTGGCGGCTCTTCAAATCTACCCGCAGCCCACTTCTCGCTGCCGATATAGACCATCCCCCCAAGAAACGTCCCCGGTGTCACAGTAACCGTCTCAGTGCGGTAAACCGACCCGTCCTTGCAGCAAACTGCTCGCACCTTGTTGTCGGATGTTTCTATCTCTGTCGCTATCGCCTCGACTAAGGTCAGATTAGCAGTCTGCTCAAGTGCTCGCCGCATAAAGTCCTGATACTTTTGCCTGTCAGCCTGGGCTCGCGGCGACTGCACAGCCGGGCCTTTAGAGCGATTCAGCATTCGAAACTGAATCCCCGTTGCATCTATTGCCAGGCCCATCAGCCCCCCCAGCGCATCGACCTCGCGCACAATCTGTCCTTTTGCAAGACCGCCGATAGCCGGATTGCAGCTCATCTTGGCTATCGTGTCTTTGCTGATAGTTATTAGGGCGGTTTTAGCGCCGATCTTCGCAGCAGCATAAGCAGCCTCGACGCCGGCGTGACCAGCACCTACAACAATACAATCGAAATCGTTCGTTTTCATTCTGTTAGACATATTTAGTCCCGCACCAATTGTATCCATAGCAGCATTACGATGCAATGGTCTTGGCCATCCCTAACGGGACTGCTGGGTGGTTGAATCACTAAAGGACAATTGATGCAGGATAGCTTTTCAAACTTTTTAATCAATCTTGATGCGCATTTATTATCTTGACAATTGATGCCATTTCTCTAATAATGGTATTGGAATGAATATAATATACACGGCTCATCTAAAATTTAGGTTAAAGGTGAGAAGAATACCGTCTTCTTTACCCAAGAAAATCTTTAAAGAAGCAAAGGAGCATTATTACGATAATTTAACCGGCCATTATGTGGCAGTTCATAAACTTGAATTCAATAATAAAATAAGAGAGTTTGCCTTAACGTATGACAAAAAAGAAGATGTAATAGAAATAATTACGGTACATCCTTTAAAAACTTATCAGAAAGTAACCCGGACAAAGTCGGGGAGGTGGCAAAAAACATGAGCGAGAAACCTTTAGTAAACTACGATTATGAATCAGATATCCTTTACATTGTAGCTAAGAAGGCTAAGGAAGAAGAATTTGTAGAGATTGCTCCAGGCATAAATGTAGAGCTTGATGACAGAGGCCAAGTGATAGGGATAGAAATCTTGAACGCCTCAAAATGCTTAAAGCCCATTGTTGAACCTTTATATAAACACATTCAGATGGCTTAGGAGAGCAGTGTGTTTTGAATTGGATTAAAATATATCTAAATGGTTTTTATACGAAAACCATACAATCAATAATTAGGCGCACCTGATACAGAATAATCAGATGGATAAAATACAGGATTTGATATGTATTTTGAGATAACAGGTGAGATTGAAAGTATTGAAACGATAGCCGTAGATTGCTGGATTAAAATTATGGCTAAAGAAAGCAAAGAACAGTCATTTGCGCTTTGCATTGAGAACAAGGAATGTGAGGATTTGGAAAAGCGTAAGATTTACAGAGTCTTGCCGGACGATGAGGCAGTAAAGGAAGGATACCTGAGAATCGTTGACGAGTCTGGAGAGGACTACCTATATCCTGAATCCTACTTCATTCTTGTCGAACTGCCTCGCGAAGCGCAAGACGCCTTGCAAGTGGCAAGCTGACCGCTACGTTACCATAACATCTTGATAAAAAAATAGTTATGTATTCTTCCAAGGTTTAACTATAGGTGGTTTACATTGCAGAATCTGATAAGTTTGGCATCTTGTACAGAAACCAGATAAGCATAGTTAGGTGAAGAAATGGAGGCTCTATGGCAAAAGGAAAACCCCTCTTACTGAGTACCGCCGCGCTACTTCTGATCTTCGGTCTGCGAGTGTCGGCACAAACTCCAGAAGGTAAGCCTGACCAAATCTGCCAGTTGCTATTTGATGCTTACATTGTGCGCCGCGGGAAGATCAACACCTCAACCATAATGGCCGCCTCGCACATCGTTGCCGAAAGAGGTCGCAACACCGGCTTCTGGCGAAATGTCCTGAGCGAACTCCAGAAAGGTAACGAAGAAAGCGAAATCGGGTGTGTATGTGTTCTTGGGAAGATGCTCAGTATAGATGCTGCTGCACGCGATGTGATCCGAAGGGAGAACGAGACAGGAGAAGTCTTTCAGTGGAGTGCATCAGTCTGTCTTGGGCCTGTGGTTGTGGAGGAGCTTATCGCGCGCGGGAAGAAAGCCGACCGCTTTCGTGTCAATCATTATGCCATTGCCTTGGCTCGGGCCAGAGTTCTGAAAGCTTCTGATTTCTTTCAGATGATACTGCGAGACGACAATGGAAAGCACTACATGCCGACAGCCAAATTCCACGCTGCTGTAGGACTGGCCCAAGTCGGGGATTCTGCGGGATTCGAATGGTTGATTGCTAACAGTGGTGATCCGCTCCCTACAATCTCGAATGCATGGCCGAGCGGAGTCCACAACCTGAACCTCGACACCTGTTGTCAGGCGGCTTTGCAAAGCCTATTAGGAGAGAAGGGCCTGAAAAATCGCGTGGATTGGGAGAGATGGTGGAAAGAAGTCGACAAGAGATCGCTTCCCAAAGGGCATGTTCGCATCGTTGATCCATGAAAGGGCTATTTCCTGCAATTTGATAAGAGAATGATGCATAGGGTGACAATTTCAATTGATTATTGTCCCCAGTTGGGCGGAGATGACAATGTGTCCGCTGTTGCTTGCCCAGGGGAGGCAGACTCTCGGGAATAACAATATTATTGATTATTTTAGGGATACGAGATGGCGCAGGGAATAGTGATTAGAGTCGCGGGAAATAGTCTTGAGGCAGAATTGAATGACCCCGCACGAAATTAAGGCAGGGTAAAACCCACCGAGTAAATCGGCTGGCTAAATAAAAGCATGAACTCCGCAATAAATTGCGGGCAAAGAAAAATTCACCACGCGGATGGGTAACTGGAAAGTTGGTGCTTGTTTTTGTCGATAAAATTGAAACTGGAACTAAAAATTTTAGTCCGAAAACGAACATCAGCCCAATTTGAGGGATATAAATACAGGCATTATCAGCCGTGTGAAGGGGGATTCAGGGTAGGATTTTGCGTATTTGACAGAATTGGCAAAGTGTGGTATAATTATATAATATAGCTTACTGTTCGATGCTTCCGCCTTCGCTGAAGCTTCCGCCTTCGTTAAAACTATGGCGGACAAGTCGGCGGACAAGCGATGTTTAATACTCGTAACTTATTGGGGCACGAGAGATAACGGGGAGTTTTTAGCTCTTTTTTAAGGTATATTTCGGGGTAAAAAGATGTTTGAGCGTTTTACAGACCGTGCACGCAAGGTTATGGCGCTGGCCAACCAGGAGGCCCAGCGATTTAACCACGAATACATAGGAACCGAACATATCCTTCTCGGGCTGGTTAAGGAAGGCAGCGGAGTTGGCGCAACGGTTCTGAAGAACCTTGAAGTTGATATAAAGAAACTTCGGCTCGAGGTTGAGAAGCTGGTCAAGAGCGGCCCGGATATGGTTACGATGGGCAAACTGCCGCAGACGCCGCGGGCCAAGAAGGTCATTGAATATGCCATAGAAGAGGCCCGCGCGCTCAACCACAACTACGTTGGGACCGAACATATCCTTCTGGGTATTCTTCGGGAGAGCGAAGGGATAGCGGCTCAAGTCCTTATGAGTTGTGGTTTGAAGCTCGAGGATGTGCGCCAGGAAGTACTGAATCTGTTAGGAGCGGGAGTGGATGATGGCCCTGCCGCCCTGGGGATGAAGATGAGTCCGACGGTAGGCCGAAAGCCAAAAAGCAAGACCCCTGCGCTGGACAGCTTCGGTAGAGACCTTACGCAATTAGCAGACGATAATGAGCTTGACCCTGTAATCGGCAGAAAGAATGAGATTGAGCGGTTGATACAGATACTCTGCCGGCGCACGAAAAACAACCCGGTTCTGTTGGGCGAAGCAGGTGTTGGCAAAACCGCAATTGTCGAGGGACTAAGCCAGCAGATAGTCAACAAGCAGGTGCCGGAAATCCTCAAGGGTAAGCGGATTGTGGTGCTTGATTTGGCGATGATGGTGGCCGGAACAAAATATCGCGGGCAGTTCGAAGAGCGAATAAAGGCAGTCATTAACGAAGTCAGAAGGGCCAAGAACGTTGTTTTGTTCATTGACGAGCTTCATACGCTTGTGGGAGCCGGCGGAGCCGAGGGCGCTATCGATGCATCGAATGTGCTTAAGCCGGCCCTTGCCAGGGGAGAAGTTCAATGTATCGGTGCTACTACTCTGGACGAGTTCAGAAAACATATCGAAAAAGACGGTGCTCTTGAGAGGCGGTTTCAGACGATAATTGTTGAGCCGCCTTCAAAAGATGAGACCCTGGATATTCTCAGAGGACTTCAGGACCGCTATGAGTCACACCACAGGGTCCACTTTACCGACGAGGCCCTTTTCCAGGCGGTAGAGCTATCGACCAGATACATCACGGGCAGGTGCCTGCCTGACAAAGCAATCGATGTAATCGATGAATCCGGTGCGAGAGTTCGACTTAAGAATATGACTCCGCCGCTGGATTTGACGCAGATAGAGGAAAAGATAGAAACACTGCAAAGAGAAAAAGACGAATCCGTTAGGAACGCCGACTATGAGCGGGCGGCGGCATTGAGGGACGAGGCCCAGCAGCTCATGGATGACAAGACACAAATGCATAAGAAATGGTACGAGGAAAACAAAGAAGCGACCGGCGTAGTGGATGCAGAGACTATAGCAGAGGTCGTCAGCAATATGACCGGTGTGCCGTTGACGAAATTAGAGAAGAAGGAAACCCAGCGACTTCTGGAGCTTGAAGTTGAGCTGCATAAGACAGTGGTTTCGCAGGATGAGGCGATCACCGCTGTGGCCAAAGCGGTAAGGCGCAGCAGAAGCGGCTTGAAGGACCCGAACCGTCCGATGGGCTGCTTTATATTACTGGGTCCCAGCGGGGTAGGCAAAACACTGCTTGCACAGGCCCTGGCGGAGTTTTTGTTCAGCGACAAGAATTCTCTTATCTGTCTGGATATGAGCGAATTTATGGAGAAGCACAATGTGAGTCGATTGGTGGGTGCCCCTCCCGGGTATGTGGGCTACGAAGAAGGTGGACAATTGACCGAAAGGATAAGACGGCGGCCCTACTCTGTGCTGCTGCTGGACGAGATAGAAAAGGCACATCCGGACGTTTACAATATACTTCTTCAAATTATGGACGAGGGCAGGCTGACCGACAGCTTCGGACGAAGCATTGATTTTAAGAACGTCATTCTTATTATGACGAGCAACATTGGTGCCGACCTGATTAAAAATCAATCCGGCTTTGGTTTTGGCAAAAAGAGCGCTGAGGCGAGTTATGAGAAGATGAAAGATATCCTTCAGAAAGAGGTCGAGCATCACTTCAGGCCGGAGTTCTTAAACCGGCTTGATGACACGATTGTCTTTAAGGCGTTAACAAAAGAAGACTTGCAAACGATTGTCGGTTACGAGCTTGCGAAGGTGTTCAAGCGACTGACCGAGCACGGCTTAAAACTGGAAGTGACCGACCAGGGCAAGGAATTTCTCATCGATAAAGGTTACAACCCTGAATTTGGCGCAAGGCCGCTGCGAAGAGCCATCGAGCACTATATAGAAGACCCACTTTCGGAATCCGTTCTGGCAGGCAAATTCAAAGGTAAAAACCTTATAAAGATTGACGTGCAGGACGAAGAGCATCTGAAATTTGAAGGTTTTAAGGTGCCCGAGCCGAAGGAAAAGAAAAGTGAACCTGCCGTTGCAAAATCACAGTAGCGATTTGAATCAAGACTTTACTTTGAACACGTCATCTTCAACGAGGAGTTTACCTTCGGCGAACAGCCTTATGGCCTGTGGATATGCGATACACTCCTGCTCAAAAACTCTGGCGGCAAGGGTATCAGGGGTGTCATCGTCCTTGACCTGGCAGGCTCGCTGGACGATTATTGGTCCTTTATCATATTCGTTCGTGCAAAAATGCACTGTGCAGCCGCTTATTTTGCAGCCTGCTCTTAATACCGCCTCGTGGACGTGATGTCCCCACATGCCTTGCCCGCCGAAACTCGGCAGCAGCGCGGGATGTATGTTCATTACGCGATTTTCGTATCGGTCGGGTATTTTCCACAGGCAGAGCCAGCCGCCCTGGACGACAAGGTCAACATTCGCGGCAGCAAGCTGCTCTTCGATGCGTTTACTGAACTCATCAATATCGGGGTAGTCTTTTTTGCGGATTATTTTTACGCGCAGCCCCGCGTTTTTCGCCCTTTCTACGCCGGCCACTGTTGAGCGTGAACTTATTACAAGGGCGACTTCGGCATTCAACCGGCCCTGTTTGATATATTCGAGGATGTTTATCAACGTTGTGCCGCCGCCGCTGATTAGCACGCCGAGCCGAATCGGCTTTTTAATTGATGATTGATTATTGATTATTGATGACTGCGGCTCAGCAGTCGCGGGTTTTGCTTCAATGTCGCGTTCGAGATTTAATGCAT
>Ga0307439_1002559_pt1 | contig 10692 bp, 9 predicted proteins | sample SalMarWE160490MG_FD_202142 | JGI IMG/M metagenome (GOLD analysis project Ga0307439, IMG submission 202142) | Salt marsh sediment microbial communities from the Plum Island Ecosystem LTER, Massachusetts, United States - WE1604-90 | ecosystem: Environmental > Aquatic > Marine > Intertidal zone >... | reverse complement strand
ACCATATCAAGAAAATAACTTTGAATATCAGACACATATCGGGATAGGGAGGAGCCTCACAGCTCCCCCCTCCCACACCACCGGACGTACGGGTCCGTATCCGGCGGTTCGGCTGATCAGGCAGGATCAGATCCAGGGGAACACAAGTCCGAGTGATGTAACGTAGGCATCGGGCAGTGCGATATTGACCCACTTGACCTTGCTCATTCGCCAGGGTCCTTTACGGGAACACCCAGTTGTAACCGCATAATTGCGGGAGACGCCCCTTTTCAGGAGCTCGCCCACCCGCGTTCGGCGATTCTTCCAATGTTTCCAGACAACTGCCCGAAGGCGTCGTCTGATCCAATGGGCCAAAGGGCGCAAACGGTTGAAGGATTCGGTTATCCCGAAATAATTCCACCATCCGTTCATAAATTCCCTTAGCTCGCCAATCACCTGCACGAGACTGCGCCCACGGCGGCGGGAGGTGATTTCTCGGACCCGCTCTTTGAACCGCTTGATCGATTTCCAGTGGATGCGAATCTTTGGGTTTGTGCGTGAGTTGGTCACGCAAAACCCGAGATACTTGCGCTCCCATGGGCGACCTACCGCGCTCTTGTCCCTGTTTACCTTGAGTCTCAGCTTCTTTTCTATAAATCTGCTGATGCTCTCCATCACTCGGTTTCCCGCCCGCTCGCTTCTGACAAAGATGACACAGTCATCGGCGTAACGGACAAAGCGAAGATCACGCTTTTCAAGCTCTTTATCCAATTCATCAAGAACGATATTACTGAGCAAAGGCGAAAGTGGGCCGCCTTGAGGAGTACCCTCTTTGGTGGGCTCTTCCAGCCCTCCGATCATGACCCCGGATGTAAGGAAGCTGCGGATGAGTTTCAGTACCCGCTTGTCCTTGATCCGGGTGGCCAGGCGAGCCATAAGGCGATCATGGTTGACTCGGTCGAAAAACTTGGACAAATCAATGTCAACCACATACCTGAGTCCCGCCTTTACATACTCCCTATACTGACCGATAGCGTCATGTTGGGAGCGTTTTGGCCGGAATCCAAAGCTCATTTCCGAGAAGGTATGGTCCCAGATTCTGGTTAGAACCTGAGCCACGGCCTGCTGGATTACCCTGTCCAATACCGTGGGAATCCCAAGAAGGCGGATTCCGCCTTCCGGTTTAGGGATCTCCGTCTGGAGCACCGGCATGGGCATATAGGTTCCATCTAATAGAGCCTTTTCAATCTTTCCCCAATGTCGCTTGAGGTGCCTCTTTATCTTGCGGACAGTCATACCGTCCACACCAGGGGCACCTTTGTTCTTGATGACCCGCCTGATCGCGCGTCTCACGTTGCTCCGCTCACAGATTGACTCCATGAGCCGGACCTGACCTGTCGGGCTTTCAGATAGACGTGACGCAATGAACTCTTCAGAACTCGTGTCCCTGGATGCCGTTTGGCTCGGGTGCTGCGAGTACAGCTCACGCTGTTTCCACTGCTGCCATGAGCTCATTAGAAACGCCTCCTTACTCACCTCTCTCATTTACCCCTGCCATTCGGCAGGTGGCACCGTTCGGGCCTTGGTCCTTAACGGGTCGCTCCCGTCCAGGACTTACTATGCCCTCTGCTGACTCCCGCATACGTGATGGGCTCACCTTGCGGCTTGCTCACTCGGCTGATCCGTCCGCTATCGCGCCCACCTATTCGTGTTCCTCTCCTCGCGGAGCCAGGCTCATCGGTGTCCGGGACGCGGTGGCCACCGATGCCAGGGATTTTGGTTCACCGGTTTTCCCCATAATCCGGTAGCTTCTAGCGGCGGCCTCACCCGAGACGCAGCGGGCCTCCCGGGGTAAGCTCCGGCTACTTTCAGCGCACGATCGTCAGATATACGTGGCTTGGCCTTATGACGGATAGGGGACTTTGTCCTGTGTTGCGGACTCGTCCCGGCCTCGCCCCGCCTCAAATCTGCCTGCCCTCTACCCTCTCGGGTACGGGGCATACCTGTACGTCGACCCACGCTTTTGCCTAAGGCTTCCTTCAGGCGTGCATCACTGCTTCCACCCTTGCCCTTGGCTACCCTTCGCCTCCGTCAGGCTGGGTCTGGACTTTGCCCGGTATTTGTGTCACAATCTCGGGCATCACCATATAGCAGCCGGGCCAAGCCCGGCACACAACCATGTGCTTGACGCTGACTGGGGTTTCGCTGGCGCTCAACCCCAGCCAGGTCAGCACTACGTTGGCCAATACCATGAGAGAATAGACACAAATGAATATCGAGACCAAAATAGATAGTCGTCTTTGGGATGCAATCCGCAGCAGCTTTGAAAACCGAAATTATACCGGATCGATTCAAGATAGCATTTATTTCCTGAGTGATCTTATTCGTGAAAAATCTGGGCTCGAAGGCGATGGCACTTCGCTTGTGGGGCAAGCGTTCGGAGGTTCTTCTCCTATTCTTAAAGTAAACAGCTTGAAAACTGAAAATGATAAAAATGTTCAAAAAGGTGTTGAGCAGCTACTGCGCGGATTGTACCAAGCTGTGCGGAATCCAAGAAGTCATGAAAAATATGCGGACTCCGAAGATGATGCGATCTCAATTATCTTATTCATTAATTATTTGGTTAGAATTATCGATAAAAGCAAAACACCTTTTTTGGAAAACATTTTCATCTCTCGTGTGCTTGATCCTTCATTCGTCCCTAAAAAACGGTATGCTGAACTGCTTGTGAATGAAATACCCGAGAAAAAAAGAATGGATATTTTTTACGGGGTTTTTAGACAACTTCCCAATAGTGATGCACAAAAACTCAAATATTTCTTTGATGCTCTGTTTGATAAGGTCACTGAAGAAGAAAAAAGAGAAATAAATAATGAAGTGTCAGACCTATTGAAAACTGAAGAAGAGATAGGAAACATTAGAATTATAATCCAGGCCTTTTCAGATAGTTGGCCGAAACTTGATGAGGCTGCTCGTTTGCGAATAGAAAATAAGCTGATCGACAATATTAAAGAAGGCAGGTGGGATCCAAAGACTAATAAATGCAGGAGTGGTGCATTTGGCACATGGGCAACTAACATTACTCAATATTTCGCTCTAAAAGATGATCTTCTTTATGTTCTCACTAATAAGCTTGATAATCCAAACCGTGCTGAGCAGGATTACGTTTTTCGTTTTTTTTCGAGAACCTTATGTGAGTTGGTTGAATCTCCAACAGCAAGATTGAAAAAAATAGTCATTGCAGGTCTAAAAGCGGGGGATCTTCGATTTAAGGAATTAGTTGAGAGTGCCTTTTTTTGGCATGGTAATGAATGGAATGAACCTTTCAAACAATTTCTTGAATCCTTTGAAGAAACTTCGCTCCCCTATGACCCGGAATATGACGATGACATACCATTTTGATGGTTCTCCTTACGCTGGCCAACAAGGGCATTCACGCTGATCCCAAAAGCCTAGCGGCTTTTGGTCCAGGTGATGCCCAGCGTTAGCCAGATAGCGTGACGTACATTAAGAGGAGACTAACCGAATTGTTACGAGAACGGCCTCGGATCTTCGTTGGGAGGAAAGCTGAGCTTGATCTCCTCACAGCGTACATACAGCGCGGCACCTCAGTGGTCGGAGTTGTTGGCGTTGGAGGAATGGGCAAGACGGCTTTCGTCAACGAATTTGTAGCTCAGCAGGCCGACCTGTTTCCAGGAGGGGTCGCTTTCGCACCAGCTGACGCTTTCGACGACCCTCGCGACTACTTGAGCCACGCCCTACCAGATGTCGAGAACGAACAGTCCCTAATCGTGATTGACTACGCTGAGATGTTGCATCCGGCCTTGAGGAGCCAGGTCTTAGCTCTGACGAAATCCCATCCCAAATTGCGCCTAATTCTGATCAGCAGAACACCGATTCTTGATCAACACCAGGAATACGGGCCGCAGCAGATCGCGCTTGCGGGGCTTAACGATGATGAGATCGGAATTCTGCTTTCGCAATACGGAGTAGATCCTGCAGCCGGCGTGGTAGGCAACTTGACCTCAATATGGGGAGGCGCACCGATCTTCTCTATGATGTTGGCTGAGCTAGTGGAAGGTGGCCTCCCGGCCGATGCAGTTCTGTCCGGTCTTGATGACTTCCACCGACCAGGCCTCCTCGGACCAGATGGGCATCCTCTCGATGCAGGCTCGATCAACGCCCGGCGGTTGATTGTAGACATCACTGAGGTCAACGACGAGCTGCTTGCTTTAATAAAGACTGATCCTGAAGCGCTGCGAGCTGTAACCTCGAGAAAATTCGAAGAAATCATTGCCGAGATTCTTGTGCGCCTGGGATATCAAGTTACTCTTACCCCCCCGTCCAGAGACGGTGGTTTCGACATCGCGGCGGCGAGGAAGGACTCCGTTGGCAGCTTCTTATACCTAGTCGAATGCAAACGCTACACGCCGCCAAACAAGGTGGGAGTGGAGATTGTTCGCGCACTGCACGGAGTCGTGCAAGCGCATCGTGCGACCGCTGGGCTCGTCGTAACTAGTTCGTTCTTCACAAGAGGGGCGAAGGAGTTTCGAGAGTCTACTGCCTACCAGATGCAGCTGAAGGATTACGTTGAACTGCAGACCTGGTTGCGGCAGGTATAACGGTGTCCTGGCTAACAACGGCATAAAGGGCGACGGCAAAAAGCCGCCGCGCCTTATGCCGAGCGTTATATGTCTATATTGAAGCCATGCTATTAATGCACCGACAGGACAACCAATACTAAGCCCCAAAAGAGTAAGGAGTATAAAACGATGCCAGCCACACCAGATAACACTTCTTGTTCTATCATTATTCAGCTTGCTTATATCATCTTTGCGGCTCTTATCAGTGCTGCTTTCACTTACTTGTTTACCAGGAGACATTTTAAAAAAACCAACAGGTATAATATTCTCTCGAAGGCTAAAGAATCTCTTATCTCTGAAAAAATGAGAATCATTCATGAAAAACCCAAACGGCTTATGGTTGGTGATGTTTCCGTTGTGCAAGGTGTCATTGAAAATATTAAGTTTTTGTTCAACAAGGTTAACCTCAAAGCCATAAACACTTATTGGGATGAATATTATAAGAATGAACACCTTAGAAGCATGACTGATGCAAATGAAAAAGACAGAAAAAAAGGTGCAATAGAAGCACTTGAAGCTATGATAAAAATTATTGAAAAACATCTTTAACATATAACACCTCACTCAAGTTGACCTTGTGTACGCTTGCGCTTCCACAAGGCAACTTAGTTTTTCGTTATGAAAGGCGATGGAAGAACATATGGACAGTAATGAAGTTTTGTTTTTCGAACACTATGCAGCCGCCCAGTCATTGAAGAGTTTCTGGACTCAGTTGGCCAGCACTTATGGCTGTATGATGATTGTTTTGACCCCAAATATGTTGATAATAAAGCCCCATTGGTTCGCAAAATGGTTGTTAAGTCTACTTCGCCTGGATTTATGTCATGAAATACCCATTACAAGGATTAGAGGTGTAATTGAAAAGGGGAAATGGTCCAGCTATGGCAAAGTGGAATTGCATTTCCAGACAGTGGAGGGCAAAGATCAAAAAATATTGCTTTACATGAAGAAATATCGTGAATTTATTGACAAGGCGACAAGCGCCATACACCGATAGCAACATTTCATAACAAGGGCATTAAGAGCGACGGCAAAAGGCCGCCGCGCCTTATGCCCACCGTTGGCCTTAAATGAAAATGAATAATCTTCGTAACATAATCGAAAATCCCCTACTTCGTAACACCCATGAGAGGAAACGTGCTGATATCAAAGAGAAGTTTCCTGAATTGACACATTGTCCACATGATCGCTTCCTTTCTATTCACAAGTATATTAAAAAATCGCCACAACGTTTTTATTCAAATTCTGTCTACAACAAATTTATTGAATGGTTAAAGGATAGAAATCGAATTAACCAAGCACAATTGCAGCAATATCTATTAGAGCATGACGCAGAGTTGGACCGGGCTTCCCTTCATCTCGAAGAAATCAACAATTTAGACTGGCATGACTTTTTCGAAAAACTTGATGACTTCGAGCTCATTAGATTTGTTGATCAACAAATACACCCTACTTATCTTAGGCTCACAGAAGCCGTCTTCACACCCATTTGCCGTATCGTCGCCTATTTCTCGCGCCTTGATCGTGGTAAGGGGACTGATGGCCTTGATTTATGGCCAATTGTTGAGGAATTAACGAACACCAACTTGTGCGAGGTTGTTAATCCATACAAGCATATAGTCCGAAATGCCATTGCTCACGGAGGTATTACATATCTCCAGAACGAAATTCTTTACCGAGATAAGAAAGGGAATGAAGAAAAATACAGCGATACAGATATTGTTCGAACATTTGATGATCTTCTTGATACTTGCAATGCTTTGGCTCTTGCACTTTCTCTTTTCCTTCTTGTACATCAACCAAATGGATATGGATTACCTCAACAGCTACTGTTGGAGGAGCTCAAAGAGGAAACAAAGACCCCATGGTGGGAGGTTGTAGGTTGTACACCCTCTAAATTCACCGGATTGAACCAACTGATAATATATGCTAGGCCAAGCACTGCTGATTATGGAAAGGTCCAAATATCAACATTTCAGACAGGAGTTCTTGCTGAAAGTTTTGCGCCCGGCTATGATCGCTTTTTCTTTTCCATTCGTTCATCCTCTTCCTTGCCTGGGTGGGCGGCGTTCGATGGTAAAAAGCTTCATGATTTAAGGAATAAACAAGATGCCATCCTCGAAGATTACAAGGGCACAATTCAAGACGATTTAATATTTTATGTCCCCCGAATAAAAACACCCAGATTCATTGCTCGGATTCAGAATATTATGCTGAGTTTTAAACTTAACATGCCAATTGCTATATCAGATATGAAAAGGCAACTTGGCTGGCCAGAAATACACATCCGAGAAGCTAATATCCATAGGAATGCCTGGGGTGTTGTGCTTAAGGCGAGTATTTTTATAGAATTTCATGATAGTGAAATAACACAAGATCTTATACGAAAGTTCCGGAGAAAAATTGTCCGAAAAGCTCTCTCAAAAGCACGTAACAAAACGCCAATATACAAAATTTCCCGCTTTCTTCCCTTGGGTTTCACTCGTATTAGCGTATTCTGCAAAGATTATCGTCGCAGGCGTCTTTCAGGATTTGGCCTAGGTCGCCCTTTAGTATGTACAATTCAGGTAAAGCGGATTCAGAGAATACGAAGCCCTGATATAATGGGCTCTACTATTGAACAATTAGGGGGTTATCGTATTGCATGGAACCGGGCTTGGCTGGAAGAGCGCTCAGGCCAACAACCGCATTAACTCGGACTGGCAATTACGCTGCGCTCCATTGCCATCCGGTTATGCGGAGCGTTGGCCTTAAAAGGTTTGTATATGAAACAATTTTTCTCATGCCGAAAAGCTAGCAAAAAGGACCTTCCTGAAGTGCTCAGGGTATATGCACAGCCTGAAATGGATGAAGAGAATGTCCTATCATTATCTGAAGCTGAACATCTTTTCGAGAAATTTGCACGCTATCCAGACTATAATATCTACGTTGCCGTACATAACGAGCAAATCGTCGGATCATTTGAGTTACTTATCATGGATAATCTAGGCCATTTAGGCGCTCCTTCGGCTATTATCGAAGATGTCGTTGTTGATCCGAAATGGCAAGGACAAGGCATAGGGAAAATGATGATGCAGGAAGCGCTTAAAATTTGTAACAGAAAGGGTTGTTACAAAGTAGTACTTTCCGCTAACCTCAAAAGGGAACGGGCGCAGGCATTCTATGAATCATTGGGTTTCGAACGCCACGGTTACAGTTATTACGTCAGCGGCCAACAAGGCGTTTCACCCGAGCCACGACGGCTTCGCCGCGTGGGCCGGTGAACTTTTCGTTGGATTGTAAAGGAGGACTGAGTGCTGCCAGATCTACCCAAATTAAAAGCTGATATTGCTGAAGTGTTCCATACAGTTTTCAAGAACCGCTTGAACGCGTATTTGGGTGTAGTTGGGGAAGTCCCACGACACTTCATAAAAGAAGGGGGCAACCCGGTAACTTTTCGTCCAGATGCTAGCCGCGATGAAACAAAACTCAAGGCAGCATCTGCAGAAACTATGTTTAAGATTGAAGAAATTCCACACCTTAGCGTTGAAGAACGAATTGCCAGGTTGGATGCCGCTGCGCGAGAAATGGCCAATCAGATAAGCTCACATGCATTTGCAGAAATTAACGAAGCTGTAAATAAAGTAGGTAACGTGGTGGATGCGAAAGGGAAACCATTTACTGCTGAAGCTCTTTTTGAAGTATTGGAAAAGATTCAGATGGACTTTGAGGATGATGGCATAAAACACAAAGAACTCACCATAGTAATGCCCCCAGCAATGATCGACCGCGTAAAAGCAACCATGGCGCAAATCCATCAAAATCCTGAATTAAGCAAACGTTATAAGGAAATTATCGACAAGAAAAGGATGGAATGGCGTGATAGAGAAGCTGCTAGAAAATTGGTTGGATAGCGCTAGCGAACGAAGCTATCAGGCAAGCTTCGTTCAGATGCTTGCAACGCAAGGGTACTGCGTCCTTCACAGCACTCGCCACTGTGCTCTAGAATTTGGTAAAGATGTCATTGCCATTGCACCTGACGGTGTACCGTGTGCATTCCAGTTGAAGGGAAACCCAGGTGGACGGCTAGGATTAAACGAGTTTAGGTCAGATCTACAGCAACAACTCATTCAGCTTATGTCACAACCTATTGTTTTCCCAGGCATTCCCGAGGGTGTGGCACATCGGTCTTTCTTGGTATCCAATGGCTATTTTGATGAAGAGGTGCATCGGGCAGTTGATGATCTGAATCGAGGACTTTATCTGTCCAAACTCTCTCTGATCGGCCGTGGGCAGCTGATTGCTTGGGCTAATGACATTGGCATCAGTCTCTGGCCAAGTGAAATGAGCAACATTCGTGAACTACTCGAAGTCTTCCTCTTTGACGGGCGTGATTTATTGCCGACAAAGCGCCTTACATCAATGTTGGATGAGATGTTTGCTCTACGACTATCCGATACTCCTTTTAAGGCAGCTCAGCTTGAGAGGGCCATGCATAGCGCTGCATTACTGACGGGAGTCGCTACACACCACTTCGCAAAAGAAGAGAACCATTTTGCAGTTGCCGCTGCATGGTGTCTCTTTGCAGTCAGCGCTATTGCGGCTCACCAGCGTTCAAGTCTCAAGATGAATGCAAAGAGTAAAGGGTCGCTGCTGCTGGCCGAACAGGCAGTTAAAGACTCCCTGGTTGCATTGTGGAATGAGATTCGAGATAGAGAGGATTTGACTGAGGGGAATGCTCTTGCTGAGCCTGAAGTTTACAGGTGGCGCTATACCCTGTTATGTGGCCTCTTAAGTGTCTTGTGGTTTTTTCCTGAAAGCACCTCGGATGACAAAGAGCGAAGGAACGCCATTGCCGAATGGTTGAATCGGCGTCACGAGTATTTGTTCCTATGGGGTGAGGCAGCAATCCCATGTTTTCTTGCTCTGCAATTGTTTTTGCGCTCAACGGGCATAGCGGTCAGAGCTGACCATGAACTGATTGGCTTATTCCAATCTGTTGTAACATCCAATCAGCCCGGGAATGAACATTCCTTGCCGGATCCATATTATGTTTTTGAGGATGTGGGGCGAGCACTGCACGGGTTGAAGGCTTCCGATGAATCCGCAGCCCTTAAAAAAGAAACGTTTGCCGGTTCATCCTACAGTGCTGAGTTACTATTGCAGCTTATGGCAAGATACGATTTGAAGGTGCCCTGTCAGGAAGGCTGGCCTTATTTCAACCGCTTATGCCACAAGCGGTTTATTCCTGCAAAGGCTTGGCAGTATTGCCTACTCAAGTGTATGGACGGTGTTGAGGAGACCCGCCAATATCCTCCCGAGTATACTTGGGAAAAGCTCTTTGAAGAAGCTAGCATAGAAACATGCGAATACTTACCAGAAGGATTATCAGCCAAACCGCATCTGCTATTACTTTGGCTAATCATTGTTCCACATAGAATGACGAGCGATATAGGTCGAGTACTCGATGCAAAGCTCAGATTCTGAATCCAACAATTCATTTGAGTGGACGCGGAATACAGCGGGGCTTTTTCACGATCAGCGGAGGCCGCGCCACTCAATTCAGCCGTTATGCATCCCCTGATGATTGGAGGTGAGTGGTTGGGTGACAATATGACAGAGGAATACTGGAGCAGATTCCCCAATACTTACGACAAGAACCAGGAGTACGTTGTCGGGAAGGAACTCCTTGATGAGATAACCGGAGAGTTGAATCGGTTGTCTGAGCTGGGTGAACTGGTGGAGTTCGGCTGCGGGACAGGTTACTTCACTGAGACGATTGCAGTGAAGACCAAAAGCATGCTTGCCACCGACCTTTCGGACAGTCTTCTGGAAGCAGCAAGGAGGCGTCTGGGCGATCATCCAAAGGTGACAATTCAGAAAGAGAACTGCATGGCGACATCTTTCCCTCCCGAAGCATTCGATAGCGTCTTTATTGCCAATCTGATTCACGTCGTCGAAAGTCCCAGCAGAGCACTTCAAGAGTGTCACAAAATCCTCAGAAACAGTGGTACCATAGTAATTGTGACCTTTACCGGCCATGGCATGAAGCTATGGGAGAAGATCAAGATGGGTGTGAGGTTCTCAAAGA
>Ga0307439_1002558_pt1 | contig 10693 bp, 10 predicted proteins | sample SalMarWE160490MG_FD_202142 | JGI IMG/M metagenome (GOLD analysis project Ga0307439, IMG submission 202142) | Salt marsh sediment microbial communities from the Plum Island Ecosystem LTER, Massachusetts, United States - WE1604-90 | ecosystem: Environmental > Aquatic > Marine > Intertidal zone >... | reverse complement strand
AGATAGGAAGGTTGACCGAACCGGTCATTGCGGTAATGAACACGGACCTTGCTTCAGGAGCCGCTGGCCTGATAGCGATCGAGGCCCTCAAGGCCATCCATGAAGAAAGGACGATTGATGAAGTCGTTGGCAAGATGATCGAGGCCAAGAGAAAGACGGGTATTTATCTCATCCTCAACACCTTCGAGTACATAGTAGATAGAGTCGGAGAATTGCAGGCTTTCCTGGGCACCTTGTTGAAAATAAAACCCGTACTGACGCTGAGGGACGGTTATCTTGAAGACGTGGCTAAAGTGAGAGGCGAACAGAAGGCCAGGAGAAAGATGATAGAGCTGGTAAGGGAGAGGGCGGGTGATAAAAGAATAGATGTTTACGTGTTACATTCATTAGTGAGAGAAAAGGCGGGGGATTTTTTGGAGCAGATAAAAGGTGAACTGAACGTTGGGGACTCGTACGTTGATGACATCGGATCTTCTGTTGCTAGATACATTGGCAGAGGGGGTTTAGCTATCGTTTATATTATGAGAGGAGAGGGGGAAAGATGATCAAAATCGTCACCGACAGCACGGCCGATGTCCCTCAAGAGTTAATGGAGAGGTACGACATCCGGCAGGTGCCCATCAACATTCAGTTTGGCACAGAGACCTACCAGGAAGGCATCGAAATTGACCGCCCGACCTTCTTCCGTAAGCTCGAAGAGGTCATGCCCACGTCGTCGCAGCCTTCGCCAGGCCAGTTCGCCGAGGTCTATCGGGAGCTGGCGGAGCAGGGTCACTCTATCTTGTCCATCATCATCACTTCCAAGCACAGCGGCACCTACCAGTCGGCAGTGCTGGCCAAGTCCATGTTGCCCGAGGCCGACATCGAGGTCTTCGATACGCTCTCGATCTCGATAGGCACTGGCTATCAGGTGCTCGCTGCCGCCAGGGCCGCCGAGGAGGGCAAGAGCATGGGGGAGATCATCCAGCTCTTGGAAGGGATACGGTCGAGGATGTTCCTTTATCTCACCCCAGCCACCTTGAAGTATCTTCAGAAAAGTGGGCGGGTGGGCAAACTGGCTGGAGCGCTGGGCGCGTTGCTCAACCTTAAGCCTGTCATAAAAGTGGAGGACGGCTTGCTGGAGGCTTTCCAGAACGTGCGGACCAGGAGCAAGGCCATAGACCGCCTGGTGGAGTTGACGGCGGAGGCAGTGGGCACGACCGAGCCTGTCAAGCTTGGTATCACGCACGCCCAGGTCCCTGACGAGGCAGAGGAGTTGAGACAGCGCCTGGAGAGGGCCTTCAACTGCGACGAGGTGATCGTCGTGGACCTGGCTTGCTCGCTGACCGTGCACGGCGGGCCGGGCGTCATCGGCCTCATCTCCTATAAGGTCTGAGGAACAACGGACTGGAAGGATTTCAGGTACCTGGCATTTTTGGCAAGTGCCAGGCACCTCAAGGCCTCGCTTTCAAGGGAGAAAGCCATGGAAGAAAAAGTATTAGCTGAGATACTGGCAGCTCATGCCGATCAATTAAAGAAAGGCCAGGGGAAGGGAAGCGATTATCTGGCTATGGTCCCCGACTACCGGGATAAGCTCCAGCCCCTGCTGGAAACGGCGGAGAAGGTCAAAGAGGTGCTGGAGCCGGTGGAGCCTGCGCCAGCGTTCTATCGGAGCTTGTACGATGACTTGTTGGCCGCTGGTCGCCGGAGGCTGGCCGGAGAAGTACCTCAACTGGCTAGAAGCCACAGAAAGCAGATCCTCATCGGCGCGGCGGCTGTGGGTTCGGCCGTTTCCGTGGTTGGAGCAATCGCTTACTTCGTCCACTCCCGCGCGACTGCTGGAACGCAACCGGCTTCGGCTGCATAACGTTAGCTTCGCGTTCTGGTCCGTTTCCCCTTGCCCGCCCAGTCAGGCGGGCATTTTCCCTTTTAGGCCAAATTGAGTATAATACTGGAGAAGCTCAGCCCCAAACTGACCAGACTTTCGAAGCCTGGCAGACTTCGGAAGTCTCAACTTGCTGCTGAACTACAAAAGGCAACTTTCACCTGCTCCCGCTGGACCCTAGTCCAGCGGCCTCGGCAGCCTGTTGTGACCCTGCACAGGTCGGGCCGGCGGTTTTCGTGCCCGACTGCTGCGCCCCTGGGGCAGCGGACTAGGGTCCGCTGCGAGCGCAAGGTGAACAGATACTACAAAAGTAAGCGGAGGAACGATTATGAAAATCTCTTCGATAAAGGTATTCATTGTTGGATTTTTGATTCTGGGCGCTATTTTCGCCCTCGTTGGCTGTGGGGGCAATACGCCTACGCCGGCGGGGGACCCCCTGGCGCACCTGGAAGCAGGGCGTGGCTACTTGCAGGCAGGCGATTTGGACAAGGCTGCCGCCGAGTTCGAGGCGGCTGTCCAGGCCGACCCAACCTTGGTCGAAGCACACTTTCGGCTGGGCAACGCCTACGCGGAGGGAGGCCAGTTGGACAAAGCTGTCGAAGAGTTTAAGGCAGTCCTGGGCCTGGAAGCCGATCACGCCGACGCCCGCTCCAACCTGGGGGTGGTCTACTATCAAAAGGGGCAACTGAGCGAAGCAGTGAGCGAGTTCCAGGCGGCTTTGGACGTCAGACCAGGAGACGCCGAGGTGCACTATCTCCTGGGAGCGGCCTACGTCCAGATGGGGAGGATGGACGAAGCGGTGAAGGAATTCCAAACCGCTCTGGAATACGATCCCGACCTCCCCGAGGCCCATTTCGGCCTGGGAACGGTCTATAAACTCCAGGGTAACAAAGAGGAGGCCATCGGAGCCTTCGAGCGTTTTCTGGAGTTGGGCCCTGCCCAGGACCCGCAGGCCCAGGTCGAAGCCGAACGACAGCTCAGGGAGCTTAAAGGGCAATGAACAGTGAATCCAAAACCGCGATCCAAAACTGCTCTGAGGGGATTGCGTGCAACCTGCAGTAACCTCCCGCTTTGGGCCTGGATCTGGCGCTTGCCCCATTGCTCTGGACGCGTCCGGTGGATATGTTGCAAGGAGGTGGGTTTTGTGATATAATCTTGATATGGAGAATATCCAATCAACGAAACCTTGCTAGTTCGCGCTGGTTCAGCGGCATTTTTAGGAGAAGTGGAGAAAATTGAAGGGGAGGGCCACCCTCAATCGGTACTTTGAGGAGTTCGAGCAGTGGATAGAGATGGTGGATAAAGCACTATTGCACTTCTCCCATTGTCCCGATGAGATAACCACTCTGATGGGTCTCTATTGCAAAACTCTGAGAGAAGTTGCAGAAGTCGCACAATCCCAAAACTTTATCTTAACACCCATAATTAGACCTATCATCTGTGCAGTGAGTGTGCAATGAGCAGATTGGGCGACATCATTGATGAAAAGAAGAGACGCAGATTCAGCGACCGCGAGGACGAAGTACGCTTGTTCAGCCGCCTTCTCGAAAATACTTTCCCCGAATACCACGTACTTGGTATCTATGGTGTAGGAGGGATTGGTAAGTCCACACTGCTCGATGAATTCGAGCAAATGTGTTATGATCGCGCGATTCCTGTTGCTCGAGTTGACGGTACAATCCCCCAGACAATAGTAAAGATAACCCGCACCATTCGCAAGCAATTGCCTGGGCGCAAGTGGCTGAGCCCCTTTCACCAGTTCGATCATGACCTCAGGCGGTATCTGGAAATCCAAGGCAAAATTGAGAGGAGCGAGGTAGCACAGCAAGTTCTTGAAGTGCTCTCAAGCCTTGGTGGTGTTGTAGATCCGACAGGTTTGTACGACAAGCTCGGCAAGGAGACAGTTAAAACAGGCTTGTCTGCACTTTTTTCCTTCCTGCATAGGCCTGATATTGATTTCTACATCCAAGCTGATGCGCTTCTAGCCCAGCGACTTATTGAGGGCTTGGCTCAGGCGGAGCCACAAAAGTTAGTCATCATGTTCGATGCGTGTGAGCGGTTGCCGGTCAAAGTACAGGACTGGATTGTGCAAAGTTTCGCCCCGAACCTGAGTGAACAGACCATTCTTGTCATCGCCAGTAGGCCACGATTGGGTGGACCCTGGGCTGACTGGGAAACGACCGGGATCCTGCGGCAAATTGAGTTGATGAATTTCGACAAGCCTTTGACCGGAGAGATGCTGGCTAAAAGGGGTATCACTGAGGAAAGCCTTGTAGAAGAGATTTTCACATTCACTCGAGGGCATCCGCTATGCATTGCTCTGACTGCGGAGATGGGTATTGAACCTAATAAGAGATTCCTCGTTATGAAAAGCCTTGTTGAGCGAGTGCTGAGCCAGATCCCGGATCCGCAGTTAATAGGGCTGCTTCGATTGTGTGCCGTGCCTCGCTATTTCAACCAAGATATTGTGGATTGCTTGGGTGATAAGTCTGCCGACTTAGACAAAGACGTGACTCGGCTAGAAGGATATTCTTTCGTCAAATCGGTGGAGCGCGGATATGTTATGCACGAAGTGGTACGCGATTACCTGGTTGCGCGATTGGCCCAGAGCTCGCCGTCTTGCTATCAAGAACTAAATAAATGCACACTAGACTATTTTCGACAAGCGTTAATCAAGGCTCATCCAGCCGAATGGCCAGAGCTCGCTGTGGAAGCTGCATATCATCAACTAAATCTATCGGAGCAAGATGGGATACGTTACTGCATAGATTTGTTCACGGTGGCGGATAGTACGCTTAACTTGCAATTTGCCGCTTCTGTGATTCGCGAATTGGAACAGTTCCATTTCCAAGACCCTTCCGGGCGACAGTGGGGTCAAGCCCTCAGAGCCCGTTATGCATATCTACAGCGCGACTGGCCCAAAGCGGCCGAGGAATATCGTGCCCTGTTGGATCAAGCTAGCGAACCCGAATTGAATCTGCTGGCTCTGAACGGGCTGGCACGGGTCTACGGTGTAATGAATCGGCTGGATGAGGGCCTGTTCTACGGAGAAAAGGGGCTCGAATTAGCCCAAGAATTGGGTCATGAGGAGGGCCTGCTTGATGCATTGTACAATGTTGCTCAAGTCAAGCAACGCCAAGGACACTTTCAAGAGGGTATTGAGCTCTTAGAGAGTCGAGTTCCAGAGTCTGCTACAGGCTGGCGGCCGGCTATCATTTTGGATATGTTAGGCCTGCTATATCGCTCTCAAGACAAATTGAATGAGGCAACCAGGTGCCATGAAGACAGTAGAGCCATTTGGGAAGAACTCGGTAGTCAGTATGGAATAGCCACGGGAAAGTATCTGGTAGCGGCTATATTGTGTAAGCAAAGACATTGGGCACAGGCAATCGCTCAGCTCGAAGAAGCACTAAAAACATTCGAACATCTTGGGGACAATGCCTGGATAGGGCGTTCCCTGTCACTACTTGGAGAGGCGAAAGTTGGCGCAGGAGACTTGGACGAAGGTATAGACCTAATTCAACGCAGTATTCCTATCAGAGAGAGCTTGGAAGATAAACATGGCCTAATATTGGATCATAAAATACTCGCTTCAGCATATGCAAGTGATCAGAAGTATGACCAGTCAATCTTGCATTACGAGCAATCACTAGCCCTATCACGTGCGGGGGGTAATCGTGCACTAGAGGCAGGAGCATTGCTTGATCTCGCCTCTGTGTACCTTGAAATGGGAGACAAGGCCAACGCTTTAGAGCATGCGCAATCAGCTATTGAGATTGCAAATGAGGTGCATTTAGCAAATCTACAAACCAAGGCTGTAAATCTGATTCGCCAGATCCAGAAGAAGTAGATAAAGAAGGTATACCAGGTAGCCAATGTACTCGAAGTGTTGATCACGTGGGAGGTGACGATATGGCACCCAAGGGAGAGTTCTTGCTGGGTTATTTTGGACAAGCCGATGGAGGTCCTTCGGTCCGATTGAGGCTCGCTGGTGATGCATTTTACTCCTACTTAAATATCCGCGAGATAGGAGAGGAGTGTATAGGAAGAATCTCCGACTGCGGAGGAGATTGCGGAGGAGACTGCGCCCCTGGCATGTGCGACCTGGGGCGAGTAGGCGCTCCTAAGGGGAGTCTGAGACAGGTAGGAAGGGAGTGCGGAGGAGACTGCCCCGACGGCATTGGCATAGGAGAGTGCAGATAATCACTTGGGAGGTGAGGATATGGTACCCAAGAAACTCTTGCTGGATTATTTCGGACAAGCCGATGGAGGCCCTTCGGTCCGATTGGCACTAGCTGGTGATGCATCTTACTCCCGCTCAAATATGCGTTTGGAAGGAGAGGGCGGAGGAGACTGCGGAGGAGACTGTGGCGCCGGCATGTGCGATTTGGGGCGAGTAGGCGCTCCTGGGGCGAGTTTACGTCAAGTGAGCGGAGACTGCGGCTGTGGTTATCCTCCTAGGCGTTGATTTTTGCATGTTCCAACCGGCTTGAGGAATTGCAAATCCAACTCAAAGACGACCTGAACTGCCTTGCGGATAAGTTCCGGATGGTGCGTTAGCTGCTTGGCATGTTCTAGCCGCGGCATGGGGAAGGATACCCTAATGATCGTCCCCTCAGTCCCTGTCTTTGCCACCATTGAATTAACTCCATACTGCAACAACAGATGCGCAGGTTGTGGAAACGTGTTCGTGGGCAGCCACGTCAGGCGTTCACAACTGGAAGCGCCCTTGAGCCTAAAGCAGTGGAAGAGCATCTTGCTCAAGCTCAAGTCGTGCATCACTCGACTGGATTTCACAGGTGGCGAGCCCAGCCTTCATCCTGCTTTTGAGGAAATCCTGTACTTTACTGCAGAACTCGATATCTCATTTGCTATATTCACTAACGGTAGATGGATAGAACCAAGACAGCTATTGGAATTCCTAAGGGATATTCCGCAGTTCCAGGGTATGTTGGTTTCTCTCCATGGAGCATCTCCAGACACTCATGAAGTATTTACTGGGATTAGGGGGTCATTTCAAGAAACGACAGCCAACATACGGTTGGCTGTAGAAGCAGGACTGATGGTCAATACCAACACAGTTATCACCAGCCATAACTACGATCAAGTAGAGCAGATTGTGGACTTTGTCCACACGCTTGGCGTATCTACTGCCATAATAGCCCGTTATATAGGCAAACCCGTCCCCGAGATTGAAGTTACACCAAAACAACTCAAACAAGCCGTCGAAGTAGCAGAACAGAAACGGCAGGAGGGATCAAGAGTAAAGTTCAGTGCCTGTATTCCTCAGTGCTTCGCTCCTTCCTCTGCCTACGCATGTACGGCTGGCTACACGTTTTTTACAATTGATCCTTGGGGGAATGTGCGCCCGTGCAATCATGCCCCGCTCCTCTGCGGAAACTTGCTACAGCAATCTGTAGCCAGTATTTGGCATTCAGAACCGATGGAACGATGGCGCAACTCCGTTCCTGTTGAATGCAAGAGCTGTTCTGCTTTCTCTTGGTGCCATGGAGGATGTCATGCCGAGGCTATGGCCCATGGGCTTGTCGCTGATCCATTGATGGGAGAGCCAATAAGTGACTATGAGCCATCCGTACAACCTCATAGGGAAATCACCCTTGGCAAGACTGACTTGCCAGTGATGTACTGCCAGGTACGTCCTGAATCCTTTGGCTATTTGCTCATCCGTGGCACGCACACAGCTCTCGTTTCACATGAGGCCTGGGCTATTCTGGACGCTTGTGATGGTACTGTTACCTTTGAAGAGATTCGAGAGCGTTTTGGTCAAAAGGGCCTAGATTTGGTGGGGGCCTTGGTAGAACGGGGTTTCATCGAGTTGTTGGCTTCGTGAAACCAGAATCCGCCTCAAAAATCGACTTCTGCTGCCTTCGTCCAGCCCTGGTGAGCTTTGAAAGCATAGGGCTGAAAACGATTCACAGCACTGTGTTTTCGGGCTCTTAAAGTGAGCTTTGTTTTTCAAGGTGATGAAGTGACTTGCCAAGGTGGAATCTGCTTTTCATTAACCGGACACTCTTCATGGTAGGGCTCAGAGACTCGGTTTCTAGCTGTACCAAATGACGTTTTACACCCTAGAGAGCCTAAAAGCAGCAAATTGTCCTTTCAAATTAGGAAGGAAACAGGCTCTCAAGCCATAGTCTTGCACTTGTGGAGTTATTAGCCCAAAGCCGTAAAGTTGGAGGGTTGTTTGGATCATTCTCGAACCTTACACGTCGGTTTTGGGCCAGAATATCGCGTTAGTCACCCGCCTTTAATGCAGGGGGATCAGATGAGGGAAGTTTCTTGGTCAGAGAAGAGCTATCGAGCGAAACTGAATACCGCTTCGTGGAAGCCCTTCCAAGCATTTCCGACTATTCCCGCTTGCGTGCCGCGGTAGGCTGGAGCGAGCTTTCTCTAGAAGCAATGGAGGTAGGTCTTCGTGGTTCGCTTTACTCAGTGTGTGTATATCATGGTGAAGAACTTGTAGGCTTTGGTCGAGTAGTGGGTGATGGTGGTATCTACTTTTACATTCAGGATGTCATCGTACTGCCTGAGCACCAAGGTCAAGGGCTTGGTAAAGTCATTATGAGCCGGATCATGGCTTATCTTGCTGAGCACGCACGCCCGAATTCCTTCATCGGGCTGATGGCGGCTAAGGAGGCCCAAATGTTCTACGAGAGGTACGGCTTTGCACGGCGTCCGTCTGATCGTCCTGGGATGTTCTTGCTCTGGGAAGGATAGCGGGCGTTTTCACTAGAGTGGACAGGCTATCGGGGGCGGTCGCGAGGTTGGTTGAGCCTGCCAATGGATTGGAGAGAGTGCTTCGAGCCTGGCCCGCCGCGTCGGTCAGCCCCCACGTGTTACGGGCTCAATAACGTGTCAGCGTAAAATCATAGTCCAAATACGCCCGGTAGCGAAACAGCAGCACAAAGTATACGTGTTCTGTCAATGCCATGAGCCAGGGGATGGTTAATACCAATTGCGTCTAAAAACGTTGTATTTTCTGAATTGCCCATGGAAGCGCTCTACAATAATATGGCGTTTGTTCATGCAATTGGTATAAGGCTGATTGAGGAACTTCCATGTCTAGAGAGATATGGGAGTTCTCTAACGTATGCAATTTATACCACTGAGCCATAAAATTCGACAAAGTGTTGTCAAGATTCCCGCTGATACCTTTGTGAACAGCCAGAGAAAGTGTGATCATAATGTTCTCTGCACGGCCGATCACCGATAAGGATAAGCAAGCTATGTCTGACAAGTTCGTCAAACGACAATTGGACAACGGTCTGTCTGTACTGCTCAAAGAAACTCATCATGCCCCGGTTGCTACATTCTGGGCTTGGTATCGGGCTGGCAGTCGTAATGAATGGGATGGCAGCACCGGCGTAGCGCACTGGATTGAACACATGCTGGGTATGCGGTTCAAGTTAGAAGGCAAGCCAACTTCTGATCTAATTGCTCGTCTGGGAGGAGTCAGCAATGCCGCGACATCCTTTGACTATACCTCTTATTTCGCCACTCTGCCTGCTGATCATATTGACATCGCTCTGCAGATCGAATCGGCGCGAATGCAAGGCTATCGTTTCAGATCCAAGTTGGTGGACACAGAACGTACCGTGATTATCTCCGAGCGGCAATGGCTGGAGAACGAGTCTCAAAATCTACTTTTCGAAGCGCTACAGAGTGTCGCGTTTCAGGTACACCCTTATCGTCGCGACGCAATTGGCTACTTATGCGATCTGCGAGCTATAACTGCCGATGACCTGCGGCATTTCCACCGCACATTCTACGTGCCCAATAACGCTTTACTTGTAGCCGTGGGCGACTTCCAGGCCAAGACGCTGCTCGGCCGAATTGATGAATTGTTTGGCTCGCTCAAATCTGGCCCTGAGCCTCCTAAAATTCATGCAGTAGAACCGCCGCAACGCGGTGAACGGCGCATGACAATCGAAGGCAAGGGGGCAACGGCTTATGTACAACTGGTAGTCCACGTACCAGAAGCTCGTCATCCCGATTTTCTTGCTCTGGTCGCACTGGATAGCATTCTGGCTGGGGCCGGTTCATTCACAATGTTGGGTGGCGGAGGATCTAACGCCAGCAGTAGGCTGTACAGGGCTCTGGTAGATACGGAACTCGCGATTGATGTGTCCGGCAGTTTAATCCCTGCAATTGATCCATTCATCTACTTGCTTGCCAGCACTGTACGTGCCGGACACACGCCTGCTGAAGTCGAAGCTGCGCTCGACGCAGAACTGACACGTATTGTGAATGAGCCAGTGAATGAGGAAGAACTCGCCAAGGCACTCAAACAAGCTAAAGCTCAATTTGTCTATGGCAGTGAATCGGTGACGAATCAGGGCTACTGGTACGGATGGAGTGAGATTTTCGCCGACTACGCCTGGTTTGAGACTTACCTTGATCGTCTGGCTGCTGTGACAGTGGACGACGTGCAGCGTGTAGCCAATGCTTACCTTGGGAGGAACAACCGGACAGTGGGCTATTATATACCAGGGGGAGATTGACATGACCAATCGCATGACTTCTATCCCAGGGCCAGAGTCCATTATCCGCCAGAAGTTTCCGAACGGTATGACGGTACTGGTATATGAGGATTTCTCTAGTCCTTCGGTATCAATCTTTGGGCAATTGCGCGTGGGAGCAATTGGTAATCCATCTGATAAAGCGGGGCTTGCATCCTTTACAGCAGGGTGCTTAATGCGAGGAACATCTCGGCGTACCTTCCAGCAAATCTATGAGGAGTTGGAATCTATTGGCGCATCTGTGAAGGTCGGCAGTGGGCGTAACACCACTGGCTTCGGTGCAAAATTC
>Ga0307439_1002556_pt1 | contig 10696 bp, 8 predicted proteins | sample SalMarWE160490MG_FD_202142 | JGI IMG/M metagenome (GOLD analysis project Ga0307439, IMG submission 202142) | Salt marsh sediment microbial communities from the Plum Island Ecosystem LTER, Massachusetts, United States - WE1604-90 | ecosystem: Environmental > Aquatic > Marine > Intertidal zone >... | reverse complement strand
ATATAGTCCCTTCATCAGCGTTTGGTAAGGCTGGTTCGGTTGCGCCGAGCAATCGGATTACAATAGGCTTTATCGGCGTGGGTGGCCACGGCAGAGCGGTTAATCTTACGAACTTTCTGGCCAACGCTGATGCACAGGCCGTCGCCGTTTGCGACGTCGATGCCAATAACAGGAACATAGCCCGTGATATGGTGAACAAAAAATACGGCAATCAGGATTGTGCGGCTTACAATGACTTCCGGAAGATTATCGAGCGGGATGATATCGATGCCGTGATGATTTCCACGCCCGACCACTGGCACGTTCCAATTTCGATAGCTGCGGCTAAAGCGGGCAAGGATGTAGAATGCGAAAAACCGACGCTTACCGTTGAAGAAGGTAGGGTCCTCTGTGAGACGATGAAGCGCTACAATCGTGTTTTTCAATGGTCCACGGAAGACAGGTCGGTAGATGTATATCACCGGATGTGTGAGCTGGTTCGCAACGGCAGAATCGGCAAGGTGCACACTATCCGAGTAGAGCTGCCCAGCGGGCCTGATACGCCCGGAGACCCAACTCCTATGCCAATACCCGAAGGCTTTGACTACGAGATGTGGCTGGGGCCGGCACCATACGCACCATATACCAAAGACCGCATTCACTGGAACTTCCGCTGGATTCTCGATTATTCCGGTGGCCAGTTGACAGACTGGGGGGCGCATCTTCTCGACGGTGCACAATGGGGAAACGACAGCGAACATACGGGGCCGGTGGAGGTCGAGGGAAAAGGTGTGTTCTGTAAGGAAGGACTTTATGACACAGCCAAAGAATACAGAATTGAATATAAATATGCCAACGGTGTTAGATTGATAGTGACATCGGGCACGCCAAGTTTGAGATTTGAAGGAACTGAGGGATGGATAGGCAATGTCGGCTGGAGGGGGAAACTCCAGGCCGAGCCTAAATCCATTTTGGATTCTGTGATTGGCCCGAATGAGATTCACCTTTATACGTGCCTGGCCGGTGAGCAGCGCAATTTCCTCGACTGCGTAAAATCTCGTAAAGACTGCTACTTTCCACCTGAAGTAGGCCATCGCTGCTTTACAATTGCCCACATCGGCAATATCTCAATGCTGTTGGGACGAAAACTAAAATGGGACCCGGATGAGGAACGCTTCGTCAACGATGAGCAGGCCAATAGGATGCTATCGCGGTCGATGCGCAGCCCATGGCGCTTATAGAATTGACTCCGCCAAAAGACGGCGGATCTGCGATATTGTTTATTGTCCCCGCTTTCGCGGGGATGACAATATTTTTAGAAATGGAGGAATTATGAAAATCCAAAGTAAAAAGATTCTGGTAATTTTGCTATTCGAAGGGATTCTATGTTCGTTACCGGTGACGGATACCAGCGCAAAAGATTTTCGTAACAAGGTTACTTTAACAGGCAGTGATTTTTCTCAATGGCGGGACAATACCGGACAATGGGAGATTGTCGGCGATGCGTTTATGAAGCCCGACAACGAGAAGCTGCTGGGCTGTAAGACGGGGACGGGAGTGATTATCAACGGGCCTACCGGCAGGACATCCCATCTTTTCAGCAAAGACCAATTCGGTGACATAAAAGCCCATATCGGGTTTATGGTTTCCAAAGACTCCAATTCCGGTGTTTATTTTATGAGTAGATACGAAATACAGGTATTCGATAGCTGGCAAAAGAAATCAGAGTATCCAGGAATTGAGTGTGGTGGTATCTATCAGCGCTGGGATGAAAACAGAGAGCCGAAGGGCTACGATGGCCGTTCTCCGAGGGTCAACGCCTCACGAGCCCCGGGACAGTGGCAGAGTTTCGATGTTATTTTCCGCTCCCCCCGATTTGACAAGAAGGGAAAGAAGATTGCCAACGCCAGGTTTGAGAAGGTCGTCCATAACGGAGTTGTGATTCATGCGGATGTTGAGTTGAGCGGGCCGACGCGGGCCGGTGCGTATAATGATGAAAAACCGGCAGGGCCTTTAATGCTGCAGGGTGACCACGGGCCGGTGGCGTATCGCAATATCCTGATTGAACCGGCGGGGATGAATCCATTCTTTGCGATGGATACCGGGACAAAAGACGACAAACACAAAACTCCAAAAGAGCAGGTGGAAATGGTCAAGGAATTAGGATATGCGGGAATCGGATGTACGGCAGGCAAAGAGTTGGGCGAAATGCTCGAAGAGCTGGACAAGAACGGATTGAGATTGTTTGCCGTTTATCTTGGCGCGAATATTGACGCAGAACAGCCCAAATACGGCCCGGAATTGAAAGAGGCAATCGAGGTATTAAAGGGCAGCAATGCGATACTGTGGCTGTTCGTGCAAAGCAGGAAGCTCAAGCCGTCTTCGCAGGAAGGTGATGCGCGTGCGGTAGAAGTCATCCGGGAGATAGCAGATATGGCGGCTGAATCCGGAGTGCGGGTGTCACTATATCCACATACCGGCTTCTGGGTAGAGCGAGTAGAGGACGCAATACGGGTGGCGAAGAAAGTCGACCGTAAAAATGTGGGAGTAACTTTCAATCTCTGTCACTGGCTTAGGACAGATGACGAAAAGAATATGAAGTCACTGATAAAATCGGCAATGCCACATTTGTTTGTTGTCAGCATCAATGGTGCGGACAGCGGAGGAAAGGACTGGAAACAGCTTATTCAGACGCTGGACCGCGGCTCCTTTAACATTCTCCGCTTCCTAAAAGTTCTGAAGAAATCCGGCTACACAGGCCCGATAGGACTACAGGGTTATGGCATTGGCGGTGACGCTTACGAGAACCTGAAACGTTCGATGAGCGCATGGCGAAAGCTTTCTGAGAAGTTAGCTGCCAAAAAAAATAAGTCAAAGTTTTTCGGTTAGAAGAAAATAGCAAATATCATGGTATTGGTCGGCTTGCTTAAAGAACAGATTTGATTATATGGATAAAGGTGGACTCGGCCAAACCGCTGCTGATAGAACTTACACTATCTGAAAAATAAGCGCTCCTGTCTTAATATTCAAGGTATTCATCAAATAAAATAGTGCATTCGGCATTATCTTTGGTAATATATGGAAATGGTAGGGCATCCATTCTCCGTCCCGAGAAAATCGGGACTGCGAAGGACGAAAGCCCCACTTTACAGATGAGATTGCCACGGCCTTTAAAAAGGCCTTGCAATGACGACTCTGCGAATAATGTGTTACAGAGAATTAGGTCCTTACAACAAGAATTGGATACGTTATAAATGGAAACTCTTAAGCTATTGTGTGATTATTTTCCGACGGCGGTTTTTACCGGCAAGTGCCTGGTTTTCATAAGTGAGGACTGGCGGGTTGAGCTTACCGAGCATAAAGACAGCGATTACAGTAAGTCCGGCGATGAGCCTTCTATCATACGTCTCAGAATCTTCAAGAGGGCAATGGACGGAGAGCTTATCGCGGGGCATTATGAAGATTTTCAGCTTGCCTCGTTGGGTGAGCTTGCCGAGCAGATTGAAAAATATGTGCAAATGGCGATTGGCGCAAACCTGCGGGAAAATATTTAGTAACACGCATGCAGGATTTTGCGAGTTTGTAATTCTCAGCAAAACCCCCAGGATAAACCTGGGGCTAAACGGAAGCCCTGGGTAGAATCCAGGGCTTGTTATTGAGATGGCTAATCCGGCGATTCAGGAAGTTGATGGGGGGGTTTTGTTTGCTGCAAAGATTGTGCCCGGCAGCAGTGGGCAGACGCGGATTTGCGGATTGCTCGATGGGATGCTGAAGGTCAAAGTTTCTGCGGCGCCCGAGAGGGGAAAAGCCAATCAGTGCCTGCTGAAGTTTTTGGCTAAGCAGCTCGGCGTGAAAAAGAATGCTGTTAGTATCATCTCCGGAAAAACCAGCCCGGTCAAGCATGTGCAGGTTATGGGCATTTCGGCTGAAACGTTAGTGAAAAAACTGGGTTTGAATAAATAGGGAAATGGTGGGGCAAGCCCCACCCTACAGATGAGATTGCCACGGCCCACTACTTTCTTGCCTGCACCCCCGTGCTTTCTTGCCTGCACCTGTCGGTAACGCAGGCACAGGTGCGAAAGCAAGAACGGGGGTAACGCAGACACAAGTGCGAAAGCAAGACGGGGGGCTCGCAATTACAGGTATAGTGGTAACAGGACCGAAGTTAATGACGGACAAATCAACTCTACTTTCATCCAGTGACATTGAAGACGCCACTTCACTTGGATATATGCTGAAGTTGGCGGCACCGATGGTGGTAACGACCATATCTTTTACCGTTATGCAGTTTGTTGACAGATTTATGGTTTCGCGCCTCGGCACGGATGCGTTGGCGGCGATTTTGCCGGCCGGTTTTGTCAGTTTCCTGCCCGGCGGGTTCGCCATAGGCGCGATAACAAGCCTAAATACGTTTGTAAGTCAAAGTCTCGGCAGAGGTGACAAAGAAGACTGCTCGAATTATTTCTGGCAGGCGATATACATGGGACTTGTTTATTTTGCAGCTGTGGTGATGATTATGTGGCCGACGGCGCCGTGGATATTCAAGATGATGGGACATTCGACGTCAGTGGTGGGAATGGAAGTGATATATCTTCGAATTATGCTTTACGCTCATATTCTCGCTGTTATAAACTGGTCGAGCGGCCAGTTCTTTATGGGCATACATCGGCCTGTTATTACGATGTGCGCATCGCTGTGCGGGCAGGTGGTCAACGTGGGGGCTAACTATGTGTTGATTTTCGGCAAGTTAGGTTTTCCTGCGATGGGGATTGCCGGTGCGGGCTGGGGGACATTTATCGGGATAGGAGTTGCGGCCGGCGTAAATATGTCCCTGTTTATGAGCAGCAATATAAACGCGACCTTTAAGTCCAGAAGGACGTTAAATATTGATTTTGGCAAAATGTATGATTTGCTGAAGGTTGGACTTCCTGCGGGATTCGGGTTGATGGTTAATGTCGCATTCTGGGGCGTGATTTTGTTCGGATTAGTAGGAAAATTCGGCACCGAAGCGCTTGCCGCGACAAGCGCTGTGCTTTCATATACAAGCCTTTCAGTTATGCCGGTCGTGGGGATGAGTACGGCTTTGACAGCGGCGGTGGGCAAGACGATAGGCCGGGGTAGAAAAGATATAGCGATGAAACAAACCAGAGTATGTCTGAAAATCGCACTGCTCTATATGGGATTGATTGGGATTTGCTTTTTCGTATTTAGAAATGCACTGATGGCATTTTGGTCGTCCGATGCTAAGGTGATCGAGGTCGGAGTTGAAATTCTGATTTGTGCCGCTATATACCAGGCCTTTTACGCCGCACGGACTATTTACAGCGGCTCATTGCGGGGGGCAGGCGATACGGTTTGGCTGGCAATCATCTCTGCGGTGGGAGCCGTAGTGATATTAGGACTTGGCGGCTGGCTCATAGCTAAGTTTTTCCCATCGTTTGGGGCGTTGGGGCCGTGGTCCGCCGCTACGGTTAGTATTATTGCTGTCGGATTAGCTAACCGCTGGAGATTTAAGAGCAAAAGATGGATGAGCATAGATTTGTTTAAGCATCGTGCAGTTAGCGTCCCCATTCAGAATGGAGCGGCGGTTGAATAGCATCTTGTCTTAACCCGTACAAATCAAAAGGGCTGCAAGCATGATGCTCACAGCCCTCCCAAATATTTTATGCAACCCACATCACAAAGGCGGCCTCTACCGCCGAATACGTTATATGACAAAAGAGACGGCCTACTCGGGCGCGGGCTCCGGCTCCGGCGGTGGCACGCAAGCAGGCATCACCTTCAGTCGCTTGGATGTATACGTAAATGGCATACACACAACAGGCTCTTGACCTTCGTCTGGGAATCCATCACCGTCTGCATCTTGCTCAGCCATATATATCGCGAGCATAGCTTCGCCCTCGTTGGTGTCCGGACCCGTAAGTCTCCACGTGGCATTAGCTATTCCGATGGTAACGGTTTCGGCTACTGGTCCTTCTCCCTTTTTAATAGTGTAATATAGAAGAGTAGTCTCGAAGCTGTCTGGGCCTGTCCTTACTGTCTGTGTCGCCCAAATATCACCACCGCCCTCAGACTCCGGGAACGTACCAAAAAACGTAGGATTATCGTTGACCTGTTTGACTATGCCGCCATAACGTGTTCCTGTCAAATCTTGTGGGTATACAATGTAAAGCATTGTGATGTTGCCCATAAGTGTTGGCACAGTAATGACCCATGTTCCAGCCGCCGACCACTCCAGGCCGGAAGCCCACTGTATGCTCTCCTCGTAATCATTGCCATTGCCAGCCACTACACTCAACGAGACTATAAGCAACAGTAGCGTGAGTCCAATGACGGCTACAAGCATTTTTTTTCTCGTTTTCATAGTTATTTCTCCTGAATGACTAGTTTAGCTGGGAAAAAGACAAATTGTAACAATAACCTGGTTAGGCGAATGAAGCATGCCATCTACCAGAACGGTGGATTCGTGTCTAATGTCATTACTACTCTCCTACAAAGACTCAGAATTGTTAGCGTGTACTCAGAAGAGATCGTCAATTGTTGAAACTACATAAATTCCCCACGCTGTCGAGAGAACAGTCTGTCGATTGAGATGAGTCTGTCAACAGAAAAATTCCTATAAATGAGAATTTTTTTGCAGGAATAGTGAATTGGGCCTGAAAACCGGCAGAATCTTAATAAATATACGGGTTGGGAGTTACAGTTGTTCCGGAAGCGGTCGTAAGCGGATGTTACGAATTGCTCCGGATGTCTGCCAGGTTGCTATACCGAGCGGCTGGGACAGGTCCACCTCGGCTCGGATGTCGATTTTTCGGCCTGTCGTTTCAATATTTACAAGCTCTTCGTCATCGAGCCAGGCTTGAATCCTGTCGGGTGTAACGCGCAGGCGAACGCGATACCATTTGCCGTTCTCAAATGAGATAAATTGGGTTGTCTCGTTGTTAGCGGCGTCGTAGTAGTCGATATTGGACAGGCCGCAGACGCCGCCGCCCCATCCGCCGAGGATAAGTGAGCACGGATTTTCGGCGACGGGAAAGGTCAGGCCGCAGAAAAAGTCACTGCCGTCAACCCGCATTGCTTCGAGCGTGATTTCGTAGTTCATTCGGACCAGCGGCCCGGTCCAGTTAACGCCTGTCATATCGTTGCCCATTTCGAGATAAATCGCGCCGTCTTTTACATAGACATCGCCCTGGCCGCCAAAATCGGTAATTTTCCACTGTCCGAGTGACTTTCCATCGAAAAGGCTGGTTTCCATCTGGGGCAGTTCTTTCGAGACGTTAGGTTCGGTCTGGGGCAACTCTTGTGAGACATTGGGTTCGTTCGGTGGGGCTGAAGGCGTTGAGCGGCGGCATGACCCCAGAGTGAGGACGCAAAGCAGTAGAAACATTGTATATGGCGGGCTTGGCAACGCACGGCGTATCATAAAAAATGAGCAACCAAATGAGTTATCTGATATAATAGTTTGTTTAGTATTCATCGTATTTCTCCAGCGTAAAAAAATTGCGTTGAACAAAATAACATCAATATCTATATTATACAAGAGGTATTTGCTTAAAATAAGTGGTTTTTCAGCATAATTATTGCGGAAAACACAAAACAACAAGGCCCTATCTGACGATAAGATTTACCGATGAAAAAGATTTTTGTGGTAATAATTTGTGTTTTGTTTTTCACGCCCGCTGTCCTGGGACGCCGGGACGAGCCTCTGGCCAATGAGAACAAGGCAGGTCTGTATGCAAGGTCAATCGAACAGGTTCTTCGACTGAGAGAAAATGAAGTTGATTTGGCAACCGCCGCTTTGATTGTTTCGGAGCGGTGGAGTGACATGGTGTACGGGCGAAGATACATTTCAAGATTAGATGATATGGCTTTGGAAATTCGCGAAAGGCTCACGCGTAAAAGGCTCAATGCAAACTTCAGAGCGATTCCTGTGATAAACAAGTATTTATTCGACGAATTAGGATTTAAATCAGCTTCAGAGGCAAAGGACCCAAATAGTCTGTTTTTGCACACTGTGCTGGATGAGAAACGCGGGTATTGTCTGAGCCTTTCAATTCTCTATCTTTCATTAGCAGAACGACTTGGTCTGCCTTTGTATGGCGTGGTTGTACCGGGGCATTTTTTTGTCAGATATGACGACGGCAGAAGACGATTCAATATTGAAACAACAAGCAAAGGCCGAACCGCTCCTGATGAGCACTATATAAATATGTTCAAGGTGCCCCAAGGCAGCAACGATAGTATTTATTTGAAGAATCTGAATAAGATTCAAACGTTAGGCTGTTTCTTTAATAATCTTGGGAACAGCTACGATGATGTAGGTAATAAGGAGTCTGCATTGCTGGCGCTTGAACGAGCAGTAGAGATAAATCCGACATTATCCGAAGCCCGGGCGAATTTGGGTAACATTTACCTTGAAAAGGGACAGCTTGCCGATGCGATACGCGAATATAAGGTGGCATTGAGAATCAACCTGAGCGATGCCAAGACACACAACAACCTTGGAAACGCATATCTTCGAAAGTCCGAGATTCAAGATTCAAATTATAAAAAAGGTTGGTTGAACTACGCGGTTTCCGAGTATCTCTGGTCGCTTAGGCTTGACCCCAATTTGCCGGATGCGTACAAGAACTTAGCTGTAGCTTATTGCAAACAGGAAAGATTCGAGCAGGCGATAATGCGCTTGAGACAGGCAATTACCTTGGAGCCGAAAGACGCCTCCTATTACAGCCAGTTAGGCAATGTTTACGACCAGATGGGCAATTATGAGCAGGCAATATCTCAATACCAAAAGGCATTGAGGATTAACCCGAATTTTGCTGATGCCCATTACGGTTTGGGGCTTTGTTACAGCAAGCTGGGTTTTGTTGACGATGAAATTTTGGCATACAAGAGTGCGTTAGCTGTTAAACCTGATATGTTAGCAGCACTTGTAAATCTGGGCAGTGCCTATTTTGGACAGAAGAAATATGATGCGGCTATCGAGCAGTATAAAAAAGCTGTTCTGATAAATCCCGATGAAGCTATGATTCATTATAATCTTGGGGCAGCCTTTTCCAATAATGAGAATTACGAGCAGGCGGTAGCTGAATATTTAAGGGCGGTCGAGATTGAACCGGAAAACGGTGATGCGCATTACGGACTCGCTCTTGGGTATTATCAGTTGAAGAAGTACGATTTGGCCTGGAAACATATAAAAATTACCGAGAAATTGGGGGTGGAGGTTTCCAAAGACCAGCTCAAAGCCATCAAAAGAAATTTGCGATAGAGTGAACCTCACGTAAAATCCGCTGCCAAAAGCGAGATTGACCCGCCCCCATAAAACATAAAATTGGTGAGTAGTTAAATAGTGAGTGGTGAGTGGTCAATTAACCAATTAACCAATAAACTAATTAACCAATTATCGTTGTTATATGCCTCTGTCGGATTAGTTTACTACTACCTGAATGGAAAAGGTTTTTATAGGCTCTACACCTTCTTCCCATGGTCTCTGATAGCCGAGTTTGAGAGTCATCTGGCCTGCACTTATGGCCTCGAAACGGAATATTTCCCAGCCACCCGCGCCTATAAGCGGCGGCTCACCTGTCTGGGATGGCTTGAACTCCGCCTCGCCCATCTGCTCCAGGATAGACTCCTGTGTTTCAACTACCTCCCATCGATACCCGGTGGTGGGATTTGATTCCAGTGTAACGACAAGTATCTGACCCTGCTCAAGCTCAACCTGGCTACCGTCATTATCCTCATCGACATTGACCTCTTCAGATTCAACCGGTGGAATTCCCTCAAACAAATGCTCAGCAAGGACAATCAGGTCCTGGACATCGACTATGCCGTCACCCCAGGGCATCGGGCCGATATCATATAATTGCTCATCCGTGCCCCAGTGGTCAACCATTTCACACATGTCGGCACAGTCGACAATTCCGTCGCCGTTAAAGTCAACGACTGGCTCGATTGACACCTGCCATATGTCGAAAACATTATACCCGCCGGACCGGTCAGACGCAAAGAACAAGACAGAGCCGTCGTTTGAGATATCCGCCATAGCGTCGGTACCTGAACTATTGACTTTTGACCCCAGATTGACAGGGTTGCCCCAGGGATCATTTATTGTCGCCCGTCTCGTCACCCAAATGTCTGCACCACCTGAGCCGCCTGGCCGATCGCCGCTGAAGAAGAGACACAGCCCGTCGTCCGAGATGTCCTGTTCGCCCTCGAAGGCTGAACTGTTTACCGTTGCTCCAAGATTCACCGGTTCTGCCCAAGGGTCGGAGAGGCTCGGCCTCGATGTAACCCATATGTCGCTACTGCCGAAGCCAGGCCGCGCGGTACCAGTAGTCCAGGTGCAAAAGAAAAACGCCAGGCCGTCGGAGGAGATACTGGGGTGACCATCAAAATCCGAAGTGTTTATGTTGGGGCCAAGAGGCTCCGGCCTGTCCCAGTCATCTTCTTTCGTTGCTCGTGTGGTCACCCATATGTCGGAAAACCCCCCCGGACCGCCGGGTCGCTTAGAGGTGAAAAACAGCTCCAGTTGGTCTGGCGAGAGACTCGGCGCCCAGTCGTCAGCAGAGCTGTTGACCGTTCCTCCAAGATTCATCGGTTCTCCCCATGGGTCGGAGAGGCTCGCCCTCGTTGTAACCCATATGTCGCTATTACCTAAGCCGCCAGGCCGGCCCGAAGAAAAGAAGAACGCCAGACCGTCAGGCGAGATGTGCGG
>Ga0307439_1002537_pt1 | contig 10731 bp, 20 predicted proteins | sample SalMarWE160490MG_FD_202142 | JGI IMG/M metagenome (GOLD analysis project Ga0307439, IMG submission 202142) | Salt marsh sediment microbial communities from the Plum Island Ecosystem LTER, Massachusetts, United States - WE1604-90 | ecosystem: Environmental > Aquatic > Marine > Intertidal zone >... | reverse complement strand
GTTCGCTCCGACTGAGGCCATGCCTACCTTCATTGACACGGCCCTGGCGCAGACAAGTCCCTGGTTGAAGTACGGACTCTTGGCTCTTGGAGCCTTCATCTTCTATGACAGCTTCGTGCGCTCTCAACCGCGCAAAAGAACAGTGCGCAGAAGATCGCCACGCAGGCGGCGGATATCCAGAAGGTAGGCCTTGTTATGGTTGTCAGTCCGTCCCAGATGGTTCAGTTGCAATCTCTCGTTGACGGCTTCCCTGCCGTTCTCGAGCGGGCCGTTGAGGACTGGGCTAAATTCAAAGTCGCCGTACAGGCCGACCTGCTTTCGTTTAAGGAGAAAATGAACATTGTCGACTGGTTCGGTCATTTTCCGGAACATTGGCGGATGATACGTCCCAACTTCACCATGACCTCTGAGGGTCTTATGAAGACTCACACGCCCGAGATTGTCGCTGCGGCCGATCGCTTTGTGGCTAAGTTGTCGGGTGACAAATGGACGTATGTCTCCGGCCTGCGTGGGTTGGGTGTCCCCGTTCTTTTGCCCATTGCCGTCATTGGGGGCATCCTGATCGCCGGCGCTTATACCATAAGCCGCGTCCTGCAGGAGGTTGGTTATATTCGTGAACAGGGGAACGTCTCCCGGAAGCTTGCCCTGGTCGAAACCCACGAGGCCTCGGCGGATATCTTGACCGAAACCATCAAGGCCGAAAAGGCTTCCGTCTTTGGTGAAATTTCAGATCTGTTCAAATATGCTCTTTTGGGTGCCGGCCTATATCTGCTCTGGCCGTTCTTTACTCGCCTGGTGAAAGCGGGGTCGTCACGATGAAGCGGCGGGTCAGAAAGGCGGTAGGCCGAGCCAAGAAGTTATCGCGCCGCTTCTACGGCTATCGTCCTCGGCATTTGCGAAAATGCAATATCGATTGGCCGAAAGCGCTCGTTTCGCTCGGGGTTTGTGCCCGGGTCGACTATGTCACCGACAAGTTTGATGGCCAGGTGCGGCGCTACTATCACGAATTCGTTCCGGGTGTCCTTGTTTTGGCTGGGGCCGATCCGCAGCCAAACGGGGACAGCCTTCTCGTCATAAAAGGCAAATTCAAGATCACTGAAGAAGGTTTGGTTGGTTAAAGGAGGTATTTTTTATGACTAACGTGCCCGTTGTTGAAAACCCGCGCCGGGGGAAAAAACGTCATGGGTATTCAGCCGCTCAGAAAAGGGCTGGTTTCGGGGGGCGTGCGGCCATGAGTCGCCAGCGAACCACGCGCCGCCGGCGAACCACGCGTCGCCGATCGAATCCGGCTCTGGCGACAATCTCCAATCTGAGCCGGCGCAGAAAACCGCGTCAAAGACGTGACAGTTACACCACCTATCGGACTTACCGCCGGCATTATGCCTATCGGCGGCGCCGCAATCCCTCTCTGCTGGGATTGACGCGGATGCTCAACTTGCACACGGCCGCTTCCGTTGCCGGTGGCATCTTTGTCGCCCGTCTGACGCCGGGTCTGGTTGCCAGGGTCTGGCCGGGAGTGCCCGTCTCTGGTATCGGCGGTATGGCCGTCAAGGTTGGTGGTGTTCTGATTACCGCTACGGTTGCTAAGACCGTTTTCCGCTCTGATCGCATCGCCGTTGGGCTTGTCGCCGGCGGCATCGGTTACCTTCTCTTTGACCTGGCTGAGCAATATTTGCTGCCGCAGATAGGTTTGTCCGGTCTTGGGAATTACAACCGATACATGATGACCTCGGACCTGGAAAGAATGGGCATCAGCGGCTATCAAACTGCCCGGGAAAGCATGACCGGCTACCGGCCGGGAACTGAAACGGTCGACCAGGTCCTGGCGGTATAGAGCCGCCGGAGGTACGTGATCGAACATAACTGAAAAAACAAATTTAAAGAAAGGTACTTTGAAATGCGTTATTTGGGAGTAGAAAAACAGCTCACTCAGCCCCTATACGACACCGTTCAGTTGGCCGCTGTCGCCGGTCAGATGGCCAACTTTTTCTCCATCCCCTTAAACGGCGCCTTAACGGCTGCCGCTAACAAGACCTATGCCCACACCAATCTGATTCAAGCCGGTCGCTTGGAAAAGGGTGTCGAAATGGTGATCGAGGGCATGGCCATGGGGGTCAGAGACACCGCTTCCGGTGGTGCTCGGTATACTCTGGCCGATTATCTAGTCATCTACGACACCGGACATCTTAACCTTCTCATCGGCGGAGTGTCTTTCACGCATCTTATGTGCGCGGCCTGTCCCGCTGGCGTTCTGGAAACGCAGTATTTCTCGAACATTGCGGCGGCGGCGACTGAGTACAAGGTCAACCACGGCCTGTCCTCTGTGGCTAACGTCCACAAGTTCTTGAACCCCCTCGTCCTGGAAGAGCAAGAAAGTATTCAGGTTGAGCTGCGCATCGACGGCACGATTGCGGCCGTGACCGATGTTTCGCTGATATTCTACGGATATCAGCGCGCGCCGGTCCGATGATTTGTCGGTCGGCTGATTGAAAGTGGAGGAAGTTGTCTGCCGTTGTCTATCGCTATAACGGCAGGTGGAAAAGTACACCTTTGGAAAAAGAGGCTCTTATGCCCTATTTGCAGTATTTTTGCTATTCGTCACCCTGGATGGCTTTGGCTGCCGCCGCCGCCGCTGTGGCCAACAGCACTCTTGCAATTCTGGCCGACGCCGACTATCAGGCCAACTATATGACGGTCGCCGTCCGCCAGGCCAATGTCTTAGTGGCTAACTGGGCCGGGGACTTGCAGGTTGACGATTCGGCGGCCGGTCGTACCCTCTTTAATATGGCTACCTGTGTCCAGGCCTTTCAGGGATCAGGCTCGCTTCCCTATCCGTTCAATCCCCCTCGTCTCTTTGCCCGAAACTCGTCCCTGGTTATCACTGTCGTTAACAACGTGGCCACCGCGACCGACGTTCAGGTCGTATTTCATGGCAACAAAGTATTTGCCTCGGAAGAAGAAATGAGGATGGGTGCCGTTGCCTCCCAGTGATCGACAAGACCGAAGACCCGTTCCTGGGCGTCCGCATCATCCCCGCGTTCCGTTGATGGCGTCCCCGGTCAGCGAAATCGTCTCTGACGAGGCTCGTTTGCAGGTTCAGTCCGCCGAGGTTGAAATGCGCGCCAGGTCGCGGGCCGCCGCCGTCAGTCTTGTCCATCGCGGCTATGACGAAGTTATTGATGTCACGGCGGCCATCAACAATCCCGTTGCTGTCACTACTTTGGTGTCGTTCACTGTGCCGACCGGGTTGGTGGCAAAATTCGACCGCTTGGCTGTCGTCTACAGCGAACCCCTGGTGGCCATGAGTCAGGCTGTCGAGTGGCACTTGCTTATTGACGGCGGACAGCTCCCCCACGTCTCCCCTTATGGTTACACGAATTTTGGGTCTCTCTTTGTACCTCTCAGGATTGACCCCATCTGGGTTCAGGCCAACTCCACCATCTCTATTGTTATCACACCTGAAGCTTGGTTTGATAATCACCTGCGCATGCTGGGGCGCCTCGGTGGTCGCCTGTACAAACCGGCTCATCCGGACGCGATGCACCTTCACTTCGGGGGCGAATAACATGGCTTTTAGCTTAATGTCTGTAACTGACCTGCCCGGCGGCCAACAGGTTGAAACCCATCCCAGCCTGAGCATTACCTATGTTGTCGAGACTATCGCGGGCGGTGCCTCGGCAAACATTGTACAGCAGGGAGCCACAAGCGACGACTGGCTGATTGCCGTCCGACCCTACGTTTCCTGGCAGCTCTATGTGCCCTCCGGGGTTCCTTCAAACGGTGCCACGCTGAGGATTATGCTTAGTAGCGACCCGGCGGCAGCCCCCTTTGAAGCTTTTGGCCTCTATCCCCTCTTGTTGAGATCCGAGTCCTATATGAGCAACCTTTTCTTGCCCAGCGTTGCCGCTCGCTTTCAGCTGATAAACACGGACCCTGCCAACCTCGTTGCCATCTACGGCCACATCAGAATACAGGCGGGTTGCTGATGAATGATTCTTTGAAAAACCGAGCCACCTGGCACCACCTTTCGGGACTGTTAAACGGTGCCACGCTGACCGTTGAACTGGGCATGGAAAACAGCGGCGTCACTACTCTTAACACTCAAGACGTGCGGCGGCTGAGCTTTGGGCTTATCACTGAGTTGGCCTGTACCCTTAACATCCAGGGCTCTATGTTTGCCAACTTCGCCGCCGTTGATACCCTGGTCACGGTGCCCGTCTTGGCGGCGACCTACACCACCAACTATGATTTGCCGGCTCCCTTGAATCAAACTGGTTCCCTGCTGATCACCCGACCTTTTTTGCGGATTCAGCTTGTCGAGACGTCCCTGGCTAATCATGCTTACACCCGCTTCTGGGCGATTGCCTGGTGGTAGACAAGGAGGTTAATCATGCCCGGAAACCAAGCCTTTGTTCCCGTTGAAGTCGGTTTCATTGTTGATGTTACGATTGCTGACCCCGGGGCTGGCAATGAGTTTATCTATACTTTTCCTGATGGTTATCTCTACAAATTTGAGTTGATTTCTTATTTGTACAGCTGCGATGCCAATGCCTCCGATAGGCTCTTGTTCCTTTGCTTGCAAGATAGTGGTGCTGTTGTCTTTGCTGAATGGTCGAATTATCAGGCCTTGTCCGCCAGCCAACAGCTTCTTCTTACGCAGGCTAAAAATCTCAACTATATCACTGTAAGAAGCAGCAGGTGTGTCTTAAAATGTCCTGATTGTTGGATTCCCGGGGGGTGGCAACTTTTCAGTCGGACTGAAAATATGCAGGTGGGGGATACCTATACCGTAATCAGGCTGCTTCTCAGGTCTTATCGAGAGCAAAATTGATGGCAAATCTTAAAATCTGAAAGGAAATAGATATGCTCGGATGGTTGAAAATGGCCGTGACGGTCGGCCTCAAACTCTTTAGCTTTGTTACCGCGAAGGGAACCAAGCCGACTATGGTCGATGCTATACCCTTCGCCGTCAGTCAAATGCTGCCGGCCGTTCAGAGGGCTATTCAATACCAGGGTCTTGACACCAAAGAAAAGTTGGATGCCTGGCTGGTCACCATAGACGCGGGTACTGGCTCCGACGCTGACGCCGTTGATATCATTGCTCGGTTACCGGCGGACAAGGAGGAGTCTTTCTTCGATCACCTGATCGAGGCCGCCCGCATCTACGGCTATCATCTTATCGGTGTTGAGGGATATCGGCTGTAAGGGTCGTTGTCTGTCCTGGTGCTGGTCGTCCGTCTCTGGTGGGCGGGCGGCCAGTTAAAAAAAACACTTGACAAGCGCCAATTCGGGCTTTTCTTGGCCTCATGGACTGTCAGGCGATTAGGAGGTTCATATTTTGCGGTATATCCGCCGCCCCTCCCTATCCCCATGAAACCAAGAACGGCCAGCGGCCTACGGCTGGAGCGAAAGGGAATAACGTGAAAAAAATTGTACTGTTTTTGTAAAGAGCTTCATCGTTGGTTTATCGAAAACATTGAAAGCAGAGAGAGCCATGATTTCAAGCGAACAGTGGAAAGAGTTCCTAACGCTGACCCCGTCTGATTTTAACTACCCCAATCAGATGCGCTTTGACATTGTCAGTGCCCTTGACCGTTTCATCGGTATCGTTGGTGCGAAACCGATCTTTTTATCCGATTATCGTCCCGGTGATCCCCGGCAGCACGGAAAGGGCGCCGCCGTTGATGTTACCTGGCCCGATCGAGATCCCCTGGAAATCTGGAACCTTGCCCTCGAATCACGCCTCTTTAACGGCCTGGGTATTTATCTGAACGAACGCGACGTGGTCAGTTTTCATTTTGACACTCGCTCCGATCGAACCCCCGACAATCCCGCTCTCTGGGGTGATTTTATCATCTATCCGTACGATGAAACCGCCGGAACTCATGTTCGGCGAGACGAGTACACGACCGCTCAGGCAATCATTGATGTCCTAGAAAAAAAAAAAGGAATACCGGTACTGGTCGCCGCCGTATTGGCGTTCGCCCTTTACCTGTGGAGCCGCAACAACACATAAAATCTAATGCGAAAGGAGTGTCGTGCCAGGCAGACAAACAAAAACCTCGAAAGCCGGGAATACGCCTCATCGAAAACCTACTCTGGACACTGAGTCAAATAAAGTGGCTATGGCGCTTCCTGAGGATGCTGTTCCCGTAGGTGAGCCCTCCGTTGACCAGGGCAAAGACGTTGAACCTCAACCGGACGATTGGGCTGAGTTTTTTGTTGAGGAAGCGGAGGGCAACGTCATTGTCCAGATGCGGAGAATCCTCCCGGACATTACTGTTCACGACCCCGAAACGGGTGCCGATATTCGCACCGCCGGCTATTGTGAGGACCTGCCGCCCGGTCTGTCTTCCTATCAGGATTACATCAAACGCCGTTATGGTGGTGGTACTTACCAGGTTCAAAAACGAGTGGCCGGCCGCATTGCCAAACAGCGCAACGTCCTCATTCAGGGCAAACCTATTCTCGATCAGCCGCCGACCGAGCCCCTTTCGCCAGCTTCTGATCCCCTGCCGACAGAGATCGTTGACGATATAAACATTGGCGGCACCGATGGTGATTGGATGCGGCGCATGGAGCGGCTCATGGCCATGAAGAAAGTTTTGGCCGAACCCGCTCCGCCCCCCTCCATTGACCAGGGTCTTTTGCAGACGCTTCTGACATTTATCCTTGGGCAAAAAACGCCCGACCCCCTTACCCAGGTGCAGACGGTGACGTCCCTTATCGCTTCCCTTAAAGAGATAACGCCGGAAACAAGCACCGGGGCTTCGGTGACTGACATTCTCAACACCGCCGTTAAGACGGTCGGCCAGTTGCTCATTTCATCGCCCAGGAAAGCCTTACCGGTCGGGTCCTTGCCGGTCATTCACCGGCCTCAGATAGGTAAACCCCCCGGTGCTCCCCCCTTTTCTGACGGCCAACAAACAACACCAGAGGAGATAAATCAAATGTCACAAACACCACAGACCAGAGAGCTTGCCGGACTGGCCATTCAGACGATTGTGACCAGTTTTCGGTTGCAGCCGCCGATACCAGTCGACCGGGTCGTTGCCATGCTTGACAGTTCTGTCAGTATGAGTAAAGAACAACGGGCGGAGCTTTTGCCGTTCAAGCAGGTTCTCTTTGATCTGGCTGAAACACAGTTGGAGGAGGATTTTTCGGCCGAGGTTAAAAAACGCGAGTCTTTTCAGGCCTACTTTTATGCCGTCTTTGACGAATTTGTCCGTCCGGACCGGGAGGTGGTAGCTCTATGAATGGCGATCTTGATAAAACCAAATTCCCGCATGGTATTTGTCCCTTCATGTCTGGACGACTGGCGCCGATTGCCGCTCCGGGTAACATTGTACAGCGGGGAGCGATTGCCGTTTCCACGATCAATCTCCCTTGTGTCGGCAAAGATTGTCAGCTCTGGTCTGAAAGCTCCTGTTGCCTCCGTCATATAAGCGCCATTGCCCCCCAGTTGGATAACGCCGCCTTTCACCTGTCAAACATCTCTTGTCACATGGAGTTGCCCAAAAATGGTGCCCTCCGTGCTCGCGATCATGCCCTCCTGCGTATTGCGGACGCCCTGGAGCTTTTGACTGATAAACAAAAACGTAAAACGTCACCGGTTGAGGGCTGACAATGCCCATTCGCCCCGAGAACAAAGATCGTTACCCGGCCAACTGGCCCGAGATCCGGCGGTCGATTCTCGACCGAGCTGGCAACCGCTGTGAGATATGCGGCGTCCCCAATCATGCTTTCGGCTATCGAAGCAAATGGGGACAGTTTGTTGAGATAGAGGGTTACGAAGATGATCCCGATTTTTGGGACGGCAACACTGCCCTGAAAATAGTCAGGATCGTCCTGACGATAATGCACCTTGACCACCAGCCGGAAAACTGTGATCCGGCCAACCTCAAGGCGGCCTGCCAGCTTTGCCACAATCGTTATGATGCCCCGGTCCGGGCTGCCGGTAGAAAGCGCCGCCGCCATCAGGCGATCGAGAAAACACAAAGTACGCTCAAATTTGACTCAGAAAGCGCCGTATCTGGCTCTACAGCATCGATGTCGGCACAAACACATCCCAAATCTAACTCAAGGAGCTTAAAATGAAGCACTCCCGACAAGACTACATGCACATTCAGGACCCGAAAGGGATTATTCCTGAAGATGAGCCGGTCTTTTTGCTTCGGGCACAAGACCCTGCGGCCCCCTTCGCCGTTCGTTCCTGGGCGCAGAAAGTTGACCAGCTCGGCGGTGACCGCAAAATGGTCAACATCGCTCTGGCCTTTGCTGACGAAATGGAAAACTGGCCGAAAAGGAAGCTACCCGACCTCCCGGACAAACCGCCCGAAGTCGAAAAGCCGCCTCCTGCACCCGAAAAGCCTGAGGCCAAAAAGCCGCCAAAGCCGAAGGATTCCAAGCCGGAAGATAAATCGGGGAAGGAATGAACACCGTAGAGGAAATCAGGCACGACAACCTACCGGAAGACTACCGTCAGCTCCTTCGGGCGAAGGTGCACTTGTATGTCGATGAGACAAAGACGGAATTGCACTGCTTTGGCTCATTGAGAAGCGCCCAAAAGTTTGTCGCTTCGTTTCGAAAACAACGCTATCGACCGTTGAACGGCCCCGCCGAATACGAAAACCCCCCGGCAAGGACATATCTCGTATGGACTTCGCCTGGATCTGACTGGAAAACCGGCTAACGGAGGACAGAATGAAAAACAATCTCATAATGACGGCCATCTATGCCTTCTCCGTCTTCTGTCTCTTTGTCGCCTGGTCTCGATACCATGACGACTGGAGCGCCTTCCGCGAGACCGTTCACCTGGGAGCGATGTTCTCGCTTTATCTCGCTGCCGTTGTCAGTGCGCTTGCGGCCGGCTGGGCGCGTAGACGTGAGAATAAACCGAAAGGGAAGTAGATCATGGACATTGCAGATCATAAGGAAGCAGCTCTCAGAAACCGGATTATCGGCAAAAAACACCAACCCCCAAAACGCGGACCGTTTCTGTATGGTGCCTGGCATATCCACCCTTGCATATGTGGTCGCGTTACCACCGGAGTCGGAGAAAGCCTTTGTCCTCATTGTGCTGCTGATAATGGTCATGGCAAATGAGTGAAAGCACCGCCAACGACCCAACGTTGTCGGCTAAGCCCATCAAGCATAAGGGCTTACCCGAGCGCCAGATATATCGCCAGATGGACGGCCTGGAAATCTCTTTTGGGGCCACGAAAATGAATTGGAGGACAATCAGTTCGGAGCATGGGGGGGGGTGCGGGGGCTTCCCCCCGCCTTATTTTATATACTTAGAAATAAGTTTTGAAACGCACAATTATTGTGCAGAGAGGAGCCAATAGTGAAGAAGAACCCCCTTAACGTGCTCAGCAAGGAATTTAAGGAATTTGATGAGCACATGCGCCGGCAGGATACTTGTCGGGCAATCGAATCGCACCTGAGACAGATATCCTTCAGATTTGCCGGCCTTGCCTTTGGTTGGCATGACGATCCTGTCAACATTAAACGCCTACAGAGCGCCCTATCGTCAATCGAAGGTGATATCCGGGTACTCTTGTATGACATCAAGGGATTGCTGGAAGAGCCGGATATCGAGACTTCGCCGCCGGCAGAAGGGACATCAGATGTCGACTGAGCTTACGATTAAAGGTGTTTTCAAGACCAGAAAGGTGACCATCGGGGGCAAGAGATTGCGCCCCCGACGGTCTCGGAAAATCTACAACCATTCCCGTGGCTTCAACTGGGGATATGATGGTTCCGGACCGGCCCAGCTTGCCCTGGCGCTATTGCTCGAACTGACGACTGAACTTTTTGCCCGCTATTATTATCACAAATTCAAACGGGAGTTCATTGCCCTACTACCGCAGTCAGACTTTGAGTTGCCGCTATCTCAGGTTGAAGATTGGATACACGCTCAACAGCCGCCGATAACGTGAAAGCTGACCCGATTTCCCGATATCGAAACCAGGTCATCTGTGGTGATGCCCTTCAGATATTGCCTCGGTTCCCGGACCTGAGCATTGACGCCGTTATCACTGACCCGGCCTGGCCCGATACCTCATTGAACCTGGCCGGCAGCGATCGGGCTTATGAGCTTTGGACCCAGGCGGTCAAAGAGATCGCTCGGCTGACCGATCGCCTGGTCGTCATTCTTGGCTGTGACACCGATCCCCGATTTCTTGAATCGGTACCCGAATCGTTACCCTTCTTCCGCGTTTGTTGGCTGCGCCGGGTACCCGGCTCTTACCGCGGCCCTCTCTTTTATGGTGCCGATGTTGCCTACGTTTTCGGCGCTCGCTGGCTCAACGGAACTGACCGCGTGATCGGTGGCGAGTCTACGGCTGTCATTCAAACGGACAAAGACCCCGACAATCCTCACCCCTGCAAACGCCACCTTCATCATGTGTCATGGTTGGTTCGGGTTTTCACTCGTCCGGGGCATCTTGTCTTAGACCCCTTCTGCGGTTCCGGCACAACCCTGGTCGCTGCCAGGCGAGCCGGCCGAGACTACTGTGGCATTGATATTGTCCCCGAGTATGTGGCTTACTCAAAGAAACGATTGAGCGAACCGGATTTGTTTCATCCGGTGACCACCCCTCAAGAGTCCGTAGCACCTTGAGTTTTTCTTTGTTGCAGAGCGGTTGCCCGGTTGGCGGGCAAACGACAGGGAGGTCGGAGCTTCGCCCTGGGTAGCCGCTTTTTCTTTAAGCATGGAAGCTGTCACTC
>Ga0307439_1002536_pt1 | contig 10732 bp, 7 predicted proteins | sample SalMarWE160490MG_FD_202142 | JGI IMG/M metagenome (GOLD analysis project Ga0307439, IMG submission 202142) | Salt marsh sediment microbial communities from the Plum Island Ecosystem LTER, Massachusetts, United States - WE1604-90 | ecosystem: Environmental > Aquatic > Marine > Intertidal zone >... | reverse complement strand
AGGTCTGGGCCGGTAAGAAGTGGGGCGCTATGTATATCCCTCGTATTGGCCAGGAAGTTATTGTTGAGTTTCTCGAAGGCGACCCCGACCAGCCGATCATAACCGGCCGCGTCTATAATGCCGAAGCCATGCCACCGTACGATCTGCCTTCTGAAAAAACGAAATCGACCCTTAAGTCCAACTCCAGCAAGGGTGGCGGCGGCTTCAACGAGATCCGCTTCGAAGACAAAAAAGACAGTGAACAAATCTTCATCCACGCACAAAAAGACCATGATGTTCGTGTGGAGAACGACCTGAAGGAGTGGATTGGCAACAATCGCCACCTGATTGTAACGGTAGATCAAATGGAGCAGGTCGATGGCGACAAGCATCTGACAGTTACTGGAGACCAAAACGAAAAGATAGACGGCACAATATCAATCGAGGCCGGGGCAGATATACAGGAAAAAGCAGGCAGTAATTATGGATTTGAAGCTGGAAGCGATATTCACATCAAGGGTGGATCGAACGTAATTATCGAAGCCGGGAGCCAGTTGACCATCAAGGCCGGCAGCAGCTTTGTTGACCTTAGCAGCAGCGGTGTGTCAATCTCGGGCACGATGGTAAACATCAATAGCGGCGGCTCAGCAGGCTCAGGGGCCGGCTGCTCGCCCGATGCACCAAAACCACCCGAAGAAGCTGACCAGGCCGAACCCGGCGAGGTATCTGAGCCGCCAGAAGCCAGAGAATACAGTCCCCAGGCAGTAACGCTGACGCAGTGTTCTATAGATGGCACGCCATTTTGCGAACAGTGTGAAAAGGCAGAAACACAACAGCAAGCCGGCTAATGAGTCAGCGGATTAGAAGGAATTTAATGAACGAGAAAGTTGTAACTCAGTCGCTTGTCAAATATCTGTTTTCACAGCCCGAAACCAATGTTTACACGGTCCTTGACGGTGCTTCGGTACCGGACCTGCCGCAGGTCCTTTGGAAACTCAAGCCCGAGCACGTGTGTCTCTACCGCGGCAAGCTTGAGCCCGACATGGCCGAAGTCGCACCTTACCTGGTCAAACTGGAATACGACCACCCCTTTACCAAATTAATTTGCGAAAAAGGCTGGGGCAACCATTGGGGCATCTTCGCCATAACCCCCGCTGAAGTCAATATTCGTGACATGCGTAAGCACTTTCGCAGGTTTTTGATGGTCTATGACCCGGATGGAAAACTTATATACTTCCGTTATTATGACCCGCGTGTTATGAGGGTTTATTTACCAACCTGCAATGCTGAGGAAATAAAGATTGTCTTTGGGCCGATAAATTCCTATTTGTTGGAAGATGAAGATCCCTCAACGCTGCTTCGACTGTCACCCGATGGCGAGAAGATCCGAGCCGAAAAAGTATCTCTTGAAAAATTGTAGTAAGTACTAAAGTAAGAAAGATATGTTGAAAATTCGCAAAGAGCAATACGAGGAACTGGGCAAGGTTTCTCTGAAACGCTTCGAAGACAGTATGGTCGAGCACATCAGGGAATTCTTCCCGGAACAATATGATGCACTCGGTGAAACTGTAGTCCGCAACGTCATTGAATACGGCGTCGACCGGGCGGAGGCTCACGGTTTCGAAACCGAGCCGGATGTTAATATGTATATTGACCTGATGTTGCTTCTTGGCAGTAATTTCGATACAGACCCGCAATTGCCCTGGGCGGCGGAGATCCTCCAGGAGGAATCAACGGAGGATGAATTAACGGAGGAGGAATCAACGGAGGATGAATCAATAGAGGATGAATCAATAGCAGAGCCCGTCGGGAGGGTCGAGAAGCTCTACGACCAGGCAATCGAGTATCTCGATCGGATCGAAGGCCCGGAAGATGAATACCTGGTAAATGCGCTTGACGAATTCAGCGATATCTCCTTTGAAGAACTACCGCTGACTCGTTCTGAGGATATTGAAAATACAACGATTTCATTACTTCGAAGGATCTGGCCTGAGAAATGTCAAGTAGTTGGACATGCTGCACTGCGTAATCTTATTCGATACGGGGGGGAATCGGCCCAGTGCTATAATATAACCAGCCAGAGGGGCGTGGTACTGTACACCGTACTTATGTTTATGCTTGGCAGCGGTTTTGATACGGACCCTCAATTCCCTTGGGCTGCAAGCACTGTGAAGGACGAATCTACTATCAATGAAGCTGCAAGAATTGATCAACTTTACAAGAAAGCAATTGCCTTTCTGGATGAATGGCTTGTTGAATCCTGAGCGCTGACAAGAGTAACCGGCTATGGGCAAAAAGAAAAAAAGAACAACAAAACGGAAAAATAAGGCCAAAAACCGCGATGGAGCAAAAAAAGGCGCCAAGAAAAGGGAGAAAAAGAAGGCCAATGAGAAGAAGAAGTTGTGTCCGTTACAAATCAGAATAGTTGAACTGATTGAAGTAATAACGCACAATGGCAAAGAATACTCGGTTAATGGCCCGGCGAAAAAGCCTCGGAAGCCGCCCAAAACAATTCAAGGCAACATAAAACGAAAAGACAAGAATAATGGTGCATACAAGCAATACATAAACTTGGACAACAAGGTGGAAAAAAGCAAGGCCCACCCTGAATATGGGCAATTTGTCCGTCTTAAAGCTCGTATTGAATGGGTTGATAAAAAAAAGAAAGATTCACTGGCTGGAAAGAAAGTTTATTGGTCTTCGAAAGCAAATCCGGGCAATAAAACAGGCCTGACAGGAAGTGAAAAGGAGAATTTTTACTCCTCAGAAATATCGATGCTCGGAAGCCCAAGATATTCTGAAAGTGATAAGGATGGCTGGACAAAAGTGGTCGAGTTTAAATTTTCGCAATATGGTGGAGACAAATTTAGGATCTTTGCTCAGGCCGATGAGAAGGATGAAGGTAAAGGCTCTGGGAAAAAACTCAAAGCCGGCTGGTACGTTGTCTGGCGTAAGTTCTGGTACCAAGTCACCGAGATGAAGGACGGAAAGGGTGGTAAGCTGAATCTGCCCGCGGCCGTCACCACCGACTTCGAGAAAGGCTACAAGACCGTGTTCATCGAATTCAAGGAGAAGAGTCCGCGCAAGGAGATCGCCCACATCGGTAACATCCCGAACGCCGACATCCAGAGCAATGCTGAGGCCAAGAAGCATTTCGTGAAGGACGATCTGTGCCCGTTCAAAGCCCACGTCATGACGGCGGACTACGGGGCGCAGACTTCCGAGGAAAAGACCATTTCGGACAACGCCTTGACGACGGCAAGCTATGTGACGCCTCATTATTACTACCTGTGGCGTCCTGGAGCTGGAACTCCATGGAAGGTTAGCGCCAGATACCAGGCCCACGGCAAGGCCTGGGCAAACATCCCGGACGCAAAGATCACGGTCACGCCTCATGCGGACAAACGGGGCTTGAAGTACCTCACCGTGGACATGTCAGCACTAAGTCCCGCCCCGTCTGCCACCAAGCCAGCCAAGATTGAGCTGAAGTTGAAAACGGCCGGTCCGAGCCTTTACTACGGGTGGGGTGGCGGTAGTCCCAACGTGACCCTGTGCACGGGCATCCTATGGGACTCGAATAAGTCAGCGGACTGGAACAAGATTCAGAGGAGCGACTTGGTGCACGAGCTCGGCCACGCGCTGGGCCTTGTCAACATGCCGCCTACCAAGGCAAATGCCCACAACGCATGGGAGGACCCTTCGAGTGCCAAACACTGTATCAAGCCTGCTACCGACTGCGCTATGTACAAGCATTCGTCCACCACCCGGCTGACCACGTTCCATTACGACGCGACGAACAAGAATGGCTGTCACGACCACCTGCGCCGGCAGGACTTCTCGCGGAGCGTGATGAAAAATCATTGGAAGGCTTAAATATGCGTTTTTTTTGGGGAATAGTGTTGCTGATATTGACAGGCTGTGCTGTTACGCAGTTGCCCGAGGATCCCAACAAAACTATACTGGATAACACTATAACTACAAATGAAGGAGTATACCCTATGGCGCTTATGGATGAAGAAAGAAATCAATTGGTTGACTTTGGGCAAAATTCCAATGCTCCGAAAGCACCGGACGTAGGGATTGCGATCACCTTTGCCCAGGTCGCACCCAACACGGTGGCCCGTTTTTCGGCATTAGGCCCGGTCGTACTACATGGGGCCTATCAAGCGGACGGTGCGGTACTGCGCCACTGCGAGGACAACCCTGGTGGCGCGATTTACGTAACTGTGATCCGGGTCGATAAGCCCTTCGGGCGAACCGACCGACTGGTTACGCCCGTCACCGAATCGAGTAAGCCCCCAGCACTCAGGCCGTATCCCGAGAGCTACAGGGAGGGAGGCCAGTTTCGCGTGGACATCAAGGCCTTCTTCGAACTGCCCAGCGAGCCAGGCCAATACACCGTGGAGGCGGCGCTGAGCGCTTACTTCTCCGGGCACCTTACTTTTGAGCTGGTGGAGTGACAGGGATCTAATGGGCAATGGGATCGTCCATTAGGGCGAGGTGTCAACCGGCAAAATCGCCCTAAAAAGGCACTTGTCAATTTGATATGTTTTTGATATAATCCAGATCGTTCTGAAAGATAATTGCGAATAATTGGAGAATCTGAAAAATGTCACCAGCAGCCCGACGGTTCTGATTGGTGGCCGGCGGGATGCTTAGGTTTAGGAGAGCAGATTATGCCGCAAGGACCAGCCGCTCGAGTAGGTGATCCGGTTTCACATCCCCTGCCGCCCGTGCTCGGCCCCGCGCCGGGCAGTACCGACGTGATGATCGGGTACAAACCCGCATGGCGCGGCGTGGGCGCGGCCGCTGCGGCCGCCATCCTGGAAGCCAAGGAGGCCTCCGATAAGGCGATCAAGGAGGCCGAAGAAACCACCGCAAAAGCAACCTCAGCCGATAAAGCAGCAGCCGAGACCGCCGAGGAGACCCTCAAGGCGGCCGAGGCCGCCGCCATGGGTTCCATGATCGCCGGCGCCGCCGGAGGCTCTGACATGCATGCCTGCACCACCCCGCTGCCAATACCCCCACACGGCTCCGGTGTCGTCGTCGATGGCTCACAGACCGTCCTCATCAACAATATGCCAGCATGCCGTCAAGGCGATACTATAGTCGAGCCTATTGGCCCGCCCAACAAGATTACCATGGGCGAGACCACCGTCATCATCGGCGGATAATACAGGGCGAAGCAAAGGCCTATGCAGATAGCGGGCAGAGAACTCTTTGGGTGAGTGTTTTTCGCTTCTTGCCTTACCAACGCCGGCTCTAAAAAACCACTTTTTCAATATCGTATTCCACTTGACAGCAGGATATTAGTCGGTAAAATTAGTCTCGAACACCCTTAAAAAGGTACTTGCAGCCATGTGGGTGCGTGGGTTATTATGTAAAAAAATAGAATTGATTGTTTTTAAGACGAGTTGCCTGTGTCAATTTCCAACCCAAACAGTGGTCTTGCAACGCTGCCCGAGGGTTATATTGTTATACCCATTGCCGAGGACCAGAAAGCTGCGGCCCTAAAGATTTGCGTTCTGGTAAGGCCAAAGCCTGACCCTGTAGGCGGTCATCTTGTCGTGCTTCGTGATACAATCGACGCTAAAGTATTCTTAGGATGCATCGTTGACGCTTCCAGCCAGGTATTGGAGTGGCTCGAACTATGGATTCAGAACACCGAAAGCCTCATTAACGCAGCATCGGCGGCTTGCCAATCACTTTCAAACGCCATGCTGGATAATCGCTGGCGTCGGGAATCTCTGGCGTTTGAACATCTCGAAGGAGCAGCAATAGTGAAAACCGGCTGGGAGTCAGAACACCCGCTGCCGACATTTCTGGATATTCCTACATGTTCGCCGGTCCATCCGATTGACCTCAACTCTGGAACACCCTGGAAGCTGTGTGTGGATGAAGGTCTGCTCCAGCAAAAGAATTTGCCAGGCTATGCCAGCTCGTTGCATCGCTACTTGTATGTACCAGCATTAGGCGAAGAGTCACAACTCGTGCCCGTTACGTCAGGAGCACCAACGAATGCTTCGACAAAACTGCTGTCCGAGATTTGTGGTGACCCCGCTCAAACTATCCCGTTGAATCCGGGAGCTGGGTTGATGCTGGTAAAAAAGCATGTCCCAATTGGGCTGGAAGCTTTTACTGATATTCTCAGTGGCGCTGCATGGGACGGACTAAAACATGGAAGGTCCATACTCGACCTCGATGAGCAGCTCAACGCATTGAGGAAGGACGAAGCCGTTTTGACTGCTGATGGTCGACTTTTCCTGGAAACCCATGGTCAATGCAGCCGACTGGTTGAAACATTCCACTTGAAGATTCGATTACTTGCCGATGTTGTATCATCCGTGCATTCTATGGTCTATCATCTTCAACGGCCGCTTCTCAATATTAGTCCAGACAACTGGCAAGTTAAGCTTGGAGAACCAGGACGTGGGCTGCCTTTTTTGTGGACGGCCAGGGCGGTGCTCAGCGACCCGGGCGATGCGATTCCGTTGGCGATAGAAAGGAGCGACCTACAATACTATTTGCCGGCAGTTGAAAGCCGAACGTCGATCTACCGTCCGCTGGTTACCTCTCTACCGACAAAAGGACGGGCATCTGTTCGCATACGCCAGGTCTTACCCGACACCAGTGATACAACAACTATTGAGGGTACGTTTACAACCCAGGAACGCATCGAGATGGCGAGAAACGACCTTGTCTGGTTTCGACTTAATCTTGCTTGTGGGGACATCAATCTTTACGCTCATCTCGAAGCAGATTCAGCAATGGCGCCCGGCGAATGGCGATTTCGAACAATAGCTCAGAATATGGATGTTCCCAGGGTCTCGGATTTGCGCGCCGCCGAAGGAGTACCAATACCTGAGGTAACGTTTGAGGTTATACCACTTTTGAGCAGCCCCTGTGACCTATACTCCTTAGCTGTTATAGCTATAAGGATTCTTCTTGTTGATAATACCAACAGTTTGCCTGTGGTCCTTGATGAAACATTAAGCCTACCACGCCAAATTGAAGTCGATTATAATGAATCAACCGGCTTGGAGACGCGTATAAGTGATATATTCAACAAGGATAACCGATGGCTTGAGTCACTGGGGCCCCACCATTTAACCTTCGATAAGATAACATCTGATGAGGCTTTTAGTCTCATCCCTTCTGAACTGTGGTGGACAACGCTGGCCATAATCTTGCGAATGTTCCCTGGATTAGGTCCCGAGGCCGAGTGTAAAGATTACGGCGATGCTCAACAAGGAGGTCTTCACAAGGTTTTTGAACGAACAATCGCCGATTTGGAAAATCTAATATTAAGAACCCGTAGCCTGATTGTCGCAGACTGGAATTCTAATCAGGAAATCTCCGGTGTGATCCAAAGGTATCTCACATAGATAAGCATTCACAGCGGGAGATATATAACCTAAGTAGTGCTGTCGAACTAAGGAAACGTTGGACAAGTTGTGAGAAATGATAAGGAGTATACTATGAAAACAGGATTATTGAAAGGTCAAGTGTGTGGATTGCTTTTGGTTGGCCTACTGGCGGGTGGATGCTCTCGGGCTGTTAACGTGATAGCAGCCGATGACATTTGTAAAAAATCCGTAGAGGTTCATCTGGTAGGAGTCAACAGGTTCGAGAAGGATACTTGGGAAACGATGTCAATGACCGAATACTGGACACCTCCCGAAAATGAACTGAGAAAAAGCGCTAAAGCCTATACACATTTTATCAAATTCGGACAAGGGCCCTGTGAAATAGCCCTCGCCAAAAAAGATCCCATTCAGAGTATTTGGAAAAGCAGGAAAGCTGAGTACTTGTTTGTTTTGGCAGATCTGCGCGGCATATTTTCCGATCTTCCTGGTAACGCCGATGCAAGGCGTCTGATATTGCCTGCTGTAGGTTCAAAAGATTGGGGAAGACTTACAAAAACAATCAATATCAGGATTGAAGGCGGCAATATCGTTCCTTTGACCATTCCGAAATAAAAAGGTTATTAGAATTTGGTCCCATTTCGGTTTAGAAAGGTAATAGATGAATGACAAGCTTTGGCCGCTTTGAGACCGTTCAAGAGCTTCACCACAGTGGATTTACTGTACTTTATAGTGGACGAACTGCAGCCGATCCTGCAGAAAAATTTGCCATTAAGGTTTTTCAGCCATCCACTTTGCTGCTGGAAGCAGAACAAGTAAAAACCGAGTCTGAACTGTTTCTCAACAGTGCCCACGTCCAGCAAAAAACTGCCGCGAGTGGTGCTCAATATTGGGCACCCATTTACGAGTGCGGCTCAATCCCTAATGGAGCATTTTACGCCACAGATAAATACGACCATTCGCTTCAACAACTCATTGATGTTCGTGTCGCGCTTACCGCACAGGCCCTTCGTGAGATTGTCGAGTCGGTCGCAAAGGGCCTGGTCGAGTTAAAACAAGAATGCGGGCGACCACACGGGAATCTCAAAGCTACTAATATTCTTATTGTCGGCGAGGGAGATATTTCGCAGACGACAATAGCATTGTCTGATCCGTTGCCAGATGAACACATCGATAAAGCAGTACACTGGGACAGCGATCTGCGGGACATAGCGGAGTTCATCTATCAGCTCGTAATACACAGGCCAACGCCTAACGTGGACGGCTGGCAAGTGCCTGACTCAAAGGAGTGGGCCAAACTGGGAAAACAGTCAAAGGATTGGAGAAACCTGTGCAACCGATTGCTGAATGTCCACATTAAGCCAGGTACGATGACCATTGAGATGCTCATTGAAGAGCTGGCTCGATTAAAAAAAATAAAACCGGTCTTTTCAGCTCGTCGCTTGCTTATCGCAGCAGGCCTTATAGTCATTGCCGGCGTCGCTGTCCTGTACTTCATACCTCCGTCCAAGACTGCAAATATAAAAGATTGGAACCATTTGCTAACAGAATATTTGGACTGGGTCGGAGACCTGCGAATTAGCTTAACAGACAAGGAACGAGAAAAGCGATGGATGGACAATCCAGACTTGAACATTATAGCTGAAAACATCAAAGGTAAAGAAAAAGCTTCGTATCTCTACTACATGGCAATAGATAGAGGTGAACTGGAAAGTGATCTAAAGAAAATCAAGAGTGAAAAAGACCTTAAAGACAATAAAATTTACGACATAAAAATCAAAAAAGCACTTATAGCAATTGAAATTATTAAGTACTTCTTTGACCCAAAAGCCGACCCAAACTCATTCAGATTCTATAACGACCCCAACTCGCCAGCGGACAGAAAAGAGTATCAGAAATGGCCTTTGCTGGTAGAGATACATGATGCCGCAAATAGTTTCACAAAACACGGCTGGCAAAGGGCTGCTACATATCTCCAAAATTTGATCGATGATATAAAGCCCGACCCAAACATTGCAGAAAATGTGGACAAAATCCTCGAGCTTCAGCCCAGTCTGGATGACATCAAGTCTCGATGGGCAAATATCGAAAACAATGAAACAACCATCGCGAATTCAGGCGACCTGCTCCTTTCTCGATTTCGGAATAACATTAACCAGGAACCAGCTTTGGGTCTCGGCGAGCCCGGCGAAGCGGACGTTATCGACGTCTGCAAAAAACTACATGATGAACTGGGGAAAATAGAGCAATTGAGCAGTGCTCTTGCCGAATCTATTGAAGATAATTGGAAAAAACTCGAAGAAAACCGGAACATTATCAAAAGCACCGGTAATCCAACTCTTGCCAAATTTCCCGATTACATCCAATCAAAACTTGCTTCTGCCGATCTGGACATTCTCGGTAGCGAACTTGAGCAGATAAGCAGCCTGGCTGATAAAGTTGCCAAATTTGTTGAAGATAATTGGCAAAAAGTCGAAGAAAATCAGAAAACTGTCGAGAACACAGGTGACCCAATTCTTGCCAAATTTCCCGGCTATATCCAATCAAAACTTGCTTCTGCCAATATGGATATCCTCGATAGCGAACTTGAACAGATAAGGCGCTTAGTCGATAATATTGCCAATTCTATTGAAAATATTTGGCAAAAGGCTGATAAAGAAGCTTTTCTAAATGATCATGGAAACGACTCTGAAGAAATCCTAACGGACAAAACTTTTACCGAAAGGCTTGATACAATTAAGGATTATTTTTACCTGGTTCCTGATCCGCGTGATGAGCTCGTTGAATTAGTCAATCAAACCAAGAATCATATTGAAGAAGCAAAAGGCTACAATCCCCAACCTGCTGACGAATGTGCAAAGAATCTGGAACAAGTGCAGCCGGATATTGAAGCAATCAGAGAATTCAGAGGTATAAAAAAAGAAGAAGATGAGATTAACAAGAAGATTAATGACCTCCAGCCTGTCATTGTGAAAATCAACGAAATAGCAATCTCTTTGATAGAAACACCCGAAGAATGGGTCCGGAGGATAAGTGAAGACTCACGGATCGCCTCGTCTGAAGTATTAAATGAGAAGTGGATTGAGCTGCGAGACAAAGTGTTCAAGGGACTTACAGCAGACGAACTTGACAAAAATAAAAAATTATACCAAGTTCTCCGGAAAAGGGTGAAAGATACAAAAGAAAACCTTGTCAAATTAGACGGAGAATTACTAAGAGGATTGCCTTCACAAATTGATGCTAAACTGGAAGAAAAAGGTTGGAACAGACAACTCAAAGAAGTTTATGATGAAGAAAGAAAGAAAACGATAGAAAGTATTTTAGAAAAAGTGCCGTTGCATAACGAGGTTCCGGATATAAGTGACCCACTGCTTGAGGAGTTTCGCCAA